>Ga0315289_10010991_pt1 | contig 12877 bp, 11 predicted proteins | sample YL17G11_40_MG_FD_203452 | JGI IMG/M metagenome (GOLD analysis project Ga0315289, IMG submission 203452) | Sediment microbial communities from Yellowstone Lake, YNP, Wyoming, USA - YL17G11_40 | ecosystem: Environmental > Aquatic > Freshwater > Lake > Sediment | place: USA: Wyoming | collected...
CGACCATCACAAGTTTAGCCCGCGGAGGCTCCGTTTTCGAGGGAGACCTTTGCGGCGATGATGTTTGAGCGTTGCTCGATTGAATGTTAACCCCGAGATGTCGACGCCATCTTTGTTAAAGGCTCGAATCGCGGTCGCGAGTTCATCGCCGCCGAGAAAATGGAGAATCCGCCGGCGTTAAGAACTTTTGAAGGAGCGAGTCCCTCCAGGCTCGTCCTCTGCCCCTCGCCCCCTGAACCTTTTGCCTTTTGAATCGTAGTATAATATGATACGCCGACTTGAAAGGCGCGTTTGACTATGACTAAGAAGAAGGTCTTCATCATCATCGCCGCCGTCGCGGTTATCGCCCTGGTCGTTTTTCTCAAGCTGAACTCGGCGAGGGAAAAACCGGTCAAAGTCAACATCGAAAAAGTCCAACGGACCGACCTGACTTCGATCGTCTCCGCTTCGGGCGAGATCAAGCCTAAAAAGAACATCAACATCAGCGCCCACGTCCCCGGCCGGATCCTTAAAATCGGCGTCAAGGAAGGCCAAGACGTCAAAGCCGGAGACTTCCTTCTCAAGCTCGACTCGACCCAGTACGAGGCCAACGCCGAGCGCGACCAGGCCATGATCCAGTCCTACAGGGCCGAACTCATCAAGGCCGATACGACCCTTCGCCAAACGAAAAACGACTTCGACCGCCAGAAAAACCTCTTCGACAACGGCCTGATCTCCCGCGACCAGCTCGAGCGGGCGAAAACTCAGTACGAGATCGCCGACGCGGGACAGCGGGCGGTCAATTTCCAGATCGCCCAGGCCCAGGCCTCGTTGAAAAGCACTCTGGATAACTTGAACAAAACCGTGTTCTCGGCGCCGATCGACGGCGTCATCACGAGCCTCCGGATCGAAGAAGGCGAAGTGGCCATCATCGGGACGATGAACAATCCCGGGACGGTCCTCATGACCCTGGCCGACCTCTCGGTCATGGAAGTCGAGGTCGAAGTGGACGAGACCGACGTCGTCGGCGTGCAGCTCGCCCAAACGGCGAACGTCCGGGTCGACGCGTTCCCCAACCAAGTTTTCGTAGGGAAGGTGACCGAGATCGGCAGCTCCGCCCTTGTGAAGGCGACGACCGCCACGACCCAGGAATCGAAGGACTTCAAGGTCGTCATCACGCTCGACAACCCCTCGAGGCTGATCAAGCCGGGCCTCTCGGCCACGGCCGATATCATATCCGCCGAGAAGAAAAACATCCTGGCCATACCCATTTCGGCGCTTGTCCTCGTAGACAAGCCCGCCGAAACGGGCGGGACCGCGAAGCCGACGGCGAACACGGCCGCGAAGTCGGAAGAGGGCGTCTATGCCGTGGTCGGCGGCCGGGCCAAATTCGTCCCCGTCAAGAAAGGGATCACCGGCGAGCTGCTCATCGAAATCGTCTCCGGGCTCAGCGAAGGACAGGACATCATCGCCGGTCCCTACGATGCCCTGCGCCAAATCAAGGACGGCACCCTCGTCAAGGCCGAAGTTAAAAAAGAAGACGCGAAGAAATGACCGACGCCCCCGCCGCCCTTATCCAAGTCGACAATCTGACGAAAACATACGACCTCGGCAAGGTCCAGGTCAACGCCCTCCGCAGCGTGACGTTCGCGATCGACAAAAGCGAATTCCTGGCGATCATGGGGCCTTCGGGGTCCGGCAAATCCACGCTGATGAACCTGATCGGCTGCCTCGACACGCCGACTGAAGGCCGCTATCTCCTCAACGGCAAACTCGTGAGCGCGATGACCGAGGACGAACTCGCCGACATCCGCAACCGCGAGATCGGGTTCGTCTTCCAGGTCTTCAATCTTCTGCCGCGCGCCACGGCGTTCCGCAACGTCGAGCTACCCCTTATCTACAGAGGGACGCACAAAAAGGAGCGCGAGGAGATGGTCCGCAATGCGCTCGAACTTGTGGATATGAGCGAGCGGATGACGCACCGCCCGCCCGAACTTTCGGGCGGCGAGCGCCAGCGGGTGGCCATCGCCCGGGCGCTGGTCAACGACCCGTCGCTCCTCCTGGCCGACGAACCGACCGGGAACCTCGACTCCAAGACCGGCCAGGAGATCCTCAACCTCTTTCACCGGCTGCACGACCGCGGCAACACGATCATCATGGTCACCCACGACGCCAACATCGCCCAGCAGACCGAGCGAATCCTCTTCCTTAAGGACGGCCGGCTCGAGCGCGAGGTCCGGAAAGCATAAATTAAAACCATGACCGAGCGGCCCTTCGAGGGGACGATCTACAGCACGCCGTTTCCCCGGCTCCTGTTTTCGCTCTGGCGGCGCGAAGCCACCGGCCGCCTCCGGCTCAAAAAAGACGAAGAGGAAAAAGTCCTCTATTTGGACAAGGGCCGGGTCGTCATCGACCGGGCCGGGCTCGACGAAAACGAGCTGCTCAAAGCCCTCGTCAAGAAACGCATCCTGCCGGCCGAACAGGCGCGACATTGCGAACGCCACGCCGCGGCGCACAACGTCTCGATCCTCCGCGACCTGAGTGAGCTCGAGATCATCTCGCCCCTTCCCCTTTGGAACCTGATGGAATCGTTCTTCGTCCGCAGGTCGTTCGCGATTTTCGACTGGGAAGAAGGCCGGTTCGCGTTCGAGCCCGGCGCCCCGCTTTCCGCCGGCGGCGCCCTCGGCTACCTTCCAACGCTCGACGTCATTCTGCAGGGCGTCCGGCAAATGCATAATGCGGGGTTCATCGCCCACCATCTTCCCGAGGACGACGAGCCGATCTACGTCGCGTCCCCGTACTTCCTCCACCAGCTCGCGCTCGAGCCCCACGAGAAATACGCGCTGAACACGCTCCATCTCGCTCCCAACCTCGCCGCGTTCTACGCGATGTGCGAATTCGGGAAGGCGGAAAGCCGGAAAACGCTGTTCGCCTTCGCCTGCCTGGACATTCTGGCCGTGCCGGACAAGAGTCCGAAACTCCGGCCGGCCGACCCGGGGCCATCCGAGCAAGGTAAAGTCCTGGCCGCGCTCAACGAAAAGTGCGCCTGCGCCTACAAGTACATCACCAAACAGATCGGGCCGCTCGCCCGGACGATCATCGGCAACGCTCTCGAGGAGGTCAAGCCCGTGCTGGGCCCGATGTTCCAGAGCATGCGGCTCCAGAGCGACGGCCGGGTCGAGGTCGATTCGGCCATGGTCGCGAACGTCAACCATCTGCCCGAAGACCTGTTCCGGGCCCTCGTCCGGGGCTACGATGAAATCCTGGTGGCCGAAGTCCTCGCCGTAAAAAAATCGCTCGGTGCGGCCCACGAGTCCGCGCTGGTCAAAGCGCTGGAGAAGGCCGGATGTCTCTGAACCGCAAGCAGGTCCTCGCTCTCCTCGTGTTCGTAACGCTCTTTGCCCTCGCCGTCCTCATCAAAATTGGAACCTGACGCCAAAACCCTCGTCCTGATCGTCGGCCCGACCGGGGTCGGCAAGAGCGCCGCGGGCCTGGCCCTGGCCCGGCGGGTCGGCGGCGAAATCGTCAACGCCGATTCCATGCAGGTCTATCGGGGCTTCGATATCGGCACGGACAAGCCTCCGGCCGAAGACCGCCGCGCGGTCGTCCATCATCTGATCGATATCGCCGACCCCTCGTCGCAGTTCACGGCCGCGGATTTCGCCGCCCTGGCGTTCGAAGCCGCGACGGACATTCTCGGCCGGGGCGGAGTCCCGATCGTCCTCGGCGGAACGGGCCTCTACGTCAAAGCCCTGCTCGACGGCCTTTTTCCCGGCCCGGGCCGGGACGACGGCGTCCGCCGCGAGCTCGAGCGCGAAGCGCGCGAACGCGGGCTCGAAACGCTCTGGCGGCGCCTCGAGACCGCGGACCCGGCGTACGCCAAAAAAATCACGCCGCGGGACAAAGTCCGCATCGTCCGGGCGCTCGAAGTCCAGGCCGTGACCGGGACGCCGCTGAGCGCCCACTTTGCGCGAACGCGGAGCCGGATGGGCGACTTCCGCGTCGTCAAGGTCGGCCTGGACCTGGAGCGGAAAGAGCTCTATCGGAATATCGAGGTCCGCGTGGACCGGATGTTCGAACGCGGCCTCGTCGATGAGGTCAAAACGCTGCTCGCGTCCGGGGTCGCCGAGAGCGCGCCGCCGTTCAAGGCGCTCGGATATAAACATGTCCTGCGATACCTCAAGGGCGAGTCCGATTTCGAAGAAACGGTCGCCCGGATGAAAATCGACACGCGGCATTTCGCCAAGCGCCAGATGACCTGGTTTCACAAGATGGCCGGGATCCGTTGGTTTTCGCCGGCCGAATCCGATACAATCCTTGAATTCGTGGAAAGAAACATGAAAAAGCAAGGGCCGGACCTCTAAACGCGGAGGCCGGACCCCATTCTCCGGAGTCCCATGGAAAAAGCAATTCTCGTCAGCCTCGCGACGACCGCGGCCGAAAAGCGCAACGCCGCCGATTCGATGGCCGAGCTCAAGGGCCTGGCCAGGGCCGCCGGCGCCTTCGTCGCGGACGAAGTCTTTCAGGTCCGGCCCGCGGTCAGCCGGAGGTCGTTCATCGGCAAGGGCAAGGTCGAGGACGTCAAGCGCCTCCTCGAAGAGCTGGGCGCCGACCTGGTCATCTTCGACGACAACCTGAGCCCGACCCAGCAACGGAACCTCGAGCACGACCTCGAAACGAAAGTCATCGACCGGACCCAGCTCATCCTCGACATCTTCGCCCGGCGGGCACGATCGAATGAAGGCAAGCTGCAAGTCGAGCTCGCCCAGCTCAACTATCGTCTCCCCCGCCTGGCGGGCAAGGGCGTCGCCCTGTCCAGGCTCGGCGGCGGCATCGGGACGCGCGGCCCGGGCGAAACGAAGCTCGAAGTGGACCGGCGACGCATCGAGGACCGGATCGCGAAGATCAAGCGCGAGATCAAGGCCGTCGAGAAGCGGCGGACCGGCCAGCGCCGCAGCCGGAAGGAAAGCCTCATCCCCCTCGTCTCGCTCGTCGGCTACACGAGCGTCGGCAAATCCACGCTCTTCAACGCGCTCGCCCGGGAGGACGTTTGGACGTCGCCCCAGCTTTTCGCGACGCTCGACCCCGTCGTCCGCCGCGCCTCGTTCCCGGACGGCCCGTTCTATTTCCTGAGCGATACGGTCGGGTTCATCAACAAACTTCCTCTCGAGCTCGTCAGCGCCTTTAAAGCGACGCTCGAGGAAGTGAACGAGTCGAACGTCCTTCTTCACGTCATCGACATCAGCCATCCCGCGGCGGACGCTCAGCGCGAGGCGGTCGTTCAAATCCTGGAGAAAATCGGCGCCGGGGACATCCCCCGTCTCGACGTTTACAACAAGGTCGACCTGTTGCCCGGAAAAGACGAGCTCATGAAACGGAACGTCCAGCCCGGCGCGCCCGGCTTATACGTCTCGGCGGCGACGGGCGAAGGGACGGCGGACCTCAAAGCCCGCCTCCGCTCTTTACTTTTTCGCGGACAGCAGCTATTTTATGTCCGGATCCCGAAAGACAGGGACGACGTTCTTCGCTCGCTCGAAAAGAGCACCCTCGTCTTGAAAAAGCGCGAGGACGGGGATTATTATGAGGTCCGGGTCATGGCCGAACCCGGCCAGATCCTGCCCTTCGCGTCTTATCTCGACCGCGGAAAGGAACAGGGATGAAAAAGCTCAGCGCGCTGGCCGTCATCGTCCTGGGGCTGGCCGGGTGCGTGACCGTCGCGCCGCCGAACGCGTGGCTCTACATCGAGCCCCTAACGCCGTCGTATTCCGCCAACCTGTCCCTCGACGAGAGGCTCGCCGTCGAGGACGCCTGGACCTATCTCAAGCGGGGCAACACGGACAAGGCGCAGAAAGCCCTGCTGAAGCTCGACCCGAAGAATCCGTTCTATTCCACAGGCTTCGGATACCTCGCTTTTCTCAAGAACGAGCTTCCGGACGCGGAAGCCTTTTTCCTGAGCGCGGTCCAGGATTTTCCTGATTTTCCGTTGCCCTATCTCGCCCTGGGAGAACTGTACCAGGTCACGGGCAAGGCCGACCTGGCCTACGTGAATTTTCTCGAGGTCTTAAAGCGCGAGCCGGACAACGCCTACGCCGGCAAAGAAGCCGAAGCGATCCGCGGCCTAAAAACCGAAGAGTATCTGACCGAAGCGAAGAATTTCGCCTCGCTCGGCGACATCACGAAAAGCAAGGAAGCCTATCTCAAGACGCTCGAATATTCGCCCAAGCTGCAGGAGGCCCATCTCGCCCTCGCCCGGCTTTATCTCAAGGAAAAAAACTACCAGAACGCGGTTTTTCACTTGAGGACGGCGAGCGGCAACGACCCGAAGAATAAAGCCCTCCTGGCGGAATACGCCGATACTGTCTATCTGGCCGGACAGTTGTCCCGGAGTCTCGACGCTTATACGAAGCTTCTTGAACTCGACCCCCAGAACAAGACCGCCCGGGACAGGGGCGAAGCCATCAAGGCCAAGCTCGGGGTCGTCGACCTGCCGAGCCAGTACAACGAGATCGCTTCGCTCCCGGCCGTGACCCGGGAGGACGTGGCCGCGCTGATCGGCGTCAAGTTCAAAGACATCCTGGACGAGCCGGCTTCGCGGACGCCCGTCATCGTGGACATCACGACGTCCTGGGCGCTCCAGCACATCGTCAAGGTCGCGAGCTACGACATCATGGGCCTGAACACGAACCGGACGTTTGAGCCGCGCAAGCCCGTCACGCGCGCGGACATGGCCGAAACGCTCGTCCGGCTGGTTTCGTTCCTCAAAAAGCGCGGCATTCGCATCATCGAGCAGATCCCGGCCGGCCGGATCAAGATCGCGGACGTCCCGGAGGAACATTTCTTACACCCGCCGATCGTCCAGGCGATCTCCTACCAGCTCATGGACCTGTTCCCCGACCGGACCTTCAAGCCCGACCAGATCGTCTCCGGCAAGGAGGCGATCAAAATCCTCGACATTCTGTTCGGTTTGAGCCGGTCATGACGATGAAGAACGAGGGGCCGGACGCCAAAGAACCGGTCGCGCTCCGGTCCGACGTCTTCACGGTCGCCAACGTCTTGAGCTTTTTCCGGATCCTTCTCGTCCCCCTTTTCCTCTGGTCGATTCTCAACGGATTGTCCGCCAAAGCGCTGCTCATCTTCTGCGTCGCGGCCGTCACGGACCTTCTCGATGGGTTCGCGGCGCGGCTCTGGCACCAGCGCAGCCGCCTCGGCACGGTGCTCGACCCGGCCGGCGACAAATTGCTCGTGGCCACATCGTACGTAGTCCTGACGATCCCGTCGCTCGCGTCGCCCAATCATATTCCGCTCTGGCTGACCGTGACGGTCTTTGTCCGCGACCTTCTGATCGTGGGCGGGGCGCTTTTTGCCTTTCTGACGTGGCGGCAGAAAACGTTCATGCCGTCGTTCCTCGGGAAAATCAGCACGGGCTGCCAGGTGGGGATGATCTTCCTCGTCCTGCTGTCGAACTATCGGGTCGCGGTCCCCTGGTATATGGCCTGGACCTACTGGATCACGCTCTTCTGGACGCTTGTCTCGGGCGTCCACTATTTAATCTACGGGTTGGCCGTCCTGCGCAGCCGCCGGAAATCATCGACGATCACTTGAATCCCTTGTCGATGAATCCCTTGCGCAGGGTCATCCACAGGATCTTCAGGTCGAGGGTCAACGACCAGTTCTGAATGTAATACAAGTCGTGCTCGAGCCTCTTTTCGATCGACGTGCTCTGCCGCAGGCCGTGGACCTGGGCCCAGCCCGTGATCCCCGATTTCACCTTGTGGCGGAGCATGTATTTCGGGATCCGCTCGGTGAATTCCTTGACGAATTCGGGGCGCTCCGCGCGCGGGCCGACGAGGCTGAGGTCTCCGGTGAAAACGTTGGCCAGTTGCGGAAATTCATCAACGCTGTATTTGCGCAGGAACCGGCCGACTTTCGTGACCCGGGGGTCGTCGGGGGCGCAAAACACGGGGCCGCTGTCCTTCTCCGCGTCGCAGACCATGCTCCGGTACTTGTGGATGACGAAGCGCTTCCCGTCGGCGCTCACCCGCTCCTGATGGTAGAACACCGGCCCTTTCGACGTCAGCTTGATGAGGACGGCGATGATCAGGAAGAACGGCGACAGGAGGACAAGCCCGATCCCCGAGAGGATGATGTCCGTGACGCGCTTGATGACGCGCTTGAAACCGCGCAGCGGGACCTCATCGATGGAGATGACGGGAAAACCGTCGAGGTCCTGGACGTTGGCCTTGAGCGTCAGAAGCTGGAACAGGTCGGGGATGAGCCGGACGCTGACCGGATACTTATTGACGACCTGGAGCGTGTCCATGATCGTCGAATAGTTGTTGAGGGCGAGCGCGACATAGACTTCATGGATGTTCTGGTCCTCGATGACCCGGCCGAGGTCTTCGATCTTTCCCAGGACCGGGCGCTTTCCGCCGTCCACCCAGACCTCGTCCCCGGTCTTGCGGTCGTTGTCCAGGAACCCCCGGACGACGAACCCGAGGTCCTTGTACTGAATGAGCTTCTGGGCGACGGCGACCCCCATTTCGCTCGCGCCGACGACGAGGACGTTCTGGAGGTTGTAGCCGCGCGTGTAGCGCCGCTTCATGATGAAATAGATCTGATGGCGGAAGACCGAGATCGTGAGAATGACGCTGATAAAATAGAAAATAAGAAAAGCCCGGGACGGCTCGATGAGGGTGACGCCGAACGGCTGGACCTGGCCGCGGAGGTACGTGACGATCCAGAGCAGGATCCCCCAGACGACAAGAATGGTCAGGACGACGTTCAAGCCGATGAAAAACATGTCGTCGAGGTTCGTCCGCCGCAGCTTGCTCTTGTAAAAGCCCTGGAAATAAAAAATGGCGAGATGGGTGGCGAGATAGAGCGGCAGGACGGCCAGGTAGGAACCGAACGGCGGGACGCCTTTGGCCGGGTCGACGAACACCAGGGTGAAACGCAGCCCGAACGACCAGAGATAGGAGAGGATGATGGCGATGACGTCGCTGACGACGAAAAACCCGATGAGCCGGGCCCGGTTCCTGGTGATCACGACGCGTCCCTGAAGGCCCGCCATTTCTCGCGAACGGCGGCCGTCATCTTGTTTTTAAAGATGTCCCGCGAAAAGCCCAAGGCGTGGGCACGGATGACCGATTTATTAAATTCCACGGTCCGGAATTTGTCAAGGGCGGCGAGCAGGCTCCGCGAAGTCAATTCCCCGAACAAGACGCCCGTTTTTCCGTCCAGGACGGTCTCGAGCGCACCGCCCCGGCCATAGGCTACGACCGGCGTCCCGCAAGCTTGGGCTTCGACCGCCGCGATGCCGAAATCCTCCTCACCGGGCATGACGAGGGCGCGCGCGGCTTGATAGAGTCCCCGCAATTCTCCGGAGGCGAGAGGACCGAGGAATTGGACGTTCGGGCCGGCCAGGCGGCGCAATTTCTTCTCATCCGGGCCGTCGCCGACGACCTTCAGCGGCCAGCCGAGACGGTTGTAGGCGTCAATGGCCAGCTCGATCATTTTATAGGGAACCAAGGCCGTAACAATCAGGTCGTAGCTCCGCTCAAGGTCCCGGTCCGGCGGCCGGTAAAAATCCGTGTCCACGGGCGGATGGATGACCTCGGCCGGGCGCCTATAATATTTTTCGATGCGCCGGGCGACGCCCCGGGAATTCGCGACAAAATGGTCGACACGGGCGGCCGATGTCACGTCCCACATCCTGAGCATGTGGATCTGGGGCGGAATCAACAACTTGGAGAAAAACGACAATTTCCGCGGCGAGAAGTACGCGTCATACTGGTTCCAGGCATAGCGCACCGGCGAATGAACATAGGAGATGTGGAGGGCGTCGGGAGGCGGGATGATGCCTTTCGCGACACAGTGCGAGCTCGAGATGATGAGGTCGAAATCCTGGAGGTTGAACATCTCGGCCGCTAGGGGGAAAAGCGGAAGGTACCAGCGGTACCGCTTTCTCAAAAAAGGCAGGTTTTGAAGAAAACTCGTCCGGATGACGCGCTTCTCGATGGCCGCGGCCTGGCTTCCGGAAAAGTGGAAAAGCGTGTAGATCGGAGCGTCCGGATAGATTTCGGCCAGGGCCTCGAGGACTTTTTCCCCGCCCCGCTGGCCCGTCAACCAGTCATGGACGAGCGCAACCTTCACATTTTCCATGGAATACCATTATAGCAGAAAAAAAGGAGGGGCGGAATTCCGGGACATGAACCAATTCTCTGGAATTGGTATCGTGTCCCATGAATTTTCCGGAAGCGCGGAATTCCGCCGGGAATTGATCTTTCCGTCCGTTCCGGAGAAAATCAACCCGTTGGACTCCCCGGGCTTTGCAGTCCTCATTCGCGAAGCAAATGAGGGCGGGCTGAAGCCCGGGGTATGCTCAGGGTTGATACTGAGCGGCGCTCTTTCCCCGATTTAAAAATCGGGGTTTGGCGCCGCGAACGTATCATATATCCCCCGGCGGGGAAGCCAAGGCTGGAGGCCACGGATGAAGAAATAGCAACATCTTCTGTTCCAAGAGGATTTTCCGCGGTCTAATTCTTATGACCCCGGTTGGGTTCTCTCGAACCAGATGGGTCCGAACGTCCTTTGGCTGGCCGAGTGGCTCAGCGCCGCCCTGAAGCTCGAGCCGGACCGGCGCGTTCTCGACCTGGGCTGCGGGAAAGCGCTGTCGAGCGTCTTTTTCGCCCGCGAATTCGGGGCCAAGGTCTGGGCCGTGGACCTATGGGTCGACCCCGAGGACAACCGGCGGCGCACGGCGGAGATGGGCTTCGAGGGTCGGATCGAGGTCCTCCAGGCCGAAGCCCACGCCCTTCCCTTCGAGGACGGGTTCTTCGACGCCGTCGTCAGCCTGGACGCTTATCAATATTTCGGCACGGATGACCTCTATCTTAATTACGTGAGCCGTTTCCTCAAGCCGAACGGAACGATCGGGGTCGTCATGCCGGGCCTCATGCGGCCGATGCCCAGAGTCCCCGCGTACCTCGCCGAGCCCCAATCGAACGGAACGGTTTTTTGGGAGGAAGATTGCCGGTGTTTTCATACGCTCGACTGGTGGAAAAAACACTGGTCGGGCTCGAGCCTCATCAAGCTCGTCCTGGCTGATACCCTCCGCGACGGCTGGAAACGATGGGCGGAGTTCGAGGAAGCGCTCGAACAAACGGGGAATAATCGTTTCCCGACGAGCGCCGAAGCGCTCCGCAAGGACCGCGGCCGCCGCCTGGGACTCATCCGTCTCGTCGGGACGAGGAAGGAAGCGACGCCGAGGTTTAATTTTTACGAACCTGGATTGTTGAAACGGATTGAATAAGGAATATGTCATCGCGAGCCCGAAACGGGCTGGGGCGACGACCGTTCGGTCGTTGCGAGCCCGAAACGGGCTGGGGCGACGACCTCTTGGTCGTCCCGAGGCTCTTGCCCAGGCATCGACTTTTTGGTCATGCCGAGGAGCGGAGCGACGTGATAAAAAAATGTCATTGCGAACGAGCTTCGCGAGTGTGGCAATCACTCCTGCTTGTGAGATTGCCACGCCAAGAGGCTCGCATGTATGAAAGCGCTGCGGATGTCAAGGATCAAAAAGGTAATTCTTTGATGATGGCATCTTCCTCCTTAAGAGAACCGCTGGTCCCTCATAGCTCTATCCGTTTCGCCGGATGCATGTATTCGCCGTCCCTGCGGCATGAGCATCTTCCCCAGCGAGTCGCGCAATCAATGAACGAGTCCGACCGACTCATGCGAGCGCCGCGCTCACCCCTGGGACGACGAAATCGGTTTTTGCGGTTCTTTGTAAGCCCCATTCTTGGTCAAGGTCCAAAACACCGCTCCGGCCAAGTGCCGGGCTACCGCCACGACGGCTTTGGCATGCCCTTTTCGTTCCCTCAGCCTCAAGTAAAGCTGGACGAGATGAGTGCCCGACCATGGGCGTTGGTTCAGGACGATGATGTTGGCCGCCTCGATCAGGGCCCACTTCAAGTACCGGTTCACGTCCGGCCGAACCTTCCCAAAGGAAGTCTTCCCTCCACTCGACCGGACCCGGGGAACCGTCCCGGCATAGCTGGCCAGATGGTCGGGACTCGGGAATCTGGCGATGTCCCCGATCTCCGAGGCGATGACCACGGCCAGGATCGGCCCCACCCCGGGAATCGTCATCAACAGCGTCATCGCCGGCGTGGTCTTGACCACCTCCCGGATCTCCTTTTCGGCTTGACCGATATGGGCCGCGACCTCGTCCAGAAGCTCCAGCTGCGTCTCGACCGACTGGCGGGTGTAGGGCGGCAGTTCCTCCAGCCGAGTCTTCAGCAACTCCCGACCCTTCACCCCAAACAAATCGCTGACTTCGTCAATCTCGATCGCGTACTTGGCCAAGGTCGCATGAATCCGGTTCTTGAGCATCGTCCGGACCGAAACCAGGCTCATCCGCATCCGCGGCAGCTCCCGCTCGTCGCGAAGATCTCTGGGCGGGATCCAGACCGCCGGCAGCGTCCCGTTCCTCAACAACGTCGCCAGTCCCGTCGCGTCCAGCTTGTCGGTCTTGTTGATCTGGCCCATCATCAGCTTCGCTTTCCCCGCATTCGCCAGCTGCGGCTCATGACCCGCCCGCTCCATCTCCTCGATCATCCAGTACCAGTTCCCCACACTCTCGATCGCAATCGGCGAGCCCGGCGCCAGCCCGCCCAGAAACGCCCGGTACATCGCCCGCGTGTGTTCCACCCGGACCGGCCGTCCCGTCTCGCCACGTTCGTTCATTGCCACGAACATCGAATACCGTTTGTGCGCATCGCATCCATAGTATCGTATCATGCTGCGGTCCCTCCTTCCTCCTGTTATATATCTTTCCTAGGAGGATCCGCAGCGCTTTCATATAATCAATGACAGAAAAAAATGTCATTGCGAGGAG
>Ga0315289_10010993_pt1 | contig 12875 bp, 21 predicted proteins | sample YL17G11_40_MG_FD_203452 | JGI IMG/M metagenome (GOLD analysis project Ga0315289, IMG submission 203452) | Sediment microbial communities from Yellowstone Lake, YNP, Wyoming, USA - YL17G11_40 | ecosystem: Environmental > Aquatic > Freshwater > Lake > Sediment | place: USA: Wyoming | collected...
TCGATATATGTTTCTGGAGTGTCATTGAACTCCTCATTTATAAAATCTATAAATTTTCTAATCTTCATAGATGTATATATTAAAATATTGATATAGATTTATATTATTTGTGTATTATTCCGTATATTTACCAAATGAATATTGGATATTGTTGTATACCTTTAGGTTGTAATGTTGGTAAGTCAAAGAAAGACCATATACTTGTTAATCGAGGTATGGATGAAAGAGAAATAACTCTCAATGAACTATTGAGAAAGTAATACAAGTTATTTCTTATCCTTTAGTTCACTTTCTCTTTCTTCTGGTGTCAAAAGACCTTTACCAAACCTTTTAACACGTTCTGTGTATCTTATCTTGACTCTATCTGAGATGGGAACAGGTCCTCCCTCATCATCAATTCTTACAAAGACCATTTTTGTGGAGCAAACCAATTGTTGGTCTCCTGTATAAACATTATGTTTCCTGGCTTCTAGTTTTAGAGTTAGTGATGTATTGCCAATCTTATCTACTTCTCCATAGATTTTTATTAGGTTGCCGACTTTAACCGGTCTTTCAAATACGACTTCTTCGATTTTCTTCGTAATCATTCTTGGTGTGTCGCATATTTGACAAGAGTAAGCAGCAGCTGCCTCGTCTAGGAATGACATCATTTTTCCTCCAAAGAGGTTACCATGTACGCCTATATCTAAGCCCATGCAAATTTTAGTTGTTATTAGCTCCATCTAGTATATCATTTATTTTATTATCTCTGTACTCAAATTTCTCGGTTATATCAGCATATCTAACCATATAGTGTGTTCTCATTGTTGATAGGTCAGCATATTTTACAATACTGAAAAGTACGAATCTTTTCCAAGTTCCTTGATCGAAGAAAGTATCCAACTCTTTATCTGTGTTAAATCTATCTGTGGTTGATGTATATTGTTTCTCAACTATGTTATCCCCATCAACCTTCATAATACTAAAGAAAGGTAAAGCACACACATATGCAATTTTTGTCCAATGTTTATCTAAAATATCACCCATCCACAGTGATGGATTAATTGATGCGACTTCGATATTAATATTATCATGTCCCATTCTCATTGAATTATTATACAGTATCTTTATTCCTTCTAGATTATACTCGGATACCGGATAGACTGATATGGTTTTTGGATCAATTACAGATCTTGATGAGATGCCATTATTTGGGTTTGAATTAACTAGAAAGTCTCTAAACATATATTTATATTTTTTTAATTTCAACTCCCGCTTTGGATAAGAATTCTAATCCAGAAGTGTCTTTGTAGTCTTCTCTATAAACTAATCTTTTAATTCCTGATTGTAGAATAAGCTTAGAACAATCCTTACAAGGAGAATGTGTTTGATAGAGAGTGGCTCCATCACAAGAGTGTCCATGCTTCGCACACTTTAATATGGCATTGGCTTCTCCGTGTATAACATACCATTTTGTTAGATTATGTCCATTATCTATCTCACACGAGTTCTCAAACCCGGTTGGTGTTCCGTTATATCCATCTGATATAATCATGCCATTCTTAACTATGAGTGCTCCGACTTTTTTCCTGGTGCAATGTGAAAGTTTAGCCCACTCTGTTGCCATGTTCAGGTATGTTAAATCATATCTCTCCTGCTTTGTCATTGAGTATTCTTTTAATTTTTCTAAGTCTAAGGAAATTTTTCGGCCAAAATCCCCTTACTCTATATGAAGGCGGTGAGGTGAAAATGACTCCGTTTCTATTAACTGTATCAAATTCATGAAAAATACCTTTAAGTATTACCTTCTCCTTCATTTAGTATTTTACTAATTTTATATTTGCGTAACATATTTCTACCACCAAGTACATTAGTTATTACCCAATTTGCGCTTGGTTTTATGGATTGACTATTGATAAGTTCTGCTGCTAACTTTATACGAGTGGTCATCCTCCTTTGTTCTTCCTTATCCATTGTGTTCCAATTTGTTATTAACGCTCCAATTTTTTGGTAGAAAAGGACACTCGTTATTTTCAACGAAGTGTCTCCTCCACATTTCAACAAACTGTTGTATATCTGTAACTTTACTCATAACTATCTCACCATGTGTTCTTTTGAGAATAGTTACTTTGATTCCTGATAGCTCTTTGAGTTTTTTCTTAGTTAGTCTATCTATTCCAAATTTCTTTTTAAGAGACCTTTTCATCTTTCTTACCCTTGACTTTGGTACCTTAGTAAGGTCTTCTTTCAGAAGAGTGGTTGCTATTTTGGTATATTTGATTAGATCCTTATTTCCGATAGTCTCTCCGTTAGTCGGAGCTTTATATTCGATAGCTAAGTATTCTTTTAACTTATCAGCATTTCTTTCATATTTGTCATGACAAGACACACATAATGGTAGTACATCGTGAAAATTGTGCGATTTTAAACTTAACGGTAAGAACTTTCTGTAGCAGAAAGGCACAACGTGATGTCTTGTTAAGTACTCTTCGGTACCACAAGACACACATCTATTAGCCATCTCAGTTAATCCAAATTCCTTATTGTGGTTTCCTAATCCCTTCGGTTTAAATTTAAGTCTAACAGTATAAGGATTTTCGGACATTAATTCGCCAATTGGTTCCCCGGTTTCTTTGTCTAGTGTCTTTAAGTACCAATCGGCTCTTTTTTTCTCACATCTAAACATTAAGATTCCATCATATACTACTTGACAGTTCCCGTATATCTTTCTATCCTTATCCACACCATATGATGTTTCTAGACCCATATTAGTCTTCTGACTTTAATATTTGTAATAGTCCTAATTCAACTAATGTCTTTCTTCCGAAGATTAAAACTCCGACTTTTACCTTTTGTTTTTCCTCATCAACAGATTCAACAATTCCTTTGAATCCATTAAACGGACCATCACATACCTTTACCTCTTCATTGATACAGAATGTGTTAGAAACTTCCTTAGTCTCATTCGCTTCATGTTCACCCATCATCTTATTGACTTCTGCTTGTGTTAACGCTTGAATATCACCCGCTCTGTTTGTTAAGAATCCGGTCGCTCCATTAATTGTTTTTATTAACTGCTTTAACTCACCAACTTGTGATGTTTCTACGAAGATGTATCCAGGATACATTACCTTCTCCTTCATTACCTTTTTGTTATCCTTCATAAAGAAGCTCTTTTCTAGAGGAACAAGAACTTGCCCGATCTTGCCCATCATCTCTCCTTTTTCTGACTCTTTTCTTAGTCTTTCAGAAACAGATTTTTCTCTGTTTGATTGTGCTCTTACTACATACCATTTCATTGTGGTTGTTTTCTTTTCCATTGTACTCATTTATTTATTATTTGGTTTTAGTTTACTTTTCAAGACTCTTAAAATACTTAAGTTCATCTTTAACAAATTCGAAGTGGTTATCAATTAAATACTCTAGATCATCCTTCTTAACTTGAAGTTTAAGAAGTAGAAGCTTAAAATCCTTTTCTGGTATTTCTGGTTTGTCAGATTTTTCACCTTTGGACCAAAACCAATTTGGGTAGGTCTTAGTCAACATGAAATTATACCATAAATCTAAAGCAGATACCTTATCTATGTTTTTTTTGTTCAAAAGTTGAGCTTTTTCAGGATATTTCTTCGCAAAGTACCTGTTAAATATAAAGAAATTCTTTTCCTTGTCCGCATCCGATATGTTTTTCCAATCAGATTTGGTCTTAAACATTGCATTGAAAACGTCTATTAGTTCTGCCATAACTTCATAATATTTTATCTAATTGATTATCTCTAAACTTTTGTGGATCTAGATCTCTGATGAAATCTATTCCGAAAAGTTCTATTAGTCGATTATCGGAAAGTTCATAATCACCATCTTTTACTGGGATAAATTTTCCACTTTGTAGTTTATATTCGATATGTCCGGATGCTGGATTAAAATACTTTCCAACTATTTCTATTCTTTCAAATGAATCAATCTTTTCCTTTATATCCATTAACATATTGGTTAGATCACTACCAACTTGATCAGAATCATCACTAGCAAACCACTCACAATAGAAGCATATTAACTCGTTCATATTGCTATTTTTATACTTTAAATGGTTCTCGATAACCGGCATCCACTTCTTAGTGATATTTGTATCTAGTTTATTTACCCTTCTCATATACCGTTTCCATTTTTTGGATAATTTCCTGTGGAAAATTATCCAATCTAAGATCAACCAGTTTAACATTTTCTTTAATATTTACAACTATTGATTCGATTGATGTTTTGCTTAATTTCTTCTTCTCACATATCAAATCAGCTATGTTTTCATATAGATCTGGGTCTAATAGATTGACTTCACCAAATTCCATTAAGTAATCGTCATATATTGATTTGGCTCCCTTGGCTCCAATTCCTCTTCTTTTGCCTCCTTTTGTGATGGACCAAACAGATTGTATATTGTCACTTTGGTCACCTGATATCATCTTAACAACTAAAGATTCGATTGGATCTACTTCATGTATTTCATATTTGTTTGTGAATTTACTTAGTAGTCCTAAAAAATCACTGTTGTCATTTAGTGCAAAAATATCATCGTTCGATAGTTTTGATACTTTATTTAGTAATATCTGGTAGTTCTTGGGTAGGAATAATTTTTCCTTGTTATACATCTCATTTGTCATAATATTTATCCACAATGGATCTATATTATAACCAACTATTTGTTTAATATCGTGGTCATTTGATACGATGATTACTGATCTGCCTGCTAGATTGGATCTCTTTGTGAGAAACGATATCCAGTCATCTCCCTCTACATGAGGAGCTTCGAATACTTTGGCTCCTTTAATCTTTTGTTTGAATTCACCGTATGTATTATAGACAAACTCCCAATCTATATCAGTATCTTTCTTTCTTGTTCCTTTATAAGTATTATTTATTTGTTTTCTCCAAGATTTTTCCTTGGAATCGGATACTAAATAAACATTTGCAAATGGGTACCACTTTCTATAATTATTAACTGTATTTTCTAGTGACTTTTGTAAGGCGCCATATAGTAGGTTGTTCTTGTGTAAAGTGAATGTGTTTTTGGATAAAATATAATTACCATCAATAATGATGTCACAAAGCATGTGGTTTTAATAATTTTATATCTATGATAATCATAGTAGTGTGTCAAGCTTTTTATTTCTTTCCCAAGAAACCAAGTTTATCTTTAAGTAATCATCTATTTGTTTTGGGAAGTCAACACCTTGTTTTTTTACCTCATCATAGAATGTCTTACCGTGTATATTCACTAATGATATGTACAATGCTGTTGTTGCGTCTTTGTATCCTTCCACTTCGATTTCCTTTCCTAGAACATAGTACTTTACCTTACTTACTACCGAGTGATATCCTACAAATGATAATCCGCTCGATCCGGTTAGTCCATATGCGGTTGCCGTGGTTGTGGTTCCTGTGATCGATGCTGTTCCTGATGTTGTTGATGATCCGGTGAATCCATATGATCCTGATACGGTTGTCACTGGAAAATTTGTTTTAATATTCATATCAAATTATATGAATATTCCAAAATAAGTTTACTTAACTAATAGGTGAGGTGCTGACCAAGAAGATTCTGACTTAGCAAATTTTACAATTTCGGATATTACTTTATTTGCTTCCCTGGGAGTTAGACTTTCCAACCATTCTATGACAATTATGGATTGCATTCTAGAATTTTGGTCGGCGGTTTTTATCGTACCACTGTTTATATCATCATAGAAAATTTCTTCGAGATCTTTGTTTTTAAAAGCGAATCTTCTTCTACTACCATCGATGTTATTTAGATATTCGGATATTTTTTGCTTATCTGTTGATGTTCTTATAAATTCTTTAATCTTGTAAAATCTAGGAGACATTGTAGATGCTAATACCGATCCGGCCTTACCACTCATGTGTTTGGCTTTCTTAGAACCCTTTACTTCTAATGATATATTGGATGTATTTGTTCTATCAAATGTTCTGCAATCTATTTTACTTCCCCCTGTAAATTTTGATTTAGTTCCAAATTTGTAAGAGAAATCTATGACAACTGTTTTCTTATCACCAACTACCTCAAATCCATCATATTTATGTGTTGCTTTATCAGGATCAACATTTACAATTGATAATGATCCAATATTTGATGTTTGTTTCAGAGATACTCCTATTAATCCATCAACATCCAAAATCGATGTCATTAGGAACGAATTTAAATCATCTATATCTGATATTTCGTGGTCTTCATATGCGTCAAAGTCTTCCATGGTCCATTCAGATCCTTTGAATATTATCCACATATCACTTGGATTCCATTTCGCTAAAGATAGTCTAGTTGGTAGATTAAGTACTTCTCCTGGGTAATCTAACCCATCTTCTGGTTTTTTTGCAAACTCCATTTCATCTTTTAGGTAAATAGTTGATGCTTGATTAATCACTAGATCGCTTGTGTTCTTTATCACATATGATATATTATTTATATCATTTCCTAAATATTTTATTAACTTTTGACACTGATCAATCATTCCCCTAACAGCTTGTTTATTGTCTATCATAAACTGATCATACTCTTTTCTAAATACACCCCTTTCTACCTCGGAGATATAAGCTTTTCCATCATCTTTATATGTCATTTCTATAAATCCCCTATTTGATGCGACTCTCATCTTAAATCGTTTCATATTCCATGCTTCTACCGCTAGAGTAATTAAAAATGCAGTTTCCCTAAAGTGTTCTCCTCTTTTTGCTGCTCCAACTTTATCCTTCTGTCTAATCATTGTGGTTCTAAGACCCTTTTTAGCAACTGCCCAAGGGAAGTTCTTAGAAGATGTTTGATATACCATTAATTCGTCTGTTAGATTCCCAATAGCACCTAAGTGTGATTTTAGGTCACTGAATTTAACTTGTTGAATTGACGCCGATTTTATCCAAAGTACGGTGTCTCTACCACTTGGTCTTTTTCTAGAATATTTTAAAGTTAAGTCTGGAGTAATACCAAATCTCTCAATAGCATCACGACCTGGTCTAGATAATATGTAGTCGATGTCGACCTTAGTATCATCTAATGTAGCTTCATTGATTGAATCAATCCCTTGAAATCTGGAAATAAACTTCATAGGTCTATATATTAAATTATTCTATTGATTTGTATATCCCTATAAAGATTTTCAAAATCCTCCCTTATTTCATCTGGGAAATCGTTTATAATTTTATTTTGGTAATAGTCATGTGTTTTGTTCAAGACAATTTTTTTAACTTTTTCATAACAAGGCTTTAATATTTCATGACAATTATTTTTATCACAAAAACTAACCATATTTTTAATTAGATCAAATTCAATTTCCTTAAATTCTTTGAATATATTTTTATTCGCGTGTGAGAATAGGTAGTGAGTTAGTACTTTGTTATTATAGTCGATTGCGTTAGACGCTGGGTTGGAAAATTCCGGTGAATCAAAATAGAATTCGATATTCTTGTTAGTTAGATGTTTTATTAACTTTGATATTGGTTTTACGATTTTGAAGTCTAAAAATATAAATACAACATCATCATCTATATATGCGCATGGAATATTTGAATATTTAACATACATTAAATATTCACCTTTGACTACCCAGTTGGTGTCGTTAGTATTTGGTATTAAAGTGCTTAATTCCATACTCATATTCTAACATTCTTTTAAAAATAACTTTATCCTTTTCTCTATTTCCTTTTCTCCCTCCGTCTCTCCAATAACTTCTGGTGTGGTTGGGTGAATATTTAATTTTGTATTTAGAGTCGTTTATCTTTGTGGTATATGTCTTAAACATATGTTGTACACAGGTTCCTACAAAATCTGACCATATTGGTGAGGATATATCTCGTCCATTGATATCAGTGAAGTAATACCAACCATGTGATTGGGTGATCTTTAATCTCCTTATAACCACACATTTCTCTATATATCTTCGCCAGTCACGAGTTCTCATAACCCAGCAAATATATGGAGAATTATCCGATTATTATATCTATTTTGTCATTTCTATCTGGTTGTGATAGATCAATTTCTATAATAGGATACTTATCTATTCTAGAAAACGAGTCTATTTTCCCTTCGATAATCATATTATGATATTTTTGCATATCACACTTGCCACTATTATACCTTTTGTTGAAATCATCAATATATTTTTTACTTTCTAGAGTTCTTCTTTCAACTTCCTTTTGTAATTCTTCGGAACTCATTGTTAGATCGAAGTCATCATGTGATGCTTGATACTCAAGTGGTCTTATAAGTGTGTAGTTATAGTAGTCGAACTTAAATTTAACCACATCACCAATAACATTATTCATCGTTTGATTTATTTTAATAAGTGACTTCATTTTAATAGCTCTGTTTTTCTTAAATCTGAGTTCTTCCCGAACCAAGTCTCCAAAGCATCTGTTGACACATCATCTTTGGTTATTAATGTCATCTTCGGGTTGTTAATGATAGCATCATACTCATCATCTACAAGTGCTCCCAATCCCTTTTTATACTTTATCTCATATTGTTTTAGATCATTCTTTGAGGCCCATTCATTGTATTCTGATTGTGTATAGAATAGAGATTTAGTTACTTTTCCTTTCTTGGGTATAGCAACAACAATAGGAGTTTCAACTTTGTATATCATTTTCCTATCAAACATATCAGGCCAATATTTGTGGAAGAAGTTCAATAGTAATCCAGATATTGAGTTACCATCGACATCAGCATCTGTATAGAATAGCACTCTACCATATCTAAGATCTCTTAAATCTGGCGCTTGTCCAAGCTTTAGTCCAATGGATGCCATTAAGTTAACAGCTTCCTCATTCTGAACCAATTTAGTATTGGTCATCTCAGATACATTTATGAATTTACCTCTCAATGCAAATGCTCCCATAAATTCCGGAACTCTATATTTTCTAAATGCTCCTGCTGCTGAGTCTCCTTCAAATAGTGCCAGTGAGCATTTCCATCTATCTTTACCTTTAGCGTCTATTAACTTCTCAACCTTTATCTTACCAAGTTTCTTATTTAGTTCTCTCTGTAACTTGTTATCATCAGCATTTTTCTTTTGTTGAATCCAATCTAATATCGAGTTAACTATCTCTGATTTAAGTATCGATTGTATTAATTTATTAGATACTTCGAATGTTGATCCAAAGTCTTTGATTTCGGTTATTAACTTCTCTTTAGTTTGTGATGAGAATGATGGGTTAATGACAGTAGAGTCCAAGAATAGGAACATATGATTTTTAAGCTCAGATGGTTTAATATCCACCTTGTGCTTCTTAGCAAAGAATTCACGAAGAGATACTATTATCTGATTCATTACATAATCGACGTGAGTGCCTCCATCATATGTTTCTGTTGAGTTAGCAAAACTAACCTGTTGGAATCCATTTTCTGATAAAGCAATTCCTATTGACCAGGTCTTATCCTTTTTAAACTCGTAGAAATATTCGGATGTATATAACTTGATGTAATCCTCAAATGATTTAATATTTATGAGAGTTCCATTGAAATATATTTTTAATGATGTATTACATGCAGCCAAATCATATACTCTTTTCTCTATCATTTTATAATGATCATCATCTATTGATGTTAATCCAAATCTTTCTAAGTCGGGTATATATGATATCTCGGTAAATCCTTTAGCTTGCTTTTTAATTTTAGCTTGTGTTCTATCTCTCATGTTGTTTGAGAACATTTGGTAGAAATGATTAATACCATCACAAGTTGATATTTCAAACTTTAATGAGTATATGTTTGTTAGAGTAGATCCAACACCATTTGTTCCTGCCCAAGATCTTTCTTCTGTATCATCAAAATTGGCACCTGCTTTAAGATTCGAAAACACCATTTCTGGTATCCACTCTTTATGTTCAGAGTGTTTGATAACTGGTATACCGCCGTTATCCCATATCGATATTTGATTTGTTTCTCTATTTAGATCAACCTTTATTATACTTAATTTGGAACCTTTTCTCTTACTCTCATCAACCGAGTTAGTAACAATCTCGTCAAATATTTTAAGGAATCCTGGGTTGTAGGTAACTTCCCTTTGAGACATTTTATTCTCATCATCTAGTAACCATTTTTGTGCGGTGTGTGGCTTGATTGATCCAATATACATACCGGGTCTTTGTAAAACGTGGTCTATATCGGAAAGTTTTTTGAATTTCTTATCTACTGACATTTAAAAATAAGCGAGTTTTTGTTATATATGGTAATTTTATTGGTTTGTTTATCCAAGTATCTCGTCTATCTTGGAATCCCTAGTGAATATTCTTAATTTGCTAATTATGTCTTCTTTTGTTCCTTTGCCAAGAAAATGTTGATAATCCTCCTCATCAACATATGATAGCTCCCATATCTCTCTTCCCTTGTAAGAAAGTGACCAGATAATTATATTGCCTGATAGATGTGGTTTGAAGAACTCATCCCCGTTCTCGTTATATGAGAATCCATATACTATCGGAAATGCACATTCAACTATCATCCCTCTTTTTCCATTTTATTGAGTCTTGTGTAATAATCAGGTATTTCTCTAAGATGTGCCTTAGATATCTTGGTGTAGAATTCTTCTTCTGTCCAAGGCATTGGTACATTATTCTCTCCTAAATATGACTGTAGCTCTTTATAAATATTCCCATGCTCTGACTCAATCTTAATGCCCATTTCAAGTTCAGTATCTTTGTTGGATTCATTTATTTTATTTGTAAATTTTTTCATAAAAACAAACTTTACTTTTTGGTATATATAAATTTATGATGATTGAAAAGTCTATATCAGAATTCCTATCCAATGAGTATAAGGAGTTCGCTATGTATGTTGTTGAGGGTCGAGCAATCCCTTCTGTTATTGATGGTTTCAAGCCAACTCAAAGAAAAGTAGTACACGTATCAAACCAAGTTTGGAAAACAGGAAATGAAAAGTCTCTTAAAGTATTCCAATTGTCTGGTAAGGTTGCAAGTGATTGTTATTACCATCATGGTGACTCCAGTTTATCAAATGCTATTATAAATATTGCTCAAAGATTTAAGAACAATGCTCCTTTGCTTGAAGAGATTGGTCAATTTGGTTCATTAAGATCACCACAGGCCAGTGCACCTCGTTATATTGAAACAAAGCTATCTGATAACTTTAGATTACTATACAAGGACTTTGAATTGTTGGATTATAAGGAAGAAGAAGGTGAGGTAATAGAACCTAAATTTTTCCTACCAATCATACCAACTGTACTTATTAATGGTGGGTCTGGTATCGCGGTGGGTTTTGCTTCGAATATTTTAAATAGAAATGTCAAAGAGATTATAGAGTCTTGTGTTAGGGTACTTGGTGGTAAAAGAGCAGCTGAAGTTTATCCTTCTCTAAATGTTTTTAATGGGACATATACTGTTGATCCTGAGAATAATAAAAGATGGATAATAAGAGGTAAATTTGAAAAAGTAAATACTTCGACTATTAGAATAACCGAACTTCCACCATCAATGACCTATGAGAAGTATGAGGAAATATTGGATAAGTTAGTCGAGAATAAGGATATTGTTACCTATGATGATAATTGTAAAGATAATGTTGATTATGTGATAAAATTTACCAGAATTGACTTAGAGAAACATGATGATGATAAACTATTCAAGTTATTGAAATTGGAAGAATCATCAACCGAAATATACTCAACACTTGATGAATATGGTAAGTTAAAAATATTTGAATCTACAAGTGATATTATTCAATACTTTGTTGATTTTAGACTAATCTATTATCACAAGAGAAAAGAATTTATGCTTGATAAATTGAATAATGATCTAAAGGTTCTTAGTAACCGAGGTAGATTTATTAAAGCTATACTTGATGAGAAGATAAAGATTAATAATGTTGCTAAACAACAGATAGTAGAGCAGATAGAGAAAATGGGATTGGAGAAGATTGAAGACTCTTTCGATTATCTACTTAGAATGCCTATCTACTCTTTAACAAAGGAATTATTCGAGAAACTAAAAGAGGACTTCAAGTTAAAGAAAGAAGATATCGAAAAGTTAAAATCAACCGATCCAAAAGATATGTACTTATTAGACCTATCAGAACTTAAAAAGAAATTTAAATAATGTCTGTTAAATTTAATGGGTGGGAAGTAGTTGCTATTTCATGTAAGATGGATCACCACTCTATGACAGAGATGGCGACCGTTTTTGTTTCAAGAGGAGATGAGTCCTATTATTTATATGATGAATTGGAAAAGATGAAGGATGTCACAAAAATGCCACCTTATATAAGCGAAGATTGGGTAAATTATAACAAAAAAGAACTCAATATCAAAATATTGGATAAATATATTAAGGAATTCTCCGAGGTGGGTCTATCCGAATCAGATTATACGGTGTCCGAGCTTAAGTGTATTAAGAGAGACCTTCTCTTGAAGAAGATTATATAATTTGGAAAACGGATATATTTTTGTATATTTGTAGTATTATATATACAGCATGAAACATTTACGATCAAGAAAAGATTTTGAAAGATCTGATAAACCAAATTTATCAGAGTTTGCTCCAGTTGGTACAAAAGACTGCGAGGGTAAATGTGATAGGACAGTCATTATGACTAATGACGGTCCTGTTATCGCTTGTAATGCTTGTAAAAGAATTGTAATGGATAACAGAAAATAATGGAATACATCCCAGGTGAAATACATGAATCTTTCCAAAAGATTCACTTTCTTGAAGTAAATCACGACTTTGTTTGGACAAATTGTGATAAGAGATATAGTGAGTTTATCGATTCTTCCGATTGGGATGATCACACTAAACCAATTGAGTTAAATCCGGATGATATACTATGTATTAGATTTTTCAAGTATAGTCAAACTTCATATGCCTACTGCTATTTG
>Ga0315289_10010994_pt1 | contig 12873 bp, 14 predicted proteins | sample YL17G11_40_MG_FD_203452 | JGI IMG/M metagenome (GOLD analysis project Ga0315289, IMG submission 203452) | Sediment microbial communities from Yellowstone Lake, YNP, Wyoming, USA - YL17G11_40 | ecosystem: Environmental > Aquatic > Freshwater > Lake > Sediment | place: USA: Wyoming | collected...
CTCCGGCTTCCTCCGGACCCCGCCTCACGACGACGCCCTTGCCCTTGGCTACGGTGGGTGCCATCAACCCCCGGGAAGGACTTCCACCTTCCTAGTCAGCGCCCATGCTGGGCGTACAAGCCCACGCGCCGCTCCAACGAGCGGCGCGTTTCGGTTTCGCGTCCGACGTCGGTTCGCCTGGCCGGGCAGTCACCTCCCAAAGCACCAGCCTTCGCCGGCGGCCGTTTCCTCGCTCCAGCCCTGATCGCCGATCAGCGGCACGAAGGCCACCGGCGTGATCCGCTCGCGGTGCAGGTCTTCGCCGCGGCGCGTCCAGCGCTCGAGCATCTGCCCGTCGCGCGATCCGACCGGAAGCACCAACCGGCCCCCTTCGGCCAACTGCGCGCGGAGCGGGTCGGGGACGCGCGGCGCGCCGGCCGTCACCAGGATCCCGGCGTAGGGTGCCTCGTCCGGGTAGCCGCGCGTGCCGTCGCCGTCCACCACCTCGACGTTGGTGACCCCGATCTCAAGCAGGGTCTGCCGCGCTTGCATCGCCAATTCGGGGATGCGCTCGACCGAGATCACCCGCCTCACCAACCGCGCCAGGACGGCCGCCTGGTAGCCGGACCCGGTGCCGATCTCCAGCACGGTGTCGCCCGGCCGGGATTCCAGCAGTTGGGTCATCAGGGCGACGATGTAGGGCTGCGAGATGGTCTGGCGTTGGCCGATGGGCAATGGGGCGTCGGCGTAGGCCAGCGGCAGGTCGATCGGCCGGACGAACCGGTGACGGGGAACCCGTCCCATGGCCGCCAACACCTGCCGGTCAGTGATGTCCCGCCTGCGCAGTTGGTGGTCAACCATGCGTTGGCGTTCGAGCGCCAGGGCGTCGGTTTCGTCCATGCCGGTCTCGAGCTAGGCTGCCCGGCGGAAGCGGGCAACGCTCAATGCACCCCAGGTTGGGCCGACGGGCAAGATGAGCGGATCACGAATCCTGCTCGCCGGGCCAGCATCAGCGAGATGAAAGAGGATGCTCGTGGACGCCGGGTTCCACGAGACTCGTCGCTGAATCCACGCGTCACCGTGGTCGATCTTTGCGGGGCCAAACGGCCACACCGGAATGCTGTCAGGCGTCCTCCCCGTGTTCGTCCCCGGCTCGAGCAGGAATCGTCGGCCACCGATCTTCGAACTGATTATAGGCCGTACGCGCTCCAGACGCGCAGCCGCCTGCCCGGTGGGCAGGCGGCGATCCTGCGCGGCGCCGCTTACCAGCCGCCGGTCGTGCGCTGTTCCTTCCAGATATCGGCCTCGTTGTGGTAACCGGCCTGCTCCCAGAAGCCCAGCCGATCGTGGGTCATGAACTCCAGCCCGCGCACCCACTTGCCGCCCTTCCAAAGGTATGGCGTCATCAGGTCTTCGCGGCCCGGGATGTTCCCTACCACGCCGCGCAATGGGAAGCCGTGGTCGGGCGTCAGCGGCTCGCCATTGAAGTGGGTCGCCAGCAGGAAGTTGTCGGCCAGCGCCACCTCCAGCGGCAGGTTGACCGTGAAGCCGAACTCGCAGTGCTGCATCAGGAACCGGGCGCCCGGCTTCGGCCGGACTCGGCCGTCGCGCACCATCTGCCCGAGCGAGACGCCCTCCCACAGCGTGTCGAACTTGCTCCAGCGCGTCACGCAGTGGATGTCCATCTGGATGCGTGTCCGCGGCAGCTTCTCGAACTCGTTCCACGTCCAGCGCACCTCGCCCTCGACCTCGCCCCAGATTCGCAGGTCCCATGTCGACGGGTTGAAGCCTGGGACTGGGCCGTAATGCAGCACAGGGAACTTCTGCGTCAGCGACTGGCCGGGCGGCAGGCGGCCTTCCTCACGCACGCGCTCCTCGTCGTTCCGGCGCCCAAAGATCGGTGGCGACATCGTCCTGCCTCCAATTCGGAGTGATTATATCAAGTCAATGGATGGGACCCTGATCCTGAGCGGAACCCTTTGTCCAGCACTGGCGTCTCTGCAGTAGACCTGTCGTGCGGAGGACCTGATGAGCACCTGGATTTCGACCCACCTGCGTAAGCTGCTCTTGCTGGCGGCACCGCTGATCATCCTGTCGGTGGCGTGCAGCGGGCTGGGGACCGTTGCCCCGACGCCCACCCCAACCGCCGAGGCTTCTTCCTCGGGCGTGGCGCTGACGGTCTACAACCAGGGCACCGCCCTGGTACGCGACCGCCGGCAGTTCACGCTGACCGAAGGCCTGAACGAGATCGCCTTCAGCGACGTGGCCGCCTCGATCGACCCGACCAGCGTGCTCTTCCGCTCGATCACCAACCCGAAGGGGACGTCGGTGCTGGAGCAGAACTACGAGTACGACCTGGTCGGCGCTCAGGCGCTACTGGAGAAGTACCTTGACCAGGACATCAACGTCGTGACCAAGGACGGCAAGGAGTATCGCGGCCGCCTGCTCAGCGGGCGGGGCGACATCATCCTGCAGGACGCCGCCGGCGGCGTGATCGTGGTCAAGATCGAGAACGTGCAGGACTTCTCCTTCCCCGAGCTGCCTGAGGGGCTGCGCACCCGGCCGACACTCATCTGGCAGGTACAGGCCGACCAGACCGGCTCCCAGGACGTCGAGGTCACTTACCTGACGGGCGGCATGTCCTGGCAGGCCGACTACGTCCTGTTGCTCTCGACCGATGAGAAGCATATCGACCTGGACGGTTGGATCACGCTCAGCAACGGCAGCGGCGCTACGTTCCGCGACGCCCACCTCAAGCTTGTGGCCGGCGATCTCAACCGCATCCAGGAAGCGGGTTATGCTGCCGATAAGATCGCCCTGGAGCAGGCCGCTGCCCCGACGGCCGCGCCGGTGGAGCAGCGCGAGTTCTTCGAGTACCACCTGTACGACGTGCCGCGCCCGGTGACGGTCCGCGACAACGAGACCAAGCAGATCGAGTTCGTCTCCGCCGCCGATGTGGCCGCCGCCAAGTTCTTCGTCTACGACGGCGCCCAGTGCTACTCCAACCCGTGGTACTGCGGCTTCTACGGCTACCCGCAGACCGACCCGTCGTACGGCATCGCCTCGAACCCGAAGGTGATGGTCATGGTCGAGTTCGACACCGAGGACGTGGACGCGGACCTGCCCAAGGGACGTGTGCGGGTCTACCAGCAGGATATCGACGAGGCGGCGCTGCTGATCGGTGAGAACACGATCGACCATACGCCCAAGGGTGAGCAGGTGCGCCTGTACGTCGGCGACGCCTTCGACATCGTCGGGGAGCGCATCCAGACCGACTTCCGCACGCCCAACGATCACACGCTGGAGGAGACCTTCAAGGTCACGCTGCGCAACCACAAGGATGAGGCAGCCGAGGTGCGCGTGGTCGAGCATCTGTTCCGCTGGAGCGAGTGGCGCATCCTGGAGACCAACGCGGACTACACCAAGATGGACTCGTCCACGATCGAGTTTCGGGCCAACGTGCCGGCCAACGGCGAGAAGACGATCACCTACACCGTCCGCTACACCTGGCCGTAGAAATCGAGAGCGCCGGCTTGTATGGGGCCGGCGACCGATCCTTGCCGGGCCTTCCCATGCTACACCGGGGAGGCCCGCTCCGTTTGCAGCCGTCCGATGCGCTGCACACACGGGTGGGACAGAACCTCGACCCCATGCGGCGCTTCGGCGAACTCCTGCGTCAGTTCCTGTCCCGGGAAGTGCTGCCCTTCGTGCAACCCGTGCCGCCAGCGGGCGCAGTCGGTGACGTCGTAGACGACGCCGGCCACCGCCACCCACATGCGCGTGCCGCGCTCGCCGATGCTGCGGCGGACCTCGCCTTGGCTGACGGAGCGTTCCGAATCCATCGGCGGACGGGTCAGGACTTGAACAGAGGGAGATGTCCCAGGGCGGTGATGTGCGTCCACTCGGCCGGATCACCTTCGGTGAAGACGGCGGCCTGCACCACAACGTGGGCGCCGGCGAGTTCCATCACCTTGCGCATGCCTTCCAGTGTCGATCCGGTGCTGATGACATCGTCAACCAGGGCGACGCGCTTGCCGCGCACCGCCTGCCGGTCCTTTTCGTCGAGGTACAGCGTCTGCGGCTTGCCCGTGGTGATCGACAGCGTCTCGGCCTGCACCGTCTCGCCCATGTACGGTTTGTAGGCCTTGCGCAGGACGAGGTAGGGCATGCCGAGCTCGACCGACAGGGCGTGCGCCAGCGGGATGCTCTTGGCCTCCGCCGTCACGATCAGGTCGAACGCCTGGCCACTCAAGCGCTGCGCCAGCTCGCGGGCGCAGGCCTGGACCAACTCGGTGTCGCCCAGGATGTTGAGCACGGCGATGCGCAGTCCCGGGGCTACTTCAAACAAGGGCAGTTGGCGCTTCAGACCGGCGATCTCGACGGCGTAGGTGTCGCGCTGTGGGAGCATGGGGGCCTCGTGGTGACCTCGCGCCGGCACAGTCTTCTGCCCGCCGGCAGGTCGATCCCCGGACACGCTGGGACGCCGGGATTATAGCCGAGGGCCGGTGTCAGCCGCGGGGTCACGGAAATCGTAGATCCCGTCCCGCAGCGGCCACGTACGCCGGCACCCAAGGCAGTCGACCCCGTCGAGGTGTTGGCGTAGGTTGAGCGCAGCGCATGCCGGGCAGCGCCAGAGGGCGCCGGGAGCCGACGGCGCGTCAGCACCAATGGCGCGAGCGCGCACGAACACCGATGGAGTCAGCTGCCAGAGATCCCCGGTCCACTGAGCGAGGGAGTCCATGCCCACCAGAACGGAGAGCGGCAACAGCCGCTTGAGGAGCGGCAGCCGATAGTGCGAGACGGTCAGCCGGCGCTCGGAGGCAAAGCCGGATGTTTGCAGCCACTCGTCGATCGCGCGCGGGTGGAAGTCGAAGTTGAGCTCGGCGAACTCCACCGGCGCGCTGTCGAACGGGCTCCAGGCTTGGCGCCGAAGAAGCCAGCGGGCGATCGACTTCAGGTTGCGCTTGTTGGCGAACTCCAGCACGAAGAGCCCGCCCGAGGCCAGGCTGCCGCGTACCTGGCGCAGCGCCGCCTGAGGGTCGGCCATGTGGTGCAGGGTACGGATCATCGTTGCCGCAGGGAACGCCGCCGGCGCGAAGGGCAGCCGGTAGATGTCGGCGGCGACAAAGGTGAAGCGCGGCCCGGCACCCAGGCGCTGCTGCGCCTGCTCGAGCTGCGAGCGGGAGTAGTCTACGAGGACGACGTGCTCGAATCCGGCATAGCGCGGCGTGTTGCGGCCCGCCCCGGCGCCGAGCTCGAGCAGCCGCGCACCGCCCGGCGGGAGCAGGCGACGCAGGGCGATGGCCTCGACCCGGTCTTCATAGGCGCGATCGCCTTGCTCCCAGAAGCGGGTCTGGTAATCCGAGCCTTCGTAGGAGCAGACGGGGGGCGTCGTCATGCCGGGGAGGATTGTACTTGGAAGGCGCACTCACCGGTCGACACCCATACGGTCCTGCACACCCTGGAACAGCCGCCGGGTCCGATGGGCATGGATCGTCGAGAGCACAGGACGCGAGGTCCCAGCAACTGACACCAGTCGATCCTACGTCTCCGCCGGTTCCAGACCTCCCGCGTTTCAATCCGAGCGAGCGCTCGTCCTTCCAGCCGGTCGCGCTCGCAAGCCCGTACTCCCGTCCCGGCGGTTGACCCAAACCTGGCAGGCCGGCCTCGCTTCCTTGCCAGAGCCTCCCCATCCTATGGCTCCGGGTAGGCACACCGGAAGCCCACGCGAGGGTCCATTGAAGCATGGCTCGAGTTGCGTGCCGAGCAACGGCTCCAGAGCGCCGCATCGGCTTCCATCCCCATCCGGAAGAACCAGCTGCTGCCGCGGACGCTTCGGTTCCACTCAGGACCCTCGCCCATGGGGTTGTCCGCCGCCGTCGTCCAATACCCATCCCAGTTGTACCAATCCGCCACCCACTCGGCAGCGTTCCCGGCAAGGTCCAGCACTCCCATCGAACTGGCGCCCTGAGGGAATGAGCCGACCGGACGAAGGCCCGCTGTTCCATCGGCAGGAGTCGCCTGGAGGGTCGGGTATAGCGCACTCAGGTAGGTACCTGTCGCACGCTCGCGCCCGAAGCTGATGTTCGCCCGCGCCCTGTCCCAGGCGTTGCCCCAGGGATAGACGGTTGCCGCTTCTCCGCGGCAAGCTTTCTCCCACTCGGCCTCGGTGGGGAGCCGTCCTCCCGTCCATTGACAATAGGCCTGCGCCTCCTCCCACTCCACGCCAACGACGGCGACATCCTCCTGGCCTCTTGGATACTCGCCTTGCACCCAGTACTTCGGAGCGCCTTCTCCCGTCGCCGCCACGAAGCGCGCGTACTGGACATTGGTCACCTCGAAGCGACCGATCGCATACGAATCAAGATAGACCCGATGCTCCGGCCTTTCATTGTCGCGGCCATCATTGCTACCCATGACGAATCCTCCGGCAGGCACGACCACCCGGCTCCGGTCAAGCCCCTCCGCCAGGGCTGCCCGCTCGCCCCACGCCGCAAGCGCCCGAATCGCTGCCGCCGCTTCGGACGCATCCATCAGGCCCCCCATTCCCTCCGCCACGCGTTGTGAAGCTTGCCCGCAGCGACCGAAGAGCCCCGCCTCCGCGCGAACGATCTCCCCGTGGCCCAGACACATGCTTAGCGCTTGAGCCCAGTCTCCGCCGTCTTCAGCCTTCTCGAGGATACGGAAGAACTCCGCCCGACTCCACCGTGGAGCGACCCAAATCGCGAGGGCACCACCCGCCGCTAGCGCGAATCCCAACCCGAGCCCCAGGACCCGGGCCCTTCCCCTTGGCCTGTGCATGCCAACACCTCCACCCTCCGTCAGTCGGCCCCCAACAGGCCAACGACGAGCCCCCATACTGCAGGGCCCACAATCTAGCCGGATTGGGCCCACGTCCTTGCCGTTCCGAGAACAAATCCACAGCTTTGTGATGGCACACAGTTGAGGGCAAGACCACGGGCGGTCGGTGGCTTGGTCCGCAACCCGGGGTCAGCCTTTCCATCGAATTCCGGCCAATGTTGGCGGGCGTCAGTGTTGGAAAGCCGGGGGTGGGAATCCTGGGCCGACAGGTGGTAGCTGGTGGCTGATGGCTGACCGTCTACCCTTCATACCGCGACTCGTCGACCAGGCCCTTGAGGTGATCGGCCTCGCTCTCCGGCCTGAGTTCGCCTTTCTGGCTGTCGGCATGCCAGCGCGCTTCGGCCTGGCGCAGCACCGCCGAGGATGACGCCGCGACGATCGCCCATTTGCCGCAGTGCGGGCAGTGTTCCAGCTTTCCGAACACCATGTTGGGCACCATCCAATGACGCGAGAAGGGCATGCCGCAACGCGAGCACACCGCCCCCCCGGCCGCCCCGTACTCGCCCAGGCGGAAGACGGTCTTCTTGCCCAGGAGCATCGGCACCAGGGTGCCGAGCAGCGCGATGGCCAGGACCACACCCAGGATCGGCAGGGCGATCTTGCCCGCCATCTGCCACCCGGCCTCCGCCGAGACGAACTCGACCGTCCGGCTGGCCGAGCGCAGTTCGGTACCAGATGTCGTCATGCCCACCGCCACGAACGTGTGCTTGCCCACCGGGAAGTTGCTGGTGTTGAAGGCGATCTTGAACGGCGGCGTCGTGGCGCTGCCCAGCAGTTGGTCATCCAGGTAGTAGTCGACCCGGGTCAGATCGTCTGGCCCTTCCACGGTCAGCGAGAACGCACCCTGGATCTCGCCTCCGGCGGCGTAGCCGAAATCGCGGTGGAACTCGAGCGTCAGTCCGCCGTCGGTCTGTGCCGCGGAAGCCGGCGCACCGGCCAGGAGGAGGAGCAGCAAGCAGACGGCGATCGCCCCGTTCCCGGAAGCGCCTTTGAGGGTCCGGACCTTTGCAGGAGCAGTCGGGGCACGTTGCATCAGCAGATCCTCACTTCCAGCGGGTCAGAATGCTTTCGCGCTGGAACAACTGGACGGCGAAGGCCAGCAGAACCGCGTCCAGCACCGTCAGGCCCAACGCCATCCACAACACCAGCCTGGAGTCTAGCAGGATCAGGCCGGAGACCTGACCGAAGAACAGCAACAGCAGCGGCAGGACGACCAGACCGGCCAGCTGCTCGGCGACGCGCGGCTCGTTGACCCGCGACGAGATCATCACGGCGAAACTGACCGAGGCGACGGCCAGCAGCGGACCGACAACGAAGATGGCGATCAGCCACATCGGGTCGGCCAGCTTGGCCAGGAGCCCGGGGCCGACGCCGAGCAGCCTCGCCCCCACGGCGAAGACGCCGAAGGACAACCAGGTGGCCGCCACGGCCGGCAGCGCCGCGGCCAGGCCTTTGCCGGCGAGCAGTTCAATCGTCGTGATGGGTGTCGCCAGAAGAGGTTCCAGCGTGCGCGTGCTTTTCTCGCCCACGATGCTGTACGCGGCGATGGTCACCGGGATCATCAGCGGCATCAGCATGTACAGGAGCAGGAACTCGGTGACGAAGAAGTACTGGGCGCACTCGGCCCCGCTCAGCCCTTCACACAATTGCGCAAACGACGCCGGCATGTCCCCGGTCCCAACCTCACCCAGGCCTCCGTCGCCGCCCATCACACGCAGCAACACCAGCGGCAGCGCCGTCAGCATCAGTGGCATGAACCCGACGGTGCCGAGCACCAGCCGGTTCTTGAAGACCTCCGACCACTCCTTGCGCATGAGGATGCTAATCTTGTGCATGCCCGTGTCCTGTAGTTCTCCGCCGGGGGTACCTACCCCCGCGGATCTCAGTTATGTCAACTTGTTTCTGCGGCGTCCGGTTGCCCTACCAGCCGCAGGTACACGTCCTCGAGGGTCCGGCGCAGCTCGCCGACAAACTGAATGTCTGCGCCGGCGTCGACCAGTGTCCGGATCAACTGCGGGTTGTTGCCCTCCGGATCGTCGAGCCCGACGACCAGCCTGCGATCAACGATCTGTACGGAGCTCACGCCGGGAAGCGCGCGCAGGCGGTCGGCGTAGGCCGGCGCCACCTCGCGCAAGTGAAATACCACCGAGCGCCCAAACAACTGCCGGCGCAGCGCAGCCGGCGTGTCGAGTGCCAGAATGCGCGTGCGGAAGACGGCCACCCGGTCGCACAGCCGATCGGCCTCATCCAGGTTGTGCGTGCATAGGAAGATCGCCCGGCCCTCGTGCTTGAGCTCGCCGATGAACTCGCGCACCAGACGCGCCGCCTCCGGATCGAGCGCGCTCGTCGGCTCATCCAGAAACACAACCTGCGGCTCATGCAGCATCGCCCGGGCGATGGCCAGCTTCTGGCGCATCCCTTTGGAGAACCCACCCACCGGTTCATGCCGCCGTTCCCATAATCCCAGCAACCGCAGGTAGCGCTCGACCTGCCCGGCCACATCTGCCACCTCGTACAGCCGAGCGAAGAACTCCAGGTTGCGCTCTGCGCTCAGGCGGTCATACAGCCCGGGCGACTCGGTCAGGATGCCGACCTTCCGCCGCAGTTCGCCGTCCTGCTTCCCGACCTCGCAGCCAGCGACCCAAGCCTTGCCGGACGTTGGGCCGATCAGCGCGCTGAGCATGCGTACCGTCGTCGTTTTGCCAGCGCCGTTCGGACCCAGGAACCCGAACACCTCGCCCGCATTGACCCGCAGGGTGAGATCTTCGACTGCCTGCAGGTCCCCAAATCGTTTGCCCAGTCGTTCGGTGACGATCATGCTGCCTCGGTCCGGGCGCCGTCAAGGTTCGCGGCCGGCGCCGCGCGCTCCAGTCTACTGTTAGCCGCCGGCGAAGCGACTGTCGTCCAGCCGCTCCGTCGTCGGCCTTTCGTCTTCGGCTCGAAGGATTGGGCGCCCGCCGTGCGCGGGACCAGCCGCCGCGCCCGGCTCCTCGGCCGGTTGGCACAGGGCGAATACGATCACCAGGCTGAGCGCGGCAAATACACCGACGATCGCCTCGGTCCAGTAGGGGCCGAGGTGTTGGACGGCGATGAGGGCTGTGCCATCAACCGCGGCGTGCCAGCCGATGGCCAGCAGCAACCAGAACCAGCGCCCGCGGGTGAAGCACTGCAACACCATCACGCTCAGCGATAGGTGCAGGCATAGAGCGAAGGCCCGCTCGACCGCGCCGAGCAGCGCCGCGTACCACGGCGCCGCCCAGTACGCCTCGATCTGCAAGCGGGCGGTTTCCACTTGCTCCGCCGGCAGTACGCTCGCCAGATCGGTTCCCTGGAGTGCCAGCACCTGGACCAGCGCATATCCAGACAGAAGCCCGAGGAGTATGGCTTCGATGCCACCGTGGCCGGCGCCGATCATCAGCGCCCCCTCCCAGCGGCGCGCCCTTCGGGCCCAGAAGCGGTACATTAGGTAGCGGGCGCCCTCCTCGAAGACCCCGGCGGATAGGCCCAGCATTGCCGCCCCGCCGAGGAGCGCGCCACTGGAGCTCAGGTCGGTCCACCCCAGCCGCGTAAACAGCGCGTTGAGCACGTACGCGTTGAACGGGATGTGACCGACCTGCGACAGGACGAAGGTCACCGCACCGATCCCGTACAACCCCCAAGGCAGCTTCCATCGGCGAGCGATGAAGGCCCCCAGTCCCAGACCCAGGACAACCATCAAGAAGGCGTTGATCCCACGTACAGCAGTGTCCACGGGCTCTCCTAGAATCGGTGCGGGGTCACAGTTCCTGGCGGCGCAGGGCCGCGCAGCCGACCAGCCACAATCCGGGGATCATGACCAGCCCGGCGGTGAGTGCTTTCCAGGGTATGTCAGCCGTTCCGCCATTGGCGGCGGCGCGCCCCCATCCAAGTAGTGCCGACGGCAAGTAGACACCCAGCGCCGGGATCGTCCCCACAATCCCGAGCAACAGCGCCAGCCCAAACGCCAGGCCGGCGGCGGCCAACTGCGAGCGCATCAGCGTGCTGGCGAGCAGCGTGATCGAGGCGTAGAACAGCAGGTAGAGCAACAGCACGCCAGCCAACACTGCAAAACCTTGGACTGGCAGCCAGGTGAACAGCATGCCAGTATAGGCGTACCCCGCAGCCACGCCCAAGGTGATCCCGACCGCGAAGGTAATCAGCAGCGCCAGTAGCTTGGCCAGAAGGAAAGCACCCCGCGAGGCCGGCTTGCTGAGAGTCAGTGCCGCTGTGCCGCTCGATTTCTCGCCGACGACGGCCCCCATTGGGACGAGCAACGCCAGGATCAACCCGAACTGTGCCAGGTTGTCGACCAGCTCAGAGATCGCGAGCTCCACCGTCGGCGCCGGGAGCACCGCCTCCAGACCTTCCGGTGTGCCGGGGATGCTGGCCATCAGCTCATTCATGTAGCGGGCGGTGAGAGGGCCGAGGATGCCCATGGCTACCAGGACGGCGGCCACGACCAGCATCCGGTAACTGCGCCACTGCTCCCGCAATTCCTTCCATAGGAGGGTGCGCATCAGGCTGCCTCCCTCTGCGTTCCAACCAGGCGCAGGAATACGTCCTCTAGCGTCGGCCGGGCATGTTCGAAGCGTTCGACCGGCATCCCGGAGGCGATCGCCAGGGCGAGTACCTTCTGGTCGCCGGCATCCGCCGCCCGCAGCTGAACACGGACAACCGCACCATCAGCCGTGGCCGTGGCAATCCCTGGCACGCCGCGCAATGTGGCCGCCCAGGCGTCCACCGGAGCCGCCTCCGCCCGGAACTCGATCTCCAGGGACGGTGTGGCATAACGGGCGAGCAGCGCCTCCCGCTCATCGAGCGCCACCATCCGGCCATGATCGATGATCCCGACCGTGTCGCAGACGCGCTCGACATCGTCAAGGATGTGCGTGCTCATCAGGACCGCCGTGGTCTGCCTGAGTTCTTCGATCAGCAGCAGCATGTCCTTCCGGCCAGCCGGATCGAGGGCACTCACCGGCTCGTCCAGGAGCACGACCTGCGGCCGGTTGATCAGCGCCTGGGCCAGTCCCAGCCGCTGGCGCATACCTCGGCTGAAGCCAGCGATCCGGCGCCGGGCGGCGTCCGTCAGCCCGACCCGCTCGAGCAGCTCGGCCGTACTCCGGCGAGCCTCTGCCGCAGGCAGCCCGAACAACCCGGCGACGTAGTCCCGCAGGAATTCGGTGGCGGTCATCCAGGTATAGAAGTGCGGCTCCTCAGGCAGGTAGCCGATCAGGCTGCGGGCCGGGCTCTCGGGCCCGGCTGGGTACCCCGCCACCCAGGCGGCGCCGCCGTCCGGCCGGGCCAGGCCGGCCAGGATGCGCAGCGTCGTCGTTTTCCCGGCCCCATTGGGTCCCAGAAAGCCAAACACCGTCCCGGGCGCAACATCGAAGGACAGGCCGTCCAATGCCTGGACCTCCTTGAAAGCTTTGCGTAGACCCTCGACCCGGATGGCGGTCATTCGTCAGACCTTCCAAAGATGAAGTAGGCCAGCGGGCCCAGGATCGAGAAGGCCACAATGGCGATGCCCCAGGCCCATTTCGGGCCGCGGGCCTTCGGTCGGCGGATCAAGTCGACAAGCGCGGCAACCAGCAGCCCAAGCTGGATCAAGACCAAAGGGGCGATCAGCGGCAGCAAGCGCATCAGTTCCTGGGTGTCCATCGGTCCCTCCCTGCGGTGCCGGGCCTTCCGGCCCGGTATGCTACACGCGTCCTGCCTGCGCCGCACCGGGTTCCACGTGGAACAGGGCCCGCTGGCACGGCCGGAGATGTTTCACGTGAAACATCCCCCTTCTCATCGGTCCGGAGCCTGGCTCCGGATAGCGGGGGGCCAATCGTCCCCGGCCAGGGAGCCCATTGCAGGCCCCACCAGGCAGATCGAGTAGGGAGGATGGGTCGCCCGCTCCCCCTCTCACACCACCGGACATGCGGGTCCGCATCCGGCGGTTCGGTGAACGTCAGGGCACCCAACGAACCTTAGCCCTCGAGCCCTTGTTGGCGGTACGTGCCGTGAACGACT
>Ga0315289_10010995_pt1 | contig 12872 bp, 9 predicted proteins | sample YL17G11_40_MG_FD_203452 | JGI IMG/M metagenome (GOLD analysis project Ga0315289, IMG submission 203452) | Sediment microbial communities from Yellowstone Lake, YNP, Wyoming, USA - YL17G11_40 | ecosystem: Environmental > Aquatic > Freshwater > Lake > Sediment | place: USA: Wyoming | collected...
TGCTCAGTAGGTGGCTTAACCTCGTAGTGATGATGGGACTCGTCAAAATGGCATTCCTCCACCAAGCCTAGTTTCTTGAAGGTCTGCAGTGTTCTATAGACTGTGGACAGGCTGAGGTGGGGTTGTTTCTCCCGTACTCGACGACAGAGTTCGTTGGCATCTAGGTGCCCTAGCTCTTGGCGAATAATCTCCAGAATTAGAGCCCGCTGATTGGTAACCCTCATCCCGGCGGCATTTAATGCTTTACTGTCTTTTACTTGAGCCAAATCCATATCAGTTAAGTCTGCTGACAAGGGCTTCCTTCCCTCAATAGCGTTAATATCGTATTAATTATTGCTAATGCAACTCATTTGCAGTTATATTATAAACTAGTAATTGTATTATTGCCAATTTCTCAAAAAGAGATATGAAAAGGACGCAGGCAGGAGAGCTGAAAGTTAGACCTGCAATTGTTTTTTTATCCTGGGTATAGCCTCCTCGGCTGCTTTTTTACCTTGTAGGATACACTCCTCGGCTCGATGAAAGTCGCCTGTGCCAATATATGCTAACTGAGGTTTGATGACTATATCAGCCCCTGCTAGGCTCGGTGCCACTAACAAATAAGCACTAATATATATAGATTGCATTATCACACTGATGATATTTGGTTCTTTTATAGTCTTCGCTTGCTGAGTCCTATCATTAATATCAGGTATTACATTTACCGCTATGATAAAGTCTGCTCCCATCCTTTTAAGTACGCTCACCGGCACTGGATTTACCAACCCTCCGTCAACTAAATATCTGCCTTTCCATTTAGCTACAGTGAAGATTACTGGAATAGATATGCTGGCTCTTACCGCTTCCACCACTGAACCCTGGTCAATTATTACCTCCTCGCCAGTCATTATATCGGTAGTAACACAGGATAAGGGTATCTTTAAATCCCTAAATTCTATGTCACCAATAATTAGCTTTAAGAGCTCTTTAATTTTCCTGCCTTCAATGAAGCCAGTTTTGGGTAAAGCCAGGTCTACCAGAGGAGCCAGCCGTTTCCAGCCTAGGTCTAGAACCAAGCCTTTTATCACACTCGTATCTTTACCCTGGGCATACAGGGCACCGATGGCAGCTCCAGCACTGGTGCCGGCAATCATATCAATAGGAATGCCTTCTTTTTCCAGAACTTCTAATACCCCAATATGAGCCAGACCACGAGCAGCACCGCCACCCAGAGCTAATCCAACCTTTCTCTTCTGCAATTTAGGTGTCCCCTTTATCCCTACCAATTTTGTTCTTTTTGAAAAACCAGGGGCGAATAGTGAAAAAGCTCCCTGGGTAGAAGCACAGGATAATCGAGACCAGAGCTAACATTCCTATATCTATGTATAGTGCGTCCGTAGTTGAGAGGCTGCCCTGAAGCAGTTTTTCCCATATCCCAAAGCAGCAGCATGGTTCGTATCCCAGCCCGTGACTTAATAGCCAGCCATTATTAGTAATAAAAACCATAATAAGCACTGCGGAAAGGCTTGCCATAAGCTTGCTAGCAAAACCAGCAATCAACAGCAAGCCAAGCGCGACCTCAATAATAGGAAGCCACTGAGCGACAAGGCGGGGTAGTAACGGTATCAGAAATGACCCGAGAGGGATAAGCGTCAAGAATTTACCCTGGTATGGCAGTTTACCCACACCCGCGGCAACAAAAACTAGACCTAAGATTATGCTTGCCTCGATGCTTATCCAGTATCTATAGTGTGTGTCTCTTTTTATTTCCATAGCTCATCAATATCCTTTTCTGCCTGCTTACTTTCTTTGGTAGAGATAAAATCTCTGTACGACTCCGCCGAGCCATACTCCCGTGTCCGGACTACTACCGGCATTGGCACAGCATGACCGAAGATAAGTGCCTGCTGTCTGGATTCCAGCTTTGATAACACTGATTTAAGCTCACTTTTATTAGGTACCCCGGTAAGCACACTATCAATATCCCGCTCATTGTCCAAAAGGCAGGTTATCTTGGTTCCAATTTGTGACATAACCTCGCTGTCAATACCACTGGGTCGCTGGTCAATTACCAGCAGGGTTACATTATATTTACGCATCTCACGAGCGATAATGCCAAATATGGTCTGGCTGGCTACCTCTTGATTAAGGAATTTATGTGCCTCTTCAATGGTTATTACCAAGGGGTGGGGTGGGGCAATATCCTCACCTATCGCCCTCTCCATTATCTCCTGATACTGGGCATGGATGCGGCGGCTAAGCAGGTTGGCTACTAGAATATAAGCGGTAATATCTGTGTACCTACCAAATTCCAGAACTACATTTATACCTTTGTCAAGATATTCCAGAATGCGCCTTACCGGGTTATCAGGGCTGTGGGGTAGCAAAAAAGGAAGCCGTCTGATAGTCTCCAGCCCGCGCCGCAAGTTGCGGTAGGTACTCTCATGAATACTCAACCTGGTTAGTAGCTGCTTGGTTTCGTCCCCATCCTCCATTGCCAGGGTAGCCTCAATCCATCTTCTGTCTCCAAACTCCCTGGCTAGCTGGTAAACAGCTTGAACTGAAGCCTCAGTTAGGTTCAACGTCTGGCGTAGCAGGGCTATGTCCTCAGGCTCTATCTCATCATAGCCTATCCTGACGACAAAATCGGTGCTTACCTTTCTGCGTCTTGAGCTCTCTTCGTCAAGGGTAAACACCGCTACCTTTGATGGGAAAAGCTGCTTAAGGGCTTTGACCTTCCGCCCCTCCTCGCTCCGGCTTTCCCAGCCATACTCGCTGTGCATGTCAAAGACCAGATTTACCGCTGTGCCCTTTTGCAACATGCCGATGAGTAGTAGCCGGGTGAGGAAGGTTTTCCCGGTGCCACTCTTGCCGAAGATGCCGTTGGAGCGCTTGACAAACTCAGCTAGGTCAAGACAAACCTTGGTCTCCATATCCAGCGGTGTGCCAATATAGAATTTCTTTTCATCCTCACTGCCAAAGACCAGCTCAACATCTCGCTGGGAGGCTAGATTTACCACCGAGAAGTGGCTGGGAACAGTCTTAACCGACTGGGGTCCCTCTATCATAGTGGCAACATCCCCGCCAATGGTTAGTGTGGGCAATACATGGATGGTGCCATAGGTGCTGGTGCCTGCCAATACTTCAGCGATGAAGGGGTCGGAAGTGTTGGGAGGTGTAATGGTAAGATTTTGGTCAATAACTCCAAGGCTGATATCGGTTATCATGCCAAAGAAGCGTCGTTTTTGTCCCTCAATAGTAACAAATCGCCCCACCGCCATATCCTCAACCGAGGCTGAGCTATCCAGCCTGACCTCCACGCCCTTATTTAATGAGCCAGATACGACAATACCTAGCCTCTGATTTTCTTCTTGTTGAGTCATCCTCTAATCCCCCCCAGAATAGCTTTAAGCTGATTAAGGTTACCGCTGAGCAGAATGGCTAGCTCCTTCCCCGCCGCCACCAGAAATGCATGGCGGTCTTCATATGCTTGGCTCATCTGGCGGATACAGGCGGCAATAATCTCCTCTGTGGGCACTGGTATAGGGGCGTTGAGCAATATATTTAGGAAGTCAAAGGACTGGCTGAACTCCCTTACCTCATCTGGAGGACACTGGTAAACAAAGCTATGTATTCGGGCTGGCTTTGGGGGGAGGTAGTGGTGCAATTTGCCATTGTCCTTATGCCCCACCACCAGAGCCACAAATTCACTGCGAAGCAGTTTCAAGAGTTGGGGGCTTGAGCGGTAGATTTCGTCCTCAGTTGCTTCATCCTTGCCCCGGGCAATAGGGCGCCGCCCCGGCTCAAGGCTGGTGGTAGTGGCATTATAGACTACGCCGTATAGCTCTAGTGGCAAATCCTTGGTCTTCACTAGACTACCCAGTGGTGGCGACTGGTAAAGCTCATAGCACTGGGCAACAAATTCCGTAGTGCTGGCTTCAATAACCTCACCTACTCTTTTTACTTCATCCGTGTTCATTTGTTTTCTCTTCACCTAACTGTGTTCGCCCACTACATTAGTGACATATCACGCTCTTTCCTTGTCTTTCTTCTTACTACTGCGGAAACTTAAGCAGAGCAGATAGTTGGCTGTGTTACTCAGTTCGAGGAAATGCTCACCCTGCAGCTTGACCACAGAATATCTCCTAATCGTGCTTATTATACTACAGCGTCCTTAGTTTGAGAAGATTATTTGCCGCGTTTACGGTTTAGCTCATGCCATATTTCTTAAACCTCCTCCCATAGCGTTCCAATAAATAGTCGATGAAAGAGTTCCCTAACCTAGCGTTTCTCTTTGAGATTTTAGAGCCCTTAAGCCAAGGAATGAGTCCTGTTCTTTGATAAGTCTTCTTAGCCTTGCATTCTGCTGTCTTATCCTCCCCCTATTCTTGTCTAGATTTGCTGAAAGGTAAGCCCCACCTCGGTAGTTCATTTGTGCAAGAGGTAATTTGGCACGTCTCCCCAGTCATTTGTATCTGTGTCCACATTCATGAGGGATTCGGTGTGCAGTGGCTCGGCAAGACACTTGTTGTGAACGCAGGCAGGTTAGTTACATAGCGGCGCTTCCGCTATGCTCACCGTATGTTTATCGATACTGTTGAAGATGCAGGTTACCAAGCACTACTGCTAGATTGCAGTAGTAATTTGAAACATATAACGGTCACCACATTCTTCATTATTCCTTCTGCGTGGTGTGTGAAAAGCCGCACCCAATTGTCTAAAGTTAGGTGGGTGTTTGAGTGAATTCTATCTTGACCTTTCCCTGAAGATTTACACCTATGATCACACAAGGGACAACCGGTAGGAAGCTACCTAAAATAGCGATTGATGACTAGCCAATTTCTACAAAATAGCTTAATGTGCAGCTCATCTACTGCCAATTTGGTCCTTCGCCTGACTACCAGCTTGTCCTGAGCCTCATATTGACAAAAATACTCATCAGAATTAGGATTGGTTATCAAAGTATATTTGCGAGTGAGCATTAAGGAAGCGAGATTATGGCTCTTTTAGACCTGATAAAACACAGAAAAAGCGTCAGGGATTTCCTAGATAGACCTGTTGAGCGAGAAAAGATAATGATGTGTCTTGAGGCAGCAAGACTAGCCCCCTCCGAATGCAATTCACAACCGTGGAAATTTATAGTCGTGGATGATAGGGAGTTAAAGAATAAGCTATGTGAAGCTGCTTTCGGCGGTATATATTCGATAAATTCCTTCTGCAAAAAGGCACCAGTTATCGTTGTCATCATCTCTGAAAAGTCTAAGTTTATAGCCAGAGTCGGCGGAATGTTCCGGGGCACAAAATACTACCTTATAGATATAGGGATAGCTGGTGAGCATTTTGTACTCCAGGCTGAGGACTTAGGCATGGGAACTTGCTGGATAGGCTGGTTCAATGAAGGGGGAGTAAAATCAGTATTGAATCTCCCTAGGCACAAAAAGATAGACATCCTGATAGCGTTAGGATATTACGATAGAGAAAAGATGCGTTCGGGACATGATAGGGAGCCAATGGATACAATCGCGTCGTTCAACTCCTATTGAATCGCAATACCTTCTCAAGCTAGGTTAATGGAGCCCCAGCTCTTGGGGCAGATTGACAAGTCTTTCAGACTGTAGTATAGTAGTTACCTACATAGAGATAGGATTTCTGCAACAGTGGTCTTAGTCTGCTATTCTTAAAGAAGGAGGTACCTGAATGGCAATAAGGGAAATTCCACCTGAAGAGATAGAACTAAAAATTCGACCGTATTGGGATGCTAGATACACCAAGAATCTTGATAAGCTCTCCAAACCTCAATATAAGATTAAAGAGGACTTAGACATCTACTTGCCCACGCGTGATGGCACAAAAATATGCACTGATGTTTTCCGCCCAGATGTTAAAGGAAAGAAATTCCCAGCTTTGATAGCCTGGGCCCCTTATGGCAAATCGCTAGAATCGATTCGAATACCACCACTAAAAGCAGATTGTGCTATGTTCGACCATGCTGTAGAGGCTGGCGAGCTAGAATATTTTGTACCTAGAGGATATGTTTATGTTATTCCAGACCCTCGTGGCATAGGCAAATCAGAAGGTGAGTGGGACGGCTTTCTCGGGCCCAAAGAACAAGAGGATATTTATGATCTTATAGAGTGGGTTGCCCAACAACCATGGTGTGATGGACAGGTTGGAATGATTGGCCTATCGTATTTTGGAATCGTACAGTTATTGGCAGCTGCCCAGCAACCTCCCCATTTAAAGGCGATAATGCCTATCTCAGTTAATGACAATGCCTACTTTTTTTTCAGTCCTGGAGGCATACTCCAAACCTACTGGTACCAATACCTATTAAGCTTTTTCCCATTAAATCAGCAGTGCAGGTCATATGCCGAAAGAGAAAACCCGCCGGAAGAGCTTAAGCGCAAGATGAAGGAGAGGTGGGAGAATGACCCTGATATTCAAGCCATGCCCTATTTCTTGAGAGTACTTACAACCTGGCCTCCCAGATTTCATCCCTTTTTGCTTGACATTTTGCTGCATCCATTAGATGGAGATTTTTGGGCAGCGAGGTCAAGTAGGGCTAACTGGCATAAGATAAAAGTCCCAGCCTACCTGACCAGTCACTGGGACGTAGGGCAGCGGTTAGGAACTGCCTTCTTTCCCTTTATGGATTCCAGTATGGACGTACCAAAGAAAGTCATGATGTGGGGTGAGTATTGGTCTACGCTTGAACTGCCGTTCAGGTATTACAATGATGAGTATTTGAGGTGGTACGATTATTGGGTTAAGGGAGTGGATACTGGTATTATGGATGAACCACCCATTAAGATTTTCGTAAGGGGCGTTAACAAATATCGCTTTGAGAATGAATGGCCTTTGGCAAGGACAAAATGGACGAAGTTCTACCTGCGAAGAGCGGGAAGGCTGTTAACTGAGCCGGAAGAAAAAGTAGATATTATACCAGATAGCATGGTTCATGTACCTCCAATGATATCGAATGAGATACCCTCAATAAGATATACAACTACGCCATTCAGTGCGCCGTTTGAAGTTACTGGGCCAATCGCATTACATCTGTATGCTTCGATTGACGCCGAGGATGCAAACTTTATTGCCAAATTATATGATGTTCCCCCCGTGGGTGAAAAACAACTCCTTACCGCAGGTTATTTGAAAGCATCGCACAGGACTCTCATCCCCCAAAAATCGAAACCTTGGCTACCGGTTCATGATCACACTAAAGAAGTGCCGGTTAAGCCGGGTGAGATTAACGAGTATGTAATAGAGTTTCGTGAGCAGTCAATAGTTTTTCAACCAGGTCATAAGATAGAGCTAGAACTTGTGACTATGGATTATCACCCATATCATAAAGCTACCTGGTTAAAGATAGACTGGATAGGTCCTGTTCCAAACGCCAAAGAAATCCATTATAAATTCTATCGTGATGCAAAATATCAATCACATTTGTTGCTGCCAGTAATACCAGAAACTGACCCGAAGCTATGGCTGCAGCCCTTATCATGATTAATACTTAGCTGTTTACTGACATCAACAATAAGGTGGTTAAAGAAAGAAAAAGACTGCGGAAAAGTTCTCTGCTTTTACGCTGCATGGTCTAGTTTATTTGCCGCTATGAAATAGCTTAGAACACTAGCAATGCTTAAATTGCTTCTGCAAATACTTGATTAACATGTCCTTGCATTTGAGTGCTTTTCAAACATTTCCTCTTAGCATATTTTATATTTTACAACGAAGCATTCCGACGATTGTCTAGAAGAATTACAAAACTGGTTTCTTTTCTTTCGCTTTTTCTAGCGCGATGTAATCTCATAATGTCGTCTGAACACTTACCAATAGGCATGCTCCTGATTACGCTTGACAGCCTTAGGGTAGGGTGATAGTCTAGGGGTATCAAAAATTTCTGTAAAAGGAGGCGAGCCTTGGATTTTGGACTTTCTGAATCACAGCTTATGCTACAGCGACTAGTTCGGGACTTTGTAGAAAAAGAAGTGAAGCCAGTGGCGAAAGAGTATGACAGGAAAGTTGACCCTAAGGATTGTGTTAATTGGGAACTGGCGAGGAAGGCACACAGGTTGGGGCTAAAAACATATTCCATACCTGAAAAATATGGGGGAGGAGGGATGGCAGACCACGTGACTCATACTCTTATGCAGGAGGAATTATCTGTAGGGGATATGGGCTTTGCTCACATGATTCTCCAGACAGCGAGGTTTGCTGGCTGGATATGCAGGGCAGCTAGTGAGGAACATATAGAGGAGTTTATCCCGCAAGTGATTAAGGACGAGGACTTTCATATAGCGGCTGCATGCACTGAACCTAACCATGGTACCGATAATAACATGCCAGATGACTACCCGGGACGAGCAATAGAGACCTTTGCTGAAAAGAAGGGTAACGAATATATCGTCAATGGAACAAAGCATTGGATTTCAAACGGGGGGATAGCTAAGTTATATCTGTTATATGCCCGCACGAAGAAGGATGTGCCGATAAGCCAGGGGATGAGTATATTTTTTGTGACCCCTGACACCCCGGGGTTTTCTGTTGCCAAATTTCAGGATAAGATGGGAAGAAGGATGGGAACGAATGCTGAGCTAGTTTTTGAGGACGCACGTATTCCAGCCCGGAACCTGATGGGGAAGGAGAATCGGGCTTGGGACTTAATTAGTGAACACCCCATTCCTGGGGGGTGCCCTGGTGCCATGCTATTGGGAGCAATGAGGGCGCTCTATCAGGAGACACTACAATATTGCAAGACCCGGATTCAGGGTGGTGTCCCGATAGTAGAGCACCCAACAGTTGCTGTCAGGCTCGCTGATATGTGGGCTAAGATTCAGACAACGAGGCTGCTTCATTATAAGACGAGTTGGGATATTGACAATAGCTGTCCGGAGCCGGGAGAGCTTTTCCTGATTGCAGGGTTTCAGCGGGATGCCGCTGAGGCTGTAGTGCGTCATGCAATGGAGCTTTGCGCCGGCTTAGCACTCGATAGAGATGGGGTAGTTGAAAAATTGATAAGAGATATCTGTTCGAGCTTTCACGACCTTGGCTCCAGTGACATTAATCGCCTTAAGGCAATCAGAACAATGATGGCTGTTGAGCCAGTGCCACTTCCAGGATAATGGTAAGTTGAAAAGATTCAGTAAGGTGAAAGTGGTTGTTTCACCGGAGTCATTCCAAGGCAAAGAATATGAGAAAATTCGTAAACCAAGAGAGGCAGCTGAAATAGCTGGAGGTTAATCTTGGGAAAAACTATAGGTATATCCGGAGGATATACCGGAAATATCCTTAGGGTAAACCTAAGTGATAGAAGCTCAGTGGTTGAGCCTCTTAATTACAAGGAGGCACAGAGGTTCATTGGCGGGCGTGGTTTGGCAGCCAAAATTTTGTTCGATGAGCTACGCCCGGGTGTTGCTTCTCTTGCTCCGGAGAATAAGTTAATTATTGCTACCGGCCCGGCTAACGGCACCTTGGTGCCCGGCGCGAGTAGATATGTCATTGTAACCAAGTCACCAGAAACCAATCTGTTTTTGGATACTTATGCCGGAAATTACTTCTCAGCAGAGATAAAATATGCCGGGTATGACATCATTATTATTGAAGGAAAGGCAGAGAAACCAACCTACCTTTGGATTGATGATAGTAATGTAGAACTACGAGATGCCTCCCATTTATGGAGCAAACTGACTTCCGAGGTTGAGGCTGGCCTTAAAAAAGAGGTGGGTGATGATACTGCCCGAGTAGCCGTGATAGGTCCAGCAGGAGAAAACTTGTCTAATCTTGCTATCGTCCGAAGTGATTACTGGCACCGGGCGGGCAGGGGTGGTGCTGGAGCGGTAATGGGTTCTAAGAATCTCAAAGCTGTGGTCATCCGTGGTAGCCAAGGGGTGAGAATAGCTGACCCTGAAGCACTCATGAACTACATCCTAAATACTGTGCATAATAAGATAACAAGGGGGCATGCTGCAAAAGTAGCGAGCGGGTTAATGAATTATGGAACTTTGAGCGGTATAGTTGGGATGAATGCAGCTAATATTTTAGCGACGCAGAACTTCCAAGAGGGGCAGTTTAAAGGTGCTCAAGAAATGGATTTAGATGCGGTAAGGCAAAGGTTGGGGATACGTGATACCTCTTGTATGAGCTGTAACCTTGCCTGCTGCAAGTTTGGTCAGGCTAAATCTGGTCCCTATGCCGGGGTCAAGGCAGGAGCAATACAGCAGGAAACGCACACCTTGATGGGCTCTAATCTGGGCATCGACTCGGAAGAGTTCATTGCGCAGGCTAATACCCTTTGCGACGACCTTGGCTTAGACACTATAGGGGCGGGTTCAGTAATCGGTTTTGCCATGGAGTGTTATGAGCGCGGCATTTTGAGCCAGAAGAACCTTGATGGGATTGACCTGCGTTTTGGTAACGAGGATGCTGTAATCAAGATGCTACCAATGATTGCTTACCGCCAGGGTATTGGTGATTTGTTTGCTCAAGGGGTCAAGCTTACCGCGGAGCAGATAGGGCATGGCGCAGAGGAATTTGCTATGCACACAAAGGGGTTGTCTTACCCCGCTTACCGTCCGGGGATTTCGTCACCAGCTTTTGCCTTGGCTTATGCTATTGCCGACCGTGGAGCTTGTCATCGTCGGGCAAGACCTTTTGTTGCTGAACAAGTCCTACCCCCCTTCGTGACTGAGGGTAGGGCGCAGCTTGTCAAGACTCTCTATGATGAGCGTATTCCCTGGCATTGTGCAGTGTGCTGTGACCTGGCAACTTGCACAAGTGGGCTGGATTTCAACGACGCAGCTTTTATGTTGTCGGTTGTCACTGGCTGGGATTTTACAGCGGGTGATATGCAGACCTTAGCTGATCGGGTGGCTTCACTAATCCGGGTCTATAACCTGCGTGAAGGAGCTACCCGTGCTGATGATACCTTAGCACCGCGCTCATTCCAGGTGGAAACCACTGGTCCTGCTATGGGGAAGGCTCTTACTAAGGAAATGCTGGATACCATGCTAGATGAGTATTACGCCTTGAGGGGCTGGGACAAAGAGGGTATTCCCACTACAGAGACACTGAAGAAGCTGGACTTGGAAGATGTGGCTAAAGACCTGCAAAAACATCGTAAGTCAAGGAGAGGGGAGTGAAAAAGAAGCTGTTTGTTAACAAGAGTATGTGCACTGGCTGCCGCTACTGCGAAGGTGTATGTTATCTGGTGCATAGTAGTGGTAATCAGGTCAACCCCAGGCGTGGCCGGATTGTTGTCCATCAGGACCTAGCCAATGGTAATTTTACCCCGATTGTATGCAAGCAATGTGTAAAGCCAGTATGTGTAGAGGCATGCCAGTTCGATGCGATGCCTATTAAGCCTGTGCTTGGCATTCCTACTATAGATCCTGAGAAGTGTACTGGCTGCATGGCTTGTTTGGAAGCTTGCCCCTTTGGTGCCATATTTTTCGATAGTGAGCAGGGAGTTGCTATTATGTGTGATCTGTGCGGGGGAGACCCAAAATGTGTCAAGTTCTGTCGGGCTTTGCACCAGGAAAGTTATGCCGCCCTTGCCTATGTTACTCCAGAAGAATGGTCGAAGAGGAAAGCCATGTTAGCTTCAACCAGGGAGTAGTTCGCCATATGCTGAGGTAAATTCTAGGCTAAAAAAGCTTTTGAAAAACTAGCCACCTCTAAAGGAAAATGAATGCCATTATTTACCCGAACAAGGAGTAATAGGTTATTGACAAACCTTCGGAGATGGTATATAAGGGTAATACACAGCCAGAATTTGGTTGAATATGGCCGAATCTCCTGTGTGAAAAGTAGGGTGCTAGCTGTTGATACTTGACTTTTAATCTAAGGAAAGGAGGTTAGCCTATGTAGTAATATGTTAGCTTACCTAGACAAAATTCTTTAAGGAGGAATTAGGTGAAAATGAAAAAGGCATTCATAGTCTTGGGTGGCATTAGCTTAATTTTAATACTGGCAGTGCTACCATTTATGACAGCTTGTGCTAAACCAGCCCCAACTCCAGCACCAGCACCCGCTCCAGCACCCGCCCCAGCACCAGCACCGAAACCACCCGCTGCCCCGATAGAACTTAAACTGACCACATTTTTACCCATGCATGTAACCTCCGTTAGTGGTGCTAAGATACTCGCCGATAAAGTTAACACACGGTCCAAAGGGCAGCTTACCATTAAGATTCTCGGCGGACCAGAGGTGATGAGCGGCAGGGACCAGCCTGCGGCAGCAGTGAAAGGTATAATTGATATAGCTTGTGTTCCAACTTCTTATTTCCCCGACCTGGTGCCAGCGGCTGATATAATTTCGCTCTCGAAGTTCCGTAAAGCAGAGGATGAGCGAAAGCCCAAAGGGATTTATGACGCCATGCAGGAGCTCTGTAATAAGGCTGGGCTTTATCTCATTGGCCGGGAAAGCGGAATAAATCCCGACTTTTTCTACAACATTACTAACAAAAAGGTTGTGACGCCTTATGACCTGCTAGGGCAAAAGATAGGAGCCAGTATACCAAAGTGGAAAAACGCGTGGAAAGAATTGGGCGTAGCTTTTAGCGTTGTACCGGCTGCGGAATGCTACACTGCCATGGAACGGGGTGTGCTTGATGGATACAACTACCCGCTGGAAAATCATGTTGATATGGGCTTACATGAAGTAACCAAGTATTGCATCGACCATGGGTTCTTCTGTGACAATGTAGTGCTAATAATGAATATTAAAACTTGGAACAGCCTTTCCCCGGATCTACAAAAACTGATAAAAGATGCGCAGATTGAGCTAGAGCGTGAACAAGAGGCTGCGTTTGCGAAGATAGCAGACGGCGCACGGAAGAAAATGCTTGATGCCAAAGTGCAGTTCATCAAGTTCTCGCCGGCTGATGCCGCATG
>Ga0315289_10010999_pt1 | contig 12870 bp, 14 predicted proteins | sample YL17G11_40_MG_FD_203452 | JGI IMG/M metagenome (GOLD analysis project Ga0315289, IMG submission 203452) | Sediment microbial communities from Yellowstone Lake, YNP, Wyoming, USA - YL17G11_40 | ecosystem: Environmental > Aquatic > Freshwater > Lake > Sediment | place: USA: Wyoming | collected...
GGCGCTGGCTTAGACTTATTTGAAACCACTGATTTAACAATGCTGGGAAGAACGTACTACTGGTTAACTGCAACTAACACAACTGCACTTGGCCAAGAGTTCACTCTTTTAGACTCTGCCAACACAGCTATCATTGCTGAAGGCAATGCAACAACTGTAATTGTCGCAGGCAAGAGCTATGGCATAAGTATTGTCTATATAGACACTACAGATGTTATCCTAAAAGTTAATGGCGTGCAAACAAATAAGCTGAGCGAAGGAGACACCTTTAAGGTAGCTGAAGACACTTATATCGCAGTGAAGAACAACCTCTATAACGAGAAAGAATCTGGAATAAGCAATGTAGAGATAAGCATTGGATCTGGAAAAATTGTCCTGAAGAATGGTGAAGAAGTCGAACTCAACACAGAAGATGTTGATGGGTTGAAAGCTTACATATCCATGTCAGGCAACAATCTGCAAAAGATTGTCTTAGAATGGAATCTAGATGACGATGCTTGGATTGCTCCAGGAACTGATTTAGTTTTATCTGGTTTAGAAACTGTTAAGCTATCAATGCTTGGATTTAACGTAGCTAAAAAGGAAATGACTAGTATCTCAAATGATGGAGATGACAAACTTACATTAAACACATTCGTCAAGGATGGCGATGTAAGTTTAAATCTGTTATATCTAAATTCATCTAACTCAGGATTTGCCGGTATTGGTAAAGACTCAGATGAAAAGTTAGTTACATCCACCATAAATAGCATAGTGCTTAACAAGAGTATTCAGAAGTATTTTGTTGCTTCTGCAGCAACAACAAGGGAGGCGGAATCCTATGTCTTGGAATTAAGAGACATTGATGATTCAGACCCAGTCAAAAATACAACTACAATCAGGAATCTTGCTAGTGGTAATGATATAACCATAGATATTGGTGAAACAGAGACATTGGACCTTGTAAACCTTAAACTAGAAGCAGCTAATGAAAGGACTGGAGTTGTAAACTTCAGCATTAGCGGAACTGGATATACTTTCAACAAGCTTTACACAAAAGAAGGCTTGAAGATACAGCTGCCAATTGATAGTGTTGTAACTGGTGATGGTTACATAAACATTACCGGTGCGCAAGGCAACTTAACAGACGCTACATATGAGCCTGCAACGTTCGTGATGAACTTTACTGAAGAAAACAAAGATGGAAACATCAATACAGGAAGCTCATTTACATCAACGTTAGGATCTAGCAGCGAGGGTGCTCAGGTAAACAGTGTTTCTGTTGATGATTTTGAAACTGAGGACGGCTCTGATAACTATGTAGGTTATGTAAGTTCTGACTTGGCCACAAAAACATTAATCAAGACAGGTGGCGATCAGGATACATTGGACATAGAATATCACGGTACAGAGGCATACGCTGATGTGTATGTATCTGCTCCAGGAGCAGTTGCAACGACTGGCGGAAGTAGTGCATTTGACGTAATGATGTCTGATGCAGGAGCTATACCAGATGCGGAGCTAATCGTAATAGGTGGATCTTGTGTTAACAAGGTTTCAGCTCAGTTACTTGGCTTGACATACCCTGCTTGTGGTTCTGCTTTTACAGAAAAGACACTCGTAGGCAAAGACCAGGCAATATTGAGATTGATGAGTAACCCAAGTTACTCAACCAAATCTGCATTGTTAGTCGCGGGTTGGGAAGCTAAGGACACAAGAGCAGCTGCAAAGGCTTTATACGTCAATTCAGCTGCGTATTCAGGCAAGACAGAAGTAGTCTTGAATACTGTAACCGAAACGGTCGGCATCGTAAGTAGTAAGTAGGTGTAAATTTTAGTTATATTTTTTTTCTTTTTTTCTTTCTTTTTTTATTGATTAGCTAAAGCTCTAGGCTCTTTTCGCTATTTTGAGCAAGATTTTTAAAAGCCCATTCTTTAAAATCTGCATGGACGAGCCGCTGAAAGAGGGAGAGGAAAATGGAGAGCCTGCAAGGAAATCTGGAAAGATTTTCGAGCATGCAAAAGAAAATGAAGAATTCAAAAATGTTCAGCGAACAAAACAAAGATCGCTTGACAAGCAATCAGTAATCCTTCTGACAATCCTGGCAGTGCTTTTTATTGGATTCCTAGCAGGATATAACCTCCTTAAACAAAAGCCATACTTCAATTATGAAGGTTTTAAAGTTTATCCTACTCCGCTTAGCGGAACCTCAAAGGTGTATTATTCAATTCCGATAACTTTTGAGATAGGCTCAACTACGTTTAACGAGACATTGGTAATAAAGACAGACCCAAGACTGCTTGAAAACATAACCGTAAATGTTTCTGATGGTTACTTCAGTTCAAGGGCTGAAATAATAATGCTCTTTGAGCCAAAGGCACCTTCAAGAATAATCGAATCAATGTTTGAAATCACAAAAGTAGCAAGAATTTTAGGGATACCTCTAGGAATAGCCGTAACTCATGAAACAGAGAGCAGTGAAGATAAAAATTTTTCAGTAATGAGCTGCAATGAATCAAGCGCTGGCAAGAGGATAATCTTTTTTAATGGCAGTGCCTCTGAAAATAAAGTTTATGAAGACAAGTGCATAAAGATTGAATCTCCAGATTACGAGCAGTTAGATTATGCAACAGATGCATTCGTCTGGAAATGGCTTCTTCTGATAAGGAAGCAGGAATAAGCAAGGATAAGATAAAAGGCCGGACAAATGAAAATGATAAAAAATCCAAAAACCCATAAATCAGAACCGATTTAAAATAAGTGGTGCAACATAAAAGACCATGACATCAAATCATAAAAATAAGTAAATCATATAAAATCCATGACTCAAAATCAATCAAAAATCATAACACATTAACAAAATAAATAAAAACAAATCATCTTAACAAAAAATAATGCTTCATTAACAATACAAAAATGCCACATCTAAGAAAAATTCTGACAAAAGATGAAATGCTCAGGAAAGAGCACAAGAAAAGAAGAATTATGGGGATTGTAATATCTCTGGTAATGCTTTCCAGCATAGCTGCATTCGCCCTCATGGAATACGGCCAGAACAATACGGATGAAAATCAGCAGAAATACAAAGACTATAAATTCACGCTAAGCGAAGGCGGATGGCAGACAAAAATAAACAATAATCTAATAACGACAAGTTTCCTGCCCCAGGATGTCGAAAATATCTCTTCTCCCGCATTTATCCAAAACAGTTTTGATTCTGTTTACTTTATTGCAGATACATTCGAAGAAAAAGGGGCAGCTGAAGAGCTTTCAAGAGTAATTCAGGCAGATAGAAAACAGCTCGCATGCCTGCCTGAAGAAGAGAACATGTCATACTGCAATGACTTGCCCCTCAAGAATTGCAGCGACGCATCTCCACAGACTGGAATTATTATAGTGGAAGAAAAAAATGAAAGCCAGATAAATTATAATAATTACTGCTTGACAGTCTCTGGCAATTCATCAGAGATAATAAAGTCAGCAGACAAGGCGATATTTGTCATCCTCGGAATAATCTAATTACTTTATTCTTTGTTTTCCAGTTTTATTTTTTCTGATGAGTTTTCCAAGAAAGGCAATATCGCTTAAGATTGGAATCCCCCTTATCTTGAAAATTTTGATTGTCAGAAGCCATATTGCGACAACAATCAAAACACTCAGGACATACCATATCAGGATATGCATGGCATCAAAAAAAGCAAATCCCGACATCAAAGCGCAGGAAAGGGATACAACCCTTATTATATTAAAGACCAAAAGCAAGGAGGCATCAAAAAGGAAAATTTTCAATCTTCTCAGAAATCTGAGGTTGGGAGTTGTCAGGTTCAGAAGAGTCAATAAAAAATAAGCAGAGCCTGCAATGCATGCCTCGTTAAGCAAGAAAACATTTCCATCGATAAGTATTGCATTGCCATTAACTGCGGCAGTATAAAAAATGCCAAGCAATGCATAAGAAGGCCATAAGGTTAATGGCGTAAATATGAGATAAAAAATGAAAAATGAATTCAGGGAAATGAGGATTGCAATTATGTAACGCAGCAGCAAACCTCTAATCCTCTTTTTTATTTCTTTCATAAAAGGGATAAAGGTTAATTATTTAAATATCTTTGGCATTTTCTTGATATGAATAGAAATATCCGCAGATATATCTGGATTTTTGCACTATTAGCAGCTTTGGCATTTTTGTTTGATGCCCAGATTTCCAGATTTTTTCTTGCTTTGCAGTCAAATGCGGCGGTTTCGATTATGGCCGGAATCAGCATTCTGGGCTCATGGTATATCTTTCCATTTCTGATTACTTTGATATTGCTGATAAGAAAAAGAAGCAGATATCTTTTGCCGGCATGGCTAAGCCTTATATTAGGTTTACTGATTGCAACAATCGCTAAGATTATAATCTCTAGGCCGAGGCCATTTCAGGCCTTAGGCATGGCTGCAACTGAGAAATTTTCATCATGGGATTCAAGTTTCCCATCATCGCATGTAATAGCAGTGTTTGCTGTTCTCCCATTTCTGGACAAGAAAATCAAGCCTTACTGGCTTGCATTCGCGATTTTAGTTGCATTATCAAGAATTTACCTTGGCCTTCATTATGCAAGCGATGTGATTGCCGGCGCAATAATAGGATATTTGTGCGGCGAGGCTTCCTTTAAAATTTTCAAATTAAAATAAGAAAGAAGATTAAAAAAATAAATTGCAAAGAAATTCAAGAGGCATCAATGACGTCAAATGCAACCAAAATGCTCAGAAAGGACATTAACTAAAAAAATAGAAATTTAAAAATCAATAATTTTTATATTGTTTTATCTTATTGTTCTTGACTGCATTCTCTATCATGCCCGCTTTTTTCGATGATGCTGAAATCGCAAAGATTAATACTATGATAAGCGCAATAATGCCTCCAATCAGATACCATGCCCAATCTCTGCTAACACTGAACTTGACTCTGTCAATCAGATTTGATACATCTGAAACCTTTTGAACATTCAAGGATAAAGTCTTTGTCTGGCTTGTTCCCCCATAGTTCACCTTTACATCCATTGATTGGCTTCCGGTTACAGTAGCATTAGGGGTCAATTTAATTGAAACATATCTTGCAGCGCCCGACTCAAGCTCAAAGCTTGCCGGAGATATTGAGCCTATTGCAGCCCAGCTAACAGTCGGCACTTCAACAGTATATGTCTGCTTTACTGTTCCTGAATTTGAAACAAGGATTCTAACTTCTGACTGTGAGCCTGCGAATATCTGAGTTGAGGCTGTTTCTGAGCTAATGCTTACATCGCTTGTATCCTTGGCGCAGCTTCCAGCAGATATGCTAAATAAATTATGTGTCTGTCCAACGCTTTTATCATATGCATCGTCATCCTCATCATAGTTATAATATATATTTAGCGTGAATGAATGAGCCCCTTCTGTAGCATTCTTTGGCACAGTGCTGACAAATTCAAAGTCAGCATCCTCGCCATCATCGAAATCTTCATAAGTCTTTGTCTGCTCAGACCAGCCATCATTATAAACAAGCTTTACCTTGTCTTCATCAAGGCTTCCAATATTGCCTAGTTTTCCATTAATCTGCACAAGACTGCCACAAGAAACATTGGCGGGCGTTGCCTCAACATCATAAGAAACCATCTTATGGCTTGAGCTCCGCTCAACTATGAAATTTATAACTTCTTGATCGCAATATTTGCTGCTGTCATCATCATATGCCTTGACATACAGTGAGTAAGCACCTTCATCGGCATCAACAGGAATTGTTATGCTCAGCGTGACTGTCTCTGTGTCATCATCATTTATGTCGACATTCTCTTCAACTTCTGTTTCATCAAGCACAGAATCCTCATAAACAAGCACCGCAGTTACAATAGCTGTTCTCTCCTCATCATAATTATTTTTGACCTCCACATCCACATTCAGCACATCCAATGGGTCAAATTCCTCTCCTGAGATATCATCCTCATTTGAAATTTCATCAATTACTATTCGAGAGGTTGAGCTGTTTGTGCCGCAGTATCTATACAGCACTTCAAAGCTTGATGAGGAGGTTGCAGTGGCATTCAGGAGGCTGGTAGCATCGCTTCCTTTTGCTGCGAGGGTTATTGTATTTGTTCCGTAATATGTATCATCATCTGTACTTATGCTTATATTCCAGAGGCCAGATGAGCCAGTAATAAGAGGGATAGATGCTGCAGAATAGATGGCATTTACTCCTGTTACATTAGTTACATTAATAGATACTGAAGAGAAGCCAACATTTCCAGTATTGCTTACATTAATAATAGCAGAAGTATTCTGACCCTGATAGACATCTTGAGGGCTTGTTATCCACGTTATTGTTAAGGTAGGAGAATTTGTGACATTCACGCTGAATGCCTGAGTTGTACTATTGTAAATTGTCCCGTTTATCATACCCTGTGCAAGTACACTTCCAGGATAAGTCCCCGCCACTGTATATTGTGGAACAGTAACGCTATAAGCTACAGTCTGAGAGCCATTTGCAGCAAGAGTTGTCGGACAGCCTGCAGATGTAGTCAAGCTTCCTACTGTGACAGTGCAGTTTATGCTGCTTACAGAAAGGGAGGTATTGAGATTTTGAAGTGTAAATGTTCCAGAATTTGCAGTGTTATGAGTGGCCTGCAGTGTGCCTACAGTTACATTAAGATTTGCAGCTGCGCATGGCAACAAAAGGACAGCCAATAGCACAGCAAAAATTAAACCCTTAGCCTTCATTTTTGTTGTAATTTTAAAGTTACACTATCATATTTAAGCATTTCGCTTCTTAAACATATGCTTAGATAAATGTTTTATCAAGCATTCAAAAATCTTTTATGGCGTCGAGATTTATCGTATTCGGCAAATCATGGATAAGAGAAGGGCAGGCAGTATTTATCCAGACATCAATCTTGAAATTTTCAAGCTCATTTTTCTGAATCGTGTCCGAAATGAATAAAAAAACTTCCTTGCCTTTTTTCTCGAGCATTTTTTTTACTTTCAATGCAGCATCAAGCCTTTGCTGTCCGGGCTTTGTTGAGACTAAAACCCCGATCTTATCCGAGGCAATAAATCTTGCAATCATCGCTTTTTTCCTTAAATTTAATTTTTCAATCTCATCAGCAGGAAAAATGGAAATTTTCGAGCCTGGCTGCCATATCATGACCGGCTTTCCAAGGACAGCTACATTATATGCATGGAATCTTCCAGAGCCTATAAGCAAAAATGCATCAACCTCGTCCCTGATGGCTGAAGCAGCGCTTATGTCGCATCCAAGAATCTGTCCAGGATATTTCAGTGTTTTTGACATTAAAACTTTTTTCCCTCTTTTCTCAAGCTCTTTTTTGATGCTGCCTATTATAGTAGTATACTGCACTGAAGCAAGCAGGCCTATTTTCCCATATTCAATACTATCCAGCTCTTTTAATTCAGCTCCAAGCTTATCAAATCTTTTTCTGGCTTCAAAAAATACAGTCTTCATTTTAACAAATATAGACTGATAAGAATTTATATTTATTTATTCTAATTTTTCCACTTTGGAGAACAATTCCGCTTTTGGTTTCTCAGCTCTGTGAATCTTTGCGAAAGAAGGAGTTATTATAATCATGTTCTCTCCAAAGCCGGCGATGTTTCCTTCAAGGGCGTCTGTTGTTTTCTTGAGTTTTGAAATTGCTCTTTTCAATTCAACGATGTCCTTGTTCTTTAATGCCTTGATGTCTATCAATGCAATTGTTGAGCCCTCTCTTATGATTTCCAGAATCTTGGAAACATCATCATATTCTTTCAGTAAAAAAGGCATAACAACAACCTTTGCTTTTGAGCCAGCGTCTTTAGAAACATCAATCTCAATATACTCTTCACCCATCTCCCCTTTAGGCTTGAAGGCACCCTTTATTTTTGAAAATATCCCCATGTTTAATTCAGATTTCTCTGAGTTTATAAATATTTCTATTTTATTTTACTATTTTCTTTTATGACAATTTTTTGACGGAACTTATCAAAAATTTTCCTTTAAATCCGAAAATTTTGATTATTTTCCAAAAGAATGCAAATCCTGATTATTTTTTCATGGATCTGAATTCATCCATCAATTCTTCCCTCATTTTGAGAGATTTTTCATTGAAAATTTGTTCCTGCTTGTCCAAATTTTTAATTCTTATCTCAGTTATTTCCTTTTTTTGTCTCAATTCTTTCTCAACTTCCTCTTTTTTGGTTTTTACCATCAGTGAGCCGACTATCTTGTACACGTCATCCTTCTGCTTGCTCAACTCTTCGAGGGCATTGTTGATATCAGTCATCTCGAGAAGATATGTCTGCTTCTGAATGATGATATTCTGCAGATTCTGCTCCAGAATCTGAAGTTCCTTCAACTTCTCTTCCTGTCTTTTTTCCATATTTTTCCAGTTCAAACCTCAAATTGCCTCGATTTTTACCGTTTGCGTTCTTGGCTTGAAGAATATTTTTGAGCCGCATGACGGGCAAACAAATCTTTTTTCCAATGCCTTATGTGAAATCTGCTTTCCGCAATAAAAACATTTGTAGTTGACCATTTTATTCCAGATAATAAGCATGCGACGCAAATTTTTTCTTGCATCCCTTGCAAAACCAAACTCCCTTTGCAATTCTTTTCACGCTTCTTTTGCAAAATGGGCATTTTTGCTTTTGCCTTTGTTTTTCCTCGACTGCGACAAGAGAATCTCTTATCTTTTTTCCATAACGTGCTCCGAATCTTCCCGCACTTTTGACTTTTTTTGTCTTTGTCATTTTTTATTAAAATGGGGCTGCCCGGATTTGAACCGGGGTCGCGAACTCCCAAGGCTCGAAGGCTACCAGACTACCCCACAGCCCCGCAATAGTAAGCAGAGCACAGAGCAGTTTTTAAATCTTTTTTTGACTTTTATTTTTTTGTCTCTTTCTTCTTTTCTTCTGCCGGCGAAGCCGCTTTGACTGCAGCTGCCTTCTCTGATGTTGGAGCAGCTGCCGCCGTTGTCTTTGCAGCTCCTCCCGGAGCCGCAGGCTGACCTGCTACAGCCAATTTAGCAGCCTCTTCAGCAGCCTTGGCCTCTTCCTCTTTCTTGAGTATTTCTTCCTGTTCTTTCTTGATTCCTTCAAAGAAATTGTCAAGCTGGGATTTCTTTTCAGCGCTGACTTCAGTTATTTCCGTTTTAATCAGCTCGTCGTATTTTCCGATCTCTACATCATGCATGGTATCTTTTGCATTTCTGTTTTCAATAAGGATGCCGAGGCTAACGCATGAGCCTATGATTGACTTGACAGCAGCCTTCAAGTCATTGACGAGCATTGATGATGATTTCATTTTCGCGATTTTGATAATCTGTTCGAATGCGGCATTTGCAACCTTGAATCTGTGAGGCTCGCCGGAACCCTTCTCCACCCCAAACTCGACTTTAAGCAGTTCGGATACAGGCGGACTCTTGAGCTCTGTCTTGAAGTTTTTTGTTTTTGTGTCGACATCCAGGACAACAGGAACCCTCATTCCCTTAAATTTAGAAGTCGCAGCGTTGACCTCTGAAATTACCTTCCCAATATTTATGCCGAGAGGTCCGAGTTTCTGTGCAATTGCCGGCCCCGGCTTCATGTTTCCGCCTTCGACCAATAATTTGATTATCATCTTTCTTCTCCCCTGCTTTCCTCTTCGGTTTTTTCCCGTCTTATTATTCTTACATTGTCTATCTTGATTGTCAAGGGTATAGGAATCGCAGCCTCCAATAGCTCAACAACTACCTCTTCCTTCGATTTGTCTATTCTTATGACCTTCGCCTTTTCCTTTTTGAAAGGCTCTGCAATTATCTCGACAATATCCCCCTTCTCGATATTTATTTCCGAGATTTCAGGCTCGATTAGATTTTTGATTTCATCAATGTTTACCGTCTTCACTAGCAAGCCTTTTACGTAAGGCAAATCATAGGATGCGGCTTCTGCGTCTTCCCTATTCTCTGTTTCTATAAAAACATAGCCTCTTAATCCATGAGGCCTTGCAACACTCAGAATAGGGAGAGATTTTCTTTTAGCTCTGTCAACGATAAGGTCAAAAGCCTGATCCTCTTTATTCGTTGTTACTTTAACGACAAAAATCATCTTAGTAAATATAAAAATGCTTGAAAATCTTATGGATTTTCAGCATGCCAAAAATTTGGGCGAAATTTTTTAGCACGCTCAAAAATAGATTTAAATCATTATTTATAAAGCTTGTGCATGCATAAAAAATATTCCAAACTATTTGACAATCAATTTGAAAAGGGCTGCAACTGCAAATCCGATAAATCCTATAATCAAGATTCCGAGCGCTGAAGCCTTTGAGACCAGCTTGAATTCATCGCCGGTCGGCTTTCGCGTTATCTGCCATACCCTGTATGACTTTGAAATGAATTCTGTCAGTTTTGTTATCATGCTTATCATTTTTCAGAATTAGTCGATAAATTCTATGCCCAATTCATCCGCAATTTCTTTCTTTTTCTTGTCAGTCCGGCTTTCTCCTGGACCTAAAATCTGCGGTGATTTAACGCCTGTTATTATCAGCATTACTCTCAATGTTTTTTGCATATCCTCGCTTATCTGAGCGCCCCATATTATTTTTGAATCACTGCTCAGCTTTTGACTTACAGTTTCTATGACTCTTTTTGTTTCTTCCAAGGTTAAATCGGTTCCGCCTATGACGTTGATTAATGCCCCGGATGCTCCTGTAGCGTCTATATCAAGCAATGGATTTTCCAATGCCTTTTCAACAGCCTCCTGTGCCCTATTTTGATTGTCAGATTCCCCCATTCCAATCATCGCGACCCCACCACCGGCCATTATTGCCTTTACGTCAGCAAAATCCAAGTTTACTAATCCTGGCTTTGTGACAAGCTCTGAAATTCCTTTGACTGCATTTGTCAAAATCTCGTCCGCAACTTTAAATGCAGTGTGCAATGGCAGTTCAGGCGCCAAATCAAGGAGCTTGTCATTAGGAATGACAATTAATGTATCCAATACTTCTTCCAGTCTTTCCAATCCATACATTGCATTTTCATATCTTTTATTACCTTCAATGCTGAAAGGAAGTGTTACAACACCAATAGTCAGAATTCCCATTTTTTTGGCTGCATCAGCGACGACAGGAGCTGCTCCTGTTCCTGTTCCTCCTCCGAGGCCGCAGGTTATAAAAACCATATCAGCGCCAACCAAACTTTGCTTTATCTGCTGTTCAGATTCACGCGCTGCTTCTTCTCCGATTTTCGGATTACTTCCAGAACCTAATCCCTGAGTAAGCTCTTTTCCGATGAGAATTTTATTATCGGCGTTTGTGTAAAGCAAATCCTGGGCATCTGTGTTCAGGGCTATAAATTCTGTACCCTTTATCCCTATTTCACGCATCCTGCTTAATGTGTTTCCGCCTCCGCCGCCGACTCCGAATACTCTGATTTTGGCTCTCTGCTTGTTTATAAGCTCCTCTAGTTCCTTGTCAATATCCTTAATCTGATAATCCTTAAGATTTACCTCAGCCATGTTCTCTTTTTCTCACAAAAAAAGATTAAGATATTTATAAATTTTAGTGTTCTTTAGTATCTAATCTTCTTTTTTCTTTTCTTCTTTTTCTTCCTTGACTTCCTTCTTCTCTTCCTTTTCTTCTTCCTTCTTCTCTTCAATTTTGAAAGAAATATCTACATCCAGCAATTCCTTAACCTTTTTCTTCAGGATGTTAAAAAATTCTTCAGGAATTTTCTTTTCGAAAATCAACGTTGCTTTTTTATCCTGAAGCTCAATTTTTTGATTTTCGATGCGAAGAATAAATTCTGCAGTTATGGAAATTTTTTCTTTCAAATCATCGATTTTTCTTTTTATTATAAATTCATAAATGATATTCCTGCCTGCAAGCGGATTGTTAAAATCAACCATTACCCTGCCGCCAGATACTGAAATTATTTTCGCAAGTATGCTGTCGAAACTGTAAAGCATGCCTGCCCGGGGCATTACTCCTTTCTCAATGAAGAGTTTGACGGGAACTGTTTTTACAAGATTAGATTCTCTTTTGCCGAACGCATCCTCGGGATTCAGCTCAATCTGATACTTTTTATTCAGTTCCTTGCCTTCCAAAGCCAAATCAAATCCTTTTACAATCATTTTCTGGCCGATGCATATCTTCAGAGGCCTGCATTTCTTTTCATCAAGGCCCGCCTCCCTTGCATTCTCTTTTATAGAAGTGTCAAAAATCCCATTATCCTTTATTCTTCCCGTAAAATCCAGCTCTACAAAATCATTCTTATTCAGCATGATTGAATGAACCGAATTCAGTTTTAAAAAACTTTGCACTTAAGTTTTCAAGTTTTTTAAATCATCCAAATCACAAAAATTTATAAGTCATCTTTCATAAATCTGTCTATGCCTCTAAAATTGGTGAATGCAACTGAATTGAAATCCGGCTCGAATGTGATAATAGACGATGCCCCATGCGTTGTCAGGAGCATTGACATTTCAAAGACAGGGAAGCACGGCGCTTCAAAAGCCAGAATAGAGGCTGTAGGAATCATAGACAATAAAAAAAGGATAATCGTAAAGCCGGGCCATGAGAAATTTGGTGTCCCACTGATAGAAAAGAGAAAGGCACAGGTGTTAAATCTCATGGAAAAAAGTGCAAGCATCATGGATTCGGAAAGTTACGAAACCATTGAAGTTCCAATTGCAGAAGAACTTATTGGCCAAGTCAATGAAGGCTCGCAAGTGGAATATTGGGATGTTGAGGGAAAGAAGATTATCAAGAGATTAATGTAAAATGAGACAAAATTTTGAGAAAATGTTGAGCATGCAAGGAAATCTGAAAAATGCTCAGAAATGCAAAGCATTTCTAGCACGCCGAAAATCGAAGATTTTCGAGCGTTTCCGGCAAGCCGAAAACGCTCG
>Ga0315289_10011000_pt1 | contig 12869 bp, 9 predicted proteins | sample YL17G11_40_MG_FD_203452 | JGI IMG/M metagenome (GOLD analysis project Ga0315289, IMG submission 203452) | Sediment microbial communities from Yellowstone Lake, YNP, Wyoming, USA - YL17G11_40 | ecosystem: Environmental > Aquatic > Freshwater > Lake > Sediment | place: USA: Wyoming | collected...
GGAATGTGCAGTGACCTGTTTCTCTAGTCCACAGTAGGACTGAAATTCGTCTGTCATTACGTGAGCCGTGTCTGCAACATTGTTCCTGATGATTTCCTTTAGGGTTCTGGATTTTACATCATTTGCCTTGCAGGATACAGCATTACCATCTCTCTGAACCAAAGCAAAGACTTTTATCTTATTTGCAGCACCGCGGCCTCTTTTTCCTTTGGCCCGGCCACCGATATATGTCTCATCGATTTCTACGATTCCATTCAATTTTTCACAGAGCGGAGGCTGTGTCATTGCAAACCGAATCCGATGAGCCATGAACCAGGCACTCTTGTATGTTATCCCCAGCATACGATGAAGTTGATTTGCAGAGATACCCTTCTTGCTGTAGCACACCAAGTAGATCGCCATTAACCATTTGTTCAAGGGTATGTGGGTATCTTCAAAAATCGTACCTACCGTAACAGTGAATTGCTTGCGGCAGGACTTGCATTTTAGTAGCCCCTGGCGACCAGGACGTTTAGAATCAGATTTGGCGTTGAGTCTGTGTACTTTCTCAGAGTTACAGTGAGGACAAACGGGTCCATTCGGCCAACGAAACCTCTCCATAAATTCCCTAGCCTGGTCGGCATTACCCAAACACTTCATAATCGTTTTGATCTCAGAGGTTCTCTTCTCTTGCATACTCACTCCCTTCTCCATATGTACAATAACAGAGAAAGTTGGGTTTGTCAAGTATATAATCGCCTTTCATGTTGTGGCCGTTCATATAGTCGCCATCAAGCTTCTCAATATGGTGGCCATCAGACTCCTTACGTCGCACGTTCCTTGTCGGAAACTCCGCTTCGAGACGTAGTCTCAGCCTGATCGGGGAGTCATAACGATACATAATATCGGGCCCGAAAACCAAGCTCAACACAAAACCACGTCTGGGTGGAGGACGTTGTTCTGTGTGAAATGTTGTGTGGGGCCGAAGAGAGAGGGTGTATTCTTCCTCATTTAGCATCAACCAATAACCCTTAACGGGAAAAATACACCCTCTCTCTTTCTACCCTCAACACTTCTACACATGGCACCGTACTCTACCCATGGAATTATCAGATTGAAGTCCTATGTATGAGCTGCTATAGTAGAGTTTGTTTGCGCAAATGTTGGAGATTTGCTGATATGGCGCCAGGGATTACAGGATAACACACAAGTAGTAAAATTGGCATTTCGGGGGGTATTCCAATGATACCAAGCGTAAAAGAGGAGATAGCCCAGAAGGATCTTAATGACTTGGTGGCAGACGCTGAGTTCAACGCGAGGGAGGGTGATGTTATAGACTACATACCGGAGCTGAGGATGACTCCCAGGGACAAGATCGGCATTGCGTTGAACTTCCCAGGAGGCCGTATGCTAGCAGCGGGAGATCACTCTAAGTTCGCTCGCGACCGAGATGGGTCGATCTCTGAGAAGGACAGGGTCGGGGACGATAGTTTCTCGATTCAGTCCATATCGAAGATTTTTTCGCTTCTATATGTTCTCGAGGAAATCGGTGAAGACGACGTATTCAAGCGGGTCGGCAAGGAGCCAACGGGGGATCCGTTCAATGCTGAACCTAGGGTAAGGTCCAAGGGGGACATAAGGGTGCCTTATAATCCGCTGATAAATGTCGGAGCTATCTTCATTACCTCTCTGTTTCCCGGGGGCAGTCGGGACGAGAGGTTCGACCGGTTTTTCAATTTTGTAAAGAAACTATGTAACGATGACGGAATGATCGTGGATGAAGCAGTATATAGATCGGAGAAGGCGACCGGCCATAACAATAGAGCCTTGGCGTGGAAGATGAATGCCGATGGGATATTCGTCCGTCCCGAGGGTGAGAAGCTCAGCAGACAGGATAAGGCTCGAGTGCAGCAGGTCAATTTCATAGAGGATGTTCTGGACAACTATTTCAGGCAGTGCTCAGTGCTAGTGAACTGCGACCACTTGGCCCGGGCAGCGTGTGTCTTGGCGATGAGCGGGAGAGAGCCAGATACTGAGAATGAGATTGTGCGACGAGAGAATGTCACCAATGTAGTCTCTTTGATGTCGAGTTGCGGTCTATATGACGGGTCGGGTGAGTTCGCCTACAACGTGGGAATCCCAGGAAAGAGTGGCGTCGGCGGCGGAATAATGGCCATTGTTCCTGGTCGATTCGGTATCGGCACATTCGCGCCTCTGCTTGATAAGAAGGGAAATAGCGTTAGAGGCCAGTATATGCTTAAGAAGCTGTCTGAGAAGTATCGCCTGAGCATATTTGAAAGATCTAAACAGCATATAGAATTAGGAAGATATGGCACTTCGGAGAGTCTCGCCACGTTGGCGACCAACGTGAAGTTCGGCTTTGTGCCCGAGTACTATAGACCCGCTGACTATATTCCTGAGCTAGGCGCTGCGAAGGCATCAGACACAGGAGTTTCCGTCTGCTTTACAGATGGCAAGTTGATTAGCGGAGGAGAGTCCCAGGTAAAATTCACTCTTCAGGCGATATCGAATGTGTTCGGTCTGCTATACGTTTTGGATAGAAAGGCTGAGGGCACCGTTTTCCGTTATGTAGGCAAGGAACCATCGGGAGAACCATATGGTGTTCTCAAATGGGAAACATATGAAGAGAAGGAAGTGAAAAGACAGGTACCGTTCAATCCCATGATCAATGCTGGAGCAATAGTGGTTGCATCCATGATCCCCACTGAATACCGAGTGCACCATGGCAGAGAGGGGCTACTCGACATTGGTGATTTTCTGAATTTCGTCCGGAAGCTCTGTGGAAATCAGCAGATACAGATCAACATGGAGGTATTTGAATCTGAGAGGGCTACCGGGTACAACAATCGATCGCTTGCCTGGCTTATGAATGACAAAGGTGTGTTTACCCCAATCCTCAAACGACAGAAAATAGACACGATCAATAACCGAGTGATTGAAGACATCTTGGAAGTGTACTTTCGGCTTTGCTCTATTGAAGTAGACTGTGATGATCTGGCAAGATTCGCTGCTGTGTTGGCCAATGGCGGAAAGAGTATCGGGACCAGCGAGGATTTGATACCGTCACGTCACGTGACGATAGCAACGGCCATGATAGCGAGCAGTGGCCTGTATGACGGCTCGGGAGAGTTCGCCTATTCGACAGGGATTCCCGCAAAAACCGGTGTGAGTGGTGGCATTGTTGGCGTCGTACCTGGAAAATGCGGGATTGCTGCATATAGCCCGATTATCGATGAAAAGGGCAATACATATAGGGGGCAGAAGATTCTTGAGGAAATCTCCAGAACGGAGGATTTGAGTATCTTCATAGGCTAGTCGGGAAAGATTCAGGCGCCGCTGATCACAGCGGTTTGCATGTATCCTTAGGAGGTGTCGGTAATGGGAGCTTGGGATTTACAGCATGTGCAGGAGGTACAGAGGAAGGTTGCTGCCTCGCAAGATGTTTTGAGGGACATCTTTCTTAAGGCTCTAGAAGCCGTGGGGGCCGAGCAGGGATTTCTTGCGTTTGAGGATTCAAACAAGTGCCTCAGCATAGTGGTCTCGCGGGGCGCTTATTGGCACCTGCCTTCCAATATCGGGTTAGCAGGCAAGGTGTTCATCTCTGGAAAGCCGCTGATCTCTGATCCTAATGACCCGAGTTTCAAGGCTACTGAGGGAGGAATCTTCTCTGAAATGATTCTCCCTATCTTCATGGGTGACCACGCTGTTGGCATCCTTCTGTTTGACAATCTAAAGCAGGTACGATTCAAGAAGTCTCCGGACCAAGACACTGCCGAAGTATACTGTAGAAAGATCCGCGATATACTGGAACAGCGGGAGCCTTGGGGATTCCGCGAGTGGTGGATAGGACATCAACGGAGAAAACATGAACGACTGATTGAGTCACTTCAGCGAGCTCTCGGGCCATTCATAGGCAGAATCCAAGACGTGGAAGGCATTATTGCGTACGTATCCGAAGACGGAAAAATGGATAGACCAAGAAGATTCGGGGAAAGCTCAGCATCCATAGCTTTTGGTGGAGAGCCCGTGGAGGCGGCGGTTAGGACGGGCGCGCCTGTGTTAGTAGATGAGCCACTGACGAAGTATGAATGTGTGGTACCGTTTCCACTGAATGGACCGATAGTCGGTGTGATCAGACTTCAAAGCTATAAAGAGTTCTCCTTCGGCCGAGACACGCTTCAGAAGATCGAGGAAATAGTTGAGGCAACCTATTACGACCACCTGTCGCCGGCAGCCACCGCAGGAGGCCCGGAGTATGAGTACTATTTCAAGCTGATTCACTTGGGACTCTCAGAGCCTTCGACTCACCTCGGTCTGAATGGCTCGCTTATGGAAATCACGGATATTATCAAGCTTCTGTGTGATGCCGATGTTCGGGTTGGAATCGCTCTTGACGATTTGATTGACGAAGACACCAATGATGAATCACAAGTCTTCTATGACAGAAGAGAAAGTCTTATGGAGAGATTCAATCAACCTATCGGCTCGCGCCCCAGATCTCTGGAGGAAGGCGACTGGCTACGATGCCCTGTTTTTGTCGGCAGAGAATTCATTGGGGTTGTGGAGATTGAGGCAAAGGGCCCAATCGACGACAAATTCAACGGACAGCTGGCCGAGATCGCTGCTGTAGTAGTGGGTGAATTGATGAAGCGCTATCGAATGCGCAACGGGCTCGACCAATCAGGGGCCTAGTGGGTTGCACTGCTTCATCTGATCCCATATCCGATATCCTCATTCTCAAGTGATTTCACGAATTCAAGACCCTGCCTAGTTAGGATCAGTGTGTCGAGGCTTAGCTTCGTATGCCCAATCTTGAACGCAGGTTCCTCGCTTTCTAGCTTAACGTATCCCACCTCAAGGATTCTATCTATGAGAAGTCTCAGATAGCTAGGGAATGGAATGCCCCTGTGGAGCCCCTTTCTCCTGAGCGTAAACAGTATATCTAGTTCGAACCGCGAGTATGTCTCAATTGCAAAGCGTAGATTGCTCTTGTACATATGTAAGGACTTCCGATCGATATCATTGGAATCAGCCCTGCGATGATGATTCGGACACAAGGCAATAAGATTGTCGTATTCATGCTTTCTACAGCGAGAGTATGGAATGATGTGGTGAATTTCGGGGTTTGGAAGCCGGCAGTTCGGAATCGCGCAGGCGTGACCAGAGTCAACCTGTCGTTTCAATTCAGCAGGGATGTCTCTCGGCTCACTGCGATTCATGGCTCCAGAGCTCCGCACGGACACCGTTGAGATATTAGCTGCCTTACCAAGGCCTGGTGTCCCGCTTCACTATCAATGACAAGGATGCTGAGACTCCAGACGACCCCACTTCTCACCCATTTGCAATGCCCAAGAAACATATGCTGTCTACCACCTTCTCGGCACCATGCCCAATGGCTACGGGCCCAACGTTACCAAATAAGGAGGCCAGCGGTCAATGGCTCGAATTCATTCATAATAAAGAGCAAGGACATACTGCTGGATAACCTTGTGGCCTTGACCGGATATGACCGCTGCCATGCGTCATGGCTCTTGAGGGTGCAGTAGTGATGTCGTTGGTATCGAGATCTCGAGCGACGAGTAGCGTGGTAGACAGACGCAATAAGGCCGAAGACATTCGAGACCCTGGAGAAGGTCCTGGTGAAGTGCACGCCAAAAATTGGACAGTTGTGACCCCTAGTTATTGTGGCTACGACCTCTCTAGATTCTTCGCATAGCGCATCGGTGCTTGATTGCCCAGACTCGAGTGCCTCCTCTTCCAGTTGTAATAGCAAATCCTTCTCCGGACAACATCCGAGAGCTTCTCTATCATCCTCGCGCTCAGAAATAGCGACAGATTCTCAATCTTGAATCGACCAAAGAACAACTGCATCTCCGGATTCTCCCTGGGCCCGTCAGGAGCAAAAGAGAGGCGAGCCCCGCTACACTGTACGAGGTGTTGGGCCCACTCATGGCCGATGAAGGCGGAACCCCGATTGTGATGAACAATCACGGCTCGAACCGCCTTACCCTGACGCCGCAATGTCCCTTCTGCCCGGCTACACGCGCCTAAAGCCACCTCCGCAGTCCAGTGAGGGTCAACACGCCAGCCCAAGACAACCTTCGTCTCATGATCGAGAATTGAGCTACCCCTCGTCCATACTCCAGATCCGTCGAATCAGTGTAAACAACCTCTACGGATCGTGGGTTGACTTTCTCTGTTGATAAGCTAGTGGTTCCCACCGTATGCTTATATGGATTTTTCAAAGCTGTTTGTCGGGAACGCGGGGAAGAAGAAGCTCTTCAACAAGTATCGTACCTTATAGGTATCGTACCATAGAGCCGCCTGAACACGTTGACTGAAGGACGGTCAATATCAACCATGACAATACGGACTCCTTATAACTCCAGCTTGGAGAGGTCACTGCCAGGGTCTTTGAGCGAAGCCCTAGACGCATTGGAACACAATCATGACTTTCTCTTCCGGGGCGACGTGTTCGACCCGGGCCAGATAGCAGAATGGATTAGGGTCAAACGAGAGGAATATTACAGCGTGCGCAATCGCCCCCATCCGTTTGACGTGGCAGTCTATTTTGACGTCTGAGCGGAAACGACTGCCAAAGAGCAACCGCATGGCCTCCCTGGGGTCAATCTGGCGCGCGGAATCAGTGCAGCGCAGGGAATCAACGGGGCGCGGGGAATCAATCGGGCGCACCGAATCTGTGCGCTGCAGAACGCCTGTCGTCACCGACTGCACAGCAGTTCTTTCTCCGCCGCTGACCGCACGCTCATGAGCTAAAGAGGTACCGGACAAATGGGGTTCACGGAAACAATCATTCAGTGGGTCACGCATCTCATTGACATCATGGGCTATCCAGGTGTGGCGTTTCTGATGATGCTTGAGAGCATGGTCGCCCCGGTCCCAAGCGAGGCAGTGATGCCATTCGCGGGGTGTTTGATCACCGTGGGTCGGTTTAGTTTTTTCTGGGTAGCTGTGTCGAGCACAATCGGAAGTATCGTTGGCTCGCTATTGTCATACGCAGCCGGCTACTACGGTGGCAAACCATTCGTGATTAGATTCGGAAGGTACGTTCTTCTCAATCTTCATGACCTTGAGGTAACGGAACGATTCTTCAACAGACACGGTTCTATAACGATCTTTATCAGTAGGTTCACACCGGTTATCCGCCACCTCATCTCCATTCCGGCCGGAGTGGGCAAGATGAATCTTGTTCACTTCTCAATCTACACAATAGTCGGTGCATGCGCGTGGAACACGTTTCTTGCCTGGCTCGGATATCACCTCGGAAATCACTGGGAGTTGATTCACAAGTATAGCGGGCCGATTGATGCGGTGGTGCTTGTGGTTATTGCCATGGGGCTCGTCTACTTTGTTAGAGCACACTTGAGGAGAGCGGCCAGGTGACTGTGACGCGACGGTTCTGCCGAAGCCACATTGAAGAGAACACGCAAGTAAGTCGCCCATCGGCAATCCAGACAACCTGCATAATCGACAGGACACCTGGCAGTGAGAGGAGTCATGGGAAATCAAACGAATAATCTATTAGAAAAACTAGCGTCTGACTTCGCGGCTCTCAACGCTCGATTTAGAATCGTTTCCGTTGTTCATTTAGAACACTGTCGAGAGCGAACGGAAAAACTCAGGAGTGAGAAGCTAATAGGTGACCGTCTCTACGCAGAATATATTAGTTTCTTTCAGTTTAAGAAACCGGAGGTGCTCCCCGACTCCAAGTCGATCGTCGTAATCGCGATCCCCCAGGCCAGCTCTGCCATCGATTTTGTGTTCAAGGGGCAGCATCACCGGGTAATCATCCCACCCACATACCTCTATAGGGAGATCAGAGAAGCGTGCACGAGAATCCTGTCCGAAGCTCTGAGCAGAACAGGTGCGGGAGTAGCCAGGGGCTATCTGCCTCTGAAACTTCTAGCGGTTAGAAGCGGTCTCGGGAAGTACGGCAGGAATAATATCTGTTACGTGGGCGGGATGGGCAGTTTTCATAGATTAGAAGCGTTCCACACGGACTATGACTTTGGCATTGATGACTGGCAGGAGATGTCGATGATGGGAAGCTGTACCGGTTGCTCCTTGTGTACGGAGGCCTGTCCTATCGGCTGCATCTCAGCTGAAAGAATGTTTGTTGACGCAGAGCGCTGTCTTACCTACCTGAATGAAAACAAAGACAACTTTCCGGAGTGGGTTAACCCTCGGTGGCATAATGCCCTCGTGGGCTGCATGAGGTGTCAGACCCCATGCCCTGAGAACAGAGATTTCGTTCGGGACAGAGACAAGACAGAGACATTCTCTGAGGAAGAGACAGAAGTGATTCTCAAGAGTGTGCAGGCACAAGACCTACCAAAGGAGCTCTCGGGCAAGCTCTCAAGGCTGAGTATGGATGAGCTGTATCCCTTCCTGGCGAGAAATCTCGCCGCGCTGCTGAGGGTGTAGTGACGAAACGAACTTTCAGCGGGAATGCAACCGAATCGCGCGGTCACCTGCCAGCGAGGCCCGAGGCCTTCTCCAATCGCTAGCTCACGGCTGTCGACAATTTCGATTGCGATTCTCCGAAGGTCTCTGTTCAACGGACCTCTATTTCGATCCCACTATTTTGTGATCCCTGCCGAGTCCAAGAGAAATGCGTACATAAACGCGACCTCCCTGTAGCGTTGGTAACGGCCAGAGACACCACCGTGTCCCGCTTCCATGTAAGTCTTGAGCAAGAGCACGTTCTTGTCGGTCTTTGCCGTGCGGAGTTTGGCCACCCACTTGGCTGGTTCCCAATACTGGACCTGAGAATCCTGAAGGCTGGTCGTGACAAGGAGACTCGGGTAGTTCTTGGCCCGGACGTTGTCATACGGCGAATAGGACAGAATGTAATCGTAGTATTCCTTCTGATTCGGATTGCCCCACTCGTCGTATTCCTCGGTAGTGAGCGGTATGCTTTCGTCAAGCATAGTCGTGACCGCGTCCACGAACGGCACCTCGGCGACAACGCCCTTAAAGAGGTCGGGTCGCATGTTGATGACCGCGCCCATCAGAAGACCACCGGCGCTCCCGCCCTCGGCAAATAGCTTCGCGGGACTTGTGTATTTCTCGCGTACGAGTTCTTCCGCACAAGCGACGAAATCCGTAAATGTGTTTTTCTTTTTCAGAAGCTTCCCATCCTCGTACCACCATCTTCCAAGTTCCTGCCCCCCTCGTACGTGGGCAATGGCATAAACAAAACCCCTGTCCAGCAGGCTCACTCTTAGGGCGCCAAAAGCGGCATCCATGCTCAAACCGTAGGAACCATAGCCGTACAGCAGGAGCGGATTAGCGCCATCTTTCTCGATTCCCTTTCGATACACAATTGAAATGGGGATCTTTGTTCCGTCGCCCGCGTTGGCATACAGACGCTCAGTCACGTAATTGTTAGAATCAAACCCACCCAGAATTTCATCTCGCTTCAACAATACCTTTTCTCTTGTCGCCATGTTGTAATCGAAGATAGATGTCGGCGTGGTCATAGAAGTATAGACGTACCTCAGGATGGCGGTGTCCAGTTGGTAATTGTCCCCAAGATAGGCCATGTACGCCGGCTCGCCAAAATCCAAATAGTGCTCTTCCGTTTCAGACCACGGTCGAATGAACATTTGAATCAGACCGTTTTTGCGTTCTGTGACCACGAGGTAGTCCTTGAAAACCTGGAAGTCTTCGACGAGAACGCTATCGCGATGTGGGATGACGTCCAGCCAGTTAGCTTTGGCGGTCTCCGTCATGGGCGTTCTCATCAGGCGGAAATTCTTTGCCTGCCAATTTGTGCGAATGTAGAAGTAGTCACCGTAATGGTCAAGATGGTACTCGTGGTTTGCTTCGCGAGGCAAAAAGACCCTGAAACTGCCCTGAGGGTCATTGGCATCGAGGTAACGATATTCGCTACTAAGTGTCTGTTCGCATCCGATAAGCAAGTACTTCTTGGATTTTGTCTTGACGACGTAACAGTTAAAGCCCTCGTCCTTCTCTTCATAGACGAGCACGTCCTGATTTGTGTCTGTTCCCAAGGCGTGGCGGTAGATCCGATACCATCTAAGCGTGGCAGGATCCTGTTTGGAGTAGAACAAGGTTCTATTGTCATTGGCCCATGCCATGTTGCCTGTCACATCAGGGATTAGGTCTTTGAGTGATTCGTCGGTTGCAAGATCCTTGAAATGAATCGAATAGAACCGACGCCCAACCGTATCCACCGGGAAAGCGAGAAAGTTTTGACCACTGCTGACGGCTCGCTCGCCCACCGAAAAGTACCCGTGTCCTTGTGCAATTACGTTGACGTCGAGCATGACCTCCTCAGGGGTCTCCAATGAACCCTTCTTCCGGCAGTAGATTGGGTATTCTTTGCCCTCCTCGACACGAGAGTAGTAGAAGTAGTCGTCCAGCCTGTACGGAACGGACATGTCGGTCTGCTTTATGCGCGCCTTGAACTCTTCGAACAAGGTCTCCTGAAGCCATTTGGTGTGAGCCATGACGGAGTCGGTGTATTCATTTTCAGCATTCAGATAACCGAGCACCTCGGGATTCTGACGCTCTCTTAACCAGTAGTAGTTGTCTACGCGAGTGTCGCCGTGCTTCTCTAATTTCGTCGGTGTGACACGTGCGCTAGGAGGCTGGATTGTGCTCTTGTCTTCGTCCGTTTTTCGGACTTCTTGCGGCTTTGTGACTTCCGGCGCTGCGGCTGATCCCGTAGCGGATTGAGCGCAAAGTCCTGCAACTGTCAGAGCGCAGAGCAAAGCTACGAACGACATCGCGAGAGCGATTCTCTTAAAAGCAGACATAACGACCCTCCTCACGGTGGCGGCTTCGGGGGGAGCTCAGATGAAGCTCGAGTGAACCTCAGGTGAACCCCGGGTGAAGCTCGGATAAAACCCCGATGAAGCTCATGTGAAGTCCGGGAAAGCTCAGACGAAGCTCGGGTTAGGCTCAGATCCCACCGAAACTAAGTCTTCAAAGCTCTCACTCCAGTCGGCACAACATCGCACGACCGAGCGCTGCGAGCAACCTCAGCGTGCCGGTTCTGCTACATCCGGGAGCTCCGGGCTTCCATTCTAGATACGCGAACAAAGCCACAAAAGTTTACACTTAATCGTGAGTCCACCAAAGGGTAAAAAGCAGTGACGCGCGTAGCGTCGGTAGTGGAAGGAATAGTGATCCCTGTAGCATCGGCTCTTTTGAAATTGACGACCACGTACATGTCTATTAGACTCCTTTCTGGATGAGCGTGGACTAGCGGGGCCGGGCGTTGCGCTCTGCTCGAACAGTTGTGTGACCACAGAGGTGAGAGAATGTCCGATGATGAGAAACCAGCAAGCACACAAAATCGCCGAACCGCACCCGCCAGGGCTGCCGACGATTTTGGAGCTCTTTCTCGTCGCATACTGCACTATGCCGGCCGCGGCATGTCGAGAATCGAATTTCTGCGCCAGGTCTCGGGGTTGCTACTGGATTTTTCCGAATACGATATCGTGGAGCTCTGGCTAAAGGAAAACCACAGTTATTGGCGCTGCGAAGCCAAAAGACTGGAGACTCAAGGGGGCATAGGCTCCTCTTTCAGGTTCCAGATTCTGCCCCATCTAGTCGACAATGAATTCAACGACATTCGCATTCCGGATAACATCTCGGACCTCGAACGAATAGGTATAGAAGTGATCCACGGACACTTGAGCCTTTCTCCTCCATTATTTACGAGGGCGGGGACCTTCTGGACTGGTGACTCAAAGGTCCCTTTCTCTTATCGCCTGAAGACCGGTAATAGGAGCTCCTCACAGAAGCTCTGTATAGGCGGCGATTATCCTTCGCTGGTGCTCACGCCACTTGTCGGCCCCGAGGGGAACATTGGGCTCCTGCAACTCAAGAGTAGGAATCAACAGTACTTCACAAAATCGGAAATAGTGTCTTACGAACATGTCAGCCAGAATCTTGCCTCGGCGATACTGCATCAGCGCACCCAAGCTGCGTTGCACGAACGAATCAAGGAGCTGACGTGCCTTTATGGCATTACGCAGGTATCGACGGATCCAGATTTATCGCTTGAGATGATTCTTGAAAGAATAGTCGACTTGCTTCCACCGTCGTGGCAGTACCCGGATATAGCCTCGGCAAGCATAACGTTGGACGGCAAGCATTACTCTGTGCGCGGCTTCCAGGATCGGCCGCAGAATCAGATCGCAGACATTGTTATACGAGGCGAAAAACGAGGGGTTGTGAAAGTTGTATATCATGAGGAAAGGCCGGACCTTGACGAGGGTCCGTTTCTCAAAGAAGAGCGCGGCCTGATAGACGCGGTTGCCAGACAGGTAGCCCTGATGGTAGAGCGAAGACGGGCTGAAGAGGAGCGATTGCGGCTTCAGGACCAGCTAAGGCACGCGGACAGACTCGCAACCATAGGACAGCTCGCCGCCGGGGTCGCGCACGAGCTGAATGAGCCTCTGGGTAATATCTTGGGTTTCGCGCAACTAGCGAAAAAGTCGACCGGGCTTCCCGAGCAAGCGAGCAAGGATATGGAGAAGATCATTAACTCTTGCTTGCATGCACGGCAGGTTATTCAAAAACTCATGATGTTTGCTCGCCAGACGCCGCCAAAGAAGACAATGGTCAACCTGAACCAGATAGTGCAAGAGGGGCTCTACTTCCTTGAGACCAGGTGCACAAGACAAGGTATAGAACTAGTGCGTCTGCTTGACCCCAATCTTCCCGAGATTACAGCAGACGCGGCACAACTGCATCAGGTTCTGGTAAATCTGACAGTCAATGCTATCCAGGCAATGCCAAATGGAGGCAAGCTGTTTTTGCGCACAGCCAGATCCGGCCAACACATATCCCTGATCGTTGAAGACACTGGT
>Ga0315289_10011001_pt1 | contig 12869 bp, 12 predicted proteins | sample YL17G11_40_MG_FD_203452 | JGI IMG/M metagenome (GOLD analysis project Ga0315289, IMG submission 203452) | Sediment microbial communities from Yellowstone Lake, YNP, Wyoming, USA - YL17G11_40 | ecosystem: Environmental > Aquatic > Freshwater > Lake > Sediment | place: USA: Wyoming | collected...
CGCGCGCGGCCTGCCGTTCCTGGCGAAGCATCTGTAAGGGACGAAGCGGAAAGGCAGGCCTGGCCCGGGGTCAGGGTAGCCTGTCCCTCCCTCCCCGGTTTTCCAGCCATGCGGGGGAGTGTCCGGTTTTGGGATTGGGTCCGTTTGGTAATTTTTTTCCATCCCATTGAAAGGAAGGGGGATAGGAACGCAGGCCGGGGGCGGGCGCTGCGACGATTGGCCTGGAGCTGGCGCCGGGATGCCATCGTGGGACCCGCTTAAGGATAGCGGGGCCAGGAGGGAAGGCGCGGGGAAGGATTGGGGATGGGCCTGGAAACAGGAGTGAAAAAGACGGGCGGGGGCGGTGACTGGAGGCGGTCGGGATGGAGAGGATGACCGGAGCCACCAGGGGCCAGGCCTGGCTGGCCCAAGCACCTTGACCCCTTAAGACTGCTTGGGGTAAAGTCTTAGTCTTGGATCTGCGATGCAGGAAGGCGGGAAGGGTGCATCTTTTCTGCCAGGGGATGAATGAGTCGTCCTAAGAGACTGACATCCTCGATCTGGCTGCTGGCGCTGGCTGGCGTGCTGATCGGTTGCGCACCCGGCAGACCGCGGGCGTTTCGGAATCTCTTCGTGCCCCCCGCCCCCAGGCCCCTGGAACCCCGCTTTGTCGCTCCGGAGCCCCCGCGGATAGAGCCGCTCTTCGAGCTTAAGGGGCTGCCCCTGGCGCTGGAGGCCACGGCCGAGAGCTTCCTGGGCACTGGCCGCGTCGAGGCCATCATCCGCGAGGCGGAGGCGCACTTCCACGCCGGCCGCCGCCACTACCAGGAGGGCGACGTCGAGGCGGCCCGGCTGCGGTTCGACCAAGCCGTGGACCTGCTCCTGGCGATCCCCGAGCGCGCCCCCGATCGCGCCCGGGCCGAGAAGAGGCTCGAGGAACTGGCCGAGGCCATCCACCGCATGGACCTCGCCGGTCTGGGAGCGGGCGACACGGCCTCGGAACCCGGCTTTCAGAAGGCCCCCTTGGAGGACATCCCCCCGCTGACCTTCCCGGTGGACCCGGCCTGGGAGCACAAGGTGCTTGAAGAGGTACGGGCGACGGCCTCCCAACTGCCGCTGGAAGTCAACGACGCCGTCCTCTCCTATGTCCAGTACTTCTCCGGCGAGCGCGGCCGGAAGATTATGGGCGCCGGGCTGCGGCGGGCGGGCCGCTATCGCCCCCTGATCCAGCGGATCCTGGACGAGGAGGGCCTGCCGCAGGAGCTGATCCACATGGCGCAGGCCGAATCGGGCTTCCAGCCCCGGGCGGTCTCGCGGAAGCGGGCCACCGGCATGTGGCAGTTTGTGCGCGCCCGGGGGCGGGAATACGGCCTGACGCAGACCAGCTACGCCGACGACCGCTTGGATCCGGAGAAGGCTACCCGCGCCGCGGCGCGCCACCTTCGCGATCTGTACGACCACTTCGGGGACTGGTACCTGGCTATGGCGGCTTACAACTGCGGCCCGGTGGTGATCGACAAGGCCGTCGAGCGCACCGGCTACGCCGACTTCTGGGAGCTGCGGCGCCGCAACGTCCTGCCCAAGGAAACCGCCAACTACGTCCCCATCATCCTGGCCATGACCATCGTGACCAAGAACGCGCGGGACCACGGGCTGGAGGCCATCGCGACGGAGCCGCCCCTGAGATACGACACCGTGGAGATCGCCGCGCCCACCCATGTGCCCCTGCTCGCGGACCTGGCCGAGTCCACCGTGTCCCAGATCCGCGAGCTGAACCCGGCGCTGCTCAAGAACCTCGCGCCGGCGGGCTACAGCCTGCGCGTGCCCGAGGGCACGGGCGCCGCGGTGAGTTCCGCCCTCCAGGCGGTTCCGCCGGAGCGCCGCGCCGCCTGGCGGGTCCACCGGCTGGGGGAGGGAGAAACGCTGGCCGCGGTGGCGCAGCGCTATCGCATAGCGCAGAACTCGATCCTGGCGGCCAACCGGACCCTGACCGACGGGATGGAAGCTGGCGATCTGCTGCTCATCCCGGCCACGGAAGCGCCGGCCAAGGCCAGCGCCAAACGCGGCCCCGCGAAGGGCCCGGCGCGCAGGCCCGTGGCGGGTCAGACCACCGTCTCCCGCCGCGCCTCCAATTGACGCACCACGGCGCGTTTTTTTTTCCGCCGCTCTTGCCTTCCGAATAAAACGATGTATCCTAGGGTTTGACCAAGGTCGCACAGGAGGCATGAGACATGTTCGGTGAGTGCATGCTCGCTCGGTTCGATGACGAGCGGGATGATTCTGAGTTCAACGAAGAGCACGTCGAACTGGAGTCCGACCTGGAAGAGTACGGCACCGAAGGACTAGAAGAGGAGGAAGATGAGATGGAGGGAATCCCCGTTGTCCCCCCGGTCGAGCCCGTGGCTGTAACGCCCCCGGCGCCCGAACCTGTTGCTGCCCCCAAGGCGGCTCCCCCGGCTAAGAAAGTGACCGCCAAGGCCCCGGCCCGCAAGCCCGTGGCCAAGAAGGCCCCGGCCCCGAAGAAGGCTGTCGTGAAGGCCGCCCCGAAGAAGGCTGTCGTGAAGGCCGCCCCGAAGAAGGCTGTCGTGAAGGCCGCCCCGAAGAAGGCTGTCGTGAAGGCCGCCCCCAAGAAGGCTGCCAAGAAGGCTCCGGCCAAGAAGAAGCCCGCAAAGAAGAAGAAGTAACGCGGGGGGCGGAAGCTCTTCCGGACGGCTGCTCAGGCCTCCAACAACCGGCGACACCGCTGGTAGAGTTCCAGTAATGCGTCCGCGTATTCTTCCGCGGTGCGTGTGGCCTTGCCCGTGTAGCCCGTGGCGGGCGTGCCTTTCCCATAGCCCGTCGTAATCGCTACAAACTTCATCAGTTCTAGCGCGACCTCCGCCTTGGTCCGCGCCGCCCCCGGCGGGGCGCCTGAGTTGACCTCTTCCATGGGCGACTACCTCCTCGAAGTGTGGTAAAAGTCTAGGGTACTTCATCGCCATGCCCGTTAATGCCTGCGCCTGCCTCCGCAAGATGCGCGGAGGCGCCCAGTCGCACCTGCTGGAAGCCGAAGACGGGCACTACTATGTCGTCAAGTTCCGGAACAATCCCCAGCACCGCCGCGTCCTCATCAACGAGCTTTTGGCGGCCGAGTTCCTGCGCTACCTTCAGATCGCCACCCCGGAGACCGCGGTCATCTACCTTTCCCCCGAATTCCTCCGGGCCCATCCCGAGGTGGGCATCCAACTGGGCGCCCAGACGGTGCAGGCCACCCCGGGCTGGCACTTCGGCTCGCGCTATCCCGGCGACCCCAACCGCGTGGCGGTCTACGATTTCATCCCGGATTCCCTGCTGCGGCAGGTGGTCAACCTGGTCGAGTTCCTCGGGATGCTGGCCTTCGACAAGTGGACCGGCAACTCGAACGGCCGCCAGGCGATCTTCTTCCGCGCCCGCTTCAGCCAGTGGTCGCCGCGCGAGGACGCCCCGCCCGTCCGCGAGGGGTTCGTGGCCTCGATGATCGACCACGGCTTTGCCTTCAACGGGCCATTCTGGGACTTCCCGGACGCCGCCCTGCACGGCGTCTATCACCGGCCCATGGTCTACGAGCCGGTCCGCGACTGGGAGGATTTCCAGCCCTGGCTGGAGCAGATCGCTCACTTTCCCGAGGAGGTCATCGACCAAGCCTACAAGCAGGTCCCGCGGGCCTGGCTCGAAGGGGAGGAGGAAGCCCTCGAAGCGCTGCTGGAGCGACTGCTGGACCGCCGGGGGCTGGTCGCCGACCTGATTTCCGCGGCCCGCCGCGCCCGCCCGGCTCTGTTCCCCAACTGGCGCTGAGGGCCCGCCGGGCCGCCTGGTGGCGGTCCCGCGGGGGCGGCCCCGGTTCATGCTATCTTGGCTGGCATGCGACTAGTCTGTCTGGTGGGGTTTCTGGCGGGCGCCGCGGCCGTCTGCGGCCAGACCCAGTTGACCATCTACAACCAGAACTTCGCGGTAGTGAAGGAACGACGCGCCCTGGAACTGAAGCTTGGCGAAAACGAGGTGCGCGTCACCGACATCACGGCGCACCTGGAGCCCGACTCGGTCGTGCTGCGTGACCGGAAGCGGCCCGAGTCGATTCAGATTCTCGAGCAGAACTACGAGAGCGATCCGCTCAGTGAGGGCCTGCTGCTGCGCAAGTGGGAGGGCAAGCTGCTGGATTTCGAGATCACCGTGCCGCAAACGGGTGAAAAGAAGATCATCCAAGGGAGAATCCTGCGCAGCGGCTACGTGCCTCACCCTTCGGCGTTCCGGCGCTACGGTCAGCAGTACTACGCCTCGCAGATGGCGTATGCCAGCCCGCAAGGCGGGGGACAGCCCATGGTGGAGGTGGACGGCAAGGTTCAGTTCGGACTCCCGGGCAAACCGATATTCGCGGCGCTGGACCCCCAAGCGTTCCTCAAGCCCACGCTGTTGTGGCGGCTGTGGACGGACGCCGCGGGCGGGCACGAGACGGAGTTTTCCTATCTCACGGGCGGAATGCGCTGGGAGGCGAGCTACAACGCCGTTGCACCGGAGAAGGGCGACGTCTTTGACCTCATCGGCTGGGTGACGCTGGAGAACATGAGCGGCAAGGATTTCGAAAACGCCAGCGTCAAGCTCATGGCCGGTGACGTGGCGCGGGTGCTTCCGGAAGAGGGGCTGGGCTATGCGGCGCGCAAGGTGGCGGCTGAGGTCGCGGCCGGCCCGGCGCCCGTCACGGAACGGGCCTTCGACGAGTACCATCTCTACACGCTGCCGCGTCCGACCACGGTACTGGACCGCGAGATCAAGCAGGTGGAGTTTGTGCGCGCGGCCAACGTGCCGGCCAGGCGCCTTTACGTGTATGACGGCTTCAAGCTGGACCCCCGGTATCGCGGCTGGGATTACAGCAACATCCGCACCCAGGCCGAGTACGGCACCGCGTGCAATCCGAAGGTGTGGGTCATGTTGGAGTTCCGGAATGCGGAGAAATCCCGTCTGGGGATGCCGCTGCCCAGGGGCAAGGTGAAGATCTACCGCCGCGATATTGACGCCCGCAACGAGTTCGTCGGCGAGGACCAGATCGATCACACCCCGAAGGACGAGACCGTGCGCCTGTACACGGGCAACGCCTTCGACCTGGTCGGGGAACGCCGCCAGACCAACTTCCGGCTCGACACCGGCCGCCACTGGGCCGATGAATCCTTCGAGCTCAAGGTGCGCAACCACAAGCAGGAGGAAGTCGAGGTGCGGGTCGTCGAGCACCTGTACCGCTGGATCCAATGGGACATCACCGTCAAGTCCCTGGACTTCCAGAAAGCCGACGCCCGCACGATCGAGTTTCGGCCCAGGATCGCCGCCAAGGGTGAAGCCGTCATCACTTACACGGTCCACTACTCCTGGTGAGGTTGCAGAGCCGCGACTGTCAGGGAGCGGTGCCAACAAGTCCAAGTTCTGGGGGTACTGCGCGGTCGGCCGGAAGCTGGCCGGGCCCGGGAAGACGATGGCGAGGGCTGGGACGGCCCGCGCGAGGGCCAGCCGCAGCAGCCGATGAGCCTGGCGCCTTAGTTGCCGGGCATCGCGGGCTTGCCGCGCAGGTACTCCAGCTTGTTCTTCACGGTGTCGCGCCCCTCCGTCTGCCAGATCCCGTAATTGCCGGTGTTGAACAGGAACCGCCAACTGCCCTGGTAGTACAAGAACACGTGCGCCTCCTTGGACCCCTCCTCGTCGACCGTGAACACCGGCGCCACGTCGGCATCCTTCGGCGGCTGCCCGGCGACGGGCACACACCAGAGGCTCAACCCGCGCAGATACTCGATCCAGCGCTTGTTCTTCGGATCCGTGAAGGCCGCCTCGCGCACGTTCTCCGCAGGCACTTGCACGGCTTTCAGTGCTGCGACGTCCGCGTTGACCCACGCGGAAATCCGGGTCAGCAGCGCCTTCCAGGGGGCCGAGGTGTCAGCGAACCTGGCTCCGCCCAGCACCTTCGCCCGCTCCCGGCTGAATTCCTCGATCGCTCTTTTCTCGGCCTCCGAGAGGGAGGTTGACAAGAGCGGGTCCGGTTTGGTGTTCTCGCTCACCTGGCCGTGCATGGCCAGAAAACCCTTCCAGCCCCAGACGCCGAAGTTCCAGTCCACGGGAGGAGCGGGCACAGGGCTCAGCAGCCCTTCCTCGACCAGGGTCTGAAGGGCCTTGTCCCTGACGTAGGTGTCCGCGGGCAGCGGCCATCTGTAGCCCACTCCCGCGCGCTCTGCGTCCGTGCCTTGAGGTCAGGCAGCACCACGCGCCGGAAGATCTGCTCGGCCTCCCGCATCTGCTTCTCCACGTACAGGGGAATCTGCGAGAGCCACTTGTCGCCGGTCGCGGCCATCAGGCCGAATCCTTCCAGCGCCTTGAGCTTCTCCCTCACCGCGGCTTCCGGCTCGCCGGTCAGGGCGGCGATTTCGCCGGGGGTGCGGGAGACGTCCCGGATGGCAAACAGGATCTTGTGAACGCTGCGTTCTGCCGTGAGCGCGTAGACCTGTGACGAGGGCGGCCCTCCCCAAACGTCGAAGCCGAACTCCGGCATCTCTGCTGCCGGCGGCCTCCTTTACCTGCCCGTGTACGTGATCCACAGGGGCGAGGCCCAGACGATCTCGCCGTCCGCCTGGTCGCCGCGCACGTAGTAGTAGCTGGTCTTGCCCGGCTGGGCGGCGCTGTCCCGCCAGGTGAAGTACACGTTGGCCTGGTTGGGCTGGGCCGTGTAGACGTACTGGTTGTCCTTGATGACGTGCACCTTGGCGAAGGGCGCCGTGCCGGCCAGGCGCACGCGCAGCTCGGGCGGCTGGGCGGTCGAGAAGATGTCGCCCATCATGTAATCGCCGCTGGTGACGTCGGCCAGGATGTTGTCCGTGGCCCCGTAGACGTGCCGCTGCCGGAGGGCCGCCAGGATGCCCTGGCGGGTCAGCTCGCGCACGAACAGGTTGCAGTAGCTCATGTGCGTGGAGATGTGGTCGGAGCTGGACTGGAAGCCCAGCCTGTAACCCATCTCCAGGGCCAGGTTCACGAAGCCCTTGGGCTGCCAGCCGCCGATGGAGTCCTCGGCCGTGTTCGAGCGCGGGGCGCCGGGCATCTCGTAGTTCTGGCGGTCGCCCTGGAAGATCTCGACGACGGGTTCGGCGCTGGGGTCGTTATCGCGCCAGTCCGTGCCCATGTTGGTGGCGCTGGTGTGGGAGGCCACAATGCCGCAAGTGCTTCAGGTACTTGTAGAACATCTGGGTGTCGGGGGCGTGGCCGGTGGAGTCGAGAGCAACCCTGGGCAGCCGGGGCAAGGGGCGCACGCCGCGCTGGACGAAGATGGTGTTGCGGTGGCCCTCCGGGTAGGCGATGCTGCGCTCGTAGCTGAACATCGAGACGAACCTGCCGGGCGCATGGAAGATGTCGGTCAGCTTCTGCGTGATCCACCAGGTGTACTCGCGCCCGGCGCCGTTGTCGTGATCGCAGCAGCCGACCCACTCCATGCCCGCCGGATCGATGATGTAGCGCCACTGGTCGAGGATGGCGCCGTCGCCCCCGCCGTCCATCGAGATTTCGCTGTGGCGGTGGAATTCGCCGCGGATGAGGCGCAGCGGGCCGTAGCGGGTCTTGGGACGGTGATTGCGGATGGTGACGATGGCGGACTTCTCGCCGCGGTCCGCCGCGGCCGGCGTCGCCGCGGCCGGCGCGGGCTGGAGCGCCGGGGGGCCTCCGGCCGGCGGCAGCGACAGCACGTTCACCCACAGATCGTTGTTGTACGGGTCGCGCGCGCCGCGGTTGCCGCGGAGCTGGCTCTTCTCGATGAGGTAGAAGTCCCGGCGCCAGTCCGACGAGCCGATCACCATTAGCTCGCCGGCGCGCACCGAGACCAGCGCCGGGCGGTTATCCAGCAGGTTGTCGCTGCGCGCCAGGAACACCGGCCCGGTCCAGTTGGCGCCGTCATAGGAGGCGACATACTCGCTCCACACGGTGCCGATGGGGTTCCACCAGATGGGGTGCGCGCTGCGGCAGGCCAGCCACACGCGGCCCGAGGCGTCCACCAGCAGGCGTGGCAGGCTGTTCTTCGGTCCCCGCGGCGGAACGGGCGTGCGGGAGGGCTGGCGCTTCTGGGCGGCCTCCGCATTCGGCTTGGTCCAGTCCGTGGCGTCGCTTTGACGCGCGGTCGAGTCGAGGCGCTGCTCGGGAAGCCCCGGCAGGACCGCGCCCAGGCCGGTCTTGGTCTCCAGCACGCGTCCCGCGGGGTCCAGGACCAGCAGCTTCGCCGCGCGGCCCTGGTAGAGGGCGATGCCGTCGGTGTCATAGGCGCCGAAGTCCTTTCCCCAGCGTTCCGCGCCAATCTCGTGCGCCACCCACAGCCGGCCCTCGCGGTCGTAGGCCAGCGACGGGTACGCCTCGTACAGCGCTGTCGCCGCCACCGCGGTCTCTTGGCCCCAGTGGCCGGGCGCGCTCGCCGTGCGCAGGTAGACGTCGTAGTTGCCGTTGCGGTAGGAATCCCAGGCCACGGTCACGCGCCCGTTGCGGTCCGCGGCGATGGCCGGGTCCCACTCATTGGTGGTCGAGGCGGACACGGCCACCGCTCTGGAGAACCCGCCGCCTTCCTGCCAGGCTGCGAAGATGGCGGCCTTGCCGTTGCGCCAGCCCTGCCAGGCCACCCACACGCGGCCCTTGGCGTCGGTGGCGGCCGCCGGGTCGATGTCCGAACCCGGCTCGGCGGAAAGCTGCAGGCTGCGCCCCGGCTTGCCGTTCTCGATCACCCGCGCCCACAAGTCGAAGTTGCCGTTCTTCTGAGAGGACCAGAAGACCCACGCCCGGCCGGAGCCGTCCACGGCGATCGCCGGGCGGTAAACGTCGCCGCCGGGCTCGGTGATCAGGATGGGCTCGCCCCAGGCGCCGCCGGAGTATTTCCGCACGGCGATGTGATCGCCGCCCGTGGGCGCCGCCAGCTCGGAGAAATCCTTGGGCTCCTCCTGGTAGTTGGCGCGGATGCGGTCATGCTCCGGGTGGTGGCGGAATTCCAGATAGGCCAGCCACACGTTGCCGTCCTGGTCGGCGGTGGCGGCCGGGTAGTCCTGCTCATCCGGCGTGTTGGTGATGCTCGCCACCGGGGGCACGCGGTCGGCCATCACGCGCCCGTCGAGCGGGTGGACCGCCTTGCCGTAGGGGATGTCCGCGAGGCGCACGGTGAAGTCGCCCTGCGCGGTCTTGACCTGGAGTTCGGTGCGGTCGCTCGCGCCCTCGAGCCGCACGATCACGCCGTTGGCCACGAAGGGTGGCTGGCCCTGGCGCCCGCCGCCGAACAGCCGGATGCGGTGCGTCGAGACGCGCCAGGAGTTGCCGTTCAAGGTCGCGTCGTCGCCTTCGAACCGCCACGGCTCGATCACGGTGACGCGCGCGCCCGCCGCCGTCACCGAACCGTCCCACTTCACCGGGCTCTGGTCGCCGAGTCCGAGGACCAGCCGCACGCCCACCGTGCTCTGTGTCTGCGCCAATAATCCAGCCGCTACGAAGAACAAGCCAACCAGCCGCATGAAGTCCTCCCTGTGTGATTGTCCGCAAACCCGGGCCGGCATGCAAGGCCCGAAGTGTGGTTTTCACCGCAGAGGCGCAGAGATCGCAGAGAAAATACCCCGGAGTCGGCTGGACCCTGGCAGGGAGGGACGGTTAGGTGTACATTCTTACTTAGCCGGGAACGCCGAACGGGAATTCCGGCTGAGCCCGTTGCCCCCCGGGGGGAGTACAATCGAGCACTCTTGTCCAAATCAGCATCGTGTGTGGGAACCAGCGCCAAGGCCGTAAAGACCCAGGTCTGGACGGCGCTGATCACCATGCTGCTGGTGAAGTACCTGCAACTGAAAGCAAAATTCCAGTGGTCCTTGTCCAATCTCATCGCCCTGCTGCGCCAGCAACTGTTCATCTATCGCGACCTGTACCAGTGGCTGGATGACCCGTTCCAGGCCCCGCCGCTGCTGGCGGGAGTGCACCACGCCCAGTTGGACCTGGGCCTGGAGTGGTAAGGCGGATTTGGACAGCAGCGATTTCCGGTGTTGCGGCTGGTCCTGTGTCTGATCGGCACGGTACAGACTGGTGTCGCTCAGACCGCGGTGGCTGAAGTGTCCGGCCGTATCACGGACATGTCCGCTAATGCTGGTTTCCTTGTGCTCTGCGTCCTCGGCGCCTGTGCGGTTCAACCCCCGCCACTCTGTTAGACTCGGTTTCCATATGCTCAACTTCGAGTTCGTGAACCCGGTGAAGATCCTCTTCGGCAAGGGGCAGATTGCCCAGCTCGGCAAGGAGATCCCGAGGCGGGCCCGCATCCTGCTGACGTACGGGGGCGGCAGCATCAAGGCCAACGGCGTCTACGACCAGGTCCGTGCGGCCCTCCAGGGTCGCCGCCTCCTGGAATACGGCGGCATCGAGCCGAACCCGCGGATGGAGACGCTGCTGCCGGCCGTGGAGCTGGTCCGCAGGGAGCGCATCAATTTCCTGCTCGCCGTGGGCGGCGGCTCGGTGCTCGACGGGACTAAGTTCATCGCCGCGGCGGTCCACTTCCGCGGCGATCCCTGGGACATGGTGGTCCAGGGCGCCCCCCTCCGCCAGGCCGTGCCCCTGGGCGCCGTGCTGACGCTTCCGGCCAGCGGCTCGGAGATGAACCCGTTCGCGGTGATCACCAACTGGCAGAGACGCGAGAAGCTGCCGTTCGGGAGTCCGCTCATGTACCCGCGCTTTTCGGTGCTCGATCCCGAGGTGACCTTCTCGCTTCCGCTGCGGCAGATCGCGAACGGCATCGTGGATGCCTTCGCCCACGTCTTTGAGCAGTACATGACCTTCCCAGTGAACGCTCCCTTGCAGGACCGCATGGCGGAGGCCATTCTGTTGACGCTGATCGAAGAAGGGCCGAAAAGCTTGGCCGATCCCAGCGGCTACGACGCGCGCGCTAACTTGATGTGGTGCGCCACCATGGCGCTGAACACGCTGATCGCCGCGGGCGTGCCCCAGGACTGGGCCACCCACATGATCGGCCACGAGATTACGGCGCTGCACGGCCTCGATCACGGCCAGACCCTGGCCGTGGTGCTGCCCGCGCTGCTCGAAGTCCGGCGGGAGGCCAAGCGCGAGAAACTGCTCCAGTACGCCGCGCGGGTGTGGAAGCTCGAATCGGGCACCCCCGCCAGGCGCATCGCGGGGGCCATCGCCCGCACGCGGGCCTTCTTTGAAGCAGTGGGCGTACCGACGCGTCTCTCGGCTTACGGCGTGGGTCCGGAGACTATCCCCGTGATCGCCCGGCGCTTGAAGAAGCGCGGCTGGACCGGTCTGGGCGAGCGCAAAGAGATCACGCCGGAAATCGTGCGCCGGATCCTCGAGGCGAGCCTCTGAGGTCTCACGCCCCCGGCTTGACCCGCGGGCCGACCGTGCGCAGGTCGATGGGCTGGAAGCCCAGCTTCAGGGCCGGCGACTCGGGACGCAGCGCGAAGTCGAAGCTGCCCGGGTCCACGAACAGCGGATCGGCCACCAGCGATTCCTGGTCCTGCCCGGACTGCTGCCACTCGGCCAGGCTGCGCCCGGCGAACCACAGCGGCCCGCCCCGGGCGTCCCAGTAAACGTTGCGGTCCAGGGCAAACCCTTCGCCCGTCCAGTTGCTCCCTAAGAGGCGCCCCGAGTCGAAGTACACGATGTTGCGCTCGAAGGTGAAGGAGCGGTGCGGCTCGGCGCGGGTGCGCATAAGCTGGTACTCGCGGTTGAAGGCGAAGACGTTGTTGCGCACCGTGTTGTCGCGCCCGTAGTGCTGGTGGAACCCGGCGCTCTTGCACCGGTAGACGACGTTGCCCTCGATCAGCATCTCGCTGGAGCCCTCGTCCGGGTAGATGCCCCAGCCGCCGTAGGCGAAGGCCGCCACGTCGTGGATGTGGTTGCCGCGCAGCACGGTGCCAGGTTGCACCCCCAGCGTGTAGATGCCCCCCATGTCGCTCATCATCTCCTTGCCCACGTGGTGCAGGTGGTTGTACTCGATTGAGTTCCCCTTCGATTGGTTCGGGCCGTAGCCCCAGGTCCAGCCCACCGAGATGGCCGTGTAGTAGAGGTCGTGAATGTGGTTGTGCGAGATCGTGGTGCGGCTGCTCTGGCCCACCCAGACGCCCACCGCCGCCGGATACACCAGCCCCAGGTCGTGGATGTGGTTGTCGGTGATGACGTTCTCGAAGCTCTGCTCGGGCTCCTTGGGACGTTGTACGGTCTCGCCAATCTTGACGCCGCCCGCGCCCATGTCGAAGATCTCGTTGCCGACGATGCGGTTGCGCTTGGCGGCGTGGCTGAGCCAGACGGCGTAGCCGCCGTGGTGCGCGAAGGTGCATTTCTCGATGGCGCAGTCCTCGACGCCGATTCCTTCGAAGGCCGCCCCAGCCGCGATGGCGGCCTGGGTGTCGGCGTAGCCCTTAGGGCCCATCGACCAGTCCGTGTGGCGGAAATCCAGGCCCCGGAAGGTGACGTGGCGCACGAACTGCCCCTGCGCCGGGTTGCCCTCCAGGCGGACCAACTGCGTGAGCGCCGGGGCGATCACCTCTTCCTTGGCCAGGTCCTCGCCGCCCAGCGGCCGGTAGGAGACCAGGTTCGCGGCGCGGTCCAGGCGCCACTCGCCCGCCGTGTCCAGGGCGTCGGGCGCGTTCTCGATGAAGTAGCGCGCGTCGGCCTCGCGGTTCGAGGGCCGCGGATCGCCGCTGAGCACCGCCACCCGCGCCTGCTCATCCACCGACAGGATGGGCATGCGGATCTCCGCCCAGGCCAGCAGCGCGATCACCTAGACCTCGCCGCCCTCCCAGCTCTTGCGGATGTCGTTGCCGCGGTAGGTCAGCCGGAAGGGCTTGTCCTGCGAGCTCGGCCCGTCGATGCGGAAGCAGCCGAAATTG
>Ga0315289_10011002_pt1 | contig 12868 bp, 10 predicted proteins | sample YL17G11_40_MG_FD_203452 | JGI IMG/M metagenome (GOLD analysis project Ga0315289, IMG submission 203452) | Sediment microbial communities from Yellowstone Lake, YNP, Wyoming, USA - YL17G11_40 | ecosystem: Environmental > Aquatic > Freshwater > Lake > Sediment | place: USA: Wyoming | collected...
GCGACCGGATAGCCGCCAGCCATCACGTACCCTGCTTCACCTGTCATTACTGCATGAGCGGCCACGAAACCGTGTGCGATACCCTGCGTTCCACTAACTTCTACCCGGGAGGATTTGCGGAATACGTGCGGCTGCCTGCCATCAACGTAGACCGGGGGGTCTATCGTCTCTCTGAAGGAGTGGATTTTGAGGAGGGAACCTTTGCCGAACCCTTGGCCTGTGTGCTTCGGGGGCAGCGGGTTGCCAAGTTCGAACCTGGCCTGAGTGTGTTGGTTCTGGGTGCCGGCATCTCAGGTCTCCTCCATATTGCCTTAGCCCGGGCAACCGGAGCAGGCCGCATTGTTGCCACTGACAGGAACGGATACCGGCGGAAAGCCGCTCTCCGCTTTGGAGCTGATGCGGCGTTCGATGCATCAGACGACATCGCTTCCCGCTTCCGGGAAATCAATGGTGGTGGTTTAGCCGAGCGGGTAATCGTGTGCACGGGAGCCATGAAAGCCATGGAACAGGCACTTGCCTGTGTGGAGCGCGGCGGTACAGTTATATTCTTTGCCTCAACCCGGCCTGAAGAGGCGCTCCCCCTCAACATTGAGCGCACCTTCTGGCGCACTGACATCACCCTGACCACTTCCTATGCGGGCAGCCCTGCAGACCATGTAAGGGCGCTGGAACTGATCCGCTCCAGGGCAGTGCCGCTAAAAGAGATGATAACCCACCGCTTCCCGCTGGCTGAGGCACAGAAGGGATTCGAGCTGGTGGCAGAAGCGAAAGAATCGATCAAGGTAATTATCAAGCCGCAGGAGTGATATGGAGGGATCAAGGGGCAAGAAATACAGGGGCGAAGGGGCGGAGGGTCAAGTAACAAGGGGCAAGAAGAAAAAATGAAGAGTGAAAAGTAAAGAATTAAAAATGAAATTCTTAAATCTTAATTTAAAATATTTCATTGTTTTTTCCTTGACCCTACGACCCTTGACCCTACGACCCTGTATTCAAATGGAGGAACGACCAAACGTTTTATGGAGGAACACACAATGCCAGAAGCTGACAAAGAAGGAAAAGATTATTACTTAGACATCCCTGTTACGTGCGAGGGTTTCTTTTTAAAAGGTTCGAATTCCCTCGACTGGGGTATGAAAAACCGTCTCTCCCGCATATTCAATCCCGAGACCGGCAGGACAGTCATGCTGGCTATCGATCATGGATATTTCCAGGGGCCGACTACCGGACTGGAACGGGTGGATGTAAATATCCTCCCGCTGGCTCCTTATGCTGACACCCTCATGCTAACCCGTGGTATCCTGCGCACCACGATCCCACCGACATTCACCGGCGGTATCGTCCTGAGGGCAAGCGGAGGCCCGAGTATCCTCAGAGAACTGTCCAATGAACAGCTCGCCGTTGACATGGAAGATGCTGTCCGTCTCAATGTAGCGGCACTGGCAGTACAGGTCTTCATCGGCGGTGAATATGAAACCCAATCCGTACACAATATGACACGCCTGGTGGATGCAGGCACCCGGTATGGCATCCCGATCCTTGCAGTTACCGCTGTCGGCAAGGATATGGCGAGGGAGGCCCGTTATTTCCGCCTGGCGTGCAGGATATGCGCTGAACTGGGTGCACACTACATCAAGACCTACTATATCCCTGATGGCTTTGAAACCGTAACCGCCTCCTGTCCGGTGCCAATCGTCATGGCCGGGGGGAAAAAGATTCCCGAGCTTGACGCGCTCACCATGTCTTACAACGCCATCCAGAAAGGTGCCGCTGGAGTTGATATGGGCCGTAATATCTTCCAGTCCGATGCGCCGGTGGCGATGATCAAGGCGGTCCGAAGTGTTGTCCATGAGGGGCTGAAGCCGAAACAGGCCAATGAACTCTTCCTGGAACTGAAAGCAAAATCCAAAGGGGTGAAGAAGGCAGGCAGGACTAAATAGATACATGATGCACGATAAAAATAACTTGCAACTTGTAACTCGCATCTTGCATCCTGAACCTTGACCCTACGACCCTTGACCCTACGACCCTTTAACACTCTATTTAAGCGAGGAGAATAAAATGGATCTCAATAAGGTAATCAAACAAGAGAAGAACCTGGCTTCGATGCTGCCGGCAAAACCCCAAAAACTCTCCAGAGAAGAACTGAAGCAAGAGATTCTCCAGTTCATCAGGAAACACAAAATCTGTACCCTCGCAACCAGTGTTGACGATATGCCCCGCTCTACACCGGTGCGTTACATGAGCAAAGGGATGACCATCTATGTCTTTGCCGAGGGCGGAGGGAAGATCGCAAACTTAAGGAAGAACCCGAACGTCTCCGTAAGTCTCTACGGTGCCTATAAAGGTTTCAAGTCTGTGAAGGGTCTCCAGATGTGGGGTAAGGCTGAGATCATCGAGCAGAAAGAGAAGGAGAAGTTTGCCGAAGCGCAAAAGCTGTGGGAGACACAGAAGAGAAAGGATATTGACCAGAGCATCAGGAACACAATTCCTTCTGTCATGAAGGCAATCAAAATAACCGTCAGCGAGGCACGGTACCTCAATTTTGAAAAAGGGATCATCAACCAGACCTGGCATAAAGCGGAAAAATAGTTGGAACTGAAAAGACAACTGGGGTTGTCGACAGCAATATTAATCATCATAGCTGATGTTATCGGTACTGGTATATTTATGACAACCGGTCAGGTTCTGGAAATGACAGGAAATGCGCTGTCTGTTCTCATACTCTTCGCTGTCGGCGGCTTAATTGCTGTTACCGGCTCACTTTGTTATGCTGAACTTTCAACTATATGGCCTGACGATGGGGGCGAATATATCTATCTAAAAAATATATACGGCTTGCTCCCATCATTTCTTACCGGATGGATTTCACTATTTATCGGATTCTCTCTGGCTGCTTCCCTGTCAGCAATTACTGCCGTTAACTATATCAACAAGTTATCGCCCGATGGGATTTTCCCAGGGGTATGGTATTCAAAATTATTCGCTGCTGGTATTGTACTGGTATTTGGTATTGTTCATCTTCTCGGTGTCCAGAAGGGGAGCTTTGTTCAAAATGCTTTAACGATACTGAAATTGTTAATCGTATTTTTATTTATAAGCATAGGATTTTATTTTATTCATTGGGATCAATCCAACAAGCTAATCATGAGCTACGACATCCCAGGGCAAAAATCAATTCTCGAATATGGAGCCGCACTGATAATAATAATGTATGCATATTCCGGATGGAATGGGACTACCTATATTGCTGGCGAAATAAAGAATCCCGAAAAAAATTTGCCGAAGGCATTATTTTTTGCAGCGGTTTTAATCGCTTTCATTTACCTTGCCATCAATGTCGTTTTTATTATGTCCAGTACCGGCCTTGAGATTATGACTGACGGCAAGTACACCATCGGTGATCTCGCCGCAAAAAAATTATTTGGGAATACTATCTCTCCATTTTTTAATATAAGTGTCGTAATTATTCTTCTCTCATCTGTCTCTGTCCAAATAATGATTGGGCCCAGAGTCTGTTACGCCATGGCAAAGGACAGAGTTATTTTCCATTCTCTTGAAAGAATCAATAAAAAATATCAGACTCCTTATGTAGCGATAATAATACACACTGCAATCGCAATTTTTTATACATTTATCGGCTTTGATGCAATTCTGAAGATGCTCATTTATATGGGGTTTGCTTTGAGCATATTCCCTTTCCTGACTGTTCTCGGAATGGTCTATTGGCGCTATAAAAATCCCGGGCTCCACAGACCCTTTAAAGTTCCTCTCTTTCCTGTTGTGCCAATCATTTATCTTGTCCTATCATGCTGCATAATGGTAACAACCCTGCTTACAGAAACAATTCCCTCTCTCTTTGCTCTTGGCGTAGTTGCAGTTGGAATCGGAATATTTTTTTTATGGCAGCGATTCCTGAATAAGGAATAGGTATTAATACATGCGCAATAAGCAAAATGTCATTGCGAGGAGTAAAACGACGAAGCAATCTCTTGTGTATGTGGTGAGATTGCCACGCTCCCGTTGGTCGCTCGCAATGACAATGTAATAGCATTTAATGCGTTTGTATTAGTATGCTTCTAATCTTTTATAAGAGGAGGATGAAATGAAATTCCGCAAAATTACAACTTTGATAACTTTAGCAGTGCTTTTTGTTCTCGTGTTGATCGGTTTAGACATGTTTACCTTAACTGCTAAGTGGAGATTTTATGGTCGGAAAATGTTTTATAAGAATTATAGTGACATGCTTCCGAAATCAGTAAAATGGGGACAATCATCGCCAGCGGGTTCAGCGCCGTCAAAGAAGGGGATGTATCCGGATTCCCCTTATCTATTTACATGTAGCTGTCATATGCTTCACGCACGCGATTGGGAAAACCATTTGAAAGAACTGAAAGGAAAACCGAACATACATGCCTTGGAGATAGGCTCTTATGAGGGACTTTCTGCTATATGGCAGCTCGAGAATATCCTAACAGATTCTACTTCAACTATTACCTGTATTGACATCTTTGATGACAAAGTAATCGAAGACCGGTTTGATCGAAACATTCAGGCAACAGGTGTCGCATATAAGGTAATAAAATTAAAGGGCAGCTCAGAGAAGATGTTAAGGGGGCTTAAATTCGAGCAATACGATCATGTCTATATAGATGGTTCCCATATGACCAAATGGGTACTGAGCGACGCGGTCTTAAGTTGGGACCTGCTAAAAAAAGGTGGTTTAATGATTTTTGATGACTACCCTTTAAAGGAAAGCAGACCCAAAGAATTTAGGCCAACCGGGATAAACCGTGTAGACAATTATCTTTGGATGAGAACGGCGAGGAATAAAACCGGCCCTGGGCCAGCGATAGATGCCTTTTTAAAAATCTATGGAAAGTATCTTAAAGTAGTTTTTAAAAAATGGCAGGTGGTTGTTAAAAAATTATAGTTTCATACCCTCTGGATGGCATACCGCCCTCTTGGAATTATCGGGAAGATGCTCTTGAACGACGGAGAATCCTTTTTTAGAATTCCAAATTCCTTTGACACACAATCAACTTACCACTATACTTCTCTCATCAAAAAGTATGTTCTCTCAAGGATCGATAAACAATAAATTTATAGTAAAGGAGAATAGGCAATGAAATTCCTTAAAATTATAACGGTAATAATGCTTTTAACTCTCATGCTTATCGGTTTAGACGCTTTCACCTTAACTGCTAGTATGCATCCTTTCTCAAGCGGGAGAGCCTGAATCTCTTGACCTTCTCCTGCAGCGCATCCAGGTAGGTGTAATAAACAGGCGTGATATAGAGGGTAATCAGCTGGGAAAAGAGCAGGCCCCCGACTACGGCGATACCGAGGGGCCGGCGCGATTCGGCACCTGCACCGAAACCGAGGGCTATCGGCAGGGTACCCATGAGGGCTGCCATAGTCGTCATCATGATGGGGCGAAACCGGACGAGGCAGCCAGCGTAGATAGCATCATGAGGGTTTTTCCCTTCCTTCCTCTGGGCATCTAGTGCAAAGTCTATCATCATAATAGCATTCTTTTTCACGATACCGATCAGCATGATGACACCCACAAAACCATACAGATTCAAATCCATGCGGAATATCATTAAGGCCAGGAGTGCACCAAACCCGGCAGAAGGGAGTCCCGAGAGAATGGTGAGCGGATGGATGTAGCTCTCGTAGAGTATTCCCAGCAGGATATAGATGACCAGAATGGCCATGATCAGTAACATCCCGAGGCTCTGGAGTGATGATTGGAACGCCTGGGCAGTTCCCTGGAAGCTGGTATTAATGGTTGAAGGAAGCGTAGCCCCCGAAACCTTTTCTACTGCCTCTACCGCCGGCCCCAGGGCAATGCCCGGCCTGAGGTTGAATGAGATCGTCACCGCGGGCAGTTGACCCAGATGGTTCACGGTAAGTGGCCCTACACCCCGGGTAATTTTCGCAACCGTATTCAACGGAACAAGGGAACCGTAGGATGACCGTATGTAGAGCAATGACAGGGTAGCCGGATCTTCCTGATACCGGGGCTCCAGTTCAACAATTACCTTGTACTGGTTATTAGGAGCATAGATGGTAGAGATCTGACGGGCACTCAATGAGGCATACAGGGCATCCTCAACCTGCTCGGCAGAGACCCCGAGCGCCAAGGCCTTGTCCCGATCAATCTCCACGTTGATCTGGGGATTCGTGATCTGCAGGTCGCTGGTCACATCCTGGAGGATCGGTAATTCACGGAGTTTCGCCTCCAGGAGAGGGGCGTAACGATACAGGTCATCAAGATCGGGACTCTGGAGGGTAAACTGATACAGGCTTTTCGTGAGCTGACCGCCGATACTGATCGTCGGAAGGTTCTGCATGAAAGTTCTGATACCAGGCACCGATGCGAGCTTCATTCGCAGTCCTTGAATTACTTCATCGACACTTAACCGCCGCTGATTGCGCGGCTTCAAGTGCATAAATACTCGGCCGGAATTGGAGGCGAGGTTCACCCCACCTGCACCAACACTCGACATGAATGAGACCACATTGGGGTCCTGCTTGATGACCTCTACTAACCTCTTCTGATGTTCCACCATTGAGTCGTAGGAGATGCCCTGAATTGCCTCTGTAAAACCGAAGATCATGCTCCTGTCTTCGCTGGGAAGGAACCCTTTCGGTATGACCATGAAGAGGTATACCGTGAGTACCAGGATGATGAGTGAGACGACCATGGTTGCTCTCCGGTGTCGCAAAACCTTATCCAGGCTCCACTTATAAATGTTAAACATCCCATCAAAAAAGTGTCCTACCCTGGTGTAGAAACGGCCATGTTTTTCTGAAGCCTCAGGACGGAGAAACTTACTGCAGAGCATGGGGGTAAGGGTCAACGAGACGAATCCGGAGATCAGGATTGCCAAGCTGATTGTCACTGAGAATTCGTGGAGCAGCCTGCCGAGGACACCTCCCATGAAGAGGACCGGTATGAAGACAGCAACGAGTGAGAGTGTCATGGATACGATGGTAAACCCAATCTCTCTCGAACCCTTGAGGGCAGCCTCGAGGACCCCTTCCCCCATCTCTATGTGCCGGACGATGTTTTCGAGCATGACAATTGCGTCATCCACGACGAAGCCCACTGAGAGGGTCAGGGCCATGAGGGAAAGATTATCAAGGCTGAAGTCAAGCAGGTACATAGCGGCAAAGGTTCCCACAATCGACAGGGGGAGGGTGAGGCTGGGGATCATGGTGGCAGAGAGGTTGCGCAGAAAGAGGAATATTACCAGGACCACCAGGCAGACAACGAGGAAGAGCGTAAACTTGACATCATTCACCGAGGCATGGATCGATTCGGAGAGGTCAAAGAGGATGTGGAGGTCAACGGATGCAGGCATCTGCTTCAGGAACTTGGGGAGAAGTTTCTTGACAGCATCCGCCACTTCAACGGTATTGCTTCCCGGCTGCCGCTGAATAGCGAGGATGATGGCGCGCATACTGCTCTGTGGGGTGTTGTACCAGCTCGCCACCTTGTCATTCTCTACACTATCGATAGCAGTACCGATATCACTGAGCCGCACCGGTGAACCGTTGCGATAGGCCACGATGAGGGGCCTGTACCCTGCGGCCTCCATGAGCTGGCCATTTGCCTGTACGGTAAATGCCTGATGGGGACCGTTAAAGGCTCCGAGGGGAAGGTTCACATTCCCTCTCCGAATGGCATCCATCACCTCATCGATACCGATCCTCCGTGTGGCGAGGGCATTGGGATCGAGCTGGGCGCGCATGGCGTACTTCTGCGCTCCAAAGACCACAACCTGGGCAACACCGCTCACCATGGATATCTGCTGTGCCATGAGGGTCTCTGCGTACTCGTCCACTGTATAGAGGGGAAGGGTAGGCGAGGTGATCGCCAGGTAGAGAACGGGCTGGTCTGCCGGGTTGACCTTCTGGTATGAGGGGGGATTGGGCATGTCCTGGGGAAGCCGTCGTGCAGCCCGGGAAATCGCCGCCTGAACGTCCTGGGCTGCGGCGTCTAAGTTCCTGCTCATGTTGAACTGGAGGGTAATCTGGGTGATGCCCTGGGCATTGATGGAGTTCATATTATCCAATCCAGCAATGGTAGAAAACTCCCGTTCAAGGGGAGTTGCCACCGATGATGCCATGGTGTCGGGGTTGGCTCCCGGAAGGTTCGCTACCACCAGGATCGTGGGAAAGTCCACGTTCGGAAGATTGCTCACCGGCAGGAGACGGTACCCGAAGATACCGAAGATAAGAAACGACACCATGAGGAGTGTCGTCATGATCGGCCTGCGGATGAAGAGTTCAGCGATGTTCATTTGGCAGGCCTCTCTGGCGTGGTGGCGTTCTTGATCTCTACCTTTATGCCCGGTAAAAGCTGGAGCTGACCATCGGTGACCACAGTATCACCGGGACTTACTCCTTTCTCAACAACAGTCTCTCCGTTGTATGTCCTCCCGACAACAACGGTAACGAGATTTGCCGTATGGTCAGGCTTGACTATGAACAGATGAGGGCCGATCTGACCAACCTGCACAGCCTGTGATGGCACCAATACAGCATGTGGCACGGTAGTCAGGGTAAGGACCACATTGACAAACTGTCCCGGCCAGAGTGTCCTGTCTCCATTGGGGAAGACGGCTTTAAGTAAGATTGTCCCTGTCTCGGTGTTCACCGCATTATCAACAAAAACCACTCCTCCCGTGACCGGCTTTATCCCGCTGTCGGGGATTTTTGCTTCAACCTTCAACTGCCCTGAGGCCATGTACTTCTTGATCTCCGGCAACTCCTTTTCAGGCATAGAAAAGCCCACATAGATGGGCGTGATCTGGGTGATGACGACGAGGGGAATATCGTTAGCCTTCACAATGTTTCCCCGATCCACCTTCAGATCCCCGGTGCGGCCGTCAAGGGGAGACCGGATAGAACAGTATTCCAGTTGAAGACGTGCATTTTCCACTGCAGCTTTATCTGCCTCGACCCCCGCATTGAGTGCCGCTGCATTCGTCTGCCTCTGGTCGTATTGTTCCTGGGCGATGACGCCTTCCTTGAGCAGGTCTGCGTAGCGGCGGGCTTCCATGTCTGCATTCTTTGCCTGAGCAGTATCTCGGGCCAGATTAGACTCTGCCTGCTTGAGTGACGCCTCGTACGGACGGGGGTCTATCAAGAACAGGGGATCTCCTTTCCTGACAAATTCTCCTTCTTTGAAATACACCTTTACCATCTCACCCCCGACCTGGGCCTTCACCTGTACTGTGGCATAGGCTTCCACATTCCCAATAGCGTATATCTGCACAGGTACATCTTTCTGAATAGCAGTGGCCACGGTAACAGGAGCTACCCTGGCTGGCCCGTGCTGCTCCTTTGTCTTAGATGAACATGCAAAGATGAGTGCTGTCAACCCGAGGAGAAAACCGAATCGGGCGGTGTAAAAGATGATACGAGAAAAATATTCTCTGGTGCTGTGCATAATTTCCTCTCTCATATGTATTGTCCATTTCTGTGCGGGATTTTTCTTGTTCCCCGGGCAAATAATGACACAAATTCTCTGATGACCACATCTGTATCGACGCACTTGTGCTTCTTACGCATTAAGAAATTCTCAGCATTAAAGTACGAAAGGAACATCCCGAGGAATGCCCGGGCACTCAGCTCTGTATCAAACATCCTTAAAATACCCCTCTTCTGCATTTCGGCAAAGTAGGAAGCGAGGGTCTTCCTCACCTCATCGATCAAAGAATGGTAGATTTCCTTAATTTTGTCAGGATACTGGGGTATTTCTGAGTGCATGATCCTTATGAGATTTTTTCTGAGCGCAAGGGTATTCAAGAAATTTTTTGCAATCATCCTGAGACCGTCTTCGTAAGGGAGCTTTTCAATCTCAGGGAGGAGTTCTTTCAGGGCGGGGAGAAAGGAATAGGTATTAATCACTTCTTCAAAGAGTTTTTCCTTCGAGGGGAAGTGCCTGAAAAGGGTAACTTCAGCAATGCCTGCATCCCGTGCTATCTCTTTGGTGGTTGTCCCCAGATAACCTTTCTTCGAGAAGAGCTTCAGGCCTGTTTTAAGAATCTTACCCCTTGTTTCCATAAGACTCCATGCAATAGCTCAGCATTTTATGTAAGTGCTTACTAACATAATAATAGATAATCCTGGATTGTTTGTCAACAGAAGGGATAGGTGCTCTGTGGGGTATGGATTGTTGCCGCTACTTCGGTTTACTCCCGCTTGCCTTTACTTTCGCAAAGTAGTCAGCCAGGGCTTTTGCCATCTCAGGAGAACGGATGAGCACCGATACCTCGTGGTTCTTGGTGAGGGCGTTGTAAGTCCAGTTGGTGCTTCCCAGGATGACCGTTTCGTCATCAATGATGAGCAGTTTGGTATGCGTGGTGAGCGTCGGGGGATCGTAGGTCACATCCACACCTTCGCGGGCGAGGAGTTTCCCGGTGAAAAGGTTTCTGTCGGTTGTGCGGTCTGTGCTTTCTCCCTGCTCCAGGATTACCTCCACCTTAACCCCTCTCTTCCGTGCGACAATCAGTTCCTGGATGAGGAGATTGCTCGGCGTATCGGGATACCTCTGGTAATAACTCGCTTCAAACATCATCATCTGGACACTCTTCTGTGCTCCTCTGATAGCCTCCCGCACAACCTTCGTGTATTCACTGTCGATGATCAACTGACAATCTTTTGCCGGGAAGGCAAGGACGGGGTGGATAAAACAAGGTAAGAAGAACAGGGCAAGCAGTATCAAAGCTCTGCTAAAATTTCTCATGTTGGCTCCTTAGTCGTCAACGGCAAAAAAGATATCGAGAGCCCTCTTTTCTCCACCCTTTTTGCCAAAAAGCAGTTTATACATTCTCACTCCCGGGTCGTGTTCCACGATGGTTGCCAAGTATTCCTCGTAAGCCTTCCTGGCTTGAACCAAGGCATCACCCGTAAGAGGCGAAGCCTTCTCAACCATTTCAAGGTATACAGCAAAATATTCTTTGAAGAGATTCAGGGCATGCGGGTCTTCTTCCCCGGTAATATTGACCAGACAGAGTGCCCGGGAAAAGACACTTTGAATCTTTCCCTTGAGCGCTGTTGCTCCCTTCATCAGCTGGGGATATTGCTCACGGATCTTGATCAGCCTATCAAAAAGCTCCGCATCACCTGGCCTTTCCCCACCACCCGCCCGGTGAACGTCAACCAGAAACATCGTTTTCTTACCACCGATCACCGTCTCGCAGGATAAAACGGGGAGATCAAGTTCCATGCGCGGTCTCACAAAGATTGAGTAAACAGTCCTGACCAGCATATATGATCTCATCATAACCACCCGGGAGAACTTTTCAGAGCTCAAAACATCCCCTTCGATTTTGACCAAGCCCAGCAGTCTTAGCGGGCGTTCAGGAAATGGGTGCTTTAATACAACGTTGTTCAGCGAAAATCGTTTTTTAAGCTCTGTCATAGCAACGGTATGGATATCTCTTAGGCTTCCCATATTAACCCCCTCCAGGTTAGTCCTCTCTTTTTTCTGGATTGTATTGAACTGCTCATGCTAATGCAAGCTTTATATCAGCTTTCCGCGGTCAGCATTCTAAAAGCTATCAGCTTTCAGCATTAAGACATTACCGCAGGAGCGGCCTTCGGTCTTTTTTAGCTGAGCGCTGATTGCTGATTGCTACGGGGTAACGCCCTTCTCTGTTGATTCTACTGTAAATTTTATATATCCTCAAAAGGCTTTCAGCTATAAGATATTACCGCAGGAGCGGCCTTCGGTCTTTTTTAGCTGATAGCTGAATGCTGATTGCTGATAGCTAAAAAATGAAAATTGCCATCTTCTATCGCCTGAGCAGATATAACCGGCAGAGCTTCTGTGCCTTGCGGGGAGCCCTCGAGAGGGACGGCATCCCTGAAGATACAGATACCTTTTTCCTCCGTCCGGGCGAGGGGGTGAAGGAGGTGGCGCGGCTCGTCCCGCGCTATGACCGGGGCATCGTCTGTTACTCCTTCATGACTCCCCAGGCAAACATCATTGCACGGGAAGTGGCAGTCCTCAGAGATCACCTCTCCCGGGAGAAAGTGGTGATGCTGCTTGCCGGCGGACCTCATCCGAGCGGGGCAGTGGAAGAGACCCTCGGCATGGGATTTGACCTCGTCGTCAAAGGGGAAGGTGAAGAAACATTCCCGTGCCTGGTTCACCGTGTAAAAGAAGGAAAAAACTTTAAAGGCATCCAGGGGATCTGTTTTAAAGAACATGGAAGGGTTCTTTCCAACCCCGCCCCTGCTCCAATAGATCTCGACCTCTATCCCCCCTTTGCCCCTCTATCCAGGATGTTCGGGAAGATTGAAATATCAAGAGGATGTCCCTTTGGCTGCAGGTTCTGTCAGACCTCCTACCTTTTTGGCACCAGGATGCGTCACCGGAACATTGATATCATTGTGCAGTATGGAAAGATCATCGCGGATCGGGGACTGAAGGATATCCATTTCATATCGCCCAATGCCCTCGCCTATGGATCAGAGGATGGAAAAAGCGTCAACTATGAAGCCCTTGAAAGATTACTTGCCGGCTTGAGAAGGGAGGTTGGCAGCACTGGGAAAATCCACCTCGGCTCATATCCATCCGAAGCCAGGCCTGAGATGGTGGAAAAGGAGGCTCTCGCCCTGATCAAGCAGTACTGCAACAATAATTATATCCTCATCGGCGCCCAGAGCGGAAGCCCGAGGCAGCTTGTTCATCTCAAGCGAGGGCACACGATTGAAGCAGTGTATAACGCTGTGGAGATAATTCTCGGGTGTGGCTTTAAGGCCTACGTGGACTTCATCTTTGGCCTTCCAGGCGCAGAGGACGAGGACCGGGAACTGACGCTCAAGGCAATGAAAGACTTGGCCA
>Ga0315289_10011003_pt1 | contig 12867 bp, 10 predicted proteins | sample YL17G11_40_MG_FD_203452 | JGI IMG/M metagenome (GOLD analysis project Ga0315289, IMG submission 203452) | Sediment microbial communities from Yellowstone Lake, YNP, Wyoming, USA - YL17G11_40 | ecosystem: Environmental > Aquatic > Freshwater > Lake > Sediment | place: USA: Wyoming | collected...
TGATAGCGTGTGAGATGCCTTTGGCTGCTATTAATGAAGCTTTTGAAAGAGCTTTGAACAGAGAAGGCGTAAAGATACTGATAAAACCATGAGTATGGCGCAAGTCGACATCACATCGTTTTGTTTAGTTCTTGATGTTCGGAAACAAGTCATTTCGGAGCTATTTAGCGCTCCAAAACCCCTTCGTTAGGGAACACCGCCGCAGAATTTTCCTCAGGCCTTTAACGACACCAAAGTTAAGAGCATGCACACATTTGTGACGTAAAATGTTAGAGAGCCTCACCTAAGAGATTATTTGACAAATCACAATAGGAGGATTAAATTGAGACAGTTATGAGTATGCCCAAGCGCATCCCATCAACAATTCCAAACAAAGCCATTACTGTTGATCGCGATTTTGGCTGGGCTAATTGGGCGATCCAACTGGAGCTAGAGTTCCTTCGCAGGCTTGATGTTGAGAGGCTTGCCAGATCAATGGACCTAATTCTTGACGCTGAACCAGTTTTAGGGTGTCGATGGATATCCCACTGGCGGAAGCCACTATGGGAAAGGCTCGAAAAGAGCGAGCGTCAGGCATTTGAGTTGGTTTATGGCCAAGATGAATATGAGAAGTTCAAAAGCGAATCGATTGATTCTCGTATTGGGCCTCAGCTTAAAGCCTGTCTTTGGCAGTCCGCTGATCGCGATTGCCTTCTCATTAAAGTATGTCACGATGTTGCTGATGCTGGAGCTGTTAAAGAGATTGCTGGTGCTGTCTCTTCCATCTACTGTCGGTTGGCTCAGGAACCAAATTACCAGCCAGAACCCAATATAGAAGGTTTGCGAGATATATGGCAAGTCATGCGGCACATACCTTGGCATGCATACCCTGGGAATTATCTCGAATACTGGCGACAGAACTGGAGTGTTTGGAGGGTGGGGCACAGCACATATAGACTGCCCCTAGCTCATAGCTAGGGTGAGACTCTCGGGTTTGCTCATCGGTTTTTCCCGGCTGACCAGGTTGCCTATCTGATTGAGTATGGTCGTACCCACAGTGCGACACTGAATGACGTAGTTATGGCCGCGTTCATTCGGGCACTTGGATTGAGGGGTGGCTGTGATGGACGCTCAAGACTCATGGCATCGATGACGGTTGATCTACGTCAACGCTACCTTTCAAGCAAGAGAGGAGAGGGAGAAGAATGACACATATGAGGGAAGTAGTCATCATAGGAAGCGATGCTGGGGGCACGATGACGGATATGCTGCTGGTGGACAAGGACGGAGATTTCGTCGTGGGGAAAGCAGCAACAACGCCCAGGGATGAATCTATAGGCTTCATAAATTCGTTGGCCGATGCTTTTGAACGCTGGCAAATGGACTGGGAGAAGCAGGCGAAGAGCGTGCTCCCCAGTGTTTTGTCCGTTGTGTATTCGGGCACTGGCATGCTGAATGCCTTGTTGACCAGGACAGGTAGAAAAGTCGGGATAATAATTACCAAGGGTTTCGAGGATACGCTGCTTCACGAGAGGGGGGCTCAAATCCACGCTGGATATGGCTACCAGGACAAGGTTCATAAGGTAGCCCATGTCCACAACGTACCACTTGTGCCCAAAAAACTAATCAGGGGTGTTACTGAAAGGGTAAGCATCGTCTTTGGCGAAGAGGTGATCCCCGTTTATGAGGACGAGGCCAGACAGGCCACAGCAGACCTGTTAGATGGTGGGGTTGAGGGAATAGCTATATTGTGTCTCTGCTCATATCTGAACCCGGCCCATGAGAAAAGGATCGCTGAGATAGCCAAGGAAGTAATGGAGGAAAAGGGCAGGGAGGTACCCCTTTACCTTTCGAGCGAACTCATGCCAGTGTGGAGGGAAGGTTCGCGGCTCAATGCTACGGTACTACAAGCCTATGGTGCTGAGCCGGTGAGAGCTCACCTATTCAGGATAGAGCAGAAGTTACGGGACAACGGCTATAAATACCCTCTCCAAATTGTGCTAGCTGATGGTGGCGTAGCCAACATAAGATACCCTGCTTTATTCAAGGCGTGCTTCTCTGGCCCCGTTGGCGGCCTTCTCGGTGGAAGATACCTCTCCCAAGTAATGGATATGCCCAACCTAGTGTGCGCAGACATGGGTGGCACCAGCTTCGATGTGGGCCTCATTATGGGTGGTGAACCTATAATGCTTCGGGAGGTAGAAGTAGGACGTGCCATCGTCAATATTCCCACGCTGGTCATGAACTCAATAGGCGCTGGAACTGGCCAGTATGTCAGGATCGACCCTGAGTCCAAGTGGGTCGACATTGGGCCAGAGAGTGCCGGTGCTGATCCCGGCCCGGTTTGTTACAACATGGGCAATGAGACCCCGACGGTGATGGACTGTGCGCTCATCTTGGGGATTCTCAACCCCGATTATTACCTCGGTGGCAAAATGAAGTTGCATAAGACTTTAGCATTTAAGGCCATAAAGGAAAAGTGTGCCGACCCTATGGCTGTCGACCCTTACCAGTTCGCGGAAGGGGTCATAAACTTGATAAACGTCCGCATGAGAGAGCACATAAGCACCGTGCTATCTGTCTGGGGTTACTCCCCTGCTGACTATCACTTGATAGGCTACGGTGGTGCTGGTCCGATGTTTCTTGCTGGATATACAGAGGGGTTGCCTTTTAAAGGTATATTTACCGTCCCGTGGGCAGCGGCCTTCTCGGCCTTTGGATGCTGTGCAGCAGACTATCTCCACCGCTATCAAAAATCCACCATAGTGGCAATACTCCCTGGAGCTGATGAGCCAACCAAGATGTTCATGGGAACGTTAGTCAACTCCGGATGGGAGGATCTGGAAAGGATAGCAGTCAGCGAAATGGAGAAGGAAGGTTTCAGAAAAGAGGACATCATCATGAGACAAATCGCTTATGTCAGATATATGGGGCAACTGGAAGACGTGGAGGTTATCTCGCCCGTCTCGAGGATCAATACAGCCCAGGACATGGATAAACTGATAAATGCTTTTGAGGAGACCTACTCCCGGAAGTATACCTATGCGGCGAAATATCCCGAGGCAGGCTACCATATCATGGAGCTGGGTCTGCATGCTTCAGTGCCGAAGCCGAAGCCGATGTTGAGCAAGCATCCACTTAGAGGCAAAGCGCCGCCCATGAAAGCATTCAAGGGGGAAAGGGAGGTCTACCAAGGTGGCGAATGGAAGAGAGCCAAGATATATGAGATGGATCTGCTGGAAAGCCGCAATGAGGTTAAGGGGCTGGCTATATTGGAGGCTCCAGCTACCACAATGCTTGTTCCGGAAGGTAAAAGGGTGGTGGTGGATGAATATAAGAGATACTGGCTAAAGGAGGCCTGAAAATGGAACAGAAGAGCGTTAAGAAAGGCATAGGCTGGGATGGAAAGACCCTAAAGGAGATATGGGAGGAGAAGGAGCGGCTTTACAAAGAGATTGGCTGCTATTACGGTCTTAAGGAACTGCCATTGATGAAAGAGGACCCGTTGAAGTTGGAGGTATTCGCAAGTAGGCTACTTGCTGCTGCGGTGGCGGGTAGGGAAACTACCCGCATGATCAGCGCCTCCCCGATAGTTAGGGAAGTCGCTGAGCTGGCAGTTGCCATTTATACACCGGAGGGGGATTGTATCCTCCAGTCTACTGGCATCATAATCCATATCCCCCTCATGGGGCAGGTAATAGAGTGGATGATAAAGCAGAATTACGAGGAAGAGGAAGGTATCAGTGAAGGGGATTGTTTTACCTCCAACGATAACTATATTGCCGGTATGCACCCTGCCGATATCTATGACATAATGCCCATCTTCTGGGGAGGGAAGCTGGTAGGATGGGTGGGCACCGTCATCATGGAGCCGGAGCAGGGGGCGCTTGCCCCCGGATGCATGCCCTCCGGTGCTACAGAACGCTTCGTCGAGGGGCTGAGGTTTTCCGCAGAGAAGACTGCTGTCAATGATAGGCATACCAAGGCATTTGAGAGAAGGGTTCGGTTGGGCTGCCGCATGGCAGACCTTTTCTTTCTTGACAGGAAAGGAGCGATGGCCGCCGATATTAAGGTGAGGGAGACGATCAAGAAGGTCATAGATGAATTCGGCGTAGACTATTATATGGAGGGAATTAGGGAGCTTATCGAGATAGAGAGGAGAGCGCAACTGGAGAGGGTTAAGCGGAGGACGGTTCCAGGCCGATTTCATAGCTTGACCACCTATGAGATATATCTGAGCAGGTCCCTCGCTCCGCCACATCATGCTATAGACCGCATAACCTTGGTGCCCTGTGATTTTCATATTAAGCCTGAAGGGAGGTACTTCCTAGATTTCGATGGTGTCGGCTCATGGGGGTGGCATGCTTCTAACATCACCCCATCAGCGCTCACTGGAACCGTCTGCATGTTGCTTGGCAGCACTATAGCTTATAACGGTAGGGCCAACCAGGGAACGATGCTCACTGTAGAGATGAACACCCCCTATGACACCTTCGTCAATCCCAGCTCACCCAATATTGCCTCAGGCATGTTCTTCTCCTGGCCGATCAATGGCGGGGCTTTATGGATAGGGCAGCAGTCCCGCGCTTTCTTCAGCCGCGGTTTTGTTGAGGAATTTCGTTCGCCAGCGCCTATGGCTGTGAGTTCGGGTACTGTTGGCGCATTGGCAGGCAAAAACCATTGGGGGATGGATTTTGGATTTTTTATGACAGAGCAAGGTGGCGTAGGTGGCAGCGGCGGCTTCGCTATCCGAGATGGGATAACATCTGATCCGGTTTTTATCGCGGAATCGGACATGGGCAACGTTGAAGTATGGGAACTGGTCTTGCCTCTGCTTTGGATGGGGAGAAGATTTATCCCAGATGCCTGTGGCTGGGGAAGATACCGCAGTGGCCCCACTATTATGGGAACCTATATGGTGTATAAAACATCCCTGGTCTCCCTCGACACCAGCCCAGCGGGCCACGCCGAAAAGATCGGCTGCAACTCGGGAATGTTTGGAGGTTACCCAGGGACACCTTCCTTCGCCAAGGTAATCACGAATGCTAATACGATGGAACTGATAGAGCAGAAAAGACCTCTGGCTCACGGAATAATAAGATCACCAGGAGAGAGCGACCTGGAGCAGAACATTAGAGGGAATATTATTATTCCTTGGATGAACAGCTACGTTAAGTCAATAGCCAAGCACGGGGACTTCATTCAGATTTACAACGGAGGTGGTGCTGCCGGTGTGGGCGACCCAATAAAGAGGGATCCAGCGCTTGTCAAATGGGACCTCGATAATGGATTGCTCACCATCGACCGCTGCCGCCGTATCTATTGCGTCGACGCCAGATACGATGAGAAGGCTAAGGAGTGGATAGTATATGAGGAAAAGACAGCGGAGCTGAGAAATAAAAGGAGACAGGAAAGGCTAGCAAAGGGCATGCCTGCAAAGGAGTGGTGGCAAAAGCGGCGGCAGGATATGGTCAATGGAAATATGCCTTTGCTGCTCAAGGAAATGTATAATGACTCCCTAGCCAAAGGGAAAAGGTGGCCCAAGGAGTTCAGGGCGTTTTGGCAATTAGTTGAGGATTTCACATTCTAAGGAGGTTTAACATGCCAGCGATATCTTATTCCAAGGAAGTAATAAGGGATTTGATAGAGGGAAAGCTGCCCTGGCCTCAAGTAAAGTCGATAATAAGTGGTTACAAGGACGATGACAGGTTCGACAAATATATAGAGGTATTGCAGGAGAAAGTGCCCTGGAAGGAGAAGATACTGCTGCCTTTGAGCGATGAGCTATATATAGTGCAGAAGGGCACCGAGAGGATTGTCAAATGTGGTTGTGGTTATGAATTCGGGGACTATCGTGAAAACTGGAAACTAAAGGCACTTATTCACGTCCTAGAAACAGAAGAGGAGCTAAGAGAGCTGTATCCCTATCCCAATGAACTCGATCCCAAGTATTGTGAGATCAGAGAGCACTATTGTCCTGGATGCGGCGCGCAGCTGGAAGTAGATGTCGTCCCCTTCGGTTACCCAGCGGTCTTCGACTTCCTGCCCGATCTGGATGCCTTTTACAGGCAGTGGCTGGGGAGACCACTTCCTCAGCACAAGGAATTTAAAGACATGACATACGAACTGACTCGAAAATGGGGTAAGGAAGATGAGACCAGTTGACTAACCGGATATCAACTGGATATTAAGTGTTTAGACAAGCCAAACGGAGGGCTATCTTTGAAAAGACTCCTTGACTTCGGAAGAAACGAAGTAAGATTTGCCGATCAAGATGAGAAAGGCCTGCAGCAAGGAGGATCCATAGATGCTGAACAAGGTATTTAAGAGTTTTGATGAGGCGGTCGCAGATATCCCTGACGGGGCCTCTATTGCCATGGATTCTTGGGGTATCGCTGCCACTCCACACAACTTGATAGCTGCTCTCAAGAAAAAGGGTGTAAAAGACCTCACTATTATCACTCACACTTTTGTGCCTATGGCTTTCAGCGAGGATGACGCTACCATGCCCTCAGTCTTGCTTTCCCAAATGAAGAAGCTCATTGCTGGTGTGGTAGGCATCCAGGGACTGGGTGCCGGGGCTTTTGTTAAAGAATATGTAGAAAAGGGACTGGAGGTGGAATTGACCAGCCATGGCACTTTGGCTTCGAGGCTGTATGCTGGTGCCACCGGACTTGGCGGCTTCTATAACCCTGTTGGCATTGGGACCATTCTGGAGGAAGGGAAAGAGAAGAAAGTTATCGATGGCAAGGAGTACATCTTCGAAAAGCCGATAAGGCCCGATTACGCATTCATCGCAGCCCACAAGGCAGACAAGTTTGGTAATCTGGTCTACCAGGGGATTTATAGGGCGGACCACCCTGTAATGGCGATGGCCGCGAAGGTCACCGTAGCTGAGGTAGATGAGATAGTGGATGTAGGGGAGATCGATGCCGAGCATGTGGTGACTCCGGGGATATTTATTGACCGCATCGTGAAGATCCCTGGAGCAGGACTCGCCACTCACCAGAAGTTGAAAGCAGTGATAAACCAGCTAGGTGAGATCGATGCTGTGCGAAGGTTGTTGTTCAAGCGGACAAACATGGATCAGAGCCTTGATCTAGTGGAAGTGAAACGCAGGGGGATAAAACAGGGACTTGATAGGGATACAATAGCAATGAGGGCGGCGAAGGAGCTCAAGGATGGCGACTACGCTAACTTGGGACAAGGCATTCCGAATCTATGTGCCCTGTATGTACCTGAAGAAGTCATCTTTCAGTCGCAGAACGGTGCCCTGGGCTATGGGCCCCTGGTAATGGAGAATGAGATAGAAAAGGCGGATTTTCACTATATCGATGCAGGGGGAAGGTTTTGGACCCCGGTGCCTGGCATGGCCCTATTTGATGTCGTTACTTCTTTTGCTATGATTAGGAGCAGACGTCTGGTAACCATTCTGGGAGCCCTTCAGGTTTCAGAGAGGGGAGACATAGCGAACTGGAACACCGGCGGCGGCGCTCTTGGCGGTACAATAGGTGGTGGAATGGACCTAGCCGTGGGAGCGAAAAGGGTGATTGTCACTATGGAGCATACCACAAAGGAGGGAAAGCCCAAGATAGTGAAAGAGTGTACCTACCCCCTAACTGCTAAGGAGTGCGTTGACCTTATCGTAACTGACCTTGCTGTAATCGAAGTTACACCGGAGGGGCTTTTGCTAAGGGAGTTGGCCCCTGGTTGGACAACCGAGGAAGTGCAAGCACTTACAGAGCCTAAGCTTATTGTGGCTCCGGATTTAAAAGAGATAGAGCTTTAGCTTGGAATGGTGCCTGCCCGCTCACAGTTTGCAGGCTTGTTCCGCGGTCCCTTTGCGGCCCGTTGGCCGCCCCATAAGTGGTAGCGCAACGCAGAAGCCTTATCCCGAAGCATCTAGGCTGACCGATAGTCCAATTTGTGCAGTTCAGGTCACATTTGCTTGAAATGTTCACAAAGCCTATTGACTGACAATGCTCCATGTGATAGTGTCGGTTTAAAATCTTACTAACGAGGAGGTGAAAATGCAGGCATATTGTGTGAAGTGCAAAAAAAAGGTTGAGATCAAGAATCCGAAGGCTATCACAATGAAGAACAAACGTCCTGCTACTCAAGGCGTTTGCACAAGCTGCGGAACGAAAGTCTTCCGAATAGGTAAGTCCTAAGCCCGGGAAAGAACTGGAACAGGGGCCACATCAAGTGGCCCCTAATTATATCAACGAAGAACTGCCTGCCAGTCGCCTGAACATTCTGGCTGTTTGATAACTAAGTTGCTTATATTAAGTCCCAAGAGTCTCAGAATACTCCATAGTAGCCGCACGGGCACCCAACCAGTTACCTCAACAGCGCTCTGTAGTGCTTCACGCAGTCCTTAGAAGGTAAGACTTGCTAGGGCTTCTTGCCATATTATTGAAATCGCAGTAGAATATCTCAGGAATATCATGCTGGTTGGGTGAGAAGATGGCTAAAAATGGCAAGACCCCTAACAGTGATGCTTGCAAGCAAGCAGCCCATTACTGGATACTTAATGACAAGAACTTCGGTATTTGCAAGAGATGCAGAGCCCAAAAGCAGTTTCCAGTTGATGTTTTTGGTTGGCAAAATCGTAAAATGGTGATTGGTAAAGCATCGCACAGGCCAGCAGATTAAGGAGTTGTATATGAAGGTTATCCTAGAGCCTGTTTATGGAACTGCCAGGGGTAAGGGATGAAAGAGAATGAGGTGCGCCAACCAAGGCAACCTATCGCTGATGATGCTGCTCCCAAGGGGAGAAAGGGGCGCAAACCATCGCGACTTGTCGCTAAAGGTGATGTTGTTATTCCCAAGAAGGGAACGTGGGCCGGTGAAGAGTGTGTGGTTCTCGATGTAGAGAAGAGGTGGCAGATATCTGGATATTTTCAGATCGTCCGTGTTCTTCTGCCCAATCAGCGTCAGAGATTGTATCAACTTACGGAAATCAAGGAGATAATCCCGGGTAAGGGGGCAAATCTGAAAAAGCCTCGTCAGCAGAAAAGTGACACAGAAACTCCAAATAAGAAGTTAAATATGGAGGTCACCTTAGAGCCTGTCAGTGGAACCGTAGAGGCATATCTTGAGCGAGCCAGGCTGGAAATCGAAAGGGTACTGGCTTTCAGAGGCTCTGTGACCAGTGTGAAGGCCAAGGGCACAAGAATCATAGTGGAGTTTGAAATAAACCCCAAATGGGACTTGCCGATGTCTGAGAAGGTCGAATCTTTAAGGGAGTGGATACCTGCGAAGGTCAGAACGGTTTTCAAGGTACTCAGTGTGTCTGCGTGAGATTAAGAATAAGAGGAACAATAACGAGGCTTGATATGTTAGAAATCAGAAGAACAGCTATAGCACTTGAGGAAGAGGAACTGATTGAACTAGAGACCATCATGGTCGACTGTGACGAGAAAGAAGCGCTATGCTTTCTCAAGAAGTCAGTATATAACAAGGTAGCTGACTCCCAGGAAGTGAAAAAGGCTTGTAGCAATTTTAATCCATCTCTGCGAACCTGACCATCACTACCCTATCTACCACCACCACCTCCCCATAGTGCTTCATGCTGTCCCCAAGAGAGAGTGGCATAATCTTCTTGCGCCAGTGTACCTTTCGCTGTAGAATATCGCAAGTTAATGATGGAGGGGAAAATGAAAGGGAGGCAGCGAAGGGAGCGGCGTGTAACACCTGACAGACGTAAGGGTGAGAGAAGGGTGAAGCAGGTTCCTGTAGACATAGAGCGGAGGGTTACCGGAGAGAGGCGCAAGGGAGAACGGAGAGGCCTAGCGGACACGAGGAAGGCGTAAAGCAGGTAGGACGAAATAGCCTACTGACACCATCCTCCAACTTGCATTATCGGCCTTTACCCCACCTTAGTGGTTCATGCTGCTACAAGCCTTTTAGAACAAGCTAAACCCCAAACCCTCTACACTCAAATACTTAACTAAAACCCTTCCCCAAAGCGCTACAATTCAACGCATTTGTATTTACAATACATGTGTATGTGTTTATGGGGGTTGCGAAATTGAGGGGCTTTGCTTTGAATTTTAGAGCTTGGGAGTGGTGTTGGACATGTGGTGAGTGTGGAGGCTGGGCTAGTCTATCTTAGCCTGATTACACTTTATGACGGAATGTTAAGCCAGCCACCTTATGGGATGACCCGGCCGCTCCAAAAACGGGATGCCTCCACCGAAGCGCATATTCTTCCCGAAACCAATAGCTCGATAAGGACTTGGTTCTGGAATGCGGCTAATTTGCCTTTGACCTTATAGGCAATGTGAACAAGAATGTAGAACCAGATCCCGGTTCCGACTCCACCCAGATCCGGCCGCCATGAGCTTCCACCAGCCTCCGGCAGACTAATAGGCCCAGCCCAATCCCTTTTACTCGTTCGATCCTATTGTTTTCCAGGCGCTCGAAGGGAGCAAAGAGTCTAGCCTGGTCTTGCTGGGATATGCCTATACCTTGGTCGCTGACCCCGATAACCATATGATCCGTCTCTGCTTTGGCAAAAACTCGTATGTAGCCACCGTCGGGGGAATACTTAACTGCGTTCTCCAGCAGATTGTGCAGGATACGTTCCAATCTCATCACATCGGCATGAACGGGCGGAAGCTCTTTAGGCAAGCTTATCACAAACCTGTGCATTGAAGACTGACGCTTTACGCTCTGGACAGCGTTCCTGATAACGACCTTAACATCGACAGGTTCAAAACTGAGGAAGAGGCGGTCAGCCTGGGCCCGGGAAAGCTCGAGGAGGTTACCCAATATATGGGCCAGCGTCTGCGATTCCCAATCGGCATCCTCGAGCAGTTGGCGCTTTTCCTTGCGAGATAGATTTGCTTCTTCGGTCAGGAGAGTATTTAAAGCTCCTGTGACCACGGTCAGCGGGGTGCGCATTTCATGGGAAACAAGCCCTATGAATTCATCCTTCAAGTGCTCCATATTCTTACGCTCGGTAATATCATGGAATATCTCTAACTTCGACACGCTGCCATCAAGATGGTTGAGCGGTGTGGCAATAAGGTCATACGTCTTCTGGCTCTTAGGGAAAGAGTATTCCCAACGAATCGTCTTCCCTGCCATAACTTCTTCGTTCTTGCACCAGGAACACGGCTCTTCCTTATCGTGGAAATATTGGTAGCACTTCCTGCCTTCAAGTGGCCCGAAGTCATTTTCCAGTTCCGGATTGATATACTCTATGGTATATTCCGGACTGACTATGAATACGCCGTCTTTCATTGCCTCTAGAATAGCGAAAAGATTATCTCTTTCGAGCTGTAATGTCTCCTCAGCCTGCTTACGTTCGGTGATATCCTGAACTTGAACCAGATAGCCACCATCAGAATTACCTGCCTCCGCACCCAAGGTGGTGATTAATACATGTAGATAGATAACGCCGGTTTTGCTCGTCCGATACAGATTGTGCTGCCTGACCTTTTCGAAATCAAAGGGAGCTTCATACTTCATTGTTTCACCTTTGCCCAGTCTGCGCTTCACCTCATCTGTTATATTTGGATCCTCAAAGAGTTTGAACCCTTTTACCTCGTTAAGCTCAGACACGCCGAAGATATCCAGACATGCTCTATTGGCAGTTACTAACGTACCCTTCGAGTCATAAATCTCAATCCCAATAGGGGACTCCTGGAAAATGTCCCTGAACCTTTCCTCGCTTGCTGCCAGAGCCTCCTTGGTCTGTTTATAGATACTGCTTTCGATTATTTGCCATCTGCCCTGCTTCTTGAGAAGGGCGAATTGATGATTATTGACTACACCTATAACCTCGGAGGCGCCACATTTGTCTAGCCAGTAAGTGCACAATGCCATCATCTTATATTTGCCGATAACATTGTTTATCTCGGCTTCATACTCAGTGAAATCCTTCCAGCCATTTCTCTCCAGCTAGGCAGTATTCCCAGTCACCCTCATACCTGCATAGCCCCTGGCCAGGACCTGGTTGAGCTTGTCTATCCAACCGTTAAGTACCCTCTGCAGATCGAAAACACCATCCTTAACATACCATTTGCCATGGGGCAGTATCTCGATCTGACCCTTGGCTAGATATCCGGCAAAATCGGGCATCGCCTTCGCCATTGCCTGATGCGCTTCGTGTTCACCAAGAGGCTCGGCTGTAACCCACATGCAGAACTCGTTGTTCCCCAGGCCTGCCTTGAAATAAGGGACCAGAATATCGAGCAAGTCTTGCTTGGTCTGGTAGAACTGACAAAAGTGGGTGCCCCAGGGGACATCGCCAATGACATCAATCCCTGTTTTGCGGTGTTCTTCCACAGCCCCACCCCCTTCGCGACTATTGGCCGTTGTCGCTTAAGGCACCTGATTGAGGACGATAATACAGAGGATTAATATTATAGATATAATCTGGAGTCTCGTCAAGAGTATCCATGAATTCAAATGAATCTCCCCACAGCAAGCTGTGGGGTATCTGTGGCGCGAATTCTCGCACCTTCTTCCCTTCGAATTAGCTTTGCAGTGGTTAAAGCCGCTGCTTGCCACCGCAGCCCGCGATTGATGCCCGTAGCAAGCTACGGGGTATTCTCACAATATTTTATAAAGAAAGATGACAGGTAGATGACTAAGAATCACCCCTGGAAGTTTGAAAAGGAAGTGGTTTTGGAGCTATTGATTTTGGGGCCAAAATCGTATCTGCTTACCAGCATCACCATTTTGGAGTAGTCGGATCGGGGATGATGGGGAGCATTTGTAGCTAAAGCTCCCGGTTCACAGTTGCACATTTCTGACAAATGTTACTTTCGCGGCTAAGCTGGTATCCTCCTCATTCATCAAGTCTGACACCCCCATGAAATTGCAAGGCATCGCTTCACAATCGTGGTTCGACCGGCTTTCATTTCATAGGAGCCG
>Ga0315289_10011004_pt1 | contig 12866 bp, 11 predicted proteins | sample YL17G11_40_MG_FD_203452 | JGI IMG/M metagenome (GOLD analysis project Ga0315289, IMG submission 203452) | Sediment microbial communities from Yellowstone Lake, YNP, Wyoming, USA - YL17G11_40 | ecosystem: Environmental > Aquatic > Freshwater > Lake > Sediment | place: USA: Wyoming | collected...
CCCCATTCTTTGTAGCAAAACCCAATCCAGCCTGCTCAGCCTCTCCATAACCACCAGGCACCAGGTGAATGTCAGCACCCTGACTGCGCATAGCCATAATCTTTGAGGGGACAGCATGCTCAGAGGTGAAAATTACAACTTTAGCACCTACGATATTCGCAGCCAAGGCTACACCTTGTCCGTGATTACCAGCAGAGGCTGTCACCAATCCCCGATCCAATTCCCATTTTTGGAGGGATAATACTTTATTCAACGCACCACGTGCTTTAAATGACCCTGTTACTTGATGGTTTTCCCATTTAAAGTAAAGGTCATGGGCAACATCATAAGTGATAGGGGTTTTTTGGATATATGGGGCGATACGGATCGCACTCTCTTCTAACCAATTCCGAGGGATCATGTAAGCTCACTATAAACAAATACCACAATCAATGTCCCACGGATGTGAGAACCTGGCGTGCAAGCAGTGGATCATCGGTGAAAATGCCATCTACATCCATTGAAAAAAGATGGATCATATCTTCAGGACGATTTACCGTATATACATATAAACGCTTGCCCCTACGGTGTACGCGATCGATCAGGTGATGAGATATATCGGTTGTTTCGGGATGTAAGGACTAGTATGGAACTATTCTTCCGAACCCTGAACGTGCCCACGCGCCACTGGGTCCTGGAGTTGCTAATAATCCAATAGGAATTTCGGGTAGATATCGATGAATTCGTAGTAGGGCAAACGGATTGAAAGAGGAAAACATTACCCGTTTTGCTACTCCAAACTTTTTAACAAGTTGAGCAACCTTTATCGGCAACTGATCAAAAGGGGAGACGTAATTTGTTAATTCGACATTGATGTAGGTTTTAGTCCCTACCGCTTCAAACACCTCGTCCAGAGTCGGGATTGGTTCGCCTGAGAAAGCGGTATCAAAATGCGATCCGGCATCCAGTTTAAGCAGTTGGGCCAAGCTTAAATTCCTAACAAGCCCATGACCATTAGTTGTGCGGTCTACAGTCTGGTCGTGGATTACGACCACCTGTCCATCTGCTGTAAATTTCGCATCCAGTTCGATGGCATCTGCACCCTGTTGGATAGCCAGTTCGAAAGCAGCCAGGGTGTTCTCAGGAGCGTGGGCACTCGCTCCACGATGTCCAAAAATAATTGGAGAGGCGAGTTGAGAAAACACACTTATTTATAACTCAACAAAGTAGGCGGTTGACGCTCCATCAATAAGTTCACGACTCATGTCTGGCTCGACCGAAAGATAACGGGCAATATCCAGGATCTGATCGCATAAGTCACGCGGATGAGAGGCGCGTAATTTCCGTCCTCGTTTCACATACCATTCTTGAAGGAGGTAGGCCAAACCCTGATCGTTATACTTTATACTTTTTTGGGTAGCCACGCGTTTAAAAATTTCCCGATATTCTTCATAGGACGGATCACATATTTCAACCTTATGCCGCAAGCGTCGCAAGAAAGCTTCATCTACCAGGTCACGCGGAGGTAAATTGGTAGAAAATACAACCAGGACATCGAAAGGTACCTCTACTTTACGACCCGTATGGAGGGTCAAGAAGTCAATCCGGTTTTCGAGAGGTACGATCCACCTGTTGAGCAAGTCACGGGGACGCACGAGCTGCCTGCCGAAATCATCGATCAATAAGATTCCACCGTTGGCTTTAACCTGAAAAGGTGCTTCATAGAATTTGTTAACATCGTCGAAAACCAGATCTAATCCGGCCAGGGTTAATTCACCACCAACGACAATGAATGGGCGACGGATGCGTACCCAGCGCGGGTCTCGGCGTCCGCTTGTTCGTAGACTGCCTGTCCCCGGAGCGGATTGATCCTCATTCGCTAACTGGTGGTTGACTGAATCATAAAGCTTGACCACCTGTCCACCGATTTCTATTGCATAAGGGATAAACATGCTTTCGCGCAGGATCATATTCCCTATTGCGCGAGCAATGCTGGTTTTCCCATTCCCAGGAGGCCCGTATAAGAATATCGAAGTCCCCGAATTCACTGCCGGTCCTATGCGTTGGAAGGTTGCCTCGGATAATACCAGGTGGGAAAGTGTCTGCCGCATCGTGCGGTTGGTAATGGTCATGCGTTCCTGGCTTTGATGAAGCACAGATTCGTTGTAGACCTGGATGGGCACTGGGGCGGGTCCGGCGTATTGGCTTCGATCCAAGGCTTCACGGGCTCGGGCAATGCCAGCACCGGTGATTGCGTATTGATAAGAGCCCTCGCCAAGACCCATTTGTGAAGTTTTTGCTTCAATAAATTTTTCTTTTTTTAGAGCATCTAGAATTTGGTCTACCATGCCGGTAAAGGGTAATGCCATTTCTTCGGCTACCTTAAAACCGCTCAGATAACCCTGAAAATATAAAATTTTCAGGGCTAAATCCTGCAGCCAAAGCTGGGATAGGCCCGTATCGTCAATCTTTGAGATAGGAGGTGGTACAAAAACACTTTTGTTCGAAACGCCTGCTGCTGCCGATCCGGATCTGGCTTGAGATGCATTCATAAAAACCCTCCAAAAGCATAAGGAAGGAAAATACTAACGAACGACCCACAGATGTTACGGATGATTATAGCATGGCTGTGCTTATTACATATTCAACCACCTGGCAGCAGTTCGTGGTAAATCAGCCAATGAGCCAATACGTACTGTACAGGGCGGGAGGGAATCTGTAAACATACGCCCATAGCGTTTGGTGAGGATACGTTTATCAAAAATAGCCACCACGCCGCGGTCAACTTGAGTGCGGATCAAGCGTCCAAATCCCTGGCGAAAACGTAAAATGGCTTCTGGAAGCGAATATTCGTCAAATGGGTTTTCGAAAGTTTCAGAACGCGCGGCAATAATTGGATCAGAAGGAACATCGAAAGGTAACTTTACGATTGCCAACACAGATAGAGCCTCCCCGGGCACATCGACTCCTTCCCAAAAAGCGCGCGTGCCTAATAGAACGGCCCGTTCCGTGGTGCGAAAGGTTTCCAGCAGGGTGTGAGGAGAGGCCCCCTCACCTTGTTCATAGACGTGGATATCCTCTCGAGCCAGGATTGGGGCAATCGCCTGGGAGGTGCGTCTGAGCTGGTCGTAAGAGGTAAATAAAACCAGGGCGCGGCCCCCGGTGGCTTTACAGAGGTGAATTAACCCGTGCTCAATCGCGCGTTGGTGCCCCTGACGGTCACTGGGTTCAGGGATATCATTAACCAGATAAAGCAGTGCAGCGTTTTCAAAGTCAAACGGAGAACCTAGAGCCAGTTCATCAGCATCATTAGCGAATAGCCTCCCGCGCAGGTAGTCGAATTCACCTGCAGTGGTTAAGGTTGCGGAGGTTAGGATGACCGATGACTTTTCATGCCAGAGGTATTTCTCCATCAAGGGGCCGATATGCAACGGGGCGGCTTGGAGGGAGATCCGTCGACCGTTAGGTTGAATTTCTGCCCAATAGATACGATCTGGAGCTGGTTCGAAGACCAATGCGTTGACATTATCATGCAGATCTATCAGCCGTCTGAGTATATTACTCATAGCACCGAAAAGGTCTTCGCCCCCTTCTGGAAGGACGTCGTTAAGATCACCGAGGGCTTGTAATAACTGACCGAGGACTTGTATTAAAGGACGCAGGTTTTTTTCAGCGTCTTCCCAAACCACTTCGACCTCTCCCCAGGCTGGCTGTGTTCGGGTAGCAGGTAAAATACGTTCCTGGTGAGCATAGTTTCCAACCGGACGGCCTTCACGTTGTTCAAAAAGAAACTGGTCGGTTGTGTCAAAAAATTGTCGGGCCAGAGCTTCAAAATTAAAGGCGAAATTTGTTGCCTGTTCTACCATATGGTGAAGTGTGGCGAAATCGCTGGGAGACAGGATGTCCTGTAGAATGGTGAGCATCCAACCCAGGACGCCGGAATTAGGTCCTCCAAGTTCCCGTAAGGTGTTCTCAACACCCACCTGGGTGACTCGGTAACTTAAGGCATTTGTGGTGGCGTCTTCCAGGTGGTGGGCTTCATCAACGATCAAATAGCTATATTCAGGCAGGATCCGGTTCCCCATCGCCACATCCGACAAGAGTAAGGCATGGTTGACAATGAGCAGGTGAGCGCTTTGGGCGGCCTGACGGGCACGGTAGAACGGGCATATCCCACCGGTACGCTTCACACAGTTTTCGGTGGTGCAGCCTTCGTCCTCTGCTGAAATGCGTCCCCAAACGTCTCGTTCAGCCGGCCCATTAAGGTTTATCTCTACCCGGTCACCACTTTCAGTCTGACCTAACCAGACCAGGATTTTCGCCAGGACACGCATCTCGTCAGCGTTTTCCGGACCGCGCCGGCGCATATTCTCCAGGCGACGTGGACACAGATAATTGGAACGCCCTTTTAATACAATTGCGTGTAAATCGACGCCGAGAGCCGCACATAGATCGGGGATATCTTTATTAATAAGCTGTTCCTGCAGGTTAATGGTGTTGGTTGAAATGACTACACGCGTATTATTCTGCATCGCCCAAAGAGTAGCTGGTACTAAATAAGCGATGGATTTTCCTGTCCCAGTACCTGCTTCGACCATGAGGTGACGGCTTTCTGACAATGCCTGCGTGACAGCCCGTAACATTTCAACCTGTTGAGGGCGGTATTCATATTGGGGTAAATACTTAGAAAAAGCACCACCATATTCCAGGGTTGATGCTACTTCTTCTACATTGAGTGCATATAGCTCTTGATTGGGTTGTAAGGGTGGGTAGTTTTGAGTTGTATACCCATCAAATAATGGGCCATTAAACCCCTGTCTCACCTGACGCGCGGATATCGTTTCTTTTGATCGTGCCCTTAATGTCTCATAAAAGGTATGGTAACCGCTCCATTCAACAGACTCTCCTAATCGTACGATTTCAGCTAAAAGATCAAGGGGGAGTCGTAAGGCTTCTTCGTATAGTCGTTGATACACTGCTCGTGTTACCCGTGCATCATCGAGGGCACGGTGAGTGGCGGGAATAGGTACACCTAAGGACTGTCCAAGTGCGCCCAGGTTGTAACGTTCAGCTGTAGGCAATAGCACTGAAGCCAACTCATAGGTATCTAATATATCGTTAAGCTTTAAGATCCCGTACTTACGCAGGAAAGATAAGTCAAAGCGCACATTATGACCCAAGATGGGGGTATCTCCAACGAAATTTGCCAAGTCTGCGACGACCGCGCGCATCGGAGGAGACTCGCGCACCATCTGGTCAGTGATCCCAGTAAGCAAAGTTATAAAAGGTGGGATAGGCCGTCCTGGATTTACCAGCGTACTCCACTCGTCCTCTATCCGACGGTTGTTAAAACGAATCGCACCAATTTCAATGATGGCATCTTTGTCTGAATCTAGACCGGTGGTCTCGATATCTAGGGCGACGATCGAATCCATGCGCAGGATTATACCATCCGCCTTCTAGCTCCTATTGTGAGCAGGATAATTGTTCGTCGTGTGGAAATTATGTTATCTATATAAAAAGGGTTGCAGTTCATGAACTTTTGCTATCCCCATTTGGAAGGGACATTTCCTCTGCCTGAAGCACAGGTAGACCGTTTTATAATGCGCATCGTTATCGGATATCCAACGCAGGTAGAAGAGAATGTGATTCTGGAGCGTTTTAACCTGTCAGATCCATTACCTGATATAAGGGCAGTGACTACACCAGATGAAATCATCGGCAGTGATGGAGGTCAGTTGGATTGTACCGTGGTATCGATTATTAGGTTGGGCTTCGAAGGGAGTCTCAACCGGATTTACGCGCTTCTGATGGAGATGAGTGAAAAACTCGATCATCCTCGCCTTACCTCACAGACTCCGTTGGAGTTCCTGCCAATATTAAACAGACTCTTTCCGTCATCAAGGGATGGCTTGACCACAATTACTGAGGCTTATCTGAATGTAAGATATGGTGAGCTATCGGAAAGCACACTGGATCTCAAAGGTGTCGAAAGCGCCTGGGATCGTTTAATGATCCAAGGTCGCGAGATGTTGGCAATCCGCAAGCATAAAAAATATTAGATTAAAGCCATTGCTTTTAGTATCCGGGCTATATGCCTTGCACCTTTAAGATATAAATCCAGGCGTAAATTTTCATTCGGAGCATGAGCTTGTGTGCCAGGATAGCCAACGCCAGCGGTAGCTACTGGGAGATGCAGATATTCGATAAAGGGATGGCTTGGTCCAGACCCGCCGGTTAGTGGGACGATTTGCATCGGCTGTCGATACACAGTCTCGGCAGTTTTTACGACAAGCTCAACGAATGGATCATCCGGATCAGTGCGGGCTGGCGGTTCCCCTCCCAGGAAAGTTATTTGTATATCCTGGAAACCTTCATGATCCAGGTGGGCACGCAACCCTTTAAGTACCTGTTCAGGGGTCTGGTCCGGTACCAACCGGAAATCAACCTTAGCAGACGCTCGAGCTGGTAATACGGTTTTTGAGCCAGCTCCCTGGTAACCCGATGTTAACCCGCAGATCGTACACGTCGGTTCGAAGACTTCTGCAATACGTAGATCGACTCCCCCGGTTAACCCTTTTAAGAATTGCCTGACCCCATAACGATTTTTATATTCATCAGCCGTGTCTGGCAATGCTTCCATTAACTCTCGATCTCGTTTACTGGGGGGTATTACGGGGTCATAAAATCCTGGGATGCGGATCTGTTCATCAGAGCCTTTGAGGCTGCGTAGAGCCCATACTAGTCGCCAGGCGGCATTCGGGAAGATTGAACCTCCCATACCGGAGTGGACATCAATTGTCGCAGTCTCCACGGACAGCTCTACATAACAAATACCGCGCAAGCCTAAATACTGCATCGGCACTTCGCGATGATCAACTCCACCGAATTCCCAGATGCAGGCATCCGCTTTTAATTTTTCGGTATTATTCCTGACAAAATCTTTCAGGTGAATGCTACTCACCTCTTCTTCACCCTCGATGATAAATTTCACATTGCATGGGAGCTCATGGTCAATATCCAGTAACGCATCGATGGCAAACAAACGGCTGACGACGTGACCTTTATCATCGCTAGCTCCGCGAGCATATAACTTTCCCTCTCGAATTGCGGGCTCAAAGGGTGGGCTTTCCCATAACTCGAGGGGTTCAGGTGGTTGGACATCATAATGATTGTAGAATAGTAAGGTTTTTTCACTCTGCCCTTTTCGTTCAGCAAAAACTACCGGAGCACCTCCGCTGGGCATGATTTCGACCTGAAATTTGCGTGCCTGCAGCATTTCGCCGACGATATTCGCGCATTCCACCAAACCCCAGTTTTGAGCAGCAACACTGGGTTGTGCGCATAAACGCGATAATTCTACAATGCTGTCATTCAGATGGGATTCAAGATAAGCGTCAATTTGGTTGAAATTATCCACTGATTACCTCCGTATAACGCGTGATGAATGTAAATTATTGCCCAGTAAAAGAGGGTCTGTTTGGATCGATATGACAACTTACTGGAATAAATTAAAAATTGCAGGCCCTGTGTAAGCAAAGACCATCATTTTTAGGATTTTACCGATCACACAAAAAAAAAGGAATTTATAAATAGGCATTTTCAATGCACCAGCACTCATTCCTGCCAGATCAAAGGCGGGATTGGGTATGAATGCCAGCACCATGATTGTTATGCTCCCGTATTTTTTCATCCAGTTACTTAATTGTTCGTATCGCTTTGCGTTTTCGATAACAGCTTGCCCGCTGAAACCTGCCAGGTAACCTGTCATTTCACCTAATGCCGCGCCGCTTCCAGCCGCAATGGCTACCCAGAATGGATTGAAGATAGCTCCTGCAGCAGACGTAAGCAGCACACCTGGGATAGGGATGATTATCGTCGCATTGGCGACAATGGATAGTAGAAAGATACCTGGATAACCATAGCCTTCTAAATGCCTGACCTGGTTACGGATGCTATATAAAAATGTCGTTAGAGCTACTACTCCGATTAATACAAGCAACCGGATAATGGTCAGGCGTTGCTTTGGTGTCATTCTTCTCGTATGGTTACCGAATGAAGACTTACTCCGCTATTTTCTGGATTTTGCGGATCTCGTGGGGGTATATTGAGCAGAACATCCATCCCTTCTATCACCTGTCCAAAAACGCTATGCTTTTTATCGAGCCAGGGTGTCGGGACATGGGTCATAAAAAATTGCGATCCATTTGTGTTAGGTCCGGAATTTGCCATAGATAGTACACCGGGTTTATCATGACGTAAGCTGGAATGAAATTCATCTGCGGATTTATATCCTGGACCACCTCGGCCAGTTCCGGTTGGATCACCTCCCTGAGCCATAAAATTAGCGATAACCCGATGGAAGATGGTGGTATCATAAAATCCTTGCCGAGCCAGGAATACAAAATTGTTAACGGTTTTCGGAACAAGATTGGCGTGGAGTTTAATAACGATATTCCCTTTATCCGTATTTACGGTGGCGATATAGGTTTTTTGGGGATCAATTGTCATTGCAGGAGGTGATGACCACTGCTTTTTTAAATTCGTCATGGAAGGTCCTTTCGGTTAGTTATAGGATTATCCACCATCTTGCCCACCGCGCAAGAGCGCCAATATACGAGCAACAACCATATCCATCGCAACGGCATTCAGACCCCCTTCTGGAATAATCACATCCGCATAACGCTTTGATGGTTCGACAAATTCCAAATGCATGGGTCGCACAGTGGAGATATATTGCTGGATAACCGACTCGATCGTCCGACCGCGCTCGGTGATATCCCGTTGCAGGCGTCTGATAAAACGGATATCTGGATCTGTATCTACGAATATTTTTACATCATATAAATCTCTTAGTGCCGGTTCAGCGAATATCAGGATACCTTCAACCATAATGACAGGAAGAGGGTTTATTCGTATAGTATTCGCAGTACGATTATGGTTTTTAAAATCATATACCGGCAGATCGATAGGCAGATTTCTCTTAAGCTGTTGGATATGGTTGATTAGTAAAGGGGTATCAAGAGAATCAGGATGGTCAAAATTAATTTGTGACCGTTGGGTCAGGGGAAGGTTGCTTAGATCCTTATAATATGCATCGTGTGGAAGGAACGCGATATGCTGAGCGCCAACTCTTTCCAGTATGACGTTTGCAACGGTAGTCTTTCCGGAGCCGGTTCCACCCGCAATACCTATGATAATGGGGGTTGAGCGATTGACCATATTGAAATTATACTGGATGCTAAGTCAAAGGGGGGTATGAATCTTGCTATTTAACAAAAACAGCGTCCGAATGGACGCTACGGCTACCAAAGCCACCGAAGGGGATCGAACCCTTGACCTGGCGTTTACGAAACGTCTGCAAGCACAAGAGGTCGTGCTCCCGTATGTGGGGGGTAAGACAATTTCAAACCCGTACCTGTGGCGGTTTTTATAAGTTTTTTTGATTTCACTTTCAGATAGACATCTGCTCTTAAAGTGCAATAAAAAACCCGGTCCAGTCCACCGGGCAGTGTTATAATCTTCTTGCCACTGCTAGCTCAGTGGTTAGGTCGGTAGGTGTCGGGGAGACGCTTGCCGACCTTTTAGTTCTTGGATTGTAACACAAACTAGCAGCCTTGCGGCTGCCAGTTGGTTGCTCAGTATGTAAGGTCAGGCTTTTAGCGCCCACCGGTCGACCGGGCCGGCCTTGTGGTGGGCGTTGGCTGCGTCGCTCTGCACGATCGCTAAGTAATGCTGGACCATCTCAAGTGATGAATGACCCAAAAGTCTTTGCAAGCTGAATATATCGCCCCCGTTACGTAAGAGTTGGATTGCAAACGTGTGTCTGAAACGGTGCGGGTGAGTATCCCGTACGCCTGCGCGCTTGCCTATGTTGCTGATGACGTTGTAAATGGCATCCCTGGTCATAAAGGCATTGTTCCACTCAGCAAATAGCGGGTCCATGTCCTTGCATTCTCCCCGGCCTCCACGACGAGTTAAGTAGTTCAATAGTGCGGCGGCTGTGATCCGCCCGATATACACGGTGCGAGACTTAGACTTCACCCCGCTTAAGTACGGCTGGACGAATAACTCACCCTTTCGTAGGTCCAGATCGCTGATCCGCAGCCTGGCAACCTCGGAGGAGCGTAAGCCGGTGTCCACGAAAAGCAGTACCATCGCCTTGTCACGGAGGGCGGTAGGTCGGGGCATACAAAACGGCTTTCGTCCGTTAGTTTCAGCCAACACTGTGTAGTTACAAGCTTTAAGTAGAGCGATGATTTCAAACTGAACAAATGGCACAACCGCCTTGCTGCTTCCTTTCGGCTTCGGGATACCGTCGTCCGGTCGCTTGATGCCCAGCTCTGGACCTGCCCAGTTATAAAAAGAGCGGATGGTAGTCCAAAATTTCTGTATCGTAAGGGGAGAAAGCCTGGTTTCAGTGTGCAAATGGTAGAAGAACTTGCGTAGTTGATCGGTGGTGATCGTCTCTACTTCGGGGTCGCCCATGTAGGAGATCCATCTTTTGTGGTAATACTTGTAACTTTCTGTGCTCGTTGGTGAATTACCGTTTGCCAGAAACGCATATAAATAGTTCTTAGTGGCTTCGCCAAGTTTCATGGTGTCATCCTATTGCATCCAAGGTTAACCCCAAATGGTCACACGGCGCATCGGTGAGGTTCTGACTAACGCCTAAATAAACCTCGGTAGTTTTTATCGAAGCATGACCTAATGATAGTTGAATCTGTTCTAGTGCTGCCCCGCCTTTGTGTGCTAATTTTGCAAACGTGCGCCTTAGATCGTGGCACGCTATCCCGGGTAAATATCCCCGGACCAGGTTATAAATTCCTTGCGCCGTCATCGATTCGCCGTCCAAGTATCCACCCTTGCGCACCGCACGGAAGATAAAACCATCATGGATTCCCGTTGCTGTGGTCCATGCGTCCAGGGCCGCTTTTGTCCAGCAAGGCATAGGAACGCTTCTTACCTTGTTGCGCTTGCCCACAAGGTCAACGATCACCCAGCGGCCTTCACGCTGTTGGAGGTGTTTATAGGTTAACCTAGCAGCTTCTTCTCTGCGTAAACCACAGCCAATAAGCGTAGCCAGGATAGCCCTATCACGAAGACCTTTTAGGGTGGTTATATCAGGTGAGTTTATCAGGTCTTGCGCCTGGTCGCGGGTCAACCAGTTGCCCAGTTTCTTACCCTCACGCCTGATACCTTTAACCCGCTGTATACCACCTGCAGTAGCCTGGTCCAGCTCGCCGTTATCGGCTGCTTCCTGCGCTAGTCTTCTTATTGCCGTCAAACGCTGGCTGGTATTGACTGGACCCATGCCCGAGGCGAGCAGTTCTGCTTTGTATGCTTGCACCGTTGCACGGTTGAAGTCCATGCCTTTGAATAGCCGCCAGGTGCCAAAGTCTGTAAGAGCCCGGTTGTAAGCGCGCTTGGTCTCGCCGCTATCGACGGTGTTCAATACTGCCTGATATATTTTGGTGGTGGTAATTGTCTCCATATTTTTGCTCCTCTCTTTGATTCGCTCACCACTGCCCACCATCGCGAAGGCTTGATGATGGGCAGGACGTGAGGAGGTCAAATATTTTCATAAACTTTTGCCGGGCCACTTGCCTTTATACCGAGCCCCGACTTATGGATTGGGCTCGGTATTGGGTTGTGTGAGCTTTGAGCCGAGATATTCCGCATAAATATCGGTCTTTATATTGTTTCTGCTCTTCTTCGTGGGATAAGTTTTATAAAGCCAATCCCAGAAATCCTTATCCCTCTTCTCTTGGATTTGTGCTATTTCCTCCGCTCCTTCGGGGAACAACACCATCAGCCGGCATAGTTCAAAAACCGCTCGCAGATCATTACGGTTGAGCTCGTCAATTATCTGGTGCAGAGCATACCGATGGTTTGCCTCTTCTCCGTCAAAGTCAGGGTTGTTGCTGATAGTGCCGGATGGATAGAAGTAAAGACCAGCCAGCGATGCACGTGCTCGATCAACTTTGTTGGCGGTATCACAAGAAAATGCTTTGCGCCACATTTGCTCTGATGCCCACTTCGAAGGCTTGATAACTTTCTTTTGGTCTTGCGCTTTCTCGGTCATTGTGCTATTCTCCTTGTGTCGAGAAAGCCTATGGCTGGAAGGCGATCAGGCTTTCTCACTAGGCCGCCAGGCTGAAAGGCTTGGCGGTTTTAATTGTATAGTGTGTCATACATATTTTACCACTAAAGGATGTATAGTGTCAAGTACATATTATGGTATAATAGCATCATGGAATCATTACTGACGACAAGACAAGCTGCCACATTTCTAAGCATCAGCATGGTTGGTGTTTACGCTTCTATCCGTAGGGGGAGATTGCCAGCTCATAAATTCGGCAGAGATTGGCTGATAAAACTCGCTGATCTCGAAGCATATCAGGCCAACAGACACAAGACTGGTCGTCCCCGAAAGCCCCGCTAGGTTAAAGTGGCGTCAATTCTTTAACATTACATCCCTGCGTGCGTGGGGTGAAAATGCACACTACTATACGCAACGGTTATACGCAACGAATTAATGAAAATACTGGCTACAGGTGGGGGGTATTTTCATCATCAAAACAGGAGATTACTCGATGAAACTCGGTTTTATATGCCTGGAGGCCAAAAGTGAGATATTTTTGGTCAGTAGTTGGGGAGGACAGGTTTACTCATAGTCTATTAATAATTGGACTTTGATCCCTGCCCGCGTGGGGATAACCCTTATTAGGTGGACCAGCCCCTAGAATGCCCCTTAGTTCAACAGGAACACCCAGGACGTGTCATTTACCCCGATCAGGTATCCAAACCCCATACTGAGCACCCTCCGCTAGTACGAGAAGGCGGGCCAGCCATCGCCCCCGATCAAGACCGGTCCGCCATAATTA
>Ga0315289_10011005_pt1:0-2500 | contig 12864 bp, 3 predicted proteins | sample YL17G11_40_MG_FD_203452 | JGI IMG/M metagenome (GOLD analysis project Ga0315289, IMG submission 203452) | Sediment microbial communities from Yellowstone Lake, YNP, Wyoming, USA - YL17G11_40 | ecosystem: Environmental > Aquatic > Freshwater > Lake > Sediment | place: USA: Wyoming...
TTCCACTCTAATCACCCCCCCCCTCTACACACACCTGGCGGGATTTTGCTCCAGGGTGGGTTTAGGATGATTTGGGACGCCAGCGCCCAAGGTAAAAACTTTTTTTTTTTTTTTTTTTTTTACAGGGCGTGTTTCGGGGAAATCCCACCGACCCGGGCGGCGCGGGCGCGCGGCGGCAGCCGGACCCTTGGTCCCGCGGGCGGGGTCGCCGGCCCCGCCCCAAGCTCGCAAAGCGTCGGTTGTTGTCGCGCCCTCCCCGCCCGGCCTGACTGGCGGCGCGCGACCGGGGGGTCGCGCCCCGCCGGGTCGGCCGGTGAAGACTCCCACGGCGGCATCCCACGGTGCCGCACGGGCCCCCCGGCGGGCGTGGTCAGACTCACGCGCGCGCGCACGGGTTGCGCGCCGCCGCGGCGCGCGCCGCGCTGCGGTCGCCAAAGTCCGCCGACAATTGCCGAGCGGTTGTGACATGGCCCGGCAATCGTCGGCGCGTGGACGTTGGCGACCGCCGCGCGGCGTCGCGCGGACAGCGCGGGGTCGTGGTGCGGGACCGCCCGCGGTCGGCGGTCCCGCGCCGCCGCCGTGGGTGTGTGGTCAGTTCCACTAAAACCCCGGCCCCCGCGCGCGCGCGCGCGCGCGCGCGGGGGATGCCATGGCGGACGACGCGTCGCGCGCGCCCGGGCGGCGCGCGTGGGCGGTCGTCGAAGCCGAGCGGAGGAGGGGGTCTGATGGCGAGACCGCCCAACCCGCGTCGTGATGGGATCCGCGCCCCCCGGCGGCCGTCAAGGTGTCCGCCGCGGGGGCGCAGAGGGGGCGGCGCCACGCCGCCGCCCCCAAATCTCGCAAGATCCGACAGTTGTAGACCAAAAAAGGCCGACACTGCCCATCGTCAGAGAGCGTGCGCCGGGCCGCGCGGGGCCGTGGCCGCCGCGCGCGCCGTGGCGCACGCGCCGAAAGCTTGTCCCGAAAGCGGCGGTGAGCAAGAGCTTGTCCCAGACCGGGCCCGCCAGTCGCCCGTCGCCGCCCCCCACCAGGGCCGCCAGCGCGGTGGTGGGGTTAGGGTTAGGGTTAGGGTTGGGTCTTGTCGAGTAGAGCTTGTCCACTGGCTCTCGCAGTGCTCGTCCCAGAAAGCGTGTCCCAGAAAGCTTGTCCCAGAAAGCGTGTCCCAATGAGCTCGTCCCAGAAAGCGTGTCCCAATGAGCTCGTCCCAGAAAGCTTGTCCCAGAAAGCTTGTCCAGTAAGGCGACGTCGCGGCGGCGAGTCGCCAGTCACTCGCCGCCGCCCCCAAACCGGACGGCCAGCACGGCGTCGCGGTGCGCCGGCAGCACGACGGCCAGGAAGCGTCCGACGACGGGGGCGGTGAAGAGGGCGCCGCGGCTGGGCTCGCCGACGACGACGTAGCCGCGCGCGGCGACGCCCGCCGCCGCGCCGCCCAGCGCGAGCGTGGCGGCGTCGTCGTCCCCCAGGCCGCGCGCCCGGGCCGCGGCGGCAGCCGCGTCCAGGCCGGTGCGCGCGCGCGGGGCGGCGTAGGCCGGGCAGCGGAGCAGGATGTGGGCCAGCGTGTCGGGCGCGTCCAGGCTGCAGGCCGGGCAGGTGGCCCGCGCCGGCTCGCGCGGCAGCGGGCCGGTCCGGTAGTTGAACGCGGTCGTGACGGCGCCCAGGCGCGCGCGCACGAGCGCGGCGGCGTCGGCGGGCGTCACGAACGCGTCCGCCGCGCGAAACGCGGCGACCGCGCGCGTCGCGGCCAGGCGCGCCGCGGCGTAGCGGCGCATGCCGACCCGGCCTGCGGCCGAGTCGCGGACCGCGTTGGCGCGCGCGTGGTCGCCCACGCGCGCGGCGACGGCGGCGCCCGCCGCGCGCGCGGCGGCGGCGCCGCCGCCGGGCGCGAGGGCGGCAGAGCCGGGCGCGCGCAGCGCGCCGGCGTCGGCGGCGGGCGCCGCGAAGAGCGGGCGCCCGTCTTGCTTGCAGCGTGTCATGTGCTCAAACAGGCCCCACGTCGCCGCGGTGACGGTGTAGACGCGGGCGTGGGGCGGGCGGGCGGCTTGGCGCCAGGTGCCGAGCGACGCGACAAACTCGGCGAGCAGCGTGCGCGACGACGCGCCCTTGGTCAGCAAGCGCGTGGTGCCCCCCCGCGTCAGCGCCATGGCGCACGGGAGGCCGACCTCTTGGAGCATGGCGGGGTAGGCCAGGTTGTGGCGGTGGGCCGGCGGTTGGACGACGGCGCGGCAGACGTCGCGCATGAACGTGTCGAAGACGGCCAGGGTGCGCGCCCCGTGCCCGCCCACCAGGTCCAGGCCGTAGCGTGCGGCGCCCAGCACGCACGACTTGGCGACGAGCAGGCGGACGGGGAGGTGCAGCGCGGGGTCCCGCAGGACGTGGCCCCAGGTGGCCAGTGCCCGCCGGCCGCGCGCCAGGGAGCCGTCCACGATGGCTTTCGCGGCCGCCTGGACGTCGCCCGGGACGATGGGGACGCCGAGGTAGGTGAACGCGTCGGTCGTCGCGA
>Ga0315289_10011005_pt1:10000-12864 | contig 12864 bp, 3 predicted proteins | sample YL17G11_40_MG_FD_203452 | JGI IMG/M metagenome (GOLD analysis project Ga0315289, IMG submission 203452) | Sediment microbial communities from Yellowstone Lake, YNP, Wyoming, USA - YL17G11_40 | ecosystem: Environmental > Aquatic > Freshwater > Lake > Sediment | place: USA: Wyoming...
CAGGGCCCACAGCGGCATGCGGCATGCGCCACCTACCAAACTGTTTGCCCGAACGGGACATCGCTCAAGCCTCTGCAATTCGGCGGACCCGCCGCGCGAGCGCGGCGAGACGGCCAGGTCCGAGCCCGGCCCTTTGGCCCCCCGGGTTGAGCACCCGGGGGAAGGGGGGTCGAGGGTGACGACGACGCTGAGGCAGACATGCCCTCGGCCGAGGCCTTGGGCGCAATTTGCGTTCAAAGATTCGATGATTCACATGATTCTGCAATTCACACTACGTATCGCATTTCGCTGCGTTCTTCATCGTTACGGGAGCCAAGATATCCGTTGTTGAGAGTTGTCTTTTGTTATGTGGCGAGGGCGACGGCGAGCCGACGCACCTCTGGCTTTAGGGTAGGTTTTGGTTTGGGTTGAAGTGGGGTTTCGCCGGCCGGTTAGTGCAAGAAAGACGAGGGAACGAATCCCCCCCTCTCTCTTGCCCGACCCGCCAGACCTGGGCAGCCGCTCGCCGGGGCGGGCGGCGCCAGGGACAGGCGCACCGCTCAAGCCCGGGGGCTCGAGGCGGCGGGTGGGACGTGAAAACGCCACCGGTGTGGATGTGATAGATTCAATGATCCTTCCGCAGGTTCACCTCGGTTGGTCCGGACTGGGGGCGCGGGAGCCGCATGACGCGGCTCCAGGCCCTCGACGGATCGCTCCGGCGAGTATTTCCCAGTCTCCTTTGGGCTCTCGGCCGCCCGTGCGGGCGGCGTCCTCCCAAAGGCACGCCTCTCGGCGGGGCCCGACTATATCTTAAGCCGAATTGAGGGTGGCGGTCGATGACCATCCAATCCTCATTTCAATCGACCCACCCACATTTAGTCTGTGAACGGCATGCGTGACCGTCGAGCAGGAGCTCGGCGGCTGTAGCACTTGGCTGCCCATTGTCCCTCGCGCCCCGGGTTGTTACCTCGCCCGCGGCTGTTCGCCGCGGTGTCGCGCCCGCTTTTCAGCGGGCGGACGGTACCGGGGGGCTTGGCAGGACTTTCAGGCAATTTGAGGGTGTCGCCCCGACGCGTGCGCGCGCCCGGGACTAGCAGGAGACCCTTTTCAGGCCTGCTTTTCTCCGCATGGTGCAATGAATACGGAAACCTTGTTACGACTTCTCCTTCCTCTAGATGGGAGGGTTTAATGATGTTTTCGGTGGCAGAGTGCGGCGAACCGCCATCAACCGCCAATCCCAACATTTCACCAGCACATCCAATCGGTAGGAGCGACGGGCGGTGTGTACAAAGGGCAGGGACGTAATCAACGCGATCTGATGAATCGCGCTTACTAGGCATTCCTCGTTGAAGATTAATAATTGCAATAATCTAGCCCCATCACGATGCAGTTTCGCAGATTACCCGGACCTTCCGGCCAAGGTTAGGCTCGTTGATTGCATCAGTGTAGCGCGCGTGCGGCCCAGAACATCTAAGGGCATCACAGACCTGTTATCGCCTCACACTTCCATCGGCTAGTCGCCGAGAGTCCCTCTAAGAAGTCAGCGACCTGGAAGAACCAAGCCGGACTATTTAGCAGGCTGAGGTCTCGTTCGTTACCGGAATCAACCTGACAAGGCAACCCACCAACTAAGAACGGCCATGCACCACCCGTGTGACCCAGGGAGTGAAGAGACGCTGTCTCCCACCCCCCGCCCAGACTCCGGCCGCTGCTCGCGGCTTTCCTCCTGGGCACGCCTCTCGGCGCGGACGGACTCTATCTTAAGCCCCCGTAATATGGGACCGACCGCCACCTAGTCTCTGAACCTTCTCCCGCCAGCGGGCGCTGGGTGGGGAGCTTGGCTGCGGATCGTCCAATCTCAAGCGTTGTTACCGTGCCCTAGGTCATTACCCCGGCCACCGGCGCCTTTCGGCGCCGGCTTGGTAGCTTGAGCTCTCAGGATGTCCCCGCAATTCGACGGTCTCGCCGCCACCGCAGCCTCGCAAAAGCGGCTGCGGCGCGACTAGCGGCCCGCTTTGCCCGGCGATAAACCCGGACGGACCGCTTTCATGGGCAATAGTGCAAACTACCCATAGAATCAAGAAAGAGCTCTCAATCTGTCAATCCTCACTATGTCTGGACCTGGTAAGTTTTCCCGTGTTGAGTCAAATTAAGCCGCAGGCTCCCGGTTGTTCCAGCGAGAGGCGTTTGCTGCCGTCGTCCGGATTGCTCCGCCGACTACTACCTCGCTCCCCGTGGGCTCTCGGTCTCGGGAGGGTCGAGCGACTCCTAGATCCTAGAACAACGTTCTAAAATGGTCGGAAACTCTTTCGAACCTTCGTAAAGGTCCTCACACGCGCCATACAAGCGGCCGCCGCAACGATTGCTCTCGCAATGTTGCGTCGACCAGCAGGTGCGTGCGTACCCTGTCCCTTGACACGTCCTCCCACGGGCACTCCTTGCAGAGTGGCCCGACTATATCTTAAGCGTACACTCGACGTTTGTTTTCACTTCTTTGAAGTGTCAACTCCCGCGTTGTGTCACCCACCTCCATTTAGTCTGTGAACTGCACCCGTAGACGGCTGTCCGTAGGGTTTGGCTGCCCATTGTCCCGGGGCGCTGGGTTGTTACCGTGCCCGCGGTCTTTCACCGCGGTGCCCGCCGCTGTTTCCAGCGGCGGGCGGTACCAGCGCCTGTGGCGGGATGTCCAGGCAATTTGAAGGTGTCGCCGGGCGCGTGCGCGCCCGACTAGCAGCACAGGGCTGCTGGCGCTAGAGCATTAACGCCTGGTGGTGCCCTTCCGTCAATTCCTTTAAGTTTCAGCCTTGCGACCATACTCCCCCCGGAACCCAAAAACTTTGATTTCTCATAAGGTGCTGGGGGGGTCATCAAAGGAACACCCCCCA
>Ga0315289_10011008_pt1 | contig 12862 bp, 12 predicted proteins | sample YL17G11_40_MG_FD_203452 | JGI IMG/M metagenome (GOLD analysis project Ga0315289, IMG submission 203452) | Sediment microbial communities from Yellowstone Lake, YNP, Wyoming, USA - YL17G11_40 | ecosystem: Environmental > Aquatic > Freshwater > Lake > Sediment | place: USA: Wyoming | collected...
GCCGGGCCAATAGACGCTGTACTTTCTGACGCCTCACCTGATCTCACAGGCAATTGGGATCTGGATCAGGCCCGGCAGGTGTATCTGGCAAACCAATCACTGGAGGTCGCAAAACGCGTATTGCGTAAAGGAGGCAGCTTCTTCGTTAAGGCGTTCCAAGGCACGGACCTTCCAGAGTTTAGATCCGAGCTGAGGCGCCATTTTCAAACTGTCAGAATCGCCAAACCACCGGCAAGCAGAAGCGACAGTTCTGAGATATACTTCTTGGGACTCAACTACTTTGGTCGGAAACAAACAGAGATTGCTTCAGAAGAAGAGCATGGAGAATCTGTCTCCGAGAATGCTGCTATGTTGTCTTGAAACGTTGGGCCAGAATATCCACCAACGTGTCTCGGTTTTCGTGGGTGACCTCGATCACCTCGATCCCTTGTCCCGATCTAATCTCCCTGACAAGAGGATCCTGCGCGTTTCGATGCACGGTTCCCAAGACGGGCTTTCCACAGCCCAGAGCAGCTTGTACAGCATCCTTGAACCGTGCCGAAGTCAGCTCCATAGGCCCAACCTCATCTATCACTATGAGATCTGCGTCTCTGACCGCGGAGGAAATCGCCTCTGCTCCTACCTTGTCCAAATCCTCACCGTTGACTCGGTACTTGCCGATCTTTGGACCAGTAGCCTGATTCACATGAGCAAGTACTCCAACCTCATTGGTCATGAGGTTGCGTATCTCGAAGCCCACTCGAGCCGATCCGGATCTGAGATCACCAGAAGTCATTCCACCAACCGTGAGGCTGTCCAGCTTCATTTTCTCCGCGACGAGCCCAACTACGGTGCTCTTGCCCACTCCGGGGACTCCTGTGAGAAATACGACGAGAGCCAAAGCCTTTCAATCCATGGTGGCTCTCAGTTTCATCGGGAAGCTATAACTGGTTTGAGGAGTCAAGCCAAGTCATTCGTTGCGCTGTGAGCAGTATGGGCAGAAGCGTAGCCGGAGTTGATGACGCGGGGCGAGGACCCATAATTGGCCCCCTTGTGATCGCCGGAGTGTTGATGGATGAGGAGAAAGTTCCAGAACTGGCCCCGATGGGGGTCAAAGACTCTAAGCTTCTGAGGCCCGAATCGCGATCTTATCTGGCTGGAAAGATCCGAGACATCGCACTGAAGATCTCTTACGACGAACTCTCGCCTTCACAGATTGACGAGGTTGTCTTGAAGGCGAGGAAACTCCAGAAACTGAACTTCCTTGAAGCCAAGTCCATGGCAAAAGTGATTGCAGACCTCAAGCCAGAAGCGGTCTGGGTTGATGCTTCAGACGTCAAGCCGGAACGCTATGCCAGGCAGATCCTAGATGAGCTGCCTGCGAGTATGAAGAGAACAGTCTTGGTCTCTGAGCACAAGGCGGACAGGAGATACCCCATAGTCTCTGCGGCAAGCATAATGGCAAAGGTTAGGCGTGACGCAGCGATTTCGGCGCTCTGGGGGGAGTACGGCAACTTCGGATCAGGGTACGTAACAGATCCTGTCACGATGGAATTCCTGAAGGAATGGCGACGAACGCACAACGATTACCCGCCGATAGTAAGGAGATCGTGGAAGACGCTCAGAGAAATAGAATCGGGCATGCGCCAGACAAGGTTGAGTACAGGAGACTGAGACGAGCCAAGCAGGATGCCTACACCAGACACGCAGAATCGAATATTGTACCTCGAAAGGCACTGCTAGGATTCTCTGGTCGCAACGAACATGGCGTGATCTTTCTCATACGGCTCCAATCGGACCATCTCGATGATCTTGAATCCTCTTTCTATGAGCGTTCCTTTCTCTTGCGAGAAGACCGAGGATGGGCTCATCGTCACATCCACACTTCTTGACTTCACAGCGATCATAACACTTCCCGACCCTTTCAGAAACAAGTCGGCGTTGTCTGCGAGAAGTCTCGCTTGTTCAGGTTGTGCGACATCGCAGTAGACCGTGTCCACAGGCGACACAAGAGAGCGGTATGCGCTTGGGTGTCTCGCGTCTGCTAGTATCGGAGACATGTTTGCTCTATTGGAGCAGACGTTCTCGATGAGTTCGCGCATTGTGCGTTGTGCGAATTCGACGCAGAAGACTGTGCCGTCTTCTCCCAAGATGTCACTTACGTGGCTTGCAGTGGTTCCACTGGCGGCACCTAGGTAGAGTACGCTTTTCCCGGGAGCGATCGGAATCTCCTTTATTCCTTTGAGTATCGCGGCTGCAAGCTTGCTTCTGTAGGCGTCCCAAAGCCTGTACTCTTTTCGGTGAAGTTTCACCAGATCCTCGCCGTAAACTGAGTGGCCGGGGCTCAGATTCAGTGTGGCGAGCCGATGCGAATTGTCTTGAAACTTGACCCAGTATACTCCTTCGAATCGTTCGTCAGGGCTAACGTCTTCGACGTTTATCACGGCTGCGGCCCTCGTAGCGCGGTCTCTCAGGTGGTCTCATGGGCGGTCTGACCGGCGGTTCCTTGTACTTCTCTTGGATCTCGGAGACCTTCTTCTCCAAATCTTTCGCCAGCTTGTCTCCCATGTAGTCCCCGCCGAACGCGTCAACCCTTGCCGCTATCGCGAGCTTGCCCGAAAGTGCTCGGGCGATCTTGCCTCTCTGCCAACGGGGAGACATGTGTATTGACGCGTATTGGAAGATCACTCCATGCTTCGGCGGTCTAGCTCCCGTCTTCAGGGATCGGAAGAGCGCTTTCTCTGCTCCGAGCACCTGCATTGTGCTCGAAGGCATCTTGGCCAGATTCATGAGGCCTCCCGCAATCGACATCAACCTAGCCGTCAACAGCGGTCCCAGCAATGCCGTTGTGTTCGGGGCCGTCTCCTTCATCACGGCATCAACGTAGGTCTCGGCTTTCTCTCGGAACTTGGCAAGTTCCAAAGTGTCTCTGCAGAATGATCGTAACCACTCCAGATCTTCTTCTGGAAAGCTGGCCCCCATCGATTTCCGCGCCGATGCGGCGATCTGCTGAACCTTGTCCTCTGGGATGCCTTCCTTCTTCAGGTTCTCTTCGGTGAAGCTGGATCGAACTCCTAGATCTGCGACGAGCCGAGCATAGGTATCGTGTTTGTCGACGATGCGGTCGAGCTCGGGGAAGTGTAAGCCGTACCATTCTCGTATCCGTCCCGCGAATAGGTTGCTCGTCTTGTCGATGTCATCGATCGCACGGACCGCCTGAACCGCATAGAGGTCACGTTTCGCGGTTGCTACGGTCACCGCGGCTCGCGCAAGCTCCGTCGTGACTTGGCGAATGAACTTCTGGTACTCATCGAGATCTAGGAGTGGCTTCACGTCCAATCCTAGCTGTTTCAGCCACTTCGATCTTCCCTTCCAGTCTGTCGCAAGCTTCTCGCGGAATTGTGTAACAACGCCTGCTCCTGCCTCTACTCTGGCAGCCGTTCCATCAATCGACTTGAGTGCCCTGGCTAGCGCCCCTGTCTCCACGACCAGACTATCGAAGCCGGCCTTCTGTATCGACGAGACTAGCTGCTTCAGCTCGGGAGTAGCATCTCCAGATTGAAGCTGGCGCAACTTCTCTGCGGCTTCACTCACTTTCTTACCGAAGAAGACTTTCTCAGCCATTGCCCCGTCCTTGTCTATCGCGAAGACCCCGGCGGGCGTTTCGATGATATAGATCTCCATCAATCGTCACTCTCTTTCCAATATCGGCGCTTTCGACGAGCAGTCGCCATAGCACCTAGGCGGCGTCGAGATAAAGCCTTACTGAACCCGCCCTGCCAGAGCGTTAATAGTCAAAACTCTTCATGTCATGCATAGCGATCGGCGCTTGGTGTGAATCATTGTCTAAGCTCTCGACGGAGATTGCCGGGCTGAAGCTGCGCAACCCCACAATGCTAGCATCCGGTTTTCTAGGGGTGTCAGGTGGGACATTGAAGCGAGTGGTCGAAGCAGGCGCCGGCGCTGTAGTCACGAAATCCTCAAGCCTGAAACCACGTAATGGAAATCCTGGGCCGACGATTGTTGAAGTTCCTTGTGGACTATTGAACGCCATCGGTCTGGCTAGTCCTGGAATCTCAATGATGAAGGACGAGGTCGGCGAGACGAAGAGGTCAGGCGTGCCTGTCATAGCAAGCGTCTTCGGGTTCTCAGTCTCCGACTATTCAAAGTCAGCAAGAATAGCTGAGAATCTGGGCGCCGACGCCGTAGAGTTGAACGTTTCATGTCCGCACGTATCCGGAGTCGGTGAGATTGGTCAGGATTCCTCAGTTGTAGGGAAGGTTACACGCAGCGTCAAGAGAGCCGTCGATATTCCTGTTTTCGTGAAGCTTTCTCCAAATGTGGCAAACATAGTAGAGATAGGTCGTTCTGCAGAAAGAGCCGGAGCCGACGCAATCACTGCCATCAACACACTGAGGGCGATGGCCATCGACATACAGACTCGATTGCCAATACTCTCAGCCAAGATTGGCGGCTTGTCTGGTCCAGCAGTCAAGCCGGTGGCAGTTCGATGCGTCTACGAACTCAGTGAGAAGCTCAAGGTTCCCGTAATCGGCGTCGGAGGAATAGTCGGCTGGGAGGACGCAGTAGAGTTCATTCTGGCAGGGGCAAGTTCGGTTCAGATAGGGACTGCAATCCTGCAAAGAGACCTGAGAGTCTTCTGCGAGGTTACTGATGGCCTTTCGAAGTACTTAGACGAGAACGGTTTCAAGAACATCTCCGAGATAGTAGGCCTCGCACATTCGAAACCTGCATAGCGCGAAATCTCTTTGACGCGAAGACGAGCCTGCCTCCGACGAATGTCGCCAACACTTTGATCTTCGGGATCTCTTCCGGCGCAACCTTGACTGGATCACGATCCAGTACGACCAGGTCGGCGAGTTTTCCCTCTTCAATCGTTCCTTTCAGCTTCTCCTCATGAGTCGCGTAGGCTGCGCTCTTGGTGAACATCTCAACGGCGGTCTTAGCGTCGACGCGTTCTCCATAGGCCTCAGGGGCGGAGGAGACCGCTGCACAGATTCCTTCTAGCGGATCGATCGGTTCAATTGGACAATCGGACCCTCCCACGACTCTTGCTCCTACCCTCGTGAGCGACTTCAGTGGATACACAAGCTTGGCACGCTCGCGTCCGACTCGTTCGGGAATCCAGACATCGGAGGCTATGAAATGGGGCTGAACAGAGGCAATGACTTTCGATTGCCTGATTCTTTCGATTAGACTTCGATTGAGGACTGATGCATGTTCTATCCTATGGCGCAATTCTTTGGATCGCGGAATAGTGAGATTCGCGTTCTCGATGGCTGTCAATGCCATCGCGATTGCTCGGTCTCCGATCGCGTGGATCGCAACCTGCAATCCGTTACGCGCTGATGTCTGTACGGTCGTGTTCAATTCATCTTGTGAGTGAATCAGGACTCCGGTCGAATTTGGTTCGTCAGAATATGGTTGCTCAAGTGCGGCGGTGTGTGCCCCCAATGAGCCATCAGTGAAGATCTTGATGGCCTGTATTCTGAGCATCTCGTCTCCGAATCCTGTCGAGATGCCCATCCCTGTGGCCGGATTGAGCCATTCATCCGTGATCAACAAGTAGATACGGAGCTTGAGCTGACCTTGGCGGTTCATTGCCTGCAAGACTTGGATGTGCTGAGGATTGTCAACGACGCAGTGTACCGACGTCAAGCCTGCGGCGAGAGCCTTGTTCATCGCCAACGAGATTGCGTTCCTTACTCCGCGGTCCTCTCGCGGCGGGATTGAAGAGAGTGCAAGGTTCATGGCGTTCTCTCTGAGGACGCCGGTGGGCTCTCCCGTCTTTCCGTCAAGGTCTATGACACCCCCTATTGGGGGGGTGGTCGTTGCCGTGATGTTCGCGAGTCGCATTGCTGCACTATTCACTACACAGACGTGTTCGCAGACCCGGAAAATGCAAACCGACTTGTCGGCGACCGCCTCATCTAGGTCATGTCGGCTCGGAAATCTTCGTTCTCTCAGTTTCTCTTGGTCCCATCCGTATCCGAGCACCCACCTCCCGGGACCCGTCTTTTCTGCCTGCTTTCTGAGGACATTCTGAATCCCGGCGATTGAGAAGACTGTTCGGAGGTTTGCGCCGGACAACTGGAGGCCATACTCGACCAGATGAGTGTGGCAGTCAGTAAACCCCGGGAGGACTATGGCTCCGCGGAGGTTCCAGATGGGCGCGTCATCCTCAAGGACGGACAGAATCTCCTGGTTTGTACCGATTGTTCCGATGTGCCCATCCCTGATCGTCAGAGCTTGCGCTCTAGAGTCACGACTGTTCAGTGTCACAATTCGAGCGTTCAGAAATGCGGCGTCCGCGTGTTCGGCCGCTCTCTTACTATGCTTTTGCTTTGCCGCTTTGCTTGCCGTGCTTCTTCTCCTTGAAGATCGAGGCGTATTTCTCCGGCCACTCAACCTTCCCGCCACAGTGGTCGCAGTACACGGCGTTGAGAAAAAGCTCGCGCTCGCAGTTCTCGCAGAAGAATCGTTCTTGCTTCAATTCGGGTTCAGCCATGGTTGTCGTCATTCACTCCACTTATCCAGCTACGGAAGAGGGGAACAGATACCTTATGGGTTCTACACACCAGCCAACCAATAAGGGCCTGCCTGGGCGTTCTGCTCTAGCAGGGTTGCGTCAAAACGACGCTCGGCAGCCGTCTTGGAGGCCTAGATGGTGCTGTTTGGACGTGTCGCACCAGGGTTTGTCCATACCGACGGTGCCCTTTGTTGCCACAATCCCGCGGTCAGGGCCCTTCCGAGAGAATGAGATGCATTGCGCCCTGCATTGCACTCCAGCATATTCAGAACGGGCATAAGCCTTTCATCCCTGTCGTTTAGGGTTGATCGAATGCACGAAGGATGAGGGGGCAGGAAAGTGCGTGAATGGTCACCCAAGGACCCGCCACCTCGAGACCAGGCCACAGGCACCGGCCTCATGAGGCGGCTTCTGCTCTTTCTTGACTCAATCTCCGGGTCGCGTGGCGCGAGGTTCGCAGCCTACGCATTTGGCATTCTGTTCTTCCTTATCATTGTGTTTGTGCCTCCGGTCTTTGGGGTTCTTTTTGGGTGGTCTAAAATCTTCGAAATCATAGCGTACCCTGATCTGCTCCGTCGAAGCGTCTCTGCAATATCCGCTTCCTTCACGATCGCCATCAGTGTCTCTCTCTTAGATCTGGCAGCTGGCTTGCCACTTGCATGGTTTATCGTGAGAAGTAGATCTTCCTGGGCGAGCACGATCGATACACTCGCAAACATCCCTTTCATTGTGCCAACAGTAGCTCTTGGCTACTCTGTGCTTGCATTCTGGAGCGGCGGTCAGGGAATTGCCAGCCTGCTTGGGCCTCGATTCGCTTTCTCTCCAGGCTGGCAGATGATTGTCTTACTGCATTTCGCATTCTCCTATCCAGTCATAGTTCGGGTAATGGTCGGAGCACTTCAAGGATACGAAGAGGTCTATGAGACAGCTGCCCGTACCCTAGGCGCCACGACGTTCACCGCCGCCAGAACTGTCTCGTTGCCATTGTTGAAGCCCTCTCTGGTTGCCGCGTTCCTCTTGGCATTTGCCCGATCTCTGTCCGAGACTGGAGCAACGGTGATGGTGGCCGGTACCTTTGAGAATGGCCCGGTGTTCATACGAAACGCTCGACTGGCCGGCCAGGAGAGCCCCCTACTGTTCGTCAGTTTCATCCTCATAGTGACTTCCAGCCTCTTCTTTGTTGCGATTCGGATTTTCGCGCCAAGAATGCGTCTCCCACTGTCTGCTGTCCATCCCAAACTGGAACGCGGATTGAGCTCAAGAGCCGCGACGCGATCAAGGAATGTTGTCGCATTCTTCATCTTCATTCTGTTTGTGATCGTTCCATCACTCTTCGTTGTGCTGCCCAGCGTCGGTGCTCTGACGGACGGTACTGTGCAGGCCGCGATTTCTGGAGAAGGCATATGGTCAGGCTACTGGAATGCGGTAGGTTTGTCATATCTGATTGCACTTTCCGCGACCGCGCTGAACGTCGTGGCCGGTCTGCCTGTTTCAATACTCATCGCAAGAAGACGAGGTGGCAAGACGATCTCAGGTATTCTTGATACTCTAGTAAACATACCCATCGTGGTCCCATCGATAGCGCTAGGTGTCTCAATAGGCCTCTTCTGGGGCGGCGCCACATACGTATCGGAGTTTCTACTGTTGATCTTTGCGCATGCAAGTATCACTTACACATACTTCGTACGATCGATGGTTGCCGCTATCGAGACTATTCCCGTGGAGATAGAGGATGTTGCGCGTACTCTAGGCGCCAAACCTCTCACAATCTTCCGCAGACTCACGATCCCACTGTCCAAGTACGCCCTCTTGGCTGGAGCAATAATGGCCTTCACGAGAAGTGTCGATGAGACAGGCGCGACGTTGGCGGTTGCAAAGAGACTCATTACGGCTCCAGTTCTGATGGTAGAATGGGTCCGAGGCGTAGTGCCCGCTTCGCCCAGCGCTATCGGATTAGGGCTAGCCGTTCTAGTCTTGACTTCCTTCGCATCACTTCTTGTCTTGACTCTTGCCACACGAAGGATGTGATGATTGTGCCATCCGTAAGACTCGTGAATGTGTCCAAGGCCTATGCAAGAATCAAAGCCATAGATCGGGTTGACCTGGAGATCGGTGACGGCGAGTACGTCTGTGTGTTGGGACCGACGGGGAGTGGCAAGACAACACTTCTTCGTCTCATTGCAGGGCTGACCTATCCGACCTCCGGAACAATAGAGCTCGATGGCAAGGGGGTCACGAATACTCGTCCGGAGGATAGAAATGCCGTCTATGTACCTCAGCAATATGCGCTCTTTCCTCACATGACCGTCAGAGACAATGTTGCCTTCGGGCCTCTGGCTCGAGGGTTCACTCCTGACGAATCCTACAGTACGGCTGATGAAATGCTGAGACTCGTGAGGCTCGCCCACAGGGCAACTGCTTTTCCGCACGAGCTAAGCGGAGGAATGCAGCAGAGAGTTGCGTTGGCTCGCGGACTCGCTGGCCGATCTCCTCTGCTCCTGCTGGACGAGCCTCTAGGCGCTATCGACGCTCGACTCAGAGTACTGCTTCGATTCGAGCTTAGGCGACTAGCGAAGGAACTTGGTGTAACGGTAGTCCATGTTACTCATGATCAACAGGAAGCGATGTCAATCGGGGATCGCATAGCCGTATTGAGGGACGGTTCGGTAGGGCAGTTTGGTCGTCCTTCAGAAATCTACTCTGCACCAAACTCCCCATTCCTGGCAAACTTCGTAGGTGGAGCAAACTTCCTTGAAGGAACCATAGTTCGAAAGGAATCCGGCGCATCCTTGATCGAGATGGCTGAGGGATTCTCAATTACGTCTTCGCAGAATGCGCACTCACCAGGTGACGCCGTCGTGGCTTCCTTCCGACAAGAGAGGACCTCTATTCTGACCAGTGCGAATCTTGAGGAGAATGTGATTCCAGGAAGACTTGTGTCCACGAGTATTCTCGGTGTTTTCATGAGGTGTCTGATGGACGCGGGAAGAGCAGGAGAGATAGTGGCGAAGGTTCCTCTACGAGAAGCGCTGGAGCAGAGACTCGAGGATCGAGTAGGAGACATTGTCTACGCGAGAGCGAGTCGTGAGGCGATGATGTTGTTCAACAGGCCCGGAAGGGCGTTGGCGGTGGAATTGGAGGCCTTCTAGTTGCCTGACGTAAGGGCGGTCCAAGTCTGCAAAGGGTTCGGAGACGTTGTCGCGCTGGACAACGTCTCGCTTGAGATCAAGGACCGGGAATATGTTTCAATCATAGGGCCGAGTGGATGCGGCAAATCAACTCTCCTCAAATGCATAGCCGGGATCACCAAGCAGGATTCGGGACAGATATTCATCGGCGACAGAGAAGTGACCGCTTTGCCTCCCGAAGAGAGGCAGCTTGGATACATGCTACAAGAGATAGCGCTCTTTCCACACATGTCCTCATGGGAGAATGTCGGATACGGGCCACGAGTTCGAGGAAAGAAGCGGGGCGTCACGCGCGAGTTCGTCGGCCAGATAATGGAAATGGCCCGGCTGAAGATTGGCCCCCACACATATCCCGACGAGTTGAGCGGAGGCGCCAGACAGAAGACTGCGCTCGCCAGAGCGATCGCAGCGGAACCCCAGCTCATGTTGCTAGATGAGCCTCTGGGTGCACTTGATGCTCATGTTCGAGCGGTGCTCAGATACGAATTGAGAAGGCTCGTGACTGAGCTCGGCCTCACCGCGATCCACGTCACACATGATCAGGAAGAGGCCATGTCGATCTCGGATCGCATTGTTATCATGAAGGCAGGCAGAATAGTTGAGGTTGGAACACCGTTGGAACTCTACCTTCGCCCCAAACGACTATTCACTGCAAACTTCCTGGGCGAGGCCAACTTCATTCCGGGATGTGTGGAGGAATGCGCCTCGGGGCGCATTATAGTGTCAGTCAATGGTTGGAAAGTAGATCTTGAGGGGTCAGGCTTCATGAAGGGTGGAAATGTGGTTCTTGCTGTTCGGCCAGAGTCGGTCGTCTTAGAATCGGCTCGTGGCCAAGAGGGTTTGGAATGGGCTGGAGTCGTGAAAGAGCAGGTGCTCCTAGGTGACTGCATACGGACCGAGGTTGAGATGGAGAACAACACGCAGATAGTATCGGAGATACCTAATCTGGGGCTTCTGCGCGTCAAGGGTGTTGGAGAGCGTGTCAAAGTCGGTTTCGCTGCGGGAGGCCTAATACCTTATCAGTTTCCTGCTCAGGGTCTTGATTCAGAACTTTCGCTCGATGATTCAGCAGGAGGTACATGAAGATGAAAGCCACTTTCGAAAGCTGGTTCGCTGCCAGAACCAGAGCCCGAGCTATCGATATGGTCAGACAAGCATCGAGAATGCTCGTTCCGATCGTCGAGGAGCTAATAACTTGTGTCAATGCCGCAATTGCTGGAAACAAGGACGCGATGGAGAGCGCGTTCACGAGGCTGCATCAACTCGAACGAGAAGGAGACAGTCTACGGAGACTAATAATCACCGAGATGGCCCGAGGAAACCTGCCCATCGACGAAAGACGGAGCTTCATGCGACTCGCAAGACAGGTCGACTGGGTCGCGGACTGGTGCTTGGAAGCTGGCAGGCTGGTCAGACAGTCCCCCATGAGCAAGCTGCCAGAAGGAATTCGCAAGACCGCGCTTGGCATGTGCAAAGTGGTCAAAGACTGCGTTTCGGACGCTCAGCAATGCATAGATTTGCTCACCGACAAGAAAGTGGAAGAGGCGCTTGACGCCGCGGATAAAGTGGAACGACTTGAAGAAGAGACAGATGACCTCTACCGAAATGCCAGAGGCCAACTGAGCGAGCTCACCAGCGATCAGTTCACGGTCGGACAGGTCATCCTGCTCGCAGAATTCATGGACGCAGTTGAGAACATCGCCGACAGGTGCGAGGACGTGTGCGATCAGGCGAGAGTGATAGCAGTCAGCGTCAATCCCTAGTCGAATGGCTCCGATTCGTCACTTGGCCGTTTCGTCTGCAATGAGTGTCGTTATTTACTTTCTAGACCACTATCTAGACCCGCCGCATAGATTTACGTTGGAACCATGAATTTATTACCTCGCAGTGTTGTACGCGATCAACTTTCAATGGTGCAGAGCTATGGTGAAGGTCACAGTTGATCTGGCAAAATGCAACGGCGACTCCGTTTGTGTGGACGTGTGCCCTGTTGCGGTATTCGAGCTGCAAGAAGTGAAGGGTTACGAGGGCAAGAAGTCCGTAGTCGTCAACAATGATGCATGCATTGTCTGTCGAGCATGCGAGGTTCAGTGCCCTACACAAGCAATAACCGTCACGGAATGAACCGTCTGTCTAGAGACTACCGCGGATCAATGTTAGGACACTCTGGGTCAGAGTTGTACTGAATGTCAGCTGTTATGTCTTCCAACCCGCTCGTGTATCTCATAGCCGTCGTTGCGGTCGTCTTGCATTGGTAGAATAGTGCTGATCATCTTGCAGAGGCCGGGGACAACGGTGACCATTCTCGGCCTGTTGCTCAGCCTCTCACGTCCGAACCTAGGATAGCTTATCCCATGAGCTCGTCGAATAGAAAGCAAGGGCAATAGCAATTGAAGGAGTACAAGCCTGGTACCTTCGATAGATACGTCGCATACGGGCAACGGCAACGAAAACTCATGCTGGTTGCCAGAGGCATAATTGACGGGTTCAAAGTCCGCTGTGAATCAGCCAAAGAAGCCACGAATCTTGCACGAGCATTCAGAGTAAGGAGTCGCAAGGTCGAGGGAACAGAAAAAGCGAAATACGGTCTGAGAATCAGGGTAGAAGGAAAAATCATCTACGTCACGAGAAAAGGCCTCTTGCGCCGGTAATTCGTCGCAGCTTTCTTCGTGCCCATCCCACCTGATCTTCTCGCGAGGTTCTGCTTCTGTTCGTGACTTAGCGATTTTATGAGCCGTTCCCTTTTCATCGCTGTGCGGCGGCTCCTGAACTTCTCCACATGAACGACTTTCCTCGGCTTACGCATCTTGGTGTATCGTGCTCCTCGTCCTCTCTCGTGTTGGTGGACCCTGGAAGTTACGTTGCTTGTGTATCCTGTGTAGTAGCTTCCGTCATCACATAGGAGCAAGTAGACGTAGTAGGATCCGGGCTTTTTTCTTCTCTTCTTGTCGTCGTGCGTGGTTCTCGGGCTCCTCAGCTGATTCCCCAGCGCGGTCTGACAGCGGTGGAAGGAACCTTATGTCGTGAATCTGGTGCGGCCGCCGGGATTCGGACCCGGGTCGTTGGCTTTCTTCCCATGAACGGGTGGAAGGCCATTGGACGCTAGGCTATGTCCTAGACCAGGCTAGACTACGGCCGCACACGG
>Ga0315289_10011009_pt1 | contig 12862 bp, 10 predicted proteins | sample YL17G11_40_MG_FD_203452 | JGI IMG/M metagenome (GOLD analysis project Ga0315289, IMG submission 203452) | Sediment microbial communities from Yellowstone Lake, YNP, Wyoming, USA - YL17G11_40 | ecosystem: Environmental > Aquatic > Freshwater > Lake > Sediment | place: USA: Wyoming | collected...
TCGGCTTATAGAGCAGGCGGTAGCGACCGCTCCCACGCTATACCGTCACCTCGTGGAGGATAACCACAATATGTAGGGGTTACTTGCTTTAAGTTGATACCCCCCTTCAGATATTTGGCGGCCTCGATGGCGGAGAGATAAGTTCTATTTTTGTAATCCGCTCGTTCCATTTATGTCTTGTTCCTCCCCGGTCTCTTGGTCTGCTATTTACCCTTCTCGGCTTCCCTTGTCAATTTTTTTCAATCCAACCGGCGAAGAAGCAAAGGCCGATCGCTCGCGCAGCCCTCCCACTCTAATAGACATCACTTCGGGTTGACTCTGCCAGGGGGACCAGGCAGAGCAGAAAAACCACCATCCCGAGGCCGAGGCTTCTTTTTGCCATGGCATTTTCCCGGTTACCTTTCCCGCCAGTCGATGGAGGCGACGCAGATCTCCTGCTCATCCCGTTTCCTGAAGACGCTGTGCAGGAAGGAGTTCGAACCGTCCTCCGGCTTCTGGGTGCGGATCGATACCTCATCTCCATAATGGGCCTCCGACAAGTAATTGATCTCCAGGGAGGCCACCCTGAGCTGATCGTGAAACTCCAGGGGATAGCTGTCCAATATCCACTCCATGTATTTCACATGGTTTACATGATGGTGCCAGTCCAGGTCGCTGAAGCGAACTGGGAAAAAGGACTGCCCTTCATATTCCCGGGGAGAGGGGAGTCTCTCCAGGTCTTCTCCGAAAAGGCTCCGCCCGGTCGGTATGTTCATACGATGAAACAGGGGTTCGATGCGGATCGGCCTGCGACTCCCTTGTTCCAGGACGAACCAGGCGCCCTTGGCCTCGGCCACCAACGCGCCTGCTTCATTCAGGATTTGGAACTCGCGCAGGGCAAACAGTCGATAGGCGCCGACCGCCCAGGTCCTTACCTGGATGGACTCTCCCCATTCCGGGAAATCATGGATTCTTATCTTCAGGCGAGAAAGAATCCACACCAAGCTCTTTTCCAGCAGGTGTGAGTAACCCATCTTCAAGGAGTTCGCGTGGTTCCAGGCAGATTCCTGCATCAATTTGGCCAGGGTCTGGACGGTCGCTCGGTTTGAGGGGTCGACCTCAAAGGAATTGATTTTGTGCGAGTCGCTCCAGATCGCAGGATCTTTGGGATCGGACTTCATATACCCCTCTTGGTTCTGGCAGAGATCGGTCACTCATACGAACCGGGGCAGAACCTTCACCTGGCAGCGGCGCCGGATCGTCCGTCCTAAAGACCGGATCTTCCTCGCCCGAGGATCGATCGCCGACCACCGTATTATAAGACGATTTTTCCCAAAATCCCAGCAATATCAAACGACCAAGGCTAAGACCGCAAGGAGCTTCCCCGCCGGCTCTGTATCCTTTTGAGGAAGTGTCGCCCATATCTGTTTACAATATGATGAGACCACCAGAAAGCTTGACAAACTGGCCCTGACTATGATTAAAGCACTTTTCAGGAGCTTCATTTGATGGGTTTGAGTTGGATCTTCTTTGCCGGATCACCACCGCCGATTCATTTGATTATGGCCGAATGGATCGGAATGCGGCCTTGGGCCTTAAAGCTGCAGGAAGAAAGAAGGGGGTTTAACTTTGAGCAAGATTGTTCGGGTAGAGGTTCACGAGTTCACCTATGAGGTCAAGGATCTTGGCGTCTTGTCCCATGCCGTGGGCATCGCCAATATGGGCTATGTAAAGGGCAGCAAATTGCCCATATCCCGGTATGCGGTGGTCATCCTCACGGACGATGGGCTGCGTGGGGAGTATGTCACGCATTGGGGCGGCACCAAGGGCTCGCTGGGGCAGGCCTTGATGCTGGCTCCGGAGCTGCTTGGCCGCGACCCGGAAACCCGGGAACAGATCTACGATGACCTGAAGCGGGAACTCAGGGCTTACGACCACATGGGCCATGGGCCGCTGGACATCGCCCTTTGGGATTTGGCAGGGAAGAAATACGGTACTTCGGTTTCCTCTCTCCTGGGCGGCTTCCGGAAGCGCCTGAGGACCTATGCCAGCACTTATCATGGACAGGAAAATGGCGGCGGGCTTGACTCCCAGGAGGCGTTCGCTGATTTTGCCGAATACTGCAAGGGACTGGGTTTCAAGGGATTCAAGATCCACGGCTGGCATGATGGCGATACACGGCGCGAAACAGCAAATCTTCTCGGTGTCCGCAAACGGGTGGGAGAGGAGATGTATCTGATGATCGATCCCGCATGTGAGCTTCGCACCTTCAATGATGCACTCTGTGTAGGCCATGCCTGCGATGAAGCGAACTATTTCTGGTACGAGGATCCCTACCGTGATTCGAGTGTTTCCGCATTCGGCCACCAGCGGCTTCGGGAGAAAATCCAGACCCCGCTCCTGGTGAGCGAGCATGTGAGGGGGCTGGAGCAGAAGGCGAATTTTGTACTTGCCGGCGGGTGCGACATGCTTCATGTCGACCCCGAATACGATATGGGGATTACGGGATGCATGAAGATCGCACATCTGGCCGAGGCCTTGGGCCTGGATATGCAAGTCCATGCTGCAGGGCCAGCGCAACGCGCCTGCATCTCCGCCATCCGCAACACCCATTTCTACGAATTGGCGTTGGTTGGTCCCGGTATGCCCAATGCGGTGCCACCGGTCTATGCGTGTGGCTATTCAGATCAGCTGGAGGATGTGGGTAAGGACGGCTGCTTTCCCGTACCGGACGGTCCGGGGCTCGGGGTGCGATACGACTGGGATCTGATCGGGAGACTGCGGAAGCAGCAGCATATTTTTGAGTAATCAAACCTTGCGTTCTTCTCTGGACTGATGACCAGGCACGGAGGTGAGGCGATGGCGAAAAGACGAGCGGGTGTGAACAAGACCTTTCCCTTTCCCGAGCCCGATCCGCTCTTCACCGAGCGGTTTTCCACGAGGAAGCTCTGGCGCTGCCTGGCTTTTTTCGGGCCAGCCGCCGTAGTCGCCTCCATTTCCGTGGGAGCAGGGGAGACGGTGCTGGCGGTGCGCACCGGGGCCTGGGCAGGCTACGGGCTGCTGTGGCTGATTCTACTGGCCGCCCTGACCAAGAACTTGTTCCTGCAGTATGCCCTGGGCCGTTACACTGTGGTTACCGGTGAATATCTGGGCGATGCGTGGGCCCGCGTACCCGGGCCCAGAGGGTGGTTTCTCTGGTTCATTCTCCTCATAGAGGTGACGATGGCTCCCTTCTTCGTGGCTGCCATTGCCGGGGCTTGCGGGGGCCTCATGAAGACGATCTTTGGTTTCGGCGACCCGAGATTATGGGGTGCATTCTTTGCCCTGGTTGCCATTGCCCTCGGCATCGGCGTCAGCTATGGGAAGATGGAGCGACAACAGATCCTCATCTGCGGGGTGTTGGTTCTGGGCACGCTGATCGGTGCCATCATCAGTTCTCCCTCCCTGCTGGAGATACTGAAGGGGGCCTTCTCCTTTGGCTACATTCCACCCTACCCCGATTGGGTACAGGCGGACCCCAACTTCGTGCAGCGGCCAAAGCTGCTGGAGCTTGCAACCGTGTTCGGATACATCGGTGGGAGCATGACCGTGTACGTCGTCTATCCACACTGGACGTCCCTTCATAAATGGGGGATGACCGGCTCACCGCAGATAGAGGACATAAGGGATTTCGCGAGGGCAAGAGGTGCGGTTTACCTTTCCCCTGACCAAAAGGAGGTGCAGAAGGCCAATACGCACCTCACCTCGATTCGCTGGGATGTGGGAATGGGGGCCTTCGTCCTTCTTTTTGTCAGCTGTGCGTTTCTGATTGCCGGAGCGGCCGTGCTACATCCCCGCCACTTGCTCCCCGGGGGTTTCGCCTTGCTATCCCATCAGAGGGCGATATGGGAACAAGTCAGTCCTCTCATGGTTCCGGTTTACTACATCTCGGTCCTGGCTGCCCTCTCTGGCACTCTCTACTCCCTCCCGGAGATGTATGCCAGGCTCACTCACGAGTTCCTGGGGGCCCTTATTGGAGCGGTCCGCCGAGCGCCCTACCGAAAGGTCTTCCTGGCTGTTGGCGTCTACATCGGAGTGGTTTGCATATGCGTGATATGGAGTGGAATGCAACCGGTCACTATCATGGATATCGCCGCCATGATCTCCACCAATATCGGGATCATGATGGTCTGCTTCGGGGCTTTCTGGCTGAATAAATCTCTGCCTAAGGAGTACCGCATGGGGAAATTGGTGCTGGTCGGCATGCTCATTGCTGCCTTCATGTTGACCCTCGTCTCCGTGCTCTCGGTCACTCAGATGTGGGCCAAGTACTTCGGCCACTGAGCCTCCTGGCAGCAAAGGTGCGCGCTGTGCATGGCCGGACCTTGGATTTCACGGAAGGAGACACCTCGATGAAACAGCCGATCTTCAGAAAAGAGAGCGAGGTGCAGCAGATCAAGATTAGCCGGCCGGGATCTGACGGGTTTGCTTTGTTTCGGATGGTTTTTGATCCTGAGAGGGGTGAGAGCTCTTCAGCGGTACTCGGCGTGCACGAGCATCCCGCCGGGCTTAAGCCCATCTTGCCTCATTACCACCAGGAAGTGGAGGAGACCGTTTACATTGTCTCGGGCGAGGGGATGGTGAAGCTGGGGTGGGATGCCCGCGCAATGGAAACGCATGAGTTCCGGGCTGGAAGCTGCTGGTATGTTCCTCCTGATTGCTACCATCAGATCGTCAACACGGGGGCTGACACGATCAAGATGGTCGTCAGTTATTTCCGGAATGACGGGAGGCCCATAAGCCACAAACTCGTATCGCAGGAATTGACGATCGTGGAGCAACCTGCATAGGTCCGCTCCCAATATATTCGGTGCCAAACGCCCTTCCACGGCCTGTTTGCATGGAATGTCAAAAGTAAAGACCTGACCCCATCGGGCTCCAATCTACTACTCAAAACCCCTGCATGTTCAGCCGGCCTTCCAGTACCTGGGCTACCGCAAGGGAGACTTCCCCGTCTCGGAAGATTGCGCCGAAAGAATTTTCAGTCTCCCCATGCATCCGTATCTAACAGCCGAAGAGCAGGAGAGGGTGGCCGGGTCGATCCTCATATAACCCGGGGAAATGCCGCCCCGAAATCCCCGAGCCTCACTTTATACAGTTCGCAAAAGGCGAAATTAGCACGTTCCACTGGCCCTGCCCGGACGTTGAAACAATTACTCCGGGAGCGGTATTACTTTTCAACGGGAAGCTCATCAGATATTTTCCCCCTTGCCAGGAATTCTTGACCAATAATGCATGCTTTTGAGGATTTTATGTGGTGCAGCTGAGGTATCTATACAGGATTCCTGTATACTGCAAACTTTATTGACACTCGAGAGTTCTTATGGTATGCAAATGTATTATAGAAAAATTTATGCTTGAAGCACTAAATGCGGCTTAAAATCTGCTCAAAACGCTGGAAGCTAAGTATGCGGCGAGATTGGGATTACTATTTTCGATTACTAATCTCCACATAGCCTTTGCCCGCGATTTTGGTAATCAAAGTATAACTAAAAGGAGAAGCAGATGAGAAAGCTTGCCATTTCAGCTCCAGCATTCTTTTTTATCTTCTTTTGCCTCATTACTCAATCCCACGCAGCTGCCGAGTGGTATGACGGGACAGTAGTGCAGGCTGGAGTCATTAATGCCCAGCTTCCAACCACTTACAAAATGCAGATGAAAGTAAGAATTACCACGCCAGGTTTTTACTATAATATCGTGCAGACCTGCTATGCTCCCGAGGGAAGAGAAAAGGAAATGTTAGCCTTGGCTCTTACTGCAATGGTAAACGAAAGGCGCATCAGAATACTTTTCGATCCGGCTGTAAGCGTACCGGTCATCAGGAGTTTGATTATGAGATAGCCGTCATCGTTGAGGAGAAGGCCAAAACGAGAAGTGGGGGGTAGTTTATCGTCACGGGGATCTTGAGCGCGGAAAACGCAAGTCCGGCCACTCGTTTGCAGAGGCTGGAAGATGCCCTTGCACGGTAACAGTAATAATTAAGATCCACTCGGGGTGCCATTCTTTTCTTATTATGAGCTCTCACTGGCCGGCTGCGTAATGAAAAGAGTTCGCGCTGAATTCCTGTTATACCTTTTCATACTTTTTCGGCTGATAATTCTATCTTTCTTCATCTCCAGTTCCGTCCACGTCAACGCAGAATCCACATCCTTTAATCCATATAGGGTCCTGCTGATCATTGGAAATGAGTGGGAGGACCCTGAGAGCTTGGTTATATCTGAAGAAAACCTGTTCAAAAGAGTGGTTATACTATTCAAATCGTGGTGTATCCCCTTTGATATAGTCAGGTTAGATGAGCAGACGCTCGATATCTATGACTTCCTGGGTGAAGACGGACTTCCTTTATACGGGGCCATTGTTCTAATTGCTTCTCCGGAAATAATGACTCGGGGTGATAAATTGACTCCCCTTCTAGAGGCAGTCAACCAGCATGGAATTGGTTTGATATGCCTTGGCGATACAGCGCGCAATCCCGCGGTGCAAAAGATGCTCGGGATCGAATGGTTGGGGCGAACCCATACATCCGGCCCAATAGTGGTGAAGAGTGAATCCTTCTTAACCGACAGGGTGGGTGAAATCTTCTCATCTAATGAGAGTTCCCACGTTCCGGTTGTAAAGGCATCCGAGACTGAGACAATCGTCTCCCGCGGAAAGCTTCCTTTGGTGACTGTCAGCAAAAATGGGAGAGCGGTGTGGATATGCGAAGACCTTGACACCCCCTTCCGCTCTCAGCTGGAGCGGGAGTGGTTTCGCCAAGCTATCACTGAAGTAATTGGCTACTCTCTGATCAAAACATGGGACAATCATATTTTATTGCGGATGGATGATCCCGGCACAGCGCAAAACTCCTGGTTGAAATCCTGGCACTACCCCACACTCTCTCGTGCACAAATCAATGAATACATTATTGAACCCCTGAAGAAACATAATGCCAAGCTCTCGGTGTTCGTGAGTCCCGGGTTCGTTAATGACGAGGCCGGTGTCGTTGAGCCTTCCTGGAAACGCTGTTTCGTGGATGGTTTTGGAGTCATGCAGGACTACCGGTCCACCAAAGCCGGCTTGGATGATGGAGTAAGGATGGGATTGCTCGAAATTCAGAGCCATGGCTGGACTCACATGCAACCAGACCTGGAATCCGCACCAGGACCTTGGTGGGGAGCAAAAATAGAAGGTCGGAAAGCAATGGTAGGTTGGTACAGGGAGTTCTATGATAAAGTGCGAGAGCAGGATGTTCCTGCTTCAGTACAACTCCGGCGAATGAAAATATCGAGAGAATGGATTCACTATCAGTTTGGGGAGTACCCTGTAGCTTTTATACCCCCGGGGTGGGAGGTGTCCAGGTCAAGGCAGGCGGATACGTTCAGGCTTGCATCCAGGGCCGGTTTTGGGTGGCTCGACGGATACCTTGGCGAGGATATGGTGATCAAGGGCTGGATGTTCAGCGGTACTGAGGATGTCCCCGAATTCAAAAAGGTCCCGCCGGATGGCCACGACTTTGGCCTAACGAAGGACCCGAATGCATTGATGAATTACCTTTCTGAACGGGGTGATGCTCATTACATCGGGTATTCGGAATATGTGGCATACCTGCACGCCAACATCCGGTCGCAAAGAATGCACGGTATCTCCCTTATTATTGACTTTGGCAGTCCGCTTTGCACTTACCTCGTGCAACAACCATCCCATTGGGATCTCAGATTTTCGCTCCGACTGCAAAGGAAACTAAGGCGGACTTCACATGTATTGAAGATCAATGGCGAAGAATTACCCTTAACTGTGCTAAAAAGGATGTCTTTCTCTATCCCGGCAGGAAGACGCCTTCATGTCGTCGAAGTACATAGTTCGAATTGAACGTTTGTGGCCGCCGAAATGCGGCGCTCCTACTTTCTTCCTCCAGGTTTTGCGAATTATCCGTGCCTTGGGAGGTAGTCATGTCAAAAAGAAAAGTGAATCAGGAATCGCAACAAAGAAGGGACGAGATAAGCCGAAGAGAATTCTTCAAAAAAGGGGGAAAGGCCACGCTCACCATTGGCGGTTTGGTACTTTCCGTTTTACCTTTGACTGCTTATGCCGCTTCTAAGAAAAATCCGGCGATAGACAATCTTCTTTTGGGAGAAGAGGGTTATCAGATTTAACATAAAAAGTCAGCTCTGTCCTTAGTGCAGTGTGAATTGTCAAGAGACCGGCGGTCTGCCCGGAATCCTCCATAAGAGGTGGAAACCCGATCCGAAGGGGGCGAAAGCAAGCACTATAGAGATAATTTAAAGAGGAAATACAGGAAATACTTGGCTAACTGTCGCATATTTAATGGCTACTGAGTTGCCGTGGTCTGATGAAGCTGCTTCTGATCACTCGACATTATCCCCCACCGGTAACCGATGGGACTGTTCGTTATTGCCAATGCCTGGCCGAAGGGCTCTTGAGTGCCGGCCATCATGTGGTGGTACTGGCCGGATATTCCGATCGGGCGACGTACGACGGTCCTTTTGGGGTAAATAGGGGTTTCCCTGTTTACCGTTACCGGGCAGTGAGCAACTTAAAACACCGGCCCGAATCCTGGAGACGATTTGCCCGAATACTCGAAACCATTGCCTTTGAACATGAAATAGATTGCCTGGTTATTCAGCATCCATATCATGCAGCCGCCGCCGCCGGCGCCAGAGAAAAACTGGGATGTCCCGTCATATTCGTTACTCACACCATTGCGGCGCAAAGAAGACTGCTGAGAAGCCTCGACCCCGGCTACCGGCATGATATCGAAAATGAAAAGAGGGAACTCGAAGCAATACTTGGAGCTGATGCGGTAATTTGCGTCTCACTCGCTCAGAAGAAAGATCTCATCGAAATATACGGTGTGGCTCCAGAGCGCCTTCATTTTATTCCAACCGGCGTGCCTCCCGCGGCCGAGATCGGAGTTGATCCCAAACTCTCTCAACTGGCCGGCATCAGGTCGCGAGGTAGGTATCTCGTTCTCTATGTTGGACGGGAGTCTTGGGAGAAAGGCACGGATCTCCTTATCGATATTTTCGAAAGGGTGGAGAAGGTCACAGATAAGGCTGTCTTTGTAATTGCGGGTATCAGCCGGGAGCGATGGCATTACTATCTTCTGCGGCCCAGGACGCAGGTCCTGCCGTGGCTCGACAGCGCACAGCTGGCCCTGCTTTATAAGCTCTGCCACATCCTCATTATGCCTTCCAGGCAAGATTCAATGCCCTATGTCCTGTTGGAGGCAATGGCGAATGAGGTTGTTCCTGTAGTCAACAACATTGATGGGTTGGGGGAAGTGGTCCGGCATGGATATAACGGTCTAAAAGTCGAGGTTCGCCGCGAGCCGGGACGGATCAGGCCGGATCCGACCGCCCTAGCGGAGGCAATTTGCTTCCTTACAAGCAATAAGAGCCAATTGCGTATGCTTGGTGCGAATGCCGCGAACACTGTCAAAGAAGATCATTCATTAACCCACCAAATCATGAAGTTTACCGAGGTGGCCCACCGATTGATCAAACACTAGAAATCCCGAAGCGAAGCAGCTCTTCCACGGAATCGACCATCACTTCAAATGAGTAATGCAGCCCGACATGTTCCAGCCCGGCTTTGGCCAATTGCGGGCCTATCCCGCCCTGTTCTAAAATGCGACAAACCGCTTTTGCCAATGCCGCGGGTTTTGCGGGTGGGACCAAGAGCCCGGTCACCTGGTCCGTAATTGCTTCAACGGCTCCATAGACCGCGGATGCGACCACCGGTACCCCGGCAGCCATTGCTTCCAGGATTGCAGTACTCATCCCCTCATATAGGGAAGGTTGAACATAGCAATCAGCAATTGCCAGCAAATTCCGAGTGTCCCATCTTTCGCCTGCAAATCTCAACGCCCCTCTAATGCCAAGCTTCTCGGTCTCTCTGTGTAGATCCCTTTCGGCGGAGCCTGCGCCGACAAGTATCAATATCGCCCGCGGAAACTTTATGAGAATCGAGGGCATGGCGCGCAGGAGATAATGGAAGCCTTTCTGCGGGGTCATTCTCCCCACTGTTAAGATCACCATGTCCTCTTCGTTTATATCCAAATCCGTGCGCAATGCCCAAAGACCCGATACCGGAGCCTCGAATTGCGACACTTCCACTCCGTTGGGAATGACTCGAATTCTACCGGGCCCCAACCACCCTTCATTGATTATCTCTTGGGCGATTGTTCGTGAAGGCGTAATAATGCCGCTCAATACTTTGCAGTAGGCCCAGCGCGTCACCGGCTCCAAATCAATACCCGGCAGCCCCTTGCGCGCAAACACCACCGGAGTATTTGCCACCTTCAGCGGCAGGCCGAGCGCAACCACATCCCTGTCGAGGTTCAACAGGGCTGCATCGGGTTTAAGACGCCGTAAAAAATCAACGAGTTCCGCGGCTCCCGTTAAGTCCAGGCCCGACGGCAGAGGACGGGAAAGGCAAATCAACTCCTGCTGTCGAGCATCGGCGAGCCACCGGTGATTGGGAAATCCCCAGCACAGGACCTCATGCCCTCTGCCCATGAGAGCACGACCAACCCTTATCATCCAACGTTCACCACCACCATAGACTGAAGGATGAACAGAGTTGACGAAAAGGATGCGCAATTTCTTTCTGTCGGACGAGCTACGTAGAGTAGGCCGGCTAGCGCCAAAGGATTCCGAAAGCTCCGCGGAAGGCAGCCGGCAACTGTTCAGATGAAGGTCCAGATCCGCCATGAGGCTATGCGTGAGAAGATTGCGCGCCGCCTCTGAGCGTCGCCCGTTCAATAGTTCCTCGTCATCATTGGCTGGGAGAAGGATGCGACAGGCTAACAGGGCATCCAGAATCGTGCGACTCTCAGGCAGCATCTGCGCGATTTGACTGTATGATCCGGAATTCTCCAGTGCATCGATGCATTCCAGTACCCGTTCGCGTTCACTCCATACGAACAAAGGCTTCATGTGCTTCAAATTGGCCAGTACCAGACCTTTGGAACCGATTGGAGCGCACAATAAATTTTTGGTAATCTCAATGCGGTCCAGATGTTTAAAGCGGTCACGAAGCCGTACCAGCGCAGCCAGCGACTCGATACCTGCAAGCACATCGTCGGTCCGAATCGCTTCGAGACAGGCCGGTTCCCTGGGGCGCATGCAGGGAATATCTTTCAAATGCCGACCGGAGCAGACGGGGCAATTATGCCACATGTCTTCACGCACTATATAAACGGAATTGGGACCCGCCGCGCCCCATACTCCCGGCCTGGACGGCCCGAAAACGGTAAGAGTCGGGAGGTCGACCGCGTCAGCCAGGTGCATGATCCCTGAGTCATTGCCGAGAAAAAAAGTAGAGCGCGCCAGAACCGCGGCCAAATGCGGAAGAGGAACTTCACCTAACAACGCGAACCTCTCCTCTTCCAGCAAGGCGGTAACGGATGCCGACAGGCTGATATCATCCCGGCCCCGCACAATGATGAATTTTGCGTCATAGCAGCGTTTAAGCCAATTGAGCACCCTCGCGCATCGGTCAGCGTGCCATCGTTTGGCCGGGTATGACCCGCCAGGGTGAATTGCCACCACAATTTCGCCCGGACCAAAAGAAAAAGCATTGAAGAGACGTTTGGCATATGCCTTTGCCTCTGAATCCAGCTTCAATCGCGGACGCCTGACGGGGGATTTCAGACCAAGCATTTTGAGAGCATCCAGGTAATGAACATGGGCAGGCTTGGGCGGCCCTAAAAATAATGCGGTTGAAAACTGATAAAGAGGCGGGAAGGAGGTCAAGTCATTCGGAATGACATTCCATTTACGCACCGAGATTATAAGGTCGTAATGTGCCGCCTTTTGTTTAAAGCTTGCAACGTCCTCGACTAAAGGTTCAAAATTCTCGAACCTAAACTGGCCTTTCAATAGAGGCATATGGTCTAAAGCGGACATGATTGTCAACGATGCATGCGGAAAATGCTCTCGCAACGACTGCATTGCGGGTAGAGCAACAATCAGGTCGCCGATCCGCTTCATACCAACTATCAAAACGCGCCCCGGTTTACTCGCGAGGGCGCTTTTTATGTTGACCGGCTTGTCCAGCCCTAATGCATCAAGATATTTACGTCTCTCCCACCCTCCTCTGATCATCATGATTTCCTATTCTGTGAGAAAATTTCCGAGACTCACCATCTTCCACTGACCTGTCTGGGTCAACTGCTGGAATGGCACTATTAATACCGCTGCCCGATCCTGTTCATTCGAGCACGCATAACAACTTATACTGAGTAGCGTTCAAACTTAAACTAAAGAGCGGGGAAATGATTCCCCCGCACCCCGCTAAATTTCGGCCACACGCGCTTGGGACCAAGAAGGGGGACGTTCGTGCAGAGCGTGCATTGCGAACTCAGATCCTCACGCTTGACCCTTCATCTTCAACCTTCCGCTCATACTGCCACTTCGAGGGAGGTCAGGCTGACAAACTAAGGCTGCGGGATTTCTTCGCCGGCTACTATCCGATCTTCCACGTGGAGACCGATTGCATTCTTGATATTCTCCAAAGCCTCCTCGTAGTAGGAGGTGATCCGCTGAATGGCCTCTACGATGTCATCGAGGCGCTGTTTATCCCGTCGGGACGAAGAAACGGGACGTTCGTGCAGAGCTTGCATTACAGCCTGTTGGTTGTGGTCATCAGCATAAGGGGACCAAGAAGGGGGACGTTCGTGCAGAGCGTGCTTTGCGAACTCAGATCCTCACCCTTGACCCTTCATCTTCAACCTTCCGCTCATACTGCCACTTCGAGGGAGGTCAGGCTGACAAACTAAGGCTGCGGGATTTCTTCGCCGGCTACTATCCGATCTTCCACGTGGAGACCGATTGCATTC
>Ga0315289_10011010_pt1 | contig 12862 bp, 16 predicted proteins | sample YL17G11_40_MG_FD_203452 | JGI IMG/M metagenome (GOLD analysis project Ga0315289, IMG submission 203452) | Sediment microbial communities from Yellowstone Lake, YNP, Wyoming, USA - YL17G11_40 | ecosystem: Environmental > Aquatic > Freshwater > Lake > Sediment | place: USA: Wyoming | collected...
ACGAAGATACGACCCCCATTGTTATTGTCCATGGATGCAGTTTTATTTTTCGGGACTCCGATGATGTTGAGGTTGTAGTGCGGCCCACTGGGAGCGCCATTCCCAGTGCCAGCAGCGGCTGGTATGGCCATGGCCAAAATTATCGTCAAGGCGACCGTCAAGAAAAACATACGCTTCATGATTCTCTCCATTTCTGTTCGTAAACTGCCTTATTAACGCTTAGAATTTTTTCGAACACTTGGGGCAGTTTACATAATGTGAGTAGCTGCTTGAACTTGATCTGCAGCCATCTCCTTTTGAACGATCTCCCCCTTGTACGACAAACCTTTCCTGACCACCGGATGGAAGGTATTCCTATTTATACCATATATTTGCGGACTTGTCAAGTTAATGCAATAAATATTGCATATAAAGCTGGTAAAAGGCTGCGGTTAGTATTCAGGTCGTATTGGATGTGCAAAATGCCGGGATCTGCTCAGGCTGCTAATCCAGCATGAAGGCGGATGAATAGCAGAAGGCAGAGATAGTCTTTTGCTAATTGCTAATAGCTAATCTTGATCCAGTTCGCTCCTGAAGTGTCTTAGTGATTTCACTGCTTTAACCGGACAGCTAATAGCTAATCTTGATCCGGTTCGCTCTTTTACCGGACTTCTCGCTTGTATCGAGTGATTTTCTCGACATCTCCGCCCGTTTATGAGAAATCTTAAAGTTTTCCGGGTTTTGCATAAACCTATTGTAGATTAGAACATATGTGCTATAATATCAAGGGCGGTCTTTGCCCGCAGCCTCGCGAACGTTTTTCGTGAGCGAGACAAGGGCGGTCTTTGCCCGCAGCCTCGCGAACGTTTTTCGTGAGCGAGACAAGGGCGGTCTTTGCCCGCAGCATCGCGAATGTTCTTCATGAGCGATGTGAAGTCTGGGTTCACATATCCATTTCTGCCCCAGAGAGTTAGATTTAATGCAAATGAATTATTAGATACAATTCCACCATCACCAAACCCCATGTCCCTCCCTTCGCCTTTCATGCCCCATTACCCCTCTTGCTTACCAACTCAAGCACAAATGGGTTTCGTTCCGTTTTGTTTTCAAGGTGCGAACCTGCAGCGTCTTCATGATCCCGCTGTTTGCGACGCAGTTTTGAGGACGTTCTTCGTCCGAAACATCGCGAGCAGCCTGCAGCGTCTTCGTGCTCTCGCTGTTCTTTGCGAGCGCCTGCCCCAAGCATAGTGAGGGGATGCAAGACCATTCATTGGGAGCGATATCCCCAAACGAAACTGTGTAGACGCATCGTGACACTGATCCCTCCCTACCATCCCTGATAGCTCGACCTTTGCTGCCTCCCAATGGTATATTTGTACCCACCCGCCTGATCTACAATGTCAGCCATCATATCTGGACCTCAACCTGCTTCCCACGCCTCGTCGACCTGCTTTAGGCTGCTCAATAGCTTTCTGCCACGGCGCAATTTTCCACTCTTTGCGAGCCAGATGTCGATTTTCTCGACCTCGAGGCACACCAGCTTGAAAATGGGTGTTTACGGCAATGTGAGTTTGGTGCTCAAGCCTGAGGCGGGTTGGCATCCCAATTCGAAAATGTCGGTCGTCTTCACTGGGCGATTGAGCTGCTCCAAAAAGCCCAGCACGTCCTGGAAAGTGAAGCAGCACGTGAGCGGAGTGAGGAATACCCGTCTCACTTCGAGCGTCTTCGCTTTGCCACATGGGATACCTTGCTATGCGTAAATTCAGATATATCGTTTCAAGTAGTGAAGGGATGCATCCCTTGCGGGAATCAGCCTATCGATTTACCCCTGGTCGTACCAGCCGCCTCGATCGGGAGAGGCTCAAGCCGGCCCAACCTCCACCCAAACCTCACCGGGTGAAGCAACGCCGCCCGCGTTGTGATTGCGGCAAGATAGCCGTCATGGTGCTCCAGGTGCGGGTGGGTAGCGATCCACAGTACACTATCCGCCTGCCACTCTGCTCGGCCTGCCTTGCTCTGGAGCAGAGTTTTCGTAATGGAGCCTAACTTTGAACTACCTGCTCTTCGGGGCTTGGGTGTTGCACTTGCCAGATGAGATAACCTAAATAAGCCCAGATCAGCAGGAAAACCGCCACTACCCCAGCCATCAGAATGGGATTGGTTTCCTCCTTCATCTGGACGTATACACTGCTGGTATCCGTGAAGAAGTTATTGATTTGGTTCCTGATAGCTGTTAGCTGGTCGAAATTGGACGTGTACTTTTCATTCACTGGCACCAGCCCCTGGGTGGCGTACATTTCCAGGCGGTATTTGCAGTCCACATCCACGCACTGCTGCCCCATGGATACAGCCTGCACGCCAGCAGTGGTCTTTGAGTTCAGGGTGATAATTCCTAAAATGCTTTGCCGAACTACACAATCCACCTCGCCGGAGGCTAGACGGTCACAGCGAAATGTCTGCTCCTTGCCAGCCGTGGCCAGTGTGACGAGCAGGATGATCAGGGTTACTGCTCCAATGGCAATGTAAATGCGGACCTTGCGGTTCGCTTCAGCAGATCTGATTGCTCTAGAAGGCATAAGAAATCTCCACAGATGATTTAACGGACGAATTATACTCTAATTAGCGTTGGTCGTTAGCTGTTAGCTAGCCTGTCCGGTACGATTTTTTACCGGATAGCTAAATGCTAAATGCTGTTTGCCTTTTCCATCAAATCGCTGTACAATGATTATGGAGGTACTTATGCCTGAGCAGGCTATAAAAATCACATGCCCTCACTGTGGAAAGATTCGCAGTATCAACCCGGCCATCTTCGGTGAAATCAAGGGGCCGCCCAGCGCAGCCCTTGAAAAAGCTTATCAAAAGAAACGATCCACCGTAGTTGAGTCTGGGCGCCAATCAGGCAGCTGGGTCAATCTCAAATGTCCCCATTGTGGCAAGCCATACCAATACAATACCAAGACCCACCGTGCGCGTGTAAAACCCACCCGGTCGACTGGCTAAAGCTTTCGTAGAATTGCTTCACAAACTATTTTTACAGCCTGATTAATTAAAATAAAAAAACCCGCCGAAGCGGGTTTCGTTCTAAAAGAATCAGTGCACTGGAAAGGCACCAACGATCGAGCTATACATGTTGGATACCGCCGTTCCCATTAAATCGATCATGAAGACAACAACAATAGCTAATAATACGATTAATAATGCGTACTCGACCATCCCCTGACCTCGCTCCTTTTTATGATATAGCATGAAGCTCCACCTCCTTTCCATCAGAGCCCCAGGTTCTGCTGATCACAGCCTCATCATCTGTGCGCATCGGGTTGGCCGGATATAAATGTGAAGAGCGAGATTATTAATATAAGTAAAATAACGCGTGGCGAACTCGATGTGTTGATACTACTATGATCAGATAATTATATTGCTATTATTTTAGCGTAAAATGAAAGAAAAATCAACTAGTTTTGCCAAAAACTTGCATATCTGTATGTTTATAATGACCGTTATAATGTTCTTATACAACACCAAAACTCACCAGGCGCATATCAATCTCTGCAGGCTGACTGCTTAGTGTACTCGCAGTCATACTCAAACAACCCTTATTTGCGGCTCTAATAATTAATAAAAAACCCGCCAAAGCGGGTAGTTTTGTTATAAGATGGATTAGTGTGATAGCCAGGCAACTGAATATGCTATTCTGCTGAACACGGTAGATATTTGAGTACCAAAGATGGTTAACGCAGCGATAACAACAAGTGCAATTAGTATTATTAATAATGCGTACTCGACCATCCCTTGACCTCGCTCTTTGTTATGAAACAGCATGAAGCTCCACCTCCTTTCAATCAGAGCCCCAAATCCTGCTGATCACAGCCTCATCATCTGTGCGCATCGGGTTGGCCGGATATAAATGTGAAGAGCGAGATTATTAATATAAGAAATATGACTCGTGGCAAACTCGATGCGATGAAACCGCATTGATCAGATAATTATGTTGTTATTATTTTAGCGTAAAATGATAGAAAAATCAACTAGTTTTGTCCAAAATTTATAAAACCGCATTATTATAACAACCGTTCTGACGTTCGAACGTTCTAACGTGCCAACGTTCTCCCTGTGACAAATTCACAAATTTAATGTGATATTTATCACTATACCATCTATTTATTGTGACTATAATCACTTATATATACGCATATACGTATATATGATTGGAGAATAATTATGGCATACGCCCTCGAACAAGAAGTCAACCAGCTACATGCCGAGATCTGCGCCGGTCTGGCAGATCCAAAACGGATCTTGATCCTGTACGCCCTCCACGAAAAACCACGCAATGTAAATGAGCTCGTCGAGCTGCTTGACCTCAGCCAACCGATGGTCTCACGCCACCTAAAGGTGTTGCGTGAGCGTGGTATGGTGGCCACTAACCGCATGGGTGCCACTGTGGAATATAGCATCGCAGACGAACGCCTGATCCAGGCTCTTGATCTACTACGTGCAGTGCTGGCCAGCAAGCTTAAGAATCAGGCAGCCCTGGCAGGTACATTCGGAACCTCGATTAAATAACTAACTACTTTAGAAGGAACACCCCATGAAGAAACTACTTATCCTCGGAGCTGGTACCGCTGGCACCATGGTTGCAAACCGCCTGGCGCGCCTGCTTGATACCGATGAATGGCATATCACCCTTGTCGATCAGAATGAGACCCATTATTACCAGCCAGGTTTACTGTTCATCCCCTTTGGTATCTACAGCAAAAACGACGTGATCAAACCCAAGCGTGATTTCATCCCCTCTGCGGCTGAGTTGGTCATGTCACCCATCGAGATCATCGATCCTGAACATAATCAGGTCAAGCTGGCTAAGAGTGGCAGACTCCTGAATTATGACATTTTGGTCATCGCCACCGGTTGCCAGGTGCACCCTGAACAGACCACAGGTCTCATGGAGCACGAGTGGCGCCAATCCATACATGATTTCTATACCATTGATGGGGCGCTTGCCCTGGCAAAACACCTGCGTAACTGGCAGGGAGGCCGGATGGTGGTCAATGTGGTGGAAACACCCATCAAATGCCCTGTGGCTCCTCTCGAGTTCCTCATGCTCGCAGATTGGTTCTTCCATGATCAAGGCTTGCGTGAGAAAGTGGACATCACCTATGCCACCCCTCTCTCTGGAGCATTCACCAAACCTGTCGCATCACGCTATCTGGGTGAGATTCTGGATCAAAAGGGGATCAAGGTAGTGCCCGATTTTATGGTCGAGCACGTCGACCCCGATGGCAGGAAGATCGTCTCTTATGATGAGCAGGAGATTGAGTACGACCTGTTGGTCACCATCCCACTCAATATGGGTGATGAGCTCATTGCTAGGTCCGGTTTGGGAGATGAGCTGAATTTCATCCCTGTGGATAAGCACACTTTCCTGCACCCCAAATATGACAACATTTTCGTCCTGGGTGATGCTGCCAACCTGCCCACGTCCAAGGCTGGTTCTGTAGCCCACTTCGCCGTCGACTGCTTTGCCGATAACTTCCTGCGTTATATCGATGGCTTGGAAATGCTGCCCACATTTGACGGGCATGCCAATTGCTTCATCGAATCAGGCTTCGGCAAGGGTCTGTTAATCGACTTCAATTACGATGTCGAGCCCCTACCCGGGCGATACCCGCTGCCCGGAATTGGACCATTCGCGCTGCTCCAGGAATCCGAAATGAATCACTGGGGCAAGATGATGTTCCGCTGGATGTACTGGAACCTGCTGCTCAAGGGACAGGAATTACCTCTCCCGGCGTTGATGAGTATGGCCGGTAAGTGGAACAACTAAGGAGAGAGAAATGGATGCTTCTCTACAAGAGCTTAACCAAAAGATTGACCTCCTGACCACACAGGTTGCTTATCTATCTGAGCAAGCTCAGCTGGCTGAGCGCCAGCGCCAGGAACGCAGCGAGCTGGTGCGTGATGTCACCCCTCTGGCAAACCAGGCGTTCAACCTGGCCATCGAACAGCTGGAGGAGATCCAGGAATATATCGACTTGGGCGACTTACTGCGGCTTTTTAAACGTCTCCTGCGCAATGGGCGTAATCTGGAAAAGATGCTCGACCAGCTCGAAAGCCTGGCAGATCTGATCGAGACCGTCAGCCCACTGGCAGACGATGCCTTCGGTAAGGTGGTTGACCTGATGGCTGGATTGGAAGCCAGGGGCTATTTTGCCTTCACCCACAGCGGGATGAAGCTGGTTGACAACATCGTCACCTCCTTCAGCGCTGAAGATGTCAATCGCCTGGGAGACAACATCGTTTTAATCCTGAACACGGTCAAGGATATGACTCAGCCTGAGATCATCAGTTTTGTACGCAGCACCTTGCTGGTGGCAGAGAAAGAGATCGAAAAACCAGTGGATGTATCCTATCTGGGGCTGGTGCGCCAGATGCGCGACCCGGCAGTCCGCCGAGGCTTGGCACTTACCCTGCGTGTGATGCAAGTGATCGGTACTCAGGCAGCCAGTGAGACTAAGATTGGTCAATAATATCAATGACAGGTGCCCTCAGGGCAGCTTGAAAAATATTACTAATATAAAGGAGAAACTATATGCTAACGCGAATAATTGCAGGTAGGAATGTGCAAGTGAACGAAGAAGGTTTCATGACCAACCCGGCGGAGTGGACCAAGGAAATCGCTGTTGAGCTGGCCAAAGAGGAAGGTATGGTGGAGCTCTCTTCAGATCATTGGAAAGTCATCGACTTTGCACGCCAAAAGGCAGCTGAGAGCGGTGCTTCACCCACCTTGCGCACCATCACGATCATTGCCGGCGTGACTACCAAGGAGCTGTTCACCCTCTTCCCCAAAGGGCCTGCCAAGAAGGTCGCCAAGATCGCTGGTCTGGGCAAGCCCGAAGGCTGTGTGTAGATGATTAATGTCATCGAGGAGCGCTCCTGCAGCGTCTTCATGTTCCCGCTGCTTTGCACCGAAGTATCAAGGAGCGTACCCTGGCAAGCTCAGCAAAGCAAGCGGCTTTGCGACGCAGCATCGAGGGCACACTTTGCCCAAAGCATCGCGAGTGGTCTTTACGAGCGATGAAGAGGGTTCTATATGAGCGATAAAGAGGGCGGTTTGTGCCCAAAGCAATCTCCTCCAGACATTGTGAAGACTCGCTCGTTTGGAAATACGTTATGCATTCACCAAAAATTTACCATCGCGAGCGTTTTATAGGAGCGATGCAGAGAAGAGCATTGTATGCCCGACGGAGCAATCTTCAACAAACGTTACGAATACTAATTCACTAATGAAAATGCGTAATCTCTAAAAAACGATATACATATAACAATTTTATAACTTATCAATTGGAGAAAACAACATGACCGACAACAACAATAATCGACACATCGCTTTTATCTGCTCAAAGGGTGATCTCGACATGGTCTACCCGGCGCTGATCATGGGCTGGGCAGCCCTTGGTAACGGCATCGACGTGTCCATCTTCTTCACCTTTTGGGGTCTGGATATGATCCGCAAGGATCGTGTGGATCATTTGGAAATCGCCCCAGTGGCTAATACCAGCATGAAGATGAGCCTGATGGGCGTGCCGGGCAACCTAGGCATCCCGCAAATCATGGGTATCCTCCCAGGGATGACCGCTTTTGCCACCGCCCTGATGAAGAGCAAAATGGCCAAACTGGATGTGCCTCCAGTGCGTGAGTACCTGCAAATGTTGATGGATGGGGGTGCCAAGCTCTATGGCTGCAAGATGACCTGCGATTTGTACAATTTAACCACAGATAGTTTCATAGACGGTGTAAAAGGCATCCTCACCGCCGGTGAATTCGTCGATCTCACCGAAGATGCCCAGGTTATATTTATTTAGACTATAAAAAATACGAGAGGGGCAGGTCCAAAGACCCGCCCCTCTCATTATCAAACTATTTGTTGTTCCGCAGTCTTGGAATCCGATCTATCCCACGCTAAATCATCCCCTACGCTAAATCTCAGCTATCGTAGTGTTAGTAGTGGCGCAGGGTTAGAATCCGATCTGGCCCCACGTGAGATCGTCCCCTGCGCCAAATCTCAGCTAATGATCATCCGCTGGGTTGCAAGCTTTGGTTTTGTGCAACCCCCACTGCCCCTTCCTACCCTACTCAATTCCCTGAGTATGGAAAGAGAGGAGACAATAGCTCCATAAACTTCTCCTCAGCGTACATAATCGGAGTGCTCAATTTCGTTTGTTTAGTTACAGCCTACATCTTTTTCCCGACGGGGATTGTAATGGTGAATGTACTTCCGGCGCCTAATTGACTGCTTATTGCCAGCGTTCCTCCATGAGCTTCCACGATTTGCTTTGAAATATACAACCCCAAACCCATTCCATGGGTATCCTTATCAGGAGGTTGGCTGAATTGAGAGTACTTTTCAAATATTCTGGAACTATCATCTAAAGAAATGCCACATCCTTCATCAATGACATTGATGATTATCTCGCCATTCATCGACCTGGCTGTTACCAAAACTTTACCATCCTTCTCGGAGAATTTAATCGCATTCTCCACTAATTTAGCCAATACTCGTCGCATCCGTGATGGATCCACATTAGCCAGCAAAGCAGTATCCATTGGGGCAGACATGAGAGAAACCTGCTTCGTATTTGCTTGCTCTCGTAATAATTGTAGGACATCTATGATAATCCTGGCAAGATCCACTTGCTTAAAATTCAGGTTCAAACGCTCGCCCTCCAGTAGAGAAAAATCTAATAATTCGTCTACCATATCAAGGATGCGACTTGCATCTACGGACGCATGTGTCAGGAACTCTTTCTGTATGATTGCATCATTCACCTTCCCATTCCGCAGAAGCTCCAAATACTCCATCAAGCTGAGCAGTGGAGTTCGCAGCTCATGAGAGACACTCGATATGAATTCCTTCTCTAGCATTACCAGCTGCTTCTCCGCCTCAATCGCGTTTTTTCGCTCAGATATGTCTCTAGTAATGCTAATAAATCCTGTAGGGGCTCCGGTAGTGTTGCGTAGGACCGCAGTGCTGATCTCCCCCGGAAATTGGCTGCCATCCCTTCGCAGAAGGGTGTACTCACCATTTGTGACCCTACTTTGATTGAGCGTCTTTTGGGTGTTCAATGCTGCTAGCCGGCGTTCATCTGGAGCAACCAATTTAAACACATCCATGCCAAGCATGGCTTCGGGTTTGGCATAACCATGCAAGCGCGCCGCCTGTTGGTTGCACAATAATAATTTCCCCTCCAGATCAGCCAGGGTAATACCGTTTGGTGAGGTTTCCACAAGTGTCCGGTATCTGGCCTCACTTGCGCGTAGCACCGCCTCCACCTGCTTGCGTTCAATTGCATAACGCACCACGCGCATCACCAATGGACCGCTGATTTCACCCTTTACCAGGTAATCTTGTGCACCTCGTCTGACCGCTTCGATGGTTATCGCGTCATCGGCTAAACCGCTGAGCACAACCACTGGTATCTTGGGAAACCTTTTGATGGTGGTATTAAGTGTGTCTAGTCCTCGGCTGTCAGGTAAATTGAGATCCAGCAGGATTGCATCATAGCTCTGCCCACTGAGCTGGATCAGACCTCGGGAAAGACGGTCGGTGCAATCCAGCTTGATCTTTCCCATGCTAATATCGGCGAGCGACTCTTTTAACAGCAGGATATCATCGGGATCGTCTTCGATCAGCAAGACATGAATTTGATGAGTTGTCATTTCGATCCTTCGACGAATTTCTTTACAAAATAGCTATACCTGGAGAAGACTGCTTATTATGGTTATTTTTACCGTTTTTCATAGATTCACCACTGGCAAGTTCGACAACCTCGAACCAATATTGGCTTAACACATTCACGACCTCAACCATGCCTTCAAAAGTCTCCGGTTTGATGATGAAGCCGGCCCCACCCAAATCATAAGAGCGCAGGATATCCTCTTGGGTGATTGAAATGGTCAGCACTACCACTGGGATGCTACGTAAATCTGGGTCAGCTTTGATCTCAGCTAATGCCTGGCGCCCATCCATGCGCGGCATATTCAAATCAAGCAGGATCAAATCGGGTCGCGGAGTAGATGCGGGGGCACTGTAGCTACCCTGTTTGCGCAAATACTGCATCAATTCTATACCATCCTGGACGAAGAACAGATTATTATCCTGACCGCTTTCTTGAAAGGCCTCCTCAACCATAATACGGTCATCGGGGTCATCCTCTGCGGTAAGGATGGTAATAGACTGGCTTTGATCTGTCATATCATTATTCCCTTACTTTATCTATAGATGGCAGGCGTACGATCTGCACCCAATACTGTCCCAATCCTCTGATGGCTTCGACTAGCCCATCGAAAGTCACGGGTTTTGTAATGTAGCTGGCAGCTCCAATATCATAACTGCGCATGATATCTTCCTCGGCTTTAGAGGTGGTCAGCACCACCACCGGGATGTATCTCAGGCGTGGGTCGCTTTTAATCTCTGCAAGGGCTTCGCGGCCATCTTTGCGCGGCATGTTTAAGTCAAGCAGGATCAGATCAGGGGTGGGAGCGTCCTTGGGGTTTGCAAATTTATCCTGCCAGCGCAGGTAGTCCAGCAGTTCGACCCCGTCTTCCACGAAATATATGCTGTTGGATATCAAACTCTCTTGGAAGGCTTCTTTGATCAGCAGGCGATCGTCGGGGTCATCATCAGCCATAAGAAAGATAACAGGTTTTACATTTTTACGCATGAGAATTCTCTCCTTTGGATTGATAGATGGGTAGGGTAACTATGAAAGTAGATCCCTCTCCAAGAGCACTGGTGGCAGTAATTTCCCCACCATGGCGTTCGACAATACGGCGGCAAATAGCCAGCCCCATGCCGCTGCCCTCGTATTCCGCACGACCATGCAAGCGTTGAAAAGGCTTGAAAATGCGATCGAGATACTGCATGTCAAATCCGATGCCGTTATCTTTTATGAAGATCTTGCACTTCCTTTTCAAAATATTCGCTGTAACCTGGATGAGTGGGGGAATATCTTCTTGGTGGAATTTTAATCCATTGTTGATCAAGTTCTGAATTAATTGGTGCATCTGGGTTGGGTCACATTCGATCTTGGGTAGATCGCTGATTTCCACTTTACCCTGTGTGCGGTCGATCTGGATCTCCAGGTCGGAGATCACATCCTGGATAAGTGAATTCAAGTCAACTTTGGTAAAGGGTTGGGCGCGGGTTGAAACCCGCGAGAAAGTCAATAGGTCATTGATCAAAGTCTGCATGCGTTGACTTGCATCTCGCATGCGTTTCAGGTAGTCGCGTCCAGTTTCATCGAGCACATCTCCGTATTTTTTGGTTAATCGATCACCGAAAGCCAATACCTTGCGTAGCGGTTCCTGTAAATCGTGAGACGCGATGTAGGCAAATTCTTGCAGGTCGCGATTGCTTTGCTCGAGTTTTGCCGCATACACCTGCAGGCTAACCTCGGCCTGTTTGGAGATGGTTATATCATCCACGGAAAGAAGTAGGTGAGGCTCTCCATTGGAATAAAAAGGAGTAAATCTGCAATCCAGCCAGATTTCTTCATCTGAGCTGTTTATCATATGGATTTCCCGGCGGGTTTCATTGCCGCTCGCTACAGCCTCACACGCAGATCCCAGTAGCCCAGATGTCTTCCAGGATTCATTATCGTTGAAATTCTCTCCCAACACCTGTTCGCGGGTGGTGCCGAGAATCCTGGCCATCGATTCATTGACCAATATGCAGTTCCCAGAAGCATTGTAAGTTGTAATTCCCAGGCTGGACGAATTTATAAGGGTTTTGTTATATTCAAGTGCATCGTTAATGCGTTGTTGGTCAAGTTTCCGCTCGATTGCTAAAGCCACCTGCGTTGAGATAAATTTCATCAGGTCAAATTGCTCTTGATTGTAAACCACCCCTTCCGTATAGCTTTGAGTTACCATCACCCCGGTCACTCGCTCTCCTACGATGAGCGGTACACCAATCCAATCAACAGAAACAGTTCCAATCGATTCAACTTCTCCTTGCGCGATCAGCTTGGAAAAAACCTCCCCTGTTGCCCATAGAGGTTTTTTCGTACCCAGCACATACTCGGTCAATCCATGTTCAGGTTTGGCTGGTGCTGGTGCCTGATCGTATTGATCCACATAATAAGGGAAGCTTAGCAGGTCGTTAATCGGATCATACAGTGCAATATACAGGTTCGATACCGGCATCAGCTCGCCCAAAATGCCGTGTATCGATCTGAACAATTCGTCCAAACTGGTTGTGGTGACAACTGCATGTGGGATCCGATAAATTGCCTGTTGGATCTGTTCAGCGCGCTTACGCGCCGTGATGTCGATCATCACTCCCTGCCAAAACAAGGGTTTGCCTTTCCGATCGCGTATCAATCGCGTTTCATCGCTCACCCATATGATTCTTCCATCTCGAGTTTTAATCCGGTACTCTGAAAAGGATGGTTCCATGGCTTTATAAGTGCGGGTATATTCTTCCAGGACACGCTCACGATCTTCCGGAAAAATAATCCTTTCCCACAAGTCCTTATCAGCAATCCAATCCTCTGGCGCGTATCCCGTGATCGTTTTAAGCTGTGGATTGATGTAGAGGGTCTGTAACATTTTTTCTGCTGAGTCTGTGTAAATAATGGCTGGCACCTGTTCCACCAAAGCGCGGTATCGCACCCCCATGGCTGTTTCGATGCTCTTGGTTTTTTCTCCCACCTTTCTTCGACCTTGAGCGGCGCCCCCCTTATCTAGTAAAGCTGTTTTTTTGGGCATCCGGGTCAGCTCCATATCGGAATATATAAAATACTAATCCACCAATATAGTAAACGCATTGGTATATATTCTCAATGCAATAATTGTGCCTGATGTTAATCATACACCTACTACG
>Ga0315289_10011011_pt1 | contig 12861 bp, 6 predicted proteins | sample YL17G11_40_MG_FD_203452 | JGI IMG/M metagenome (GOLD analysis project Ga0315289, IMG submission 203452) | Sediment microbial communities from Yellowstone Lake, YNP, Wyoming, USA - YL17G11_40 | ecosystem: Environmental > Aquatic > Freshwater > Lake > Sediment | place: USA: Wyoming | collected...
AGAAGTTCTGCCTTAAAGACAACAGCGGCACGAACCTGTTCTGGCAGCCCTATGATTATTATTCGGGGAAAACGCCCGGCGGAACCTCCGTGAGCCTGCAGCTCTCGGCAACGTCGCTTGTTTTTACCGCCGACTCCGGCGCAGCGAGCCCGCCGGTACAGACGATCACCGCATCAACCGCAACCGGCTCTCTTTCCGGCCTTGCGATTTCCGGGGCAAAAGCATGGATCGCGGCAACTCCCGCGGCCGCTTCCGGCGCAAGCATTGTGATCACCAATGCCGTGAACATCGCCGGCCGCGCACCCGGAACGTATCTGGATACAATCACCGTGGGCACGTCAAATGCCGGCAGCAAAACCTATGCGGTAACCCTTACCGTGCGCAGACCGGCCGTCACGGCCGTTCTGACATCCATAGCCGTTTCTCCGGCGCAATACACGGTCGCCGCCGGTTCATCGATTTCCTTGCTTGCGACATGCAAAAACCAGTCGGGCACGTATTTCACCGGCGCCGCCCTGACCTGGACGGCAAGCGGCGGCGGCTCTATTGACCAATCAGGAAAATATGCGGCGGCGGCCGCACCAACGCACGGACCGCACCGCATTATTGCCACAGCCGTTGCCGGAGCGGTGACCCTGCGCGATACCGCCTGGATCATGGTCTCGACGGCCAAGAATGTGTCCATTCACAAACGCATCGACTGCGGCGCCAACTCCTATCTCCCGGCCGGATGGGTGACCGACGACGGTTACCGGACAGGAGGCTCCGACTATGATCTCGCAACAACGGTTTCAACGGCAAATGTTCCGGCCGCTGCCCCGGCCAATGTTTACAAAAGCGTGTGCCGCGGGAACCCGCATTCGTACCGCATGACCGGGCTGCCGGCCCAGTTTGCCTACACCACCCGTCTGCACCTTGTCGATTGGAAAGACACCACGCGGCTGATGAGTTTCTCGATCCTTGGCACGAATGTGCTGCGCGATTTCAGCGTTTCATTGGTTGCCGGCGGCGCCAACAAGCCGCTGGTACTCGATTTCACGGATATTGCGAATGATACGCTACTTCCCATTTCCTGCTCCGCCGCATCCGGCGATGTGTTTGAAGCGGGATTTGAAGTTATCCAGAACTTTCTGAAGCCCGTAACGCTCCTGTCGCCGCGGGGCGGGAAAAACCAGGTCTTTGCGGTGGGACAGCAGCTACCCATCCAGTTCCGCAACGATACGCTGACGATTTCCCAGATGTTTATCCAATTATCGGTCGACGGTGGACGCACGTATATCAATTTTACCGGGGCGTATGGAATTTTTATGGCCGATATGCGCCCAACCTGGGGCAACTACAACTGGACCATACCCGATTCGATTGATAATGGGGGGACCCGGGTATCAACCGTATCCGCTAACTGCCGCATCCTCGTCAAGCCCTATAACAATATGCCCGGCGGCTCCGACAATTCCGATTCCAACTTCACCATCGTGCCGCGCGCCGCTTCTGTCCTCGACGGCGCACTGAATGCCGTGCCGGACGGACTGCGATGCACAATCAAGCATAGCCGGCTGATAGTGCGCGCTTCCGGCAAGGGCGTCTACCGTATCGACGCTTTTTCAGTCAACGGAAACCGGCTTTGGAGCATGCGGGGCATTGGCGCGCGAGAATTCGCGCTGCCGCGGCCCGCGGGTGTTATGCTGGTGCGCATGACGACCGCAATGGGAGAAGTGATTGCGCAAACGGTAAAGGAATGACGCGTTTCGCAAAGGAACCGGCATGCGAAAACCGCCGGCGATCGAATGATGGCGTATCATGGATTATAGGACCGCGGAACCAGCGAGGAGGCGACCAAGGGCTTTAATACTCCTCCGGCTTCTTCACAAAAGTGAATTTCCCGCCCAGCGCCAGCAGGTCCTCATCCGCGGTGAACAGATCCGCGCCGGCTGTTTCCGCCAGATATAGGTAGGCGGCATCATAGGCGCTGAGATCGTGATCGATCGCCATGGCAAGCATGCCCGACGGGCCCTGTTTTTCGGGATCGATAACCTCCTTGGGCACTTCCCGAAGCAAAAACAGCGCGGCATTGGCCGTGGACTGATCGATTCTTTTGCGCCTGACCGACGATCGTACGACATTCGTGATCTCGTAGTACCAGAGCGACGGAACAATCAGGGAACTGGTATGATTCATGATGTCGTCAAGGATGCGTTGCGCGGCTGCGGAGGACTCATCGGGCAGAAACCACGCGGCCGTCACGGAGCAATCCAGAACAATAAGCCGGCTCATCGTTTGCGTCCTTCATTCACCAGATCCTTAACAGACGCGTTAAGGCGCGACTGTTTTGCGCGTATGCGGGAAAATCCGCCCGCCACATCCACCGCGCCGGCCGCGAGGCTCCGCTGATACGGAATAAGCGCCGCGATGTTCCGGTGATGCCGCTGGATGATGATTTCGTCATTATTCATTTCAACATCGCGAAGAAGTCTGCTCAGGTGGACCTTTGCTTCAAAAGCGCCAATGGTACGCATAGGAATAGGGCTCCTATAATCTAGTCTGTTAATCTAGTCTAATTATATAACATAGGCAGCAGGGAAGTCAAGGAATCAGGGATTATCAGGGGTTGGGCATGAATGTATTCAGAATAATTGCCGGCTGCCTATCCGCTGCGCCTTGTTCTGGTCAATAAGAAACCGTGATCCGCGTTGAGACGGCCGATTTTCCCGATTCCCCTTTGACCAGGTACACGCCCGGCTTGAGCGTCCCCGCCGGGACCGTCACCGGCCCCTCTGATGCAGCTGAGTAGGCGGTCAGTCCCCGCAGGTCCATAATGCGCACGGTCCCGCGGCCGGGAACGGAGGAGAAGATGCGGATTGATCCCTTATTGTCAACCGACGCCGACAGCATGCGGGGGGCGTCCTTTACGGCCGGCATATCGGCGACGGACGTGGGCGGGCACATGCCCGTCCATCCGGGAACGCTATGCCACACGCCCGAAGCGTCTTCGTATTTGCCCATATTCGATGCGCCGCCATCGACCCACAAATCACCCTGCTCGTTGCCGGGAAATATTTTTCCGCAACCGCCGCAGCAGTCCGCTCCGGGCCTTCCCTCGGCGGGGCAGGTTTCCTGCGTTGTTTTGCCGTTGTTGGAGATGCGGATTGCCGCAAAATCAACCCAATTGGTGGCGACCTGTTCGCTCCCCCAGGACAGCATATCGGCATGACCATACCAGCCCACGTGCTGCAATACCCATTTGTCGGAGTTGCATGCCCAGCCCAATCCTTCGACATCCGCGCCGAACTTGTCGGTGGTCGTGGGCTGAAATTTAGTGTCGATCTTGTAGGCGTCCGCATTTTCCGCAGGGACCGTTATGCCGGAAACGCCGGGGAAAACCGAAAGGATCAACCGCGAATGATCCCCTTCGAATGAGGCCTTGTAATTCCCGCTCGCGGAAATCGCCGCATTGCAGTTTCCCGAGCTGCTGCAGAAACTGCAGCCATTGGGGAATTCGCAGACGTCATTGCCGGATACGCCCCCGATGATTTGGGCGCCGATACGGTCCGCGGCCAGACTAAGGGAAAACCTTCTGAAATACGCCGAGCCAAAGGACTGTCCCTCCAACGTCATGGTGCAGACCTGGACGTTCTGGTTGTTCGTTACATTTACTTTCCAGATTTGGTTGTTCGTGGAACCGTTCCTCTTTAAATAATAGATCCAATCGCCGGCGGGCCAATCGAGTCCGCCCGCGCCGTCGTTATACATCAACGGCTCGGTCCCCACGTCGCACAGATTGGCCACGTTGTTGCCGGAGATATCCATGATCGAGACGGTGTTTTTGCCGCCATTGACGGAAGTGCAGGAACTGCCGCTCCCCGGGGCCTTGGCTAATCGATAGAAGGCGATTTTATTGCCGCACAGATTGAATACCGGGGAATAGCAATAGCCTTTGGACCGGCTGCAAAGAGTGTCCGTTCTGGTGACTTTGCCGCCGCTGATGGTGAAGAGATCGATTGACCCGCACCATTCGCCATTGGAATGACAAAAGGTACCTCCCCAGGAGGTCTGCGAATACAGCCATTGGACCGACACGGCACGGCCGTTGATGATTTTGCCGTCGATTGCATTGCTGCAGAAGAACGCCGCGAGGATCAGGACAAGTGCGATGCTGATATGCTTTTTCTCCATAGCGCTGCTCCTTCTGTTTGGGAAGAGAAGAACCCTTGCGCCAGGGAATATAAGGGAATTTCAGGCATGATTCACGCGGATATACCAAACGGCCTGATCAGCTATATAAATTGGGTCGTCCGCATTGAATTCGTGATGCGCGGCAGCAACCGGAGGACAAATTGGAACCCCTGCAATTTCGAAAAACGCGTCTGTCATTGCGAGCGAAGCGCGGCAATCTCGCGTTTTTCGCATGGAAAAAGGGATTGAAGACAATTATACGACGTCCCCAGATGCTATTCCCTCAATATCCGCGCCAATCTTTTCCCCGCTTCCGGGCCCCTCGCCTCTCCGATAGACCCCCGGTCGATCAGCGTGCAGATACCGGGAATATTTCCCTCTTTGTCCGCGCGCACGGGGATGTCGTTGATGAAGATATGCGCGGCGCAATAGCCCAGACGCGCAAAGCCGAAATCAATGGTTGACACAGGGAAAAACATCGATTCGAAGATGTTGTCGAAGGAGATTATCGAAAGATCGTCCGGGACCTTCATGCCCACGGCCCGGCACCAGAAATAGTAATCACGCGCGACCTCGTCGTTCATCACGATCAGGGCGGTGGAGCGCCGGTCGCGCAGCAACGATACGAATGACGGGCAATCCTGTATGAGGCGGCGGGCAAGATCGTCCGCCGAAACGGGCTCTGCCCGATCTTTGGACATCCCGGCTTCAACGAAATGGGTAATGGGTAAAAACCGGCTGGCGCGCTCCGTTGGATTCCAGATCCGTTCCGCGGTATCGGCCCGAACGATTGAGGGACGCGCGTCGATTTTGCCCGCGCATTCCTCGATATATCCGGCCCGTCGTTGCGCCCAGTCGTAGAATTCGATCCCATGCATGCCGATGGTTTGGTGGCCATGCCGCGACAAATCATCGAGCGCCAGCGCCACGGCCGCGCGCTCGTCCATATGCAAACGGTAAAAGTGCCGGCCGGTCGACAGTGCTTTGCGGCTAAGAAAACCGCCTCTTTCGGCATAATCGAAGTAGACCACGGGCTTTCCCAACGCGGCAAGCTCCGCTATCCATGATCCCAGGCTGTTGAGTTCGGGATAAATCGTCATCGTCAGCGTACCGCAGTAGCGCGGACCGAGCTCGCGGATGACGGACTTCACTTCGTCAATGCCCGTGGGCAGGGACTGCAGTTCGCCGGCCATACCCGCGATCTGCACCGGCTTGAGCTGGATGCCGTGGGTCATGATCTCGCTCGAAAAAGGCACCAGAAAGCTGTATGCGAACGTATCGCTAAGGGTAAAGAAGAACGACTCCGAATGGTCGTTCATAACCAGGATGACCGGCGCCTCATGGGCGGTCTTCGACCTGGCCGCATGCGCCTCGGGCGTGGCTGCGGGCCCCACATACCACCGATTGCGGATTTTATGCAGAAGATTTTCCGACGCCAGTTGCTGAAGGGTCCGGGAGATGGTCAGCGTGGATGCGTTCTCGGAACGCGCGAAAAATTCCGCTTTCGGCAGCCTTTTCCCCACTTGGAAAGCGCCATCCAGGATCCGCTGCCGTATCGCCGCATGCACGCGGCCGGACACGGTGGGCTCGATCGCGGCTTCGCCGCGGAACGCGGGCGCCACGGCCACCGCCTTTCCCGCCGACGCCGTCATGATCCCTTTGTCAACAAGCACGCGCACGGCCTTCCAGGCCGTGCGATACGACACTCCGGACCCTCGGGCGATGTCGTTAATGGATGAATAAGGGAATGCGCGACCCTCGCGTATCGTCTTTTCCAAATCCGCGGATAGGGGCTCAAAAGATCGTTTGCGCATGGGGATTTCCCTTCCAGAATAGTGGGAATCAACGATGCTGCTCCCGGACAAGCACCATGATCCGATGGAATCAAATTATATAACTAATCAGGTTGTATGCAATAAGTATTTGCAGATTCATCGCCATGCGGATATCTTATGCTCAAGCACAACCAGCCATTCATTCATCCATATAGGAGGAAACCGTGCTCCCTACACTGCGGAAAATCACCATCGCGCTGCTCATGCTCCAGTGCCTATCTTTCCAAATCGCGGCCGAAGACGGCATGGCGCTCCTTGCCTGCGAAACTACCGGCTATGGAGACTGGCCTTGCGGACAAATCAGGCGTATTGACGTAAAAGGCAGCGTTGTCATCAATACTACGGCAGCGCTGAACGGTGGAACCATTGGTCATCATATGCGATTCAATCCCCGTGGCGATCAGTTCGCCTTTCTGGTTGGCGACCCTACCCCCGAAAACTCTCCTGTTTTAGACACCGTACGAATCTGCAATCTTGACGGGGCAGAGATACGACATTTTGCAGCGCCAAATACGGGCGGCGCGGGATATATCAGTTGGACCAACTCGGGAATCTGGGTGAGTGGCCAAACTCCCACATCCCCCGGAACCTTGACGCTTTATGATACATTGGGTGTAAAAATCAGAGATTACGCAGGTGGTGGTCTGGCGGGATATCGCACCTATGTGTCGCAAAACGACCAGAGAGGCGCCTGCGTGGATGAAGTCTCCTGGCGGCCGTGGGTTTTCAGCATGGTCCGGGGAACTGCTTTCCAATTGTCAATTCCGGCCGGAGCCACGGAGGGCGGTTGCAGCGTATGCCCCAGTCCCAACGGCCTGATGATCACCAACAACCTGGTCGCGAATTCCGCGGGAGGCGTGGCGGTTGATTACCATGTAACCATGCGTATCGTTGACAGTCTGGGCAAGCAGCTCTACTATTTGCGCCTGCAGGATATAACCAGGTTTCCTGTCAACGGCTATCGATGGAACACGCAAGCCTGGTCCAGCAACAGCAATGACTGGATTTTAATTCCTGTTGGTCAAGATGGCGGCACATGGGTCCCCACCGATAATCTTTCAGCGTGCATTTATAATATCAATTCAAAAGAAAAAATCTGCATAGTAGACAACAGCGGCAAAAGCCAGTGGTGGATGATCTACGACTATTATTCGGGCAAGGTCCCCGGCAGCACCACACCCAGTCTGCAGCTCTCCCCCACCGCCCTGAGCTTTGCCGCGGACTCGGGCGCGGCCAATCCCACGACCCAGACCGTTACCGCCTCCACGGCCAACGGGACACTGCAGGGGCTTGCGGTCTCGGGCGCCAAATCATGGCTGACCGTCACTCCTGCCGCAACAACCGGCGCCAGCATCGCAATCACCAATGCTCCCAAACTCGCCGGTCTTATTCCCAATACGTACCTTGACACGATAGCCGTCACCACGACCAACGCATCGAGCGCAAAATATGTTGTCACGCTGACCGTGCGCAGACCGGCGGCTACCGCGGTCCTGACCTCAATGAAAGTCGCTCCGGGAGTATATACGATCGCCCCGGGAGCATCCGTCAACTTTCTTGCCACCTGCAAGGACCAGGCAGGCAACTACGTTACAAGCGCAACGCTGAACTGGTCGGCCGGCGGAGGCGGAACCATCGATCAGGCGGGCAGGTACACCGCAGCTGCGGCGCCATCACATGGTCCGCATTTGATCATCGTTACAGCCACGAGCGGCGCAGTAACCCTGCGCGATACGGCCATGATCATGGTTACCCGCGGCAAGCTGGCATCCGTGCATAAAAAAATCGACTGCGGCGCGAACTCGCTGGTTCCCGCAGGATGGGAGACCGACGACGCCTATGTCACCGGCGGCTCCGATGGGGCCAATCTGGCATCGGTCACAACGGCCGGCGTATCCGGCGCGGCCCCCGCGGAAGTGTACCGGAGTTTTAGGCGCGGAAATCCCCATTCGTATCGCATTCCAAGACTCCCTCAGAGCGCATACACCGTTCGCATGCATTTTGTCGATTGGAAAGACACGGTACGGTCCATGAGCTATTCCATCCTGGGCGCCAATGTTCTTAATGATTTCAGGATCGTGCCCGTGGCCGGCGCTGCGAACAAGGCACTGGTCCTGGATTTTAACGGCTCAATAACGGATACGAACGGGCTTCCCATCAGCTGCTCCGCCACGGCCGGCGATGTTTTTGAAGCGGGGCTTGAGATCATGCAAAACAGACTGTCGGCAATTTGCGTGCTTTCGCCCCTTGGCGGCAGCACTCAGCAGTTCAGGGTCGGACAGAACATGCAAGTCACCTGGATCAGCGACACTGTGCAAACGAATGTCATTTTCCTCATGCTTGCGCCTGATAGCAAGAACTTTTTCATAGCAGATACGATAGTGAGGGCGAAAAACAGGGCGGCCTGGGGAAGTTACACCCTGACAATTCCGGATTCCATCGGGCTGGCCGGTTCGCGCGTATCCATGGTTTCCACCGCGACCGCGAAATGCCGTCTGAAATTGCAGGCCTATTTCAGCCCTGATCCCACGAACCCGATAAACGATATTTCGGACAGCGCGTTTACCATTCTTCCCAATTCTTTAGCGGCCGGCAAGCATGCCGGGTCCGGTATGAGCAACCGGCTGCGCTGCACCGCTTCCGGCGGCAAAATGATGATCCGGGTTTCGTCGGCAATGCCGTATCGGATCGACGTGTTTACGCTCAAGGGAGATCTCGTGTGTTCATTTGACGCCGCCGGCGACCGGCAGTTCGCCATACCTCGCTCCGCCGGCATGGGAACCCGGCTTGTCTGCATGAAAACGAAGTCGGGCGTCAGCTTGACGAAGATGATAAGCATTGGAGCGGGGAATTGATGTAATTTCCGGCGTGTTAAGCGGCTGCGGGAGCGCTGCAAATAAATCGCGGATTTTCGCGGCCCTCTCGCATCATATCAGATTGTCGGCCCGCATCTGTTGAAGGCCGACAATTTTTTATATCCGGGGAGGACCATTAGTCGGGAGAACAAAAATAGCCAATGGGACCTGATTGAAAGGACGGCATTGTCATGCTGAAAAAAATGGATGTCCTGCTAATGTGGACGGCGATTGCCTGCATGGCATTCGCGGCGCAGGCCGCCATGAACGGCACCATAGTCGGTATCGAAGCAAACGGCGACTGGACCCCGGGCAGGCCGGTCATCATGGACATCCCGGCAATCACCAGCGTCAAAGTCCTCAGCCAGTCAAAGGTCATGGGCCCCTGCTTCTCGCCTCTATCGGCCGATAGTGTCGCGTTCATCAACACAGACCAGAACTCCGAAATCCAGATAGTCAGAAGCGACGGTACTTCCACTCAGCCGCTGCGAACGGGGATCCGCCTCAATCTTGCCCGCGGCGGCGTTGGGGAGGGTTATGCGGCGCTTTACTGGCTGCGCCTTTCCGGTGGCGATTATTTCTACTGGGTTGCCCTCGAAGCCGCCAGCGCGACGAATGGCGGCGTCTACCGGTGCAAATTCGGCACCACGGCAATCCAAAAGCTGATCAATGGCCCGTACTTCTGGGGCGGCTTTTCTCTTGACGGTCTGCGCGGCGCCAGCGCGCGAAACCCCTCAACCTATGTCGACCGTCTCAACCTGTCGACCATGGCGGGCAGCGGCTACTGGCGGGGATGCAACGCCTCGGTATCTCCCGATGGTCGCTACATTCTGATGAACCTGGCGACCGCGAAAGTCAACGGGCAGGCCTATGGTGAGAGCGAATGCACCATGGTCCGCGATTGGGCAACCGGCAATCCGGTCGACACGCTCTGCGATATCCAGTGCGCCAACGATATGCAGCGATGGTCGCATTTTGACAATGCGGTCTGGATGTTCCGCAATTTCGTGGAGCAGGACCCGTCGGTGACCAAGAATTGCGCGGTGAAGTACCCCGCATGGGCATCGGAGTCCGGCGTCATTTACAATTGGACAACAGGAGAACGCATTCAACTGGGAAGCTATTTCGGCTTCGACTACTTTCCAGGCAAGGTGGGCGCCTTTGGTGCGGTTTCGGTCGTTGATCCGATTTTTTCGCCGGGAAGCGGCGAACTGCCGGCAACGCAGGCGGTCATCCATGTATCCACCGCGACGCCGGGTGCGTCGATCAGATATACAACCAACAATTCAACCCCATCAACCACCAACGGCGCCTTGCTGGGCGCGCAGGATTCGTTCACGGTGACGCTTGCTTTCGGATCAACCCTTATTGTCAAGGCCATCGCCTTCAAGCAGGGCATGACGCAAAGCAGCGTCGTGAGCGCGACATTTCAAGGTCACGATCCGGCGCCCGACGTTGTGGTTACGGGTCCCGCGGCCGGCCGCGTCTATGGCATCGGTGATACGATCCATGTAACGTGGACCAATAAGACGGTGTGGAACTCCTCCGGCATGATGATCGACCTGTCGCTTGACAACGGCAAGAATTGGGCCCGCCTGACCGCGGATACGACCATCGGGAGTTTATCGCCCTCGTGGCAGAATTTTCCCTGGAAGATCCCGGCCGCGCTTATCGTTGGGGGAAGCACGCAATCGACGATAACGCAAACCGCGATTATTACCGTGACGCCGTACGGATCGCACGGCACGGTGATCGCGCGTTCGGGTGTGTTCAGTATCAGGGAATCCTCCGGCATCCTTCTCATGCCCTGCTATGGCGCGGGCAACACGAACAGCAAATTGAGTGCGGCAGCCTGGTATGATATGCGCGGCCGCCAAATGAGCGACGCGGACATTTCGGCGGGAAAAATCCGGCGCGGGATTTATCTGGCGGTAACAGCAGGATTCAAAGACGATACCCGCGCGCGCGTACTGCTCATGCGCTGACGCGCGGGTTGCATCGCGGCGCTGATTCAAAAGAGATTCGGCGCGTGATGCGGTTTAGGGAGCTGGCATCCGTTTCAATTCGATATAAAAGATCTTCTTGTCCGCCGAAATCCTCAGCACGCCGTCGGTCAATCGACCCTCGCCGATTTTTTCCATGTTCCAATCGCGTTCCACATAGCCCATTCCCTTGAGCATCGGCAGCTCAATCGTCGCTCCCACGCGCGCGACCAACACCGGCGCCTGCCCAACGCTGACGGTCGCTCCCCTGTTTTGTTCCTGACACCAGACGAATTCGCCGCGCAACTTGCTCTCGTCAAGCTTGAAGCCGGTGTTGAAGCTCGTGCTTGCCGCGGACACAACGGCCGATGTGCATCGCGCCAGCGGCAGGCCGTCGGCGCTGACGACGGTCACTTCGACATACTTTTCGTCGTCTTTGACAGGATAGGCAATCCCGGGGGCATTATGTATCACGATATCGCGCACCACGACCCCGTTCTTGAAGGCGACGGACGGGCTTCCGTACTGGGCGAAAAATCCGGTATACATGGCAACCGCCGGCGCATCAAAAAGCAGATAGCCGCGATGCCAATCGTAGGTGATCTCGTCGGTCGGCCGGACCGGATTGGATTCGTATACCCGGCTGTGCACGACCGGCCCGATAATTTCATCGCCGTCCCGCAAAGGATCGATCAGCAGCCGCATGCCATAGCGATAGGTCGTGGGCATGAAATCCTTTCCAATTCCCGCATAATCAATCATTCGCATGGTGTAGAGGCTTTTTCTGCCGAATATGAACATGGTCGGATGCGGCGCCGGGGCAAGCAGGTCATGCTTGAATATTTCCGCTGCCGCGCGCATGGCGGAGCTCTGGACCTCATCATGCTGGTAATGCAATCCCTGGGGATGTTCGATAAACGAGGCGTCATAATCCATCGCCTTATCGTACGGCCGTTTTTCCGATGAATTATGCACGGGACCGAAGATGTGCCAGTTGACGCAATCCCAATCCTGAATGGCGCCCAGGCTTGCGACCCGCATGGGAAATTCCGTTCGATATTTGGAAGGGTTGGTCATCTGAATTTCATAGACCAGATAGGGCTTGCCTTCCATCCGGTTATGCTCGATCCATGGATCATTCCATGCCATACGCGGCGGTTCCTCGAGGCCCGAAAACCAGGGAAAACGCTGCGAGGTGGGATCGTGATGAAAGCCGCTGATATACGTGCAATGCGCTATGGCGTCCGCGTGCTGCTGCAGATATTGCTGGGGAAGTTCATAGCCGATACCGGTGTCCCAGATTTTCGGCGCAAGCCGCATGCTTTTTCCCCATGAGGCGACCGAGTCATTCTCGGCTTTTTTGTGTTGTATGACAAGGCCGAGCAGAAATTCGATGACATCGCCGCCCCGCGTGCGGTTGAAGTCATCGGGACCATATTTCTGGTCGATGCCGGCGCTATGGCCGGCCCCCAGCGCAAGCCGCTGCGGTCCGGAGGAAACATCGCTGCGCAGCGGCAGCAGCAAAACAGTTCCCTTGTCAAGTGATTCTCCCGGCAGCAGGCCCAGCCATGCGTCCTTCAGCCGCTGTTCGGCGCCGTATTTCTTTTTGAGAAAAGCGTTCCACCGGTCATAGAGTTCTTTTTGGAAAAATTCGGGCAGCTGGGTGAACTGGCCGCCCATCATGCGGCCGAACCACCATTCCTCATTGTGCAATTCCCATAGCGCAAACATCGGATCGTCCGCCACGCGGAGCCCGGTGTAGTGATTGACATGATCGGCACGCTCTTTCATTCGCGCAATACCCAGCGCATGCAGCCGCGGGTCCCAGATGCGCGCAAGGCAGGCGATACGCATTCCATCGAACGTGCCTTCCCATCGTTTATCGGTTCCCTGCGAGGCAATGGTTTGCCTCCAGGCATCCGCGGTCGCCGGATCGTTGATGATGGAAACGTCGGCCGCGGTTGCATGACCTACATTATTGAGCGTTGAGCCCCAAACGGCAAAACCTTCTTTTGC
>Ga0315289_10011012_pt1 | contig 12860 bp, 13 predicted proteins | sample YL17G11_40_MG_FD_203452 | JGI IMG/M metagenome (GOLD analysis project Ga0315289, IMG submission 203452) | Sediment microbial communities from Yellowstone Lake, YNP, Wyoming, USA - YL17G11_40 | ecosystem: Environmental > Aquatic > Freshwater > Lake > Sediment | place: USA: Wyoming | collected...
AGGTAGGAATGTGACGGTAGTGTCCTGGGGGGCAATGGTTAGAGAGGCATTAAATGCTGCCGAACAGTTGAAAGCAGATAAGATCGATGTGGAGATCATCGATCTCAGAACGATCTCACCGATTGATTCAGAAACCATCACCACTTCTATTCGAAAGACAGGAAGGGGAGTCATCGTTCACGAGGCGGCCAAGACCTGTGGTCTGGGTGCGGAGATCATTGCCCTCATCAATGAGAAGGCACTTCTCTCTCTTCAAGCACCCATTGAAAGGGTGACAGGATTCGATATTCCCGTCCCCCTTCCAAAAACCGAACATTATTACCTTCCCAATCCAAAACGAATTATTTTGGCCGTGAAGAAGGTGATGAGCTTTTAATTAAATCTCAGGTTGAGGTTAAGGTTCAGGTTAAGGAAGAAAAAATCCTCAACCTCAGCCTCAACCTTAACCTAAGGGGGTAAATTATGCCGTACGAATTCAAATTTCCTGATATTGGAGAAGGGTTGACCGAAGGGGAGATCGTCCATTGGCTGGTTAAGGAGGGGGATGAAATTAAGGAAGGGCAACCCCTCGTCGAAGTAGAGACAGATAAGGCCCTTGCAGAGATTCCTTCTCCGAGAACCGGAGTGATTCTAAAAATCCTGGCCAAAGAGAAAGAGATCGTGAAGGTCGGTCAGGTGATCGTCGTCTTCGGAGAGAAGGGGGAGACCTTGGCCGCACCACCTCCAAGGCCCAAATCGGTCGGCGTTGTAGGGGAGTTGGAGGAGGCGCCTGAAGAGATCTCTGCCGTAACAGTGAAAACTGAACCCATTAGGCCGGTCTTGGTGAGTGAACATGCAATGGCCACACCGGTTGTGAGGGCTCTGGCAAAAGAGTTGGGCGTTGACATAAATAAAGTGAAGGGCACAGGGCCTGAAGGTCAGGTGCTGGAGAGAGATGTCCACCAGGTGGCAGAGGGTAAAGAGAAACCTGTGGAGGAAGTGAAGAAGCCCGTCAAGGTCAAAAAATATGATCTTTACGGGTATGTAGAACGTATCCCCTTGCGAGGTGTTCGGCGGTCTATCGCGAAGGCAATGGTCAAATCGAAATATACTGCACCCCATGTGACCACAATGGATGAGGCCGATGTCACGGAATTGTGGAAGATCCGAGAAAAGGAGAAGAAGGCTGCCGAAAAGAAAGGGATCAAGCTGACCATACTCCCTTTTATCATAAAGGCTGTGATCGCCGGTCTGGTTGAGCATCCCTATCTCAATGCAACATTGGATGATGAAAATGAGGAGATCATCCTGAAAAAATATTTTAACATCGGCTTTGCCACAGATACCCCAGAAGGGCTGATGGTTCCTGTAGTCAAAAATGCAAAGGAAAAATCTATCCTCCAACTGGCAGAGGAATTGACCCAGTTGGCCGAGAAGGCCCGAAACCGGACGATCGATTTGGCAGATCTAAAAGGTGGAACCTTCACCATCACCAACTACGGAGCCCTGGGGGGGATTTATGGCACTCCAATCATCAACTATCCTGAAGTGGCTATTTTGGGTGTTGGGAAGATCAAAGATATGCCTGTGGTGGAGGATGGAAAGATCGAGATCCGAAAAATTCTTTACCTGGCCCTTTCTTTCGACCACCGGGTGGTCGATGGTGGGGAGGCAACACGATTTCTCAATACTGTCATTGCCCGTCTCGAAGACCCCGATCTTATTCTCTTAGAGACTTGATGGTTTTAACCAAATTTATTAAGGATCAGGGCCCCCCAACCTAACTCTATTTTTAAAAGTGTAAGTCATTTGAAGGAAGAAGTTTAGACCTTTCTTCTTAAGTGTTGTTTCTCTTTTTTAACGTCCTCCCACATATGGCCGTGGAGGGTGAGGGTTAATTTACAAAAAGGACAGGTCAGAACGGCCCCTTCCTTCAACTCTGTCAATAGGTATTCAGTCTTCCGACCACAGACCGGGCAAGCAAAGGATAATTTGTTTTTCATCTGGAGCCCATTATAAATAAATTTTACATGATGGGTTTATCACCCACGAACCATGAAAATAATCTTTTGGTTAATTTTAACGAATTATTCGAATGACACCGAAATGGACGAATTTTGTTGAATTCCATATAAGATATTCGATCGATTCGCTGTCATTCGTTTTATTCGCTTATGGCTCCTTTGATCAGACATAAAGTTATTTTCTATGTAATTATTATGATATATTTTACAAAAAAGTGGGTAATAGGTAAAGACTTCTTCCTTCTACTATTAATTGTTTTATAGGGGAATCAGAGAAAATTAAATTGGCCACAAAGAAGGAGTTGAAAAACTATTTTAAAAAGAGATACTATAAAATTACAATACGCAAAAACGAGATATGGCGACGCAGAAGATATTAACCCGTGATTTCGTCCTCTGTTTTTTTGGACAATTCACATTCACATCCGTTTTCCACATCCTCATTCCCACCCTTCCGATCTATCTTTCGAGATTGGGATCTACGGAGGTAGAGATTGGTATTCTTATTGGAATCCTCGGTATCTCCTCATTGGTCTTCAGACCTTTTGTCGGAAGAGCCCTTCTAAAAATTCCTGAAAGAAACTTTATGATCGCTGGTACCTTCCTCTTTGCTCTCACTTCCATTGCCTTTCTCTTCGCCTCCCCTTTTTGGCCCTTTTTGATAGTGAGAGTCGTACAAGGCATTGGCATCGCTTTCTTCTATACTGCCTCCGTTACTTTTATCGCCAGTATCACCCCAGAGGCCCATCGGGGCCAGAGCCTCAGTTACTTCTATCTGGCCTTCAATATCTCTTTTGCCCTGGCTCCTTCCTTCGGGATGTTCCTCATCAATACCTTTAGCTTCACCCCCCTCTTCTTGTTCTGTTTATGTTTATCCCTATGTTCCCTCTTCTTAACTACTCGGTTGGGAAAAAGACAGATTGAACCATTAGGGGATCTATCCCATCAGGATGAGTCCTTTCTCAGTCGGGAAGCCCTTCCACCGGCCATCATGGCCTTTTTTGCTCACATCATCTGGGGAGCTTTGACTGCCTTTTTTCCTCTTTATGCCTTAGATCAGGGTGTGGCCAATCCTGGGTTCTTTTTTGCTGCTTATGCCATCGTGCTTATTTTGGGTCGTGCTTTGGGTGGGAAGATTTTGGATCTCTATAGCAGAGAAAAAGTGATCCTTCCTTGCCTCTTCACTTATATCATTTCGATGACCATCCTCGCCTTCTCCAAAACTCTTCCGATGTTTATTCTTGTTGCGGTGATCTGGGGGATTGGGAATGCCTTTCTCATGCCTTCCTTAGTGACCTATGCTCTGGATCGTGCGGGTTCTTCTCGAGGTCCAGCAATAGGGACATTCACAGCCATCGGTGATTTGGGGATAGGCTTGGGACCAGTGATTATGGGCATCGTCCTCCGTTTGACCAGCTATCCCATAATGTTCCTATGCTTAGCTCTCACTGGTGTCATCAATCTCAATTATTTCTATTTTTTCATGAGAAAAAAGGAAGGGACTAAGAAAGCCTTAAAAGAAGTTAGCAAACCCGGAGTTTTTGAGATTTAAAAATGGTATAATTTAGTAAAACTTGTCTTTTAAGCGATTAAAATACTCTATCATTTCTGAAAGGCTGAATTAAAAAAACAAGAAATGAGGTAAGGGAATGGGAATTAAGCTCTACAAAAAGCCTAAGCTTGAAGAACCCATTATGTTTGTTGGTTGGCCAGGGATTGGAAACATTGGGATGATCGCGGTGAATACTTTAAAAGGTATTTTAAGGGCAGAGGAATTTGGAGAAATAGAAAGTTGGGATTTCTTCTATCCGAGGAAGGTTTCAATCAGAGAGGGCTTATTGGAAGATTTAGAGTTTCCCAGTAACAAATTTTATTACCAGAGGCTTGAGAAGAAAGATTTGATATTTTTCATTGGAGAAGAACAGCCCACTGAGGGAGGAAGAATGTATGCCAGCGGAGATAAGGCTTATAAGATGGCTAACCTTGTTTTAGATGTAGGTTTAAAATTTGGCTGCCAGAGAGTTTACACTTCTGGAGCTTCTGTTTCGCCGATTCATCACCAGATGAAACCCAGAGTTTGCGCAGTGATAAGTTCTGGGGAACTCAGAAAAGAAGTAAAGAAATATCAAAATACAATTTTAATGAGTGAAATAGAGGGGAGAAAAGAAGGTGAAGGGGTGATCACTGGATTGAATGGCCTTCTGTTAGCCGTAGCTAAGAAGAGAGGGCTGGAAAGTATTTGTCTCATGGGCGAAATACCAGATTGGCTTTCTGGAGTCTCTCTTCCCTATCCAAAGGCTTCAAGATCGGTTCTTGAGGTCTTTGCTGAGATTTTAGGAATGAGCATTGATTTGAGTTTTCTGGATAAGATGGAAGGGCAAATCAAAGAGATTATAGAAAGTTTCTATGCCAAATTTCCTCCAGAAATGAAAGGAGAGTACGATCAAAGAAAATCTATTGCTCAAACTAAACCAGGACCAATAACGATCCAGGCTCAGATATATATTGACGAACGTTTTAAGAAAGGAAGCAAGGAGGATGAGGAAAGACCTATTTGAGATCGATAAAACTCCACATTTACAAAGTCCTTCTCTGATTGTTGGTTGGCAAACTCAGGATATCGGGAAATTGGGATCTAAGGTTATTGATTTTTTGAATGAGAAATTAGGAGGTCAAGAAATTGCTGAAATTAAACCTTTAGGCTTTTTCCAATTTGGAGGGGTAAGATTTAAAGATGATTTAGTCCAGGTTCCAGAAAGTAAATTCTGGGTTTGTGAGAAAAATAATCTCTTAATCTTTAAGAGCGATGAGCCTGAATTTGAGCATTATAAATTCCTAAATGCAATTCTGGATTTAACTGAAAATCACTGCCAGGCTAAAGAGCTGTACACCCTTAATGGAGCTATCTCTTTTACCGCCCATACCAACCCCCGAAGGATATTAACAGTTTTCAATCAGCCAGAACTTAAAGAGAGACTTCGAGGCTACGGACTAGAAGATATGACCTGGGAAGGACCGCCAGCGATCAGCAGCTATCTTTTGTGGTTAGCTAAAAGAAGGGGAATTTCAGGAGTGAGCCTTTGGCCGGAAATACCATTTTACTTAGCCCCAAGAGAAGATCCCCAGGCAATAAAGCTAACCCTTTCTTTTCTGAATAGGAGATTTGACTTTGGTCTGGATTTAGGAGGGTTTGATTTAGAGATTAGAGATCAGAATGAGAAAATAGCCCAACTAAGAAGGGAAAATGCTGAAATCAATCAATATATCAGCTTGTTAGAAAGTGGCCATAGGTTAGACGAAGAGGAACAGTTGAAATTAGTTCAAGAGGTCTATGAACTTCTCGGGAAAGAGGCGTGAGCTGATGTAAAAATTTTTATTGAGCACTTGACAAATGCCTTCTTGTCGATTAATATCAGAATTAACTGATGAAGCTAAATATTCAGATTTATCAGAAATCACTGTAAGAGGAGTCCGTACCATGGTTAAAAAGAATCAAAAAGCCTCTTTTTGTGCCCCTATAAGCAAGGAAATGGGTTCGTGTAAAGTCGAATCGATCATCAACATCGATGAACGGGGGCAGATGGTTCTTCCTAAAGAATTGAGAGATAGGGCCAATATCCGCGCAGGTGATAAATTGGCTATTGTCAGTTGGGATAAAGGCGAGGAGATTTGTTGTCTCTATTTGATAAAAGCAGAACATCTTGCTGAACGTGTGAAGGATTTTCTCGGTCCTATGATGAAGGATATGGTCACAAGCTAATATCAAACCTACATTCTAAAAGAAGCATTGTGTAATTCTTCAAAACAGGGAGATGCCATCATGGATGAAACAAAAAGTTGCCTCTCAGAACCGCGGGAGGATCTTGCTAAGCTAACAAGTTGTTGACCAACAAGTGGAGTGGCTCAGTTGAGCTTTCCCAGTTTGAAGCAACCCTTTGTAATCGGCTCAATCCAAACCTCGGTTGGCTCCGTGCCTCAGGTTTCATCCTCTCTTGTTTGGGCAGATCGTTTAGGAACTTTTAAGGCTCGCTGGGGGATAGGGCGCATGCATTACACCATCGAACCCGGTCTTTATGCTTTGGGAAAGCCCGATGAGCGGTCCCCGGTCTTGGTCACAGCCAATTACAAGATGAGCTTTGACAAGCTGCGCGAGGTATTGCCAGGCCGGGACATGTGGATACTGGTTCTGGATACTAAAGGTATCAATGTCTGGTGTGCTTCGGGTAAGGGGACCTTCGGGACGATGGAGCTCATTGGCCGAATTGAATCAAGCGGTTTAAGCCAAATTGTCTCGCATCGGGAATTGATTTTGCCCCAATTGTCTGGTCCAGGAGTTGCGGCTCACCATGTCAAGAAATTATCCGGCTTTAAAGTTATTTACGGCCCCATCCGGGCTGCAGATCTACCGACTTTTTTGGATGGTGGACTTATAGCAACACCGGAGATGAGGCTCAAGACATTTACCACTTTGGAACGAATAGTTCTTATCCCAATCGAACTGGTCAGTGTTATGAAAGCCGGGCTTATCATCATCCCCATTCTATTTTTGTTAGCATACTTTGGGAGGTTAGGTGAGGGTTGGACGAATGCTTTAAACCATGGCCTCTTTTCAGTCCTGGCTTTTTTGATGGCTATTTTTGCGGGTACTGTTTTAACACCCTTATTGTTACCATGGTTACCCGGTCGGGCTTTTTCAATCAAAGGTCTTACTGTAGGGATTCTTACTGGATTAATCCTCTTATCTTTTTACTGGGGGGATTGGATCACCCATGCAGGTCGCCTCGAAATCATAGCCTGGCTCTTTCTCATCCCTGGACTTTCAGCTTATCTGGCGATGAATTTCACAGGCGCCTCAACTTACACCTCCCTCTCCGGGGTAAAGAAAGAGATGCGCTGGGCCTTGCCCCTGGAGATTGGTGCGGGGATTGTGGGTCTCATTCTCTGGGTCGGATCACAATTCATTGCATAAGGAGCTCGCATGATGGGTCAATTGGTCTATCTCAAAGATGTCGTTACATTAAAGCTTGACCAGAAAGAATGTGTGGGTTGCGGTATATGTCTGTTGGTCTGTCCCCATGCCGTCTTAAGCCTGTCAAACGGTACTGCTGAGATCGCGAACCGGGATGCCTGTATGGAATGTGGCGCTTGTGCCAGAAATTGTCCGGTTGATGCTCTCAGCGTACGAACTGGAGTGGGCTGCGCGGCTGCAGTGATCAACTCCATGCTTGGGAAGAAAAAATCTTCCTGCTGCTCGATCGATTCTGAATGCTCAAGCGGGCAATCCGAAGGTCCCACATGCGCTAACCGAGTGGACTGTTGTTAACATCTCTTATTTTTCCTACTTTCTGTCCCCCTCCTTAACATTTTTCCCTTGACACCCATTTTAAATCATCGTATAAATGGTCTACAAATATAGACCAAATTTGGTTGATGGCTTATGGCTCATAGTTCAATAACCAACGAGTATATGGGGAAAAGGAAGGAACTGACTTCAACTCAGGAGAAGGTGCTCAATTTTTTAAAGAGTTACCTTCAAGAGAAAGGATTTCCGCCGACGCTTCGTGAGATCGCTTCTCACTTTGGATTGAGAGGACCAAAGGCACCTCAAAAAACACTCCAGATCTTAGAGAAGAAAGGGTACATCCGGAGAGTCCCCGGAGGTTCAAGGGCGATTGAGATGCTGAACTATGTCGACAGGGACGGCAGGCACGGTGGCCTGCCCTACGCAACTCTCTCCATTCCCATTGTTGGAAGAGTGAGGGCTGGAGAACCCATCCTTGCCGTTGAAAATATAGAAGGATACATCAACCTCGACCGTAGTCTTGTTTCTTCAGATGATGTTTTCCTGCTTCGGGTTCAGGGTGATAGTATGATCGATGCCCATATTCAAGATGGGGATTTTGCTCTAGTGAAGCCCCAACCAAATGCAGAGAACGGGGAGATCGTCGTGGCCTTGATTGAAGATGAGGCCACGATCAAAAGGATCTTCAAAAAAAGAGATTTGATTCGACTGGAGCCTGCTAACCCCAATATGGAACCCATTATCGTCAGGAAAGGAGAGAAGAGGGTCACCATTGTGGGAAAAGTGGTTGGGATTTTTAGAAAACTTTAATGGCTAATGGCTGATGGCTTATAGCTAATTTTTTGAAACCATTTGCTATCTGCCATAAGCCATATGCTAAATATGGACCGAGTCATTCTTCACGTCGATATGGATGCCTTCTTTATTTCGGTGGAGCAGAGGGATGATCCATCGTTGCGGGGAAAACCTGCGGCAGTTTGTGGTTCCCTTTCTCGAAGTGTGGTGACCTCAGCGACTTACGAGGCAAGGCCATATGGAATTCGGGCGGGGATGTCAACTGGAGAAGCGAAAAGACGGTGCCCTCAATTGATTCTTGTGGAAGGGAATCATTCTAAATATACGGAGACGGCTGCCCGAATCTTTTCCATTCTAAAAGATTATACCCCGCTTGTTGAGATAGCCTCGATTGATGAAGCTTACCTCGATATCACCCAATCCCAATTCCTTTTTAAATCCCCTCTCCACATCGCCCAATTGATAAAAGATCGAATTCGGAAGGAGGAACAACTGACGTGCTCCATCGGGATTGGTCCTAATAAACTCCTCGCCAAGCTGGGGAGTCGTCTAAAAAAGCCCGATGGCTTGATAGTTATTCGGGAAGAGGAGGTGGAGAACATATTAAAAGATCTTCCTGTTTCCCGCCTTCATGGAATTGGTCCAAAACTTACGGAAGAGTTGAAATCGATCGGCATCTTCACTTGTGGTCAGTTGGGAAGATCTCCGGTTCCTCTTTTAACTAAACGGTTTGGTGTTATCGGTGACAGGCTTCACGAGATGGGATTGGGATTGGATGAAAACACGGTCGTCCCCTTGGATGAGGAGGAAGATGCCAAATCGATCAGCCACAGCGTCACTCTCGAAGAGGATACTTCTGATCCGAATCTTTTGAGGAGGGTTCTCCTCCAACTTTCAGAGAGGGTTTCCAGGAGGATGAGGAAGGAGTCTTTTTACGGCAGGAGAATCACCATTACCGTTCGTTATTCCGATTTTTATACCTTCTCTAAGCAGAAGACACTTTCCCGATGGATCAACAGCGGAAACGAAATATTCCACCATTCCTTCGAGATCTTCGAATCGATTCCTCATCCCAAACCGATTCGGCTCTTAGGTGTGGGGGTATCCCTTTTGAAAAAAGAATGGTGTCAATTGGATCTTTTTGAAAAGAGGGAAAAGAAGGATAAGCTGCTAAAGGCGATGGATCGAATAAATGAACAATTTGGGGATTGGACTTTGACCTGGGGGGGACTTTATTGAAGGTGGAATGGCGATTGCGGAACGTGGAATGGTGAAAAATAAACGAACAACGTAGTGTCGGCATTTACTGCCGACGAATGAGTTTTTCACGGATTTATCTTTACGTTGATTTTTAACACCATTTCATATAAACTGAACCCAAGGAAAACCCTTAGGGATATATAATCTAAACAGCTCGTCTATATTGCTAAATTAGGGGTATATCCGAACCCATTCGGATATGAACGAATTAGGCAAAAAGGTGCCTTTGAGGGGGGAAAAGAGCATTAAATCCATTATCAATTTCTTGACGGGTGTCATCCGCTCATATTATCATCAACCTATACTTGGTAGATGAATTTATGAAACTAACATCAACACATCTGCAAGATAACACGCTTTTTCCTCTTAAGGGAAAATTAATTGAACCTATCGATATCAACCTTGAGAATCAAACACATATTACTACTAAACAGCAGACTGTTTTGGAAAGGATAAATGTCCTTGATAGCAGATTAACGCAGCACTTTCACAACAAAATCAAGCTCCAACCAGCATTAACACGTCAACTTGTTAGCTTTCAAGCCAACAAACATAGGCCAACCTACCGCTGGTATAAATACAAAGAGGGTTTTCCGCATCTCTCATTGAAATTTTGTTGTCCAAATATGGAATTAGATCTGGCAAGGTGCTTGATCCATTTGCAGGGAGTGGCACGGCCTTGTTTGCAGCAAGCGATACCGGAATTGACGCTGATGGGATTGAACTGCTTCCTGTCGGGCAACAGATTATTCTTGCAAGAAAATGTTTGGAGAGAGAATTTACTGCAGATGATTTCGCCACGCTTAAACGTTGGGGGATAGAACGTCCCTGGTGTCAATCAAAAATAAAAATACCTCTTTCTAAGCTGCGGATCACTGATGGAGCCTATCCAAAGCAAACGCTTGAATTAATCGAACAATATATAGGGACTTGGCAGGGTGAAAACAACCGAATTCAGCCTGTATTACGATTTGCCTTGCTGTGTGTACTGGAGTCAATTAGCTTTACCCGCAAGGATGGGCAGTATCTCCGATGGGATTATCGTTCAGGCCGCCGGCAGGGGACAAGGCCTTTCAACAAAGGAGAGATAATCAATTTCGACAAGGCAATTTGTGCCAAAATTAATGAGATTTGTCATGATTTAGATGCAGGTAAGGAACCCAGTGAGTTTTTCTCCTCAAAAGTTCTGCAAGGTGATATTCTTCTTTTTTGTGGTTCCTGCCTCGATATAATGCCTACACTGCCTGAGAACTTATACGACGCAGTGGTGACATCCCCTCCTTATTGTAACCGCTATGACTATACAAGGACATATGCATTAGAGTTAGCCTTAATCGGGATAGGAGAAGATGAACTTAGCAGGCTTAGACAAGAAATGTTAAGCTGCACAGTCGAAAATAGGGCCAAGGACTTATTGAAGATCAATCCGGAATGGACAAGCGCGATAGCGGCTGCAGACAGTCAAGAGTTGTTACAGGCTATCTTACGTTATCTTGAGGACGAAAAAGCTGAAGGTCGTTTAAACAATAACGGCATTCCCAGAATGATACGTGGCTATTTCTATGAAATGGCCTGCATTATTTGTGAGTGTGCTCGTGTTATGAAACCAAATACCCCCTTATTTATGGTAAATGATAACGTGCGCTATGCAGGCGCAAGTATTTCAGTTGATATGATCCTTTCTAATATCGCAGAAAAATTGGGATTCAATGTAGAAAACATCCTTGTTTTGCCAAACGGTAAAGGCAATAGCAGCCAGCAAATGGGGAGACATGGCCGTGATCCATTAAGAAAGTGTGTTTACGTATGGAGAAAAAGTAGTGGCTAAGAACAAACCCCACCGCAAGCATCTGTCCAGCGGCGACGACCTCATAACTACTTATGAAGAAATTAGAGCCGGTTTTGTCGCGTTAGCCTTAGAAAAAACCGTAGAGCTACTCCTTTTGTCGAGCAAGCCCGCTCTTTAAAAGCAGGTGCATCTCAAGTCAAAACTCCTGCGGATTTACTTAATATTAAGAGCATACAACCTGCCCTCTTGACAGCTTCAGGCGTGTCAGACAAAGCAATGAATTATCTTTTGCCTCAAGACAGGATAGAAGCGATTCAAGGATTGATAGCAAAATACCTTGAACCCGCCGGGCCTGCCTTTGTTGAAGAATTAGTTTTTAGATTTTTGTTAACAAGGGGAGATACACTTGGCGGTTCAATGCGAAATATAGGCGGAGTCATGGGAGAGCGTAAGCTGACTCGTGCAACTCTTGCGAATCTTGCACTTGCGGGAATTCCCTATCAATGGCTTCACTCTGACAGTAAAGAGTGGATAATTGGGAAAAATGATGATGCTGATATAGAATTATACCTTACTGCGCTTAGTTGGTCATACAAAGATCGGGGTCGTACCATGATTTATAACCGTAGAGTACCTTTTATAGGCAAAAACATTGATTTATGCCTTCTTGATTGTACTCCTCAAAATCTGAATGACGCCTTTACTACACCATCTCGCTACATTGCTCTTGGAGAACTCAAAGGTGGTATTGATCCGGCTGGAGCAGATGAACACTGGAAAACTGCAAGAACATCCTTAGCCCGTATACGAAAAGCGTTCTCTGATAAAAGGTTATCACCCTATATATTTTTTGTTGGTGCGGCAATTGAAAGCAGCATGGCAGAAGAAATCTGGCACCAGTTAGAAGACAGGACATTAAGCAATGCTGCCAATTTGACCAATGCAGATCAAGTTGCATCTTTGTGTGGATGGTTATGTAGTTTATAACAAAATAAAAAAGGTTGCCCTTACCCCTTTAATAATTCCAGCAATTTTTCTACTTGATATTCGGATTTCTCTTCGGCCTTTTGCCATGTTTGAATCATTGAGTAACACCCTTCTAATTCTGCAACCACGGCATTGACGTGACGGAGAGGATCGGAACCAATTGCCAATGCGGCCACCATCATCAGCCACCACAGCATTTCCTCAAATACTTCTTTGCTGAGCCACAAAATTTCATTGTATCGGTTCACCTGTAAGAATTGGTAAACTTCACCATCCTTCAATAACGATTTTAATATCACATAGGCTTGTTTTTGGTCAGATGGCTTCGCTTCAAACAGCGTTAATGGCAGGTGAACAACCCTTGATAGACTCAGGGAAAATTATGGATGATTTGTTTGCAGCGGCTTTTTTAGACCTCTGAATTACACATTCAAAAATTGGCTTCTAAATTGTGTTGATCTTAAAACCAAATTTATATAAACTAATTGATGGTGAGGGGTAATTGATGAAAGGAAGAGAGAAAAAGTGGTAGAGAAAGAACATCAGAAAATAGATCAGAGGATCTGTCCCAAATGTAATCAAGCAATGATCAGGTTACCGGATGGGAAATACGATTGTTCATTTCAGGCAAAAAAGGATTCTAATGAAGAAGATCCTAATCTGGATCTTGGTTACGATATCAGGGGATTTGTATGAGATATATAGATCTATGAAAGTAAAAATT
>Ga0315289_10011013_pt1 | contig 12860 bp, 8 predicted proteins | sample YL17G11_40_MG_FD_203452 | JGI IMG/M metagenome (GOLD analysis project Ga0315289, IMG submission 203452) | Sediment microbial communities from Yellowstone Lake, YNP, Wyoming, USA - YL17G11_40 | ecosystem: Environmental > Aquatic > Freshwater > Lake > Sediment | place: USA: Wyoming | collected...
GACCTGAGAGAGATAATCAAGAAGCGCGGTTTGGATGAAGGGAAATTTGAAGTATTGGATATTACCAATCAATACCTGTTCCTGCTTTCCGGCCCGATAATTGAGAGGATTATTAGCCAGAGTAATGTGGTTAAGGCGGTAGTGGCGCATAACTGTGCCGGCATCCTCAGCCATCCCACTCAGCCGGGGAGAGTGCTGATGGACGAGATTGCCGGGAGGGTGCGGGTCATCGCCTGTCTGGACAAGATGCCCAATCTTCTCTCTCCGGAGGTGAAAATCCCCGGCGGACCGAGTAAAGAAGAATGGGCCAGGTTCTGCAAAAGGTTAATGTTAGCCAAAGATGACGCTCTGGTCTTGGTCTGGGGCTCGTCGCAAGATACGGAGACCGCAGTCAAGGAGATTCAGATTCGCCTTTGCGAGACTCGCGTGGGGGTAATAAACGAGACCCGCCAGGCGTTGGATGAGGGCATCACCGACTTTGAGAGAATTCTACCCGGTGCCGACCGTATGTATCCAGATACCGACCTGCCCCCCAAACCCCTCTCCGATGAATATGTGGCGCGCATCGCCGCCGGGCTTCCCGAACCACCCTGGGAACGCGAGGAGCGGTATAAACGACTGGGCTTATCCGCAGACCTGGCTCATCTCCTCTCCGACTCCCCGCGTGCCGACCTCTTTGATATGCTGGTATCAGAGAGCGGGGCACCACCCACCTTAGTTGCGGTAAATGTAGAGGAGCGCGCCCGCTGGCTGAGACGACAGGGGAAATCCCTGGATGGGATTGAAGCGGAAAGGCTAACGGAATTATTCAATCTCTACCAGCAGGGTAAATTTTTTGCCGAAGCCTTCCCCAGTCTACTTTTGGCTCTGGCGGAGAATAAGCAAAACGTTCTCCAGATGATGCAGGAGCTGGGTTTTTCGCCGATGGATAAAGGCGAGGTGGAGAGACTGATAGATGGACTGGTGGAACAGTCTAAAAGGCTGAACCGGCTGGACGGAGAGAGACTTAAGCATCACCTAATGGGACAGGCGATGGTCAACCTGCGGGGTTGCTATCCGGGCAAGAAGCTCTGGGAGGAATTAGGCGCCAGGCTCTCGTCAATTAAAGCATAGCGGATGTTTTTGGGGAAGAGTAGACTTGACAAAACTCGCATTTAAAGTAGGATTTAACAATGAGTAGAGCACTTACTGCCATCGATCTTTTCTCCGGTTGCGGAGGGCTTACTTTAGGCCTTAAACAAGCTGGTTTCAAAGTAATAGGTGCCGTTGATATAGACCCTCTTTCTGTTGAAACATATAAAGCCAACCACAAAAAGGTTGAGGTTTGGGAAAGAGATATTCGGGATCTCAAAGTCTCCGAAATTAAACGCAAACTTAACTTAAAGAAGGGAGAGCTTGACCTGTTGGCCGGATGTCCACCCTGCCAAGGCTTTTCTTCAATTAGAACACTCAATGGAAAGCGTATTGTTGATGATCCCAGAAATTATTTGATATTTGAGTTCTTGCGCTTTGTTAAGGGTCTCAAGCCCAAGGCCGTAATGATGGAAAACGTGCCGGGGATCACACATGACCACAAGTTTAAAACATTTTGCCAACAGCTTGAGGATTTGGGATACATAACAGAATATAGAATACTGGATACGGCGAATTATGGTGTTCCACAGCGCAGGCGCCGGATGATTCTCCTAGCAAGCCGTTTTGGAAGTATGGATTTTGCTCCCACGAACGAGAAACGTAAAACCGTCAAAGAAACTTTAGGAACCTTGTCACCTCCCGGCAATAGTGGTGATTCTCTTCATGATTTTCCGGAAAAACGTAGTGACCATATCTTGACTCTCATTAAAATGATCCCAAAGGACGGTGGGAGCAGAACGGCTTTAGGGGAGCAATATCAACTTGAGTGTCATAAAAAATTCAACGGTTTCAAGGATGTATATGGTAGAATGGCTTGGGACGATGTAGCTCCAACTATTACAAGCGGTTGCTACACTCCATCAAAAGGGAGGTTTCTCCATCCTGAAGCGGACCGGGCGATTACAATGCGAGAAGCAGCTCTACTGCAAGGATTCCCAAAAAGGTACAAGTTCTTGCCGGCAGATAGTAAAACGGCAATCGCCAGTATGATTGGAAATGCACTTCCACCGCCGTTTATAGCGGCGCATGCTAAACAGGTGGCTCGTAAACTTCAAAGTATTAATGACCGTACACAGCGGTCTAGTCGATGCAAGAATCTTCGTCAAAATAAGCAATTATGAATTTTTTTCAGAATCTCGTTGATCGTTTCGCCAACGCACCTTCAGATGAGCTGACGGGCAAACTGGTCGACCAAGTTGAACGGAATAGTTTGACTGACGAAGATATCGCTTATTTAGCATTACGCTTGGCCGAATCCGGAAAGATTTTGCCTCAATTTGAAAAGAGCAAATCAGCAGACATTGCTTCAACTGGCGGACCTGGTTCTCTGTCTACGATTCTCTGCCCTATTTATCTACGGGCTCTCGGCTTTACAATTCCCAAGCTTGCAATACCCGGGAGACCTGCAGGAAGTATTGATGTTTTTGCTCAAATTCCCGGATATAAGATAGAATTAACAGTCACGGAAGTGGAAACGCTTCTTCGGAAAAACGGCTTCGTACACTTTCTTGCGTCACGATCTTTTGCCCCGCTTGATGCTAGTCTTTACTCATACAGACGTAAATTAAACAAGGTCAATATTACAGATCTCGCTGTAGCCAGTATCCTTTCCAAAAAGAAAGCTGCAGGTGTCTCGCTGGTAGGTCTGGATGTAAGAGTTGCCCCTCACGGCAATTTCGGTTCTTCCTTCTCAACTGCAACCCTAAATGCCAATCGTTTCTGCCGAGTGGCATCTTTGCTTGACTGTAACGCGTTGTGTTTTCTGACCGACGCTAACAAACCTTATCAACCGTTCATCGGACGTGGTGAGGCCTTGATCGCCCTTTATCAAATTATTATTGGCAACCCGGAACCGTGGTTACGCAAACACGATGATACATGCTATGCCATGGTTCAACGTCTCGTTCGTCTCAGCCCTCTAGGAAACCAATATATTCGTCCGACTGCAGATGTTCTTTTCTCTGTTTTTCGAGAGAACCTGGAAAATCAAGGTTCATCGATGGAACGATTCGAACAACACATATCAGAAATTCGGGAAGAACATATAATGCCGCTAACGGCTTCACAGAAAGGTTTTGTTCACATAAGCATAGCTTCACTTCGCACCTTAATAGTCGGATACCAAAATCTGACGTCGTCCGCTGAAAATCACTTCTCAGATCCATGCGGAGTGATAATAAAGAAGAATCAAGGTTCGTATGTCCATAAGGGAGAACTTATCGCTACGGTTCGCTGTATTGATAGATTCTCGGAGGATATGCTTGATACAATAGCGTCAGCGATCATCGTCAAAGATGAACCTCCTCGTGACGCTTTCTTTAAGGAGGTAAGTAATGAGTAAGGGGAAATATTGCTGCTTCAACTGTCCGAGCGAAGATCATAATGAGAAATCCCTTGACGATCTTTGTCCAACTTGCGGGCACCCGTACGGCTTCCCTCTTGAAGATATGCCTGATCGGATTGGGGAATATCGCGTTATAGAACCCAAGGGGCGGGGTTTTTATGCAGCGACATATTTTTGTCATTTTGGACCCTTGAATACAGAATTTACCTTAAAAGTTTCACCTGTAAACCTTTATGAATTCTTCGGCAAAAACCTCGAGGAGGAATGCCGTATTCATAAAGAGGTAGCGCGGGACACCGAACATATAGTAGAGATTATTACTTTTTTCGATGATGACGTGCAATTCGGTGATTTGAATATTAAATGTCACGTTACCATCTTGGATTATGTGCCTGGAGATACTTTGGAAAAAGAGCTTGAGGAAAATGAAAACCTTAACGCTCGAAGTATGGCGCAGATTGCTATTGACTTGTTTCGAATTTTACAAGAGTTCGAAAAAAAGAGGATGTACCACAACGACCTTCATTCAAAAAACATCATCATTCAACGGTTAGGAGGAGGTGCCGAGAGACCCGAAGCGCTAGATGGAACTATTCGCGCAGTGGCGATAGATTTGGGTTCGACGGCCGAAATAGATAAGGCTGAAGCCTGCGGCCCTTATCCTAAATTCGGTGATCAACATTGGTTATGCCGCCATTTGCAGCGAATGATTGAGAAACTCCGTGAAAACCAATGGAATATTGACAAAACAAATGATTTGGATAAAAGGATTGCAGAGTCGTTCGAATTGATACGCTACTTTCTTTTACCTGCCGCAAACGCCGGGAAGGTGCCGACGCCTGACGAACTCATAAGAATAGTACGTGATTATTTCGGCCGTACCCGTTCGCCTTGGAAAGAACCTTTGAAATTATCTCACTTTAGCGCGGCTTTCAACGCTGCAGCACTGGACTCATGGTATGTACCGTATCTGCTTGTGGATCCGGACGATTATTGGATCAAACGCATCAGTGCTCCTGGTCCTCTCCTTATCACCGGTATGAGAGGATGCGGTAAGACAATGTTGCTTCAAGCATTAGATATTCATGCTCGAGCTGCACAGAGGATGAATGAGCCGATTAATGACATCGTTAAAAGATTAAAAGAAGATAATTATGTGGGTTTGTTCGAATCACCTGTCAATTTATTGGTTACCCCGGGACGTTCAGAAATCCCAGCTCCGCTCGAACGTCTCTTTCTTTCGTATTGTTTAAAGGCTGTAAGAGCGGTTAGACACATCAAAGAACTAGATCCTGCCATTATCAATCCCGGTTATCGCGATTCCATCATGGAAGCTATTGAAGTTAATATCGGGATGAAGATGAATCCTGAAGTTATCAAAACAGATGACGATCTTGAAGATTTCTTAGTCAGAGCAAGAGAATCTCTCACAAAAAATGAGGTTCAAAGTTACCATATATCTTCTCCAGCAAGTGCATTTAAATCATTGGCTAATGCTGTCCAGAAGTGTTCAAGCTTGTGGTCATCGGCAAAAGTCTTTTTTTTACTGGATGATGTAAGTACCCGGTTTCTAAAAGAGGAACAAATAAAAGGTCTTTTTTCCGCCTTATTGTTTCAAATCCCTGAGTGTGCGTTTAAGCTGACCACAGAAGCTCAGACTTTAGAAATAGTCCTTTATTCGCCTGGACTTGTTGAAAAGGCCCGTGCAGGAAGAGACTACGACATTTTCGACTTGGGAGGGGATGTCTTAAGAAAAACCAAAACACGATCGGAAGATGGTAAGTTATTCATTGAGCGAATCCTTGAGCAACGTGTAAAATACTATCCGAACCATCCTTCGGTCCCACCTCGTGTTGTTCTTGGTGATTGTAAGTTAAAAGACATTGCAACTGATATTGCATCGACAAGCGCAACTTCGGCAAAACGAAAGTCTGTTTATTGGGGCATAACAGCTCTATCGGCATTGTGCGTCGGAGATATTGGGGACGTTATCCATCTCTATGAGTTGATCTTAACGAGAGCAGCCCGAAATAAGTATCCTATAGGTCCTTCGATACAATCTCAATGTTACCAAGATTTTTGCAGCAACCGCTTGTATTTTTTGACCGGTCGAGAAAATGATATTAAAGACTTTGCCCTTACATTCGCTGAAGCTTCATATGAACTTCTCATCAAATCATACCGCCAAGATACAAAAAAAACCACACACAACCCCCAAAACCCGAATACAAGTAGCATCAAAAGAATTCGAGAATATTCCAGTATTTATGTAAGGTTAACTGCTGGAGATACCCAATGGCAATTCAAACGTCTTAGAGAATTAATCGATTCAGGTATTTTTGTTTTGCACGGTGGTGCTGCGCGTACAAAGACGAAGGACAGTAACCCGATTCAACAATTTAAATTGATATACCGTAAGCTGTTCGGTTTATCCCATTTCATAGGTCTTGCCGATAGAGATAGGTTTGAATTATCCGGTACGCAATTGGAAGAATGGCTTCATCGCCCAAGTAAAAACACATTATTAAGAAACCTCGGGGGTTCCGATGATTCTGAGGATTTGGACGAAGGTTATGACGATTTGGAAGGACCGATCAGAATGAAGGAGGAACAACAAGAATTATTTGATACAACAATCGGAGAAGTATTTTCAAATGAAATAGATACCCCAAAAAAACTGCGACCGAGATTTGAGATTAACGAAATCACTATAAAAAAATTGAAAGAGTTCAATATCGAAGCGGTGATTTTAGGGTTAGGATTTGAAGAACGGTCTTTGAAGTCTGCGAAACGGATTTTAGAAAATCTATCTCCAAGTCAGGCTATCCTTATAGAATATCCAGAACCAGGCAAAGGAACGGATATCAAGAATATTATATCCGAACGGATAAAGCACATTAGTATTTTAAAATATGAAGACGTTATATCAAAAGGTCTGCAATTACCCGATTTACCTACACTTGTCGATGTAACAGGGCTTGCAAAACCAGCGCTTTTTGCCGCTGTTCGAAGTCAACTGCAAAGACAAGGGACGGTCTGGATTTGTCATACTCGTGCTAAAGAATATTATCCTTTAGATGGGGATATTGATAAAGTATTTCAGGCAAAGAGGGATCAAAATCAGTATCAGCTTCTTGATTCACTTTCACAGATATTCATGGGTGAAAAAGGTCCTTACACTATAGATAAATTGTTGGAAACGGAAACTGACGAATCACGTCGGAAATTGTTATGCACTTTTGCATCGGCAAAGCATGAAAGACTCCTTGCTTTATTAGACAAGAGGGACTATGATCAAATCGAAATAGTTGTTCCTAAAAAGGGAACCAAGCGTAGTAAAATCGCGCATATTGCAGCGCAAATCGCCGCTTGTAATAGTAAATCTGCAAATATGACTGAACTCGATTCAAACGATTTGAGTGGAGTTGTGGACTTTCTGATTCAGAAGTACTTCGATTGGTATGCAGTTCGCGGATACAACCTTGAACTCGGACTTGTAGGGTCAAAGTTACAGGCTGTAGCTTGTGCAGCGGTAAGTGTTGAGTGCAAGGTCGCACAATGCTGGTATGTTCATCCAAAAGAATTTGATACGAAACGATTTACAAAAGGCGTCGGAGAATCTCACTACTACGTGATACGTCGTATCAGGGAATAGCAAGTAAAGAATGTAGATGAACTCGATATCTGACAATCTTACAAAAAAGCAACGCAGTTACTGCATGTCCAGGGTAAAGAACAAGGATACCGATCTTGAGGTTATAATTCGGTCTACCCTTCATAAAAAAGGTCTAAGATTCCGAAAACACGTCAGGGTTCTTCCAGGGGTACCCGATGTCGTTTTCACTAAAGCTAAGGTTGCGGTATTTATTGACGGAGATTTTTGGCATGGATATAGATTCCCTGCTTGGAAAGATAAAGTCACTCCTTTTTGGCAAAAAAAGATACAAATCAACAGGGACCGCGATCAAAGGAATTTCCGCAAACTCCGTCGAATGGGATGGAAGGTTATCCGACTATGGAAATACGAGATTAAAAAAAATCTTGATGGTTCTATTGAAAAAATTTCAACTGCTCTTTCCAAATAATCGCAGTGTTAAAAATGTGTCAAAATCTTACAATTTCTCAACATAAATCAGTTTATTTACCGAGAGCGCCAACGCCCCCCCCTACATCATCCCCGCCACCTCCGCCCCGTATTCCCCCGCCCCCGCCCACACGCACAACGGCGGTTCCACGGTCAGTTCCACCCCCCCGCCCTTGTTCATCTCCAACAAAAATAGATTCGCCGGCTTGTCAATATAAGGATGCACCAGGCGCAGGCGTTTGGCTTGCAGGTTATGCTCGCCCAAAGCGGAGAAAAGCTCTCCCATTCGCCGGGCGGAATATATAATGAATGCCCGCCCCTGGGGCGCCAAAGCATAAGCTATCGCCGAAAGGAGTTCCCCCTGGCTCAGGGCGAACTCGTGGCGGGCAAGACGGCGACCCTCCTCCGGGGGAATGCGTCCCCCACCCTGCTCCCGATAGGGCGGATTAGCGCAGACCAGCGGGAAGCTCCCCCCGGGGACGAGCTTCTCTATCTCCCGTATGTCCCCGAGCATTACCCTCATTCGTCCGCCCAGTCCGTTCTCCTCTACCCCTAATTCCGCCAGATGAGCAAGTTCCTCTTGATACTCTACGGCGGTTATGTTTAAATGGGGGTGGAGATGGGCGAGCAGGAAGCTGACCACCCCACTGCCCGCACCCAACTCCAAAAGAGTTCTCTCCCGCTTTTTGAGGTTGATAAAATGCGCCAGAAGCACGGCATCAATGGAGAAGCGGTAACCTTTTTTTGGCTGAAAGATGCGAATCTCTCCGCCTTTCAGGGTATCAATGGTATAGGAATTCCCGGTCATTGGAAAGATATTAGCATCTTCGGCTCGTTGAGTAAAGAATTTAGCCAAATGATGAAAGTGGCTCATCTGAACTAATGGAAGCCTTTTTTGCCAGTCTAGGTTTGGTGGCGCTCTCCGAACTGGGGGATAAGACCATGCTGGTGGTCTTAGCCCTGGCCGGTCAGGGTGGGAGCAGGGAAGTCTTTTTCGGCACTATGCTGGCGGTGTTATTACTTTTCGGAGGGGCGGTATTTCTCGGAGAAGTGGCATTGAAGCTCCTCCCGGGAGAATACATCGCCTACGGGTCGGGGGCATTATTTCTCCTAATCGGTATATTCAGCCTGGTTATCCTCCTGCGTCATAGGGAGGAGAAGGAGAAAGTCAAGAAAAGACCGGCGGGAAGCATGTTCTGGTCGGCGTTTGCCCTCTTCGCCGTAGCCGAACTGGGGGACAAAACCCAACTGGCTACCGTGGGCTTGACCGCAGAGTTTAACAGCCCCTGGATGGTCTTTTTGGGCGCCGTAGTCGGAGAGCTGTGCATCGTCCTGCTCTCGGTTATGTTGGGAAAGCTAATTGCCAGGCATATCCCCATGCGGCTCATCAATCTGATATGCTCACTTTTATTTATTGCCATTGGGGGATATATTATCTTGAGCTCCGCCCTGCAATTCACCATTTTCTAGAATTACCATGGCTCCTATATTTCCAATACTTGCCGGAATTCTGGGTATTCTTCTGGCTAACCTGGTCTCCCTTCAAGGGGGAAGGATACCGCTAAAAGGTAAAGGGGCTTTTTGGCGCAGTTACTGCCCTCACTGCCCGGCGGTCTGGTCCAGGCTTCGCCGGTTGCCTCTTGTCTGGTATATCTCCGGGCGGGGTAAATGCCCTTATTGCCGGCGTTCACTTCCCATAGGTAGGTTCCTCTGGGAGCTTTGCGGTGGTTTATTCTCCATCAGTCTGATGTTTTGGTTCGGACCCGGTGTGGAGTTTTACCGTCATCTGGCGCTGGCGGTCTTCATTGCCTGGGAACTCTCCTTAATCTGGGCGGAGGTTCCACCGTCCTGGGGGTTTATCGCCTGGGCGGGGAGTTGCCTGGCGCTTTTTACCTATTTAGGAGCGCTGAACCTGCCATTGGCGATAATCGGAGGGGCTCTTTTACTCTCCGCAAGGATATTTACCCCACGCTCCGAGTTTTCCCATTGGTTGGCGATAAGTGGGCTTTTGGTCGGTTTTCTGGGGCTATTTGAATTATTCCTGGCTCTACTCTTCACTCTACCGATAGATTGGGCAGTAAGGGTAAGATATAGGGTTTTATTGAGTAAAGTTTATGCCGCCGTTGCCCTGGGAGCGGTCATTCTCTCCGGTCCGGCCAAAGAATTGCTGGAATGGCTATGAATGGGAGAGGTCCAAGGCACCAGATTTTATAGGTCTAAAAGCGGTATTTTCAATTGACTATGATGATGCCTAGATAGCGGGAGAGCGCCAGAGTAAGCAGACCGTTGTCTGGGCCGACCAAAAAAACTCTCTCCCTTTACAGGCTATGGTTCTGCGTTCACCACCGACATCGGGGTCCACCACGGCCGGGTGGATGGTTCCTGCGGGGAAGGTGGCACAGGCTGTTTCTAGCGCCAGCAGGGATGTTCTGCGGGGGAATGTTATGTGCTATATCCACCACCATTGCTTTGGGTGTTCGGGCGAGGATAACCCCCTTGATTGCGCCCACAGAGCCGTCGGCTTCACCGAATTCGCTGCTTATGGTGACAAAGGAGCGATAGCTAGTGAGGTTGGGGTATTTGGGGTAAAGGGACATCGCTATTGCCCTTAGTAAAATAGCAAATATGGGGTTTGTTTTCAATAATCCAGTAAATCACACATTTATAACAATCTTTAATCTCCTTCCTTTGTAATACTTATATAATTTGCAATAATTTTCCCAACAATGAATGGCAGCACAAAACCTAAAACAAATAATGTGATAATACATGAAATGCCAAATATAATCGCATTTTGAATATCCCCCTTAATCAACATATCATGTACTAGCGACCCTATCCATTGACCTGCAAAGCCTATTGCGGCCGCAATAGATGTTAATACACCTACAACAATTGCGTATTTTAACGAACCATAATACATTTTTGGTTCTAAAAATACGCGTAAAATTTCCATTTGCACTAAATAATCAAGTACAACAGATAATTGGTATGCGTAAAACCTGGGGTCCTTTTTTGTATCGCTAGGGCTGTCAAAATCATCTCCACGATATAGTTCCTTTTTTGTATCAATTGCAATAACATTTGACAAATTAAATGCTTTTCCTGTTTTGCTCTTTCTCGCATCCATTGGGCCAAGAGCATCAAAAAATTCCTTCGATGGATATGAATAAAGGATAACAGGTTTTCCGCTGCTAAAGAAATTTTTTTTAATAATTTTTTTAGAACTTTCAGGGATATTCTTATTTTCTTTTATAAAATCTCTAACATTAACAGGGGTAAAAACGCTTCCCTCTAACTCATCAGATAATATCTTCCTTGATTTAGCTTCTTCTTTTAATTGTTTTATAACATCTTCGTTTGCATAACCATAGTCACCTATAATTAGGTCAGGTTTATTCTGGCATTTTTCAATTAAAGTATGTATTGTTACTGGAGATATTAACCATTGCCCATCCTCTCCCCTAATAATATCAACTTTGATTTTATCAACTTCTATATTCACCTTCTTTCTTAATCCCTCGATCTCTTTAATCCCTGCAATTCGTTCTTCAACCCTATTACATGTTTCCTGGTCATCATCAATTACAATGATTCTGAAATCCTGTTTTTTAGACATAGGATTTCCTCCTTGTTAAAAACATACTTAAGTTTACGAATGTCATACACAAGAATATTTTTTTATTAACATACAACAAATGAGATAATCTTTCAATAAAAAAAGGGTAAAGTCCCATTAGCGCCAGCAACTATGTTAGGATGGCATTATGGGAAAAAAGACTAAAGAATGTCCGCGGTGTAGAACGAAAAGGATTTATAATATAAGGCGTGGAAAATATCTTTGTTCTAAGTGTCGCTACGAATGGCGACCAGACCGTCTTCCCGTTAGGCTCAATAAACGACAGTGGCGAAAGATACTCCATTACTTTCTTCTGGAGCTTTCTAAATAACCCCAACCTATAAAGCGACATTTCTGTTACTTGGTGAGGGCATTTGGCTTTGCAGTTAACACTGACATGATTATATGGGTACTACACGGCATAAAATTTGCCCTTGACTTAATTTTCACGAAGTCGTATGATTTATTGCAAATCATTTGCCGTCCTTTGCGAAATTGGCATTACCTTTCATGTAGAGATAGTGAGTAGTTTACTCCAGGTGACAAAAATATGATCATTGAGCCTGAGCGCAGAACCGAGCTGATTAAGCAAAAACTGCACTATCAGGAGGTATTGAGTAAAGACGCCAACTCTCCGGTCTTCCTGCGTCTGGCGGTGGTGCTTTTGCAGTTGGGAGACGATAAAGAGGCAGTTCAAGTTCTGGAGAGGGGACTTGCTCGTCACCCCCGTTATACCGACCCGCACATTCTTTACGCCCGTATCTGCATTGATAAAAGCGATTTTCTGGTCGCTAAATCCCACTTACAGATTGCTCTGGAGATAGACCCATATAATACTGAAGCACAACTGGAGATGGCGCATCTATTGGAGGTTTCGGAACGACCGAAAGAAGCTATCGCTATCTACGAGCAGATTTTGAACGAAGACCCGGAAAATAATCTGGCGCGAAAGGCTCTAGCGCGAATACGCTCGCACACACTGGAAAAGGAGTATGAGGAACTTAGCACCAGAAAGATTGCCGAGCGGAAGGTTGAGCCCTCAGGCGAGGAGAGAAGGGTTATAGTCCCGGAGACTTCCGCAGGTGAGGCGCCGGAGAAAAAATTGACTGTCCCGGGGTTTCCCAAGGAGGGAAAAGAGGAGTTCGCCACCCTGCCCCTGGCGGAAATATATTTGACTCAAGGTCATCTGGAGAAGGCGCGCTCTACCACTCGGAAAATTCTCTTTGAAAATCCAGATAATTCTCGTGCCAAGGAACTTCTGCAGAAAGTAGAGGCACAGATTGCTGAACAGGAGCTTCCGGAAGGAAGTCTGACTCTGGAACTCATTCGGGATTACTCCAATGGTGCTCCGTTGGAGATGGTCTACGAGGAGATGGAACTGATTCCGCACCAAAAGATGTATCGCGAGAAAGCCAGAGCCTTTGGCACCCAGGTTCATCCAGCAAGCACGGCGATAGAAGGTGAACTGCCAGATATTGAGGAAATTAAGCAGCGATTGGAGTTAGATTTCTCCTCACCGGCAAGACCGCCGGAAGGGTTTGAAGAGGTTATAGAGATGGATATGGACGGTCTTTTGCTGGGTGATGTAATTCCTGAATCGGAAAAAGATGTCGGTAAAAATTCCAGCCGGCGGGAGGGAACGGAGATTTTTCAAATTGATGGATTCATAATGGACAAAG
>Ga0315289_10011014_pt1 | contig 12860 bp, 9 predicted proteins | sample YL17G11_40_MG_FD_203452 | JGI IMG/M metagenome (GOLD analysis project Ga0315289, IMG submission 203452) | Sediment microbial communities from Yellowstone Lake, YNP, Wyoming, USA - YL17G11_40 | ecosystem: Environmental > Aquatic > Freshwater > Lake > Sediment | place: USA: Wyoming | collected...
AGGTATTGACAAAACGCCCCGAACGCGCGGCCGCACTCGCCAGTGGTCTTCCTTGGCCGAAAAACATTTGGATGGGCACCACGGTCGAAAGCGCCAGTTATCTCCGGCGCATTCGTTTCCTCGTGCAAATTCCAGCCGCGATCCGCTTCCTCTCGCTTGAACCGCTGCTCGGCCCCATTCCTGACCTGCCCTTGAGCGGCATCCATTGGGTCATCGTCGGCGGCGAGTCGGGACCCAATGCTCGACTGATCGAGCCAGAGTGGGTGTTTCAAATCCGTGATCGATGCCTCAAACATAGTGTTCACTTCTTTTTCAAACAATGGGGTGGCATGAACAAGAAGAGGTCGGGACGAATCCTGGACCGCAGAACATGGAACGGCATGCCAGACCCGCTGGCTACCGTAGCAGAGAACAATCATGAGCGACGATCTTCCAACCGTCTGGCAGGCTGAAGGGGCCAGGTGGCGCGGGCATCTTGCCCGTGTCCTCACACAGCATTGGCGAGGCGCCAGTGCCACCCGACCGGGCCGTTTGCATGAGCCAAGAAGAACGCTCTTGATATCCTGCGCTAACTGGGGGTCTGGCTCCAGCCGAGGTGGTGGCATCAGACAATGTTTCCTTTCAGGGTGATCTGCCTCTCTGAAATTCTCCGGCGCCGGACCTTCGATGGTGAGCGGTTTGTAGCCTTGGTACAATTGCGCAGTTGAGGGCGTTCGGCGTTCGCATTTGGTTTGCCCCAAATCTGCTTCCCGCCAGTTCTTGTGTCTCAATCCTGACGCCTTCTGTGTCCGAAGAGAACGTAGGGTCCTGTTTACAAGGCGCGGTTTCACAAGAATTGTGGTTCGCAGCAGACTGTTAAGCAACGAAATGTCCTGAATTCCAGGAAGAAGAGTGCCAGCCAGACAAGCAAAACTCGTCAACTTTACAACGGGATCGGGAAGTACACGTTCGATGAAAGCGCGCTGGTGCGGAGCGGGGCATACCACCTGACTGGAGCCGCTTATCTCAGCTATTACTGATTTCGGTTATGAGTTTCTCTGTCGATATTAGTCCGGCCGTATTGCAGTGGGCACGTGAGAGCGCTGGTTATAGCGTGCCCGATGTCGCAGAGCGCTGCCGGATACCTGAAAACGTCGTTCAAGGATGGGAAATCGGAGCACCCCGGCCAACGTGGTCCGCATTGCGTAAATTGGCCAAGCTCTACCGACGTCCGGTTGAGTCTCTGTTGCGTGCAGCCCCACCCCAGGAACCGCCGCCTCCTACCGACTATCGCACACTGCCGGACGCGAAGAATCGATTTTCACCGAAAACGCGATTCACCATTCGCACCGCTAGGTGGCTTGCCCGCACCGGTCGCGAGTTGGAGCGACAACTGGGAATCGAACGAGGGCTTGAGATGCCGCGAGTTCGCCTTGCTGACGATCCCGAAGACGTTGCGCAAGTGGTACGCGCATCGCTTGGTGTCACCATCGCACAGCAATCTTCCTGGAAGACAGTTGGTGAGGCGTTACGTCAATGGCGTGCCGCGACAGAGGCTCAGCGCATCTTTGCATTCCAGTTCAGGATGCCCATCGAAGAGCTCCGCGGTTTTTCTCTTCTTGAGGAAGAACGCCCGGTCATAGTCCTCAATCAAGCTGATGGGATTAGCGCCAGGATTTTCACGCTCTTCCACGAATATGCTCACTTGGCCTCCGCGCGCCCAGGGGTCTGTATTCCCGAAGAGCGATTGATTGGCCAGTCGCAGCAGGTGGAAACATTTTGCAACCGTGTGGCAGCGGCGTTCTTGATACCACGTTCTGATTTTGAGCAACAAATGCCAAATGTGCCAAGCGATGGGGCAATTAACCGGCTTACCCGGCGGTACTGGGTAAGTCGCTATGTGGTGTTAGGCAGGATGCACACCCTTGGGGCTGTTTCCCGAGATACCTACCAGGAGATCACGCGCCGTTGGGAAAGGCGCGAGGTGCTTGCACCGGCCCCAATGACCGCGCAGAGGGGTGGGCTAAGTAGAACTGCCCGTTGTCTGAGCCAGCGCGGGCCGCTGTTCGTTTCTGTGGTCGTCGAAGCTGCAAGACGCGAGTACATCCCGGCCAATGATGCAATTGGCTATTTGGGGGTACGGGTGAAGGATCTGCGGAGACTTGTGTCGAAGGTCAAGTAGTGTGGGACAAAGTGAATCTGCAATCTACTGCATTGATACGTCGTCTCTTGTAAACCTCCGCTTGTGGCGGCCAAAGAGACGCCATGCAGAGGTCTGGGCACGGCTTGACGAATTGATCCGCGAACACCGGCTCATTGCACCCAAGGCGGTCTTGGAAGAGATCCACGAGCGGGACGACGCCTTGCTGGTTTGGGCGCGCCAACATAAGCCGATGTTTAAAACAGCTTCGCAAGATCTAGTGAGGCTGGTGCAAGGTATCCTCGGGAGATTCCCGGAATTCATTGATCAGGATCAAGTTACGAGGAATGCGGATGCGTTCGTAATAGGTCTAGCCATACGAGAGTCGAGGACGGATCGTCCGCTCCTCCGTCAAAGCGTATATGTAGTGACCGAAGAGAAATATGCTCCGGGACGCCCAAGGATTCCGCACGTGTGTGAAGCCTACGGCCTAAAATACTTGACAATCCACCAAGTTTTTTTGTTCGAGGGCTGGCACTTCTGATATCTTCGCCAAATGCGCAGGTTTGCGTCACCAGGCTTCACCCTACGTCGCCCAGTTCTAGTGCTCGGCCGTAGCGGGTGATGGTCATGCGGCGCAGCAGGGCGTGTGCGGGCTGCGCCAGGCCGGGGTCGGCGGACACCAGGGCTTGGGCGTCGCGGCGGGCCTCATCGAGCACGGGCGCGTCACGCAGCAGGTCGGCGATCCGCAGCGGCGGCAGGCCGTGCTGCCGGGTGCCGAACAGGTCGCCCGGCCCGCGCAGGCGGAAGTCGATCTCGGCCAGCTCGAAGCCGTCGGTCGAGGCGACGAAGGCCTGGAGCCGCTTGAGCGATTCCTCGGTCTGCGGATCGGCGAACACGCAGCAGAAGCCGGGAAAGCGGCCGCGGCTGATGCGGCCGCGCAACTGGTGAAGTTGGGCCAGCCCAAAGCGCTGCCCGCTCTCGATGGTCATCAGCGTGGCGTTGGGCACGTCGACGCCCACTTCGACCACCGAGGTGCACACCAGTGTCTGGATCTCGCCGCTGCGGAAGCGGTCCATGACGGCATCCTTTTCGGCGGGGCTCATCCGGCCGTGGATCAGCCCGAGCCGAAAGGCCTCCAGTTCGCCGTTGGCCAGCGTCTCGTAAGCCTCGGCCAGGCTGGCAGCCTCGGTTTGCTCCGATTCTTCGACCAGCGGCGTGACCACGTATCCCTGCCGTCCCTGACGGAGCTTCTGGCAAAAGAACTCCCACCACCTCGCCCGTTGCTCCTCGGCGGCCAGGTAGGTGTTCACCTTCTGCCGGCCCGGCGGGCTGTCGCGCAGGGTGGAGACGTCGAGATCGCCGAAGAGCGTCATGGTCACAGTGCGGGGGATGGGCGTGGCGGTCATCACCAGGTAATGCGGATCGAGCCCGGCTTTCTTGAGCGTCGCCCGCTGGCGGACGCCGAACTTGTGCTGCTCATCGATCACCACCAGGCCCAGCCGGGCAAATTCCACATCTTCCTGGATCACCGCCTGGGTGCCCACGACGATGTCGATTTCGCCGGCAGCAATCTTCTTCAGCAATTCGGCCCGCTGGGCCGGGGCCAGTCCGCCGGTCAGTTGCGCCCGCCGCACCTGACTATGGGCCAGCAGGTTTTCGAGGGTGAGGGCATGTTGGCGGGCGAGGACTTCGGTGGGGGCCATGAGCACGGCCTGATGCCCGTGGGCCACGGCCAGCAGCAACGCGTACACGGCCACCACCGTCTTGCCGCTGCCGACGTCGCCTTGCAGCAGGCGGTTCATCGGCAGCGGGCCGGCCATGTCGGCGGCGATTTCGGCGATCGCCTGCTGCTGCCCGGCCGTGAGTTCGAAGGGGAACAGCCGGCGGATGCGGGCGTCGATCTTGGCGGTGGCCTCCAGCGCCGGCGCCCGCCGCTGCTCGTGCTGCTGCCGCCGCTTGACGGCCAGGGCCAATTGCAGGATAAACAACTCCTGGTAGACAAATCGCCGCCGGGCCTGTCGCCGGCTTTCCTGATCGCTGGGGAAATGGATCTCCGGCAGCGCCTGCCGCAGCGGCCAAAGATTGTGGGCGGCGAGATACTCGGCCGGAAACACCTCGTCGAGCACGTCCGCAAAATCCTCCAGCGCGCCGCGGACGATCTTGCGGATCTGCCATTGCTGGAGGCCTTCGGTCAATGGGTAGACGGGAAGGATCTTGCCGACCGGCTCTTCTTCGTCGTCGTCGCCCAATGCTTGCACCTGCGGATGGTGCATTTCCCAGACCATGCCGTTGAGCTTCGGCTTGCCCGAGAACATCACCCGCTGGCCGGAAATAAACTTCTCGCGCAGGTACGGCTGGTTGAACCAGAGGCCGCGGATGTGCCCGGTGCGGCAGCGGACCAGCACGCCCAGCACGCAGCCGCCGGAGTTGGTGCCGTGGAAATCGGTCTCCTCGACCACGCCGCGCACACTCTGCAACTTGCCTTCTTCCAGTTGAGCGATTTCGCGCTGGTCGGTGAGATCCTGGTAATCGCGGGGAAAGAAGAAGAGCACGTCGCGGACGGTGTGCATTCCGAGCCGTTCGAGCAGCTCCGCCCGGTGCGGCCCGACTTCCTTCAGGCACTCGACCGGCGTGGCCAACAGTTCGGCGGGGGATCGCTGCGAGGTACTCACGAGGAGAATTTTACAGGACCGAGGAGGGAGGGGCGAGGGGCGAGAATCGGGATTGGGGATTAGGGATTGGATTGGAGGAGGCGGGATTCGATGGCTGAAGGCCGCACGTGGCAAATCGTGACCGGGTGTTGTGCTTTCACACGGCGCGTGGATCTCTTACCGCCGCAGGTATTTTTGATAGGCCGCCACGGCCAGGGCATCGCAGCGTTCATTCTCGGGATGGCCGGCATGGCCGCGGACGTGCGTGAAGGTAATGCGGTGCTTGGCGATCAGCTCGTCGAGCCGCCGCCAGAGATCTTCGTTTTTCACCGGGGCCGAGTCGCGGCCCCGGCCGCGGCGCCAGCCGTTGGCCTTCCACTTGGGCAGCCACTCGGTCAGCCCCTTGCCTACGTACTCGCTGTCCGTGATCAGCTCGACGCGGGTCGGCCGCTTGAGGGTTTCCAGGCCGCGGATGACGGCCATGAGCTCCATGCGGTTGTTGGTGGTTAGCGGCTCGGCCCCGCTACGATCGAGTTCCTTCCCCGAGGGCAGATGGCGCAGCAAGAACGCCCAGCCGCCGGGTCCGGGATTGCCGCTGCACGCGCCGTCGGCGAACAGTTGGACCTCGGGCGCGTCTGCCTGATGCGATTGGGTCATGGACGTCCATCCACTGGGGAAAATCTACGGAGTGTATCTTGGGTCAGGATACATGATTGCGGCGCGCTGCGGAACCCAGGGCGGGGTGGCCAGTATACCCATTGCCAAGCCGGGCAGGGTCAACTAAACTGCCGCAAACGGCCAAACCGTGACGGTCATTCCATTTGCGGAGGACATTTCATGTTCTCGGTCTGCGCTTCCAAGCGGTGCCGGCTTACGGCCGGCTCGGTCTTGACTGCTGTGGTCGTGACGGGGATTCTCGGCTGCGGCACGTCGGATCCCTTTAACAAGCTTCCCGTCAAGGGAAAGATCACCTACGAGGACGGTTCTCTGATTCCGGCGGTGCGGATCCGGATTCGCTTTACACCGTTGACACCTCCGATTGATCAGAAGATTTACCCCCGGCCCGGCACAGCCGAAGTCAATGTAGTCGACGGTACCTTTTCTTCCGCGACCACCCGCGATTATGGCGACGGACTGGTCGTCGGCCGGCACGCCGTTACGGCGACCAGTTTCGACAAGGATGACCAGGAGACGGAGCTTCCGGTCACGCCGGCAGAAATCGAGATCGGCAAGGGAACAACCGATTTTCAGTTCAAGGTCAAGAAGCCCTGAGCGACTGCCGACTCGTGGTGCTCAACGCGACTGTTTTGAGGCACCCTCAGGGCGTTGCTTGCGGCTGCGACTCGGCGGCGGTACGGGCGTGGTCGCGGACGAAATCGAAGCGCGGCCGGGCGAAATCTTCAAAGCCTTCGACCAGCAGGGAGTCGAGCCGCGGCTGCTCCTGAAGCACCCAGGGCAGGCGGACCATGAACGTGCTCCCCTTGCCCAGTTCGCTGTGCACCGAAACCTCGCCGCCCAGCAGCTTGCAAAGCTCCTTGACGATCGACAGCCCCAGGCCACTGCCAGAGTATTCTCGGGTCATGGCGTCGCCGCTGGGCATTCCGGTGCGGGCTTGGCGGAACTTCTCAAAAATCGTCTGCTGGTCCTCCTCGGCGATGCCCACGCCCGTATCGCTCACCTGCAACACCAGCTCGTCGCCTTCCCGGCCGGCGGCGACGGTAATGCGGCCTCCCTCGGGCGTGAACTTGATGGCGTTGGAGAGCAGGTTGTTGAGGATCTGCTGCATGCGGGCCTGGTCCTGGTGCAGCGGCGACAGATCGCTTTCGACACGGGCTTCCAGGTCGATGTTCTTCTTTTCCGTAAGCGGCCGGGCCATATCGCATTGCGCGCCGATGATCTGCTCGATGCCGAAATCCGTGAGCCGGATTTCCATCTTGCCGCTTTCGATCTTGGCCAGGTCGAGGATGTCGTTGATCATCTCCAACAGCGTGCGGCCCGACTTCTGGATGTTCTGCACATAGCGTTTCTGCTTGTCGGTCAGCGAGTCGATCGAGCCCAAGACCTCGCTGAAGCCGAGGATGCTGTTCAGCGGCGTGCGCAACTCGTGGCTCATGGTGGCCAGGAAATCGCTCTTGATGGTGTTCATCTCGTACAGCCGCATGTTGACCTGGGCCAACTCGTCGACCTTGCCGTCGAGGCTGGCGTTGACCAGGCGGAGTTCGTCCTGGATGGTCACCAGGTGGCGCAGCATGCGGTTGAAGGCCACGGCCAGGGCCTCGAACTCGTCGCCGGTGTGGATCTCGGCCCGCAGCGCGGTGTTGCCGTGGCTGATGGCGTCGCTCACGTCGCGAAGGTGGCGCAGCGGCTTGACGATCACGTAACGGACAATCGCGTAGGAAGCGACCATCGCCAGAAAGACGGTGATGATGGCGGTGGTCGCCAGGATCGCGCGGTTCCAGTTGATCGCATCTTGGGTTTTTTTGTTGGGAATGGTCACCCGCATGATGCCCATCAGATCGCCTTTGTACAGCGGCGCGCCGTCGGGGCCCTGCCAGCCGAGGTTGTGATGGCAAGTGGCACACGTCTGATCGTCGGCGTAGATCGGTCGATAGTACTGGTAGACGTTTTCTGCAAGAGGATATCGCGGCCAAAAATCCTCGCCTTCGATGCGCGCCGCAGGGTTGCGGGCCGCTTCGACGAAGTGCTTCATGCATTCGCGCTCAAACTGATCCTTCGGCGCCTTGTCGCTCCCTTCCGGGGCGTCAAATCGCAGCGTGACCCATTGGTAGTCTTGCGTGGTGAGGTTTCGCGTAACTTTCTCGATGAAGGGCTTATACTCGGGATTCCCTTCCGATACGACCAGGTGCCGGCTGCTCATGATCACGTCGACCAGCAGCCGGCCGCGGTTGGGATTCTGCTCGTAAACCACCGAGTCGGTTTGCCTGCCGTACCACCAGAAGCTTAGGGTGATCAACAGCAGCAGCGATGCCCCGAACAGAAAGCGGCACTTCCGCTCCAGGCTCGTCTCGCCCAGCACGCGCTTGATGGAGCGATAGGACATGAGATTGGAAACCGACAGGCTGATGTTACCGCAACTCTCCCATTTTACGGGAACTGCGGCTGTCGTGCCAGGGGAAAAGGATTCACCGTTTCTTCAAACACAATACAAATAGCCGGCGGCTAACAGCCACCGGGACGCTCAGCCTTTACACCGGCGAGTGCTGCGCCCTATTTCCGACGCTCAACCAGCGCATGTTGCCTACAGCATATCCAGCGGATCGACGTCGGCGATCCACTGGATCTCCTCGGGCGGTTGCAGGTCGGCGGTGGCCTTGCTGACGGCCTCGCGCAGCGGCTGGCCGTCGGGGCCTTGCACCTGGATCTGGTAGCGGTATCTCCCCCGCAGCCGCGCAAACGGCGCCGGGGCCGGCCCGAGTACGCGAACCTCGTTGCCAAGGTGGTCCAGCGCCGCGTGGAGCTGCTGGGCGATGTAGCCGGCGAACTCGGCGGTGGCCTGTTGGTGCGGGCCGCGGACCACCAGCCGGATCATCGCGGCAAAAGGAGGATAGTGCAGCATCCGCCGGATCGGCAACTCGGCCGCGGCGAAGGCGGCGTAGTCGTGCCGGGTTGCCGCCTGGATGGCCGGGTGGTCGGGGCTGAACGTCTGCACCAGCACCCGGCCCCCTTTGGGACCTCGGCCCGTGCGTCCCGCCACCTGTGTGACCAACTGGAAGGTTCGCTCGGCGGCGCGGAAATCGGGCAGGTGCAGCGCCGTGTCGGCATTAATCACGCCCACCAGCGTGACGTTGGGAAAATCGAGCCCCTTGGCGATCATCTGTGTACCCAGCAGGATCCGCACCTTCCCGGAACGAAACGCGTCTAAAGCCCGCTGGTGACTGCCGTGGCCTTGCATGGAATCGGTATCCATCCGCACGCAGGGCACCTGCGGAAAGCGGGCCCGCACCTCCGCTTCCAGCCGCTGCGTGCCCAGGCCGGTGTAGCGAATGCCCGTGAACTCGCAGGCAGGGCACGCCGTGGGGGCGGGCGTTTCGTAATCGCAGTAATGGCACAACGCGATCTCGGCCGCGCGATGGTGCGTCAACGCGATGTCGCACTGCGGGCAGCGGAGCACGTATCCGCAGGCAGGACACTGAATATGCGTGGAAAAACCGCGGCGATTCAGCAGCAAGATGACCTGCCCCCCGTCGTCCAGCGCCGCAGCCATGGCCGCGTGCAACTGCCGGCTGATCGCCCCGCGCGACTGCCGCCGCAACGCCTCGGACCTGAGATCGATGGTGCCCACCGCCGGCAGCGGCCGGTCCATCACCCGCCGCGGCATCTCGAGCAGCCTGTACTCCCCGCCCTGCGCCCGCTGCCAACTCTCCAGTGACGGCGTGGCTGATCCGAGGACCAGCGGTACCTCTTCGGCCCGCGCGCGGGCCAGGGCCACGTCGCGGGCATGGTAGCGAGGCGCCGATTCCTGCTTGAACGACGATTCGTGCTCTTCGTCCAGCACGATCAAGCCCAAATGCGGCGTCGGGGCGAAGATCGCACTGCGGGCGCCGACCACCACCGACACCTCGCCGTCGGCGATCCGCTGCCAATGCCAGTGCCGCTCGGCGTCGCTGAGGTGGCTGTGCAGCACGGCCACGCCGCCAAAGCGTGCGCGGAACCGCTCGACCGTCTGCGGCGTCAGGCTGATTTCCGGCACCAGCACGATCGCCTGACGCCCAAAATCGATCACCTCCTGAATCGCCTGGATGTAGACCTCCGTCTTGCCGCTGCCGGTGACGCCGTGGATCAACAGCGTTTGGTGCCGGCGCGAACGCAGTGCTTCGAGGATCGCGTCGAGCGCAGTCTGCTGATCGCGGTTGGGCACCAGGTGCGGCTGGCGAGCCACCGGCTTCTCTGCCTCGTCCGAAGGCGGCATGCGTGCGGACTCGGCACGGATCAATCCTTTCCGCCGCAGCGCGTTGATCGGGGCCTGCGTACACTTGGCCGCCCGGGCCAACTGGGCCGGTGTCAGTGGTCCTCCCGCCGCCGCAAGGATTTTAAGGATGGCGGCCTGCTTGGCAGGCAACGCCGCCTTTTGCTTCGGAGCCGACGCGGCCTCCGATTGGCCGGTGCTTTCTTCCGCCTTCGGTTTTTCGACGGCCGTCTGCTTCCCGCCGGCCGCCTGCGGGGCGACGCTCAACAACGTGGTCGCCCGCGTGCCGGCGCGGCTACGGACCCCGGCCGGCAGCACAGCCTCCAACACCGACGACCAATGGCACAGGTAATGTTCGGCGATCCACTTGGTCAGGCGCAGCATCGCGGGCAAGAGCAAGGTCCGTTGATCGATGACCGTATGCAGTGATTTCAGACGCCGAGAACTGGTGCCGCCGGACACAAGGCGGACGCAGTAGCCCTCGACCAGCCTGTTTGCCGGCCCCAAGGGGACGCGCACCCGACGGCCCGGCTCGATCCGCTGCCGCAGCGCATCGGGCACCAGATAATCCAACTCTCGCTCCGGCCCGGCGGGCACAATCACCGCCGCGACCAACTGCGATGCCTGATCGTCGGCCTCCCAGGGCTCGGGTTGGGTGTCAAAGAGGGTGCGCTGACGGATGGCCATACGTGGTAAATGGCTGTGGTGCCGATTGAGTTGTCAGTAGTCAGTTAACGTTGGGCATGAGCCGCGCGCTTCAGCGCGTCGACTCCATGCCTTGGTTAGGCACTCCCGTGCGAGGTTCGCTTTTGATAGCGGAGAGAATCTCGTCGAGGTTCACGTCAGCAAACAGCACTTGCTGGAACGCGAGACGCGCTGGCCGAGAGTATACCCCACCGGCCAGAAGCGCCAATTGGCGGCACGGTAGGCGGTCGGCCGCAACGAGTGGTGGGGTGCGTGTCTATACGGCAGCGGAAGCCCTCTGCCGCAGCGCACGTTCGACCTTCTGCGGCAAGTCAACGAAGAAGAAGTAGTTGGCGGGATACAGGTAATCTTCGCCAGACTCGTCGATCACGCGCAGAAGCCCCTGTTTTTCGGCTTTTTCGTCCGGCAAGACCTGATAAACCTTACGGACGATTAAGTCCTCGCTGCCCTTATTCTTGAGGCAAATGGCAAACCGCGTAAGGGATCTGTTCTTCATAGGCTCAATCCAGAGTCCGCTTGATCTTCAGTCGCTTTCTACCGACGCCGTGTGCTTCGTACCAGTGGATTTCTGCGTAATGAACTCGGCCATCTTCCAGTCGGACGGTAGCTCGGCCTTTCAGTTTACGCCACCGACCTGGGCCGTGCTTCTTGCGCAAACGTGCCAGTTCGCGGATACTTCGACCTTTGGCGATGATTTCGATGCCGGAAATCTCGCCGATGATTTCAAAGTACATTTTATTTTATCAAAGACAGGTGCCAGGCACAAGTCGCTGAACTCCTGAGTCTCTCCTTCCGCTGAGGCAAAAACCGCCCAACGTCGCAGGTGAGAGTTTCGGCGCGCCAGCGACGAATACCCCCCACCTGCTGGTTCTCTAGTCTTGATTCTTTCTGCACCAATGGATTACAAGATGGTTCATTTATCAGCTCTTGGGCGAACTTACCCTCTAACACGTTTTCGCTGTTTTCCAGTGTAGCGGCGGGCTGTTACCGCGCCGATGAGGGTGGCCTCCCTTCGAGTAGGCATGGCCCGAAACGTTCCGATCCTGTTTACAAATTGCAGGGCGGGTCGAGCGCACCGAGGTCCGCCGCAATGACCGCGACGATTGGATGGCGGGCCTCGCAACACTCGGCCTGCCCTACCCGCTCGACCCGCCCTACCTACTGACAACTGACAACTGACAACCGATAATGCTTCCTGACTCCACCAGACCAATTCGCCAAACTAGGTCGAGCGTCTAGCCACGAATATCCCACCTCCCACCTGTCGTTTCAAGGCGGGGCCAAAGCCATGCGACTGGGCGTTTTCGGCGGTTCTTTTGATCCGGCGCACTACGGGCATCTCCTGCTGGCCGAGTGTTGCCGAGAGCAGTGTCGACTAGACGCGGTGTGGTTCGTGCCGGCTGCCGTCCCGCCCCATAAGCGGCAGCGCGAGCTGACCGCCGCCGAGCACCGCATCGAAATGCTGGAACTGGCCATTGCCGGCCACCCGGCTTTCGCAGTCAGTCGGTACGAGACAGACCGGGGCGGGATCAACTACACCGTGGAAACCCTTGCCCATTTTCACCAGGAAGACCTGCAACGCGAGTTGTTTTTCCTCCTTGGGGCCGACACGCTCGAAGACTTACCCACTTGGCATCAGCCGGAGCGGTTGTGCGAACTGGCCATTCCGGTGGTGGTTCGCCGGTCGGGCTTCGATGGGCCCGATTTCGGCTGCCTGGCGGGAATGATCTCGCCGCCGCGGATCGAGATGATCCACCGTCACCAGGTCGATATGCCCGACATCGGTATCAGCAGCACCGAGATTCGCCGGCGTGTCGCGGTCGGGCGGAGTATCCGCTATCAGACCCCGCGCGCCGTGGAGCAATACATCGAGACGCACGGTCTGTACCGGGCCGGCTCGGGCAACCACTGATTGCCGCAGTTTCTGTAGATGCGCAAGTTACGCAGCTTTTCGCAGTTTCAGCAACTCGCGCAGCTCCCCAGGCATAGGCAATGCGGTTACTTCAGGCTCACGACAAAGTGCGCTGAGGACGTCGTCGAGTTGTTCGGGTGGGGCCAGCGCAAGGTCGAGGAACAGTACCTTGCGGCCGCGTAGCTCGCAGCATCCCCCTCCTCCGCCAAGCCATCCCTGACGAACCTCGTATCCTAACCGGTTGGCCAGGCTGAGCGCATGCTCCAGCAATTCGACTGTGTGCATCCTAGCTTCTCCAAGTTTCAGCCTTCCTGGCTGGCAAAGTGGATTATGGTGGCTTGCGTTACAGTTGCCCAGCCATGTTCGACGATACCGGAAACAAGACTAAGTGGTTTCGTGCCAAAGAGTTAAGACGCATGATCCCGAGAAGACAGCGAGGACGCCACTGCTAGGGCAGGCAGGTAAGTTTGGTGTTCTGCGCGAGATTCGTGCGTCGGAAAACTTGCATCCTATTCGAGGGCAACACCGTGGCAGACAGTAACG
>Ga0315289_10011015_pt1 | contig 12859 bp, 12 predicted proteins | sample YL17G11_40_MG_FD_203452 | JGI IMG/M metagenome (GOLD analysis project Ga0315289, IMG submission 203452) | Sediment microbial communities from Yellowstone Lake, YNP, Wyoming, USA - YL17G11_40 | ecosystem: Environmental > Aquatic > Freshwater > Lake > Sediment | place: USA: Wyoming | collected...
TCCTTGCCCAACAGACAGACAAAGGGCACCCCCCCCTCGTCCGCCGCGCGGAGCTGGTCCTTGAGGTTGGGGTCGGGCTTGTACCCAAACTCGGCGGCGACGCCGTGCGCCCAGAGCTCGGCCGCGACCCGCATGCGCTCGGGCTGCAGCCCCTTCCCCACGGAGCACACCAGCACGCCCGTCTCACTCTCCCTGATCTTCCCCCCCGAAGCAGCGGCCGCGGCCCTGGCGCGGGCCTCGAGGATCGCGAACACGCGCTCGACGCCCACCGAGACGCCAACGGCCGGGACGTCGGCGCCGGAGAACATGCCGACGAGGCCGTCGTACCTCCCGCCGGCGGCGATCGACCCGACCTTTTCGTTATGGAGCACCGCCTCGTAGATGACGCCTTTCATGGGGTGCGTTGATTCGGAGGAGAAACGAAGGGGAAAGGAAAAGGGCGTGAGTTTTTTCGGGTTCTTTTTCGGGAAGGGCTTTTCTCTCTCCGTCTCCTCTCTCTCCGTCTCCTCTCTCTCTGCAAGAAAAAAGAGTTCCACGTTTCATCAAACTCTTATTCGACTCCTCTCACCCGTGTAGTAGTCGAGGCCCCTCGCCAGAGACAGATCAAGGACTATGCGGTTCCCGGTGATGCCGAGGGCCTCGAGCGACGAGGCCAGGGCCTCGAGCTCGTCCAGGGCCTTGGCGGAGGCGGCGTCAGAAGAAGAGGAAGAGGAAGTCGTTTCCTCGTTGGTGCCGTCGCCGCCGCCGGAAGCAGCAGCGCTCGCAGCAGCACTCGCAGCAGCGACGACGGCGCCGTCCTTGAAGACGGGCGACCCGGCTTCCCTCAGGTTTGCGACCAGCTCTCTCGGGCTCCCGCGCATCGACACGAGCACTTTGATCCTGTCCGCGACCTCCCCGGCGATGCCCTTCTGGTCGACGAGCTCCCTGCGGACCGCCTCCCACGGCTCCTTGTCGAGCTTGTCGATCGCGGAGCACGCCGCCTTGAACTTGGCCGCGGGAACACCCGCCGCGGCGAGCCCTCCGTCGAGGAGGCCGCGGTGGTTGAGCTTGATCTCGTGGTTGTCGAGCCCGAGGGCGTCGAGGACGTCTTTTTCGTTTTTTTGACGAAAGAAAAAAGGGGGGAAAGAGAACCGAGTTTTTTGAGTTTTTTTGTCTTCCCCCCATGAAAAAAGAAGGAAGAAAGAGAAGCTCAACCTCTCTCTTCCTCTCTCTCCCCCGCCCCCCTCCCCCCTCCCCTCTCTCTCCATCCTCTTTCTTACCTGTCAGCACCTTGAGCACCTCGGCATCCGGCGCCATCGCCGCCGAGGCCCCGGCGCCGTACGACCCGGCCACGTCGAAGTCGCACTGGAAGAACTCGCGGAACCGGCCGCGGGCCATCGCGGGCTGGTCGCGGCGGTAGACCTTCCCAATGTGATAGCGCTTGATGTTGCCGACGCCGTGCAGGGCCACGAAGCGGGCGAAGGGGACCTGGATGAACGAGGACGGATAATGGGGGGAGAGAGGGAGAGAGAGAGGGGAAGAGAGAAAGAGGGTGGGACAGAGAGAGAGGAAGAGAGGGGAAGAGAGAAAGAGAGAGAGGGAGGAAGAGAGAAAGAGAGAGGGGGGAGAGAGAAAGAGAGAGAGAGAGAGAGAGAGGAAGAGAGAGAGGGGAGGAGAAAGAGAAGAAAAGTGAGCGTTTTTCTTCCTCTTCTTCGAGTTCCTTTCCGTCGGCCTCGAAGGAAAAAAAGAAAAACTCTCGCTCTCTTCTCTCACCGTGAGGTCGTAGCGCAGCGACAGCGACTCCCCCCCCTGGTCAGCCAGGTCATAGATCAGCTTCGAGTCCTCCCCGTACTTGCCCGTCAGCGTCTCCCGCAGCTCGAACACGGGCGTGTCGATCGAGACCGCGCCGTGGGACTCGAAGACGCCCTCGATCAGCTGCAGGGCCCTTTTCCGGATCCGCATCTGGTCCGGGAGGAAGTCCCGCGTGCCCTTTGCGATCTTGGGCCTTCGCCGAGGGGCGTTGGCCTCGGCAGCGGTGCGGAGGAGGGCCAGAACGGCCGTGAGGCCCGGCGCGGTCGGGGAGAGGAGGGCGGAGGGAGAGGAGCCAGAGCTCAGGTAGCTCGCGAGCGCGGCGGTGCCGCGGCCGAGGCCAAAGGGCTGGCGCGGCGGCGGGCCGCCCTTCTTCTTCGGCGCGGCAGGCTTCTTGCCGTCTGCTGCTGCTGCTGCTGCCGCTGCTGCTGCCCCCTCGCCGTTTGCTGCTGTCGCTTCCCCAGCCGCTCCATCTTCCGCCGCCGCCGCCGCCCTCTTCTCCGCGGCGGCCTTCTCCTTCTCCCGCTCCTCCGCCGCCTCCAGGGCCGCGGCAACGGCCAGGGCCGCCGCCGCCTCGGCTCCCAGGGCGCCGGACAGGGCGCGCACGGCGGCGGACGCGGCCAGCGCGGCGCCCAGGGCAGGGACGTCGGTCGGGGAGGAGAGCACGGCCAAGTCGGCCGCGGCGACGGCCTCCGAGGCGGCGGCGATGGAGGCGGAAGGAGGGGCCTTGGCGACGGAAGGAGTCGCGTTCCCTCCCCCTCCGAGCTCGAGCTCGGCGAGCGCCGCCTCCAGGGCCCCCTTGCGCGCCACGGCGAGGCTCGCCGCCACCAGCAGGGCCCTAGCCAGCGAGAGCTGCGTGGACGCGAGCTCGAGGGCGGGGAGGGGGCCGGCAGCAGCTTTCGCGCCCGGCCCGTCGGCGGCGGCGCCTCTCCCCCCGCCTCCCCCGCCCTTGGCCGCCGCGGCCGCCGTCGCGGGGGCCCTGAGCTCGGCGCGCGCGGCCGCCGACGCCTGCACGAGGGCCGCGGCGAGGGCCCCGTGCGCCGAGGGGGCGGCAAGGAGCGCCGCGGGGGCCCTGGGCCTCGCGGGGCCGCCGGGGCCCGTCGCGCGGGGCAGCGACGCCGCGGCGCGCGACCCGGCGAGGAGGCCCCGCAGCTCGGCCGCCGCCGCCGCCGCCCCGGGGTGGAGCGCCGCCGGCGAGGGAGAGGAGGACGACGGAGACGCGGCAGCAGAGGCTTCATCCCCGGCGCCGCTGCCGAACAGCTTGGCTCCGTCGAGGCGGAGGGCGTCCGCGCTGAGGGCCGCGACCGCGTTGGCCACGCGCGAGAGGCGCGCCGCGCCGGCGGCGGCCGCGGCGGCGACGCCCGCGGCGGCAGCGCGGCCCGAGGTGAGGGCCGCGCGCTCCTCCGCGGAGAGTCCCGGGGGGCCGGCGGCGGAGCCCGAGGCGGCCAGAGCGCGGCCGACGGTCGCCTCGGAGGAGGAGGAGGGCTGCGGCGGCAGCGCGGCCCCGGCTCCGGACGAGGCCGCGGCGGCGACGGCCGCGAGCGGCGCCGCGTCGTCGCTCTCGGTTCCCGTTCCCGAGCTCGAAGAAAGGCTCCTCGGCAGCTTCGGGGTCACCCTGCAGTTAAGCAGGCCCTCGGCCAGGAACCGGAGCACGGCGGGCCTGACGCGCGTCGAGCCGTTGGCAAGGCTCAGCAGCCTCGCGAGGACGGCGGAGCGGGCTTCCGTCTCGGTGAGCAAGGAGGACGACGAAGCAGCAGCAGCAGCAGCGGCGGTGGCGATGTCGTCGGCCGCCTTTGCCGTTTCGGCGTCCTCGGGCTTGAACGCAGCAGGGCTCGGAGACTCTTTCTTGATGCGCTCGAGGACGGCCGTGTCGATGAGGACGGGGGCGCCTAGTTTTTTTTTTTGAGGAAGACGAAGAGAGGGGTGAGTCGAGGTCGAGGTCGAGGGGCCAAAGAGAGAGAGAGAGAGAGAGAGAGCCGTCGAGAGGGAGCCATCGAATCGATACGAGCCCTCTGTTTTACTCTCATCTCTTTCACTCTTTCCCCATTTTCTTTTTCTCTCTCACCTGCGGCCACGTCGAGGACGTCCTCGAGTGACAGCGCGGTGCCGACTCCGCCGACGATGACGGGAGCGGCCATGGTTTCGATTTGTTTTTGGAGGTCGATTGATCGATGATCAAACGAGAGTTTTGATTGCCACCTCGTTTGCCGTCCTCTCTCCTTCTCCAGGGTCTTTCTGGTCTCGAGCTTTGCGCGAGACAAGGATAGAGAGGATGAGCTCCAAAACACCGTGCAGAGAAAGAGAGAAAGAGCAAGAAAGCGAGAGAGAGAGAGAGCGAAAAGGAAGAGTTCTGGAGAGCACGAGCCCTCGCCCGAGTCGTCGTTCGCCGCTCTTCTCTCTCGCTCTCTCTCGCTCTTCACTCTCTTCTTTCCTCGCCGGGGCAGAGGACGAGTGGGGGGAGAAAAAAACGCCGCCTCAAAAACTTCCTCAGCCGTTTCTTCGCTCCCTCGAGATGCCTCCAGCCCCCCTGATCCCCCACCTCGGCTACGCGTCGCTGCTTTCTTTTCCGGCCTCGCAGCGGGAGAGGCAGCGGTGAGTTGTTTAAGCTCCAAAAAGAGAGAGAGAGAGAGAGCCCACGGGGCATTTTTTTTGCTCACCTCCCAACCCTTCGCCCTCTGCCTTCTCTCTTCTTCTCTTTCTCTCTCCGCAGCCGGCGCCGCGGGGCCTGGCTTCTGCTGGCCTCCCTCGCGACCTGCTACTGCCTCTTCCTCCTCCTGTCTGTCGTCGGAAGAGCCGGACGAGGAGGAGAGGAAGGAGGAAGGAGGCACTTGCGAGAAGAAGAAGCAAAAGCAAAGGCAGCAGCAGCGACGACGGCGACGGCGACGACAACTGCCGCTGCCTCTTCCGCTTCTCCTCTTTCTCCTCCTCGTCTCACCCCTCTCCAGCGGAGGCTCCTGCAGCCGCAGCAGCCCACGCACGACCTCTCGGGCGACGGGGGGATCGGGAGGGTCGAGCGCGTCGCCGCGGCGAGGCTCCTGGCTGTCGAGGCGGAGCTCTCGCGTCGGAGGAAGCAGAGGGAGGAAGAAGGGGAGGGGGAGGGAGAGGGGGAGGAACACAGCAGCCCGCGCCGGCGGCACAAGCGAGGCGGCGGCAACGACCACGCTCCCGACCCGTCTTCTTCTTCCTCTCCGCTCTCTCCGCCTCCGCCTCCTCCTCCTCCTCCCCCGCCTCGCCCGCCTCGCCCCGCCTCGGACCCGAGCTACGTCGCGGTCTGTGTCGTCGTCAAGGACCAGAACGACGACCTGCCCGAGTTCGTCGCCTGGCACGCAGCCCTCGGGGTCCGCACCTTTTACCTCTACGACGACCGGTCGGCAGCGCCGGTCACGCCCGAGCTCGCGCGGAGCCTGCTTCCGAAGGAGGAGTCGCGTGCCTCTTCTGCCTCTTCTTCTTCTGCCTCTTCTTCTTCGGGCTCTTCTTCTTCTTCTTCTTCTTCTTCTATTTCTTCTTCCTCTGCCTCCTCTTCCTCTCCTTCTTCCTCCTCTCCCGTCTCAGTTCACGTCACGCGGCTGACGGAGGAGGCGGTGCAGGCCCACCCTGCCAGGAGGCCGCAGCTGGCGGCCTACGACGACTGCGCTCTCTCGAGGAGGGGCTCGCACTCGTGGCTCGCGTTCCTCGACGTCGACGAGTTCGTGGCGATCGAAGAAGGCGACGAGACCGACGGGGGAGAAACGACGGAGGAGGAAGTCCTCGCGTCGCTGCTGATCTCCGCCGAGGAGAGGCTCCCCTCGCTGCCGGCGCTGCTCTCGCGCTTCGAGGCCGCCAACGCCGCCGCAGTGCTGCTGCACTGGCGCATCTTCGGCTCCTCGGGGCGCACCACCTCCAAGCCGCGCAACATCACCACGGCCGAGGCCTTCACCTCGTGTCTGGGGGCTAACGAGAGTGAGAACGCGCACGTCAAGACGATCGCGAGGACGGCGCTGCTCGACGTCGCCGAGCCGTGCCTGGGTCCGCACCACTTTTCGTTCTGGGACTTGAAGGGAGCTGTCGACAAGCTCGAGAGGCAAGAGATCGAGATGGAGGAAGGAGGAGTGGAGGAGCTGCAGGCGGAAGAAGAAGAGGGAGAAGGAGAGGAGGAAGCCTCGAAGAGGAAGGAGGAGCGGGACTCTTTCTTGGGGATCTCGGGGCGGCCCAACTCGACCGAGCTCTTCCTGTCGCCCTCGGCGCCCTACCCTGTCGACGTCCGCGGCAAGCGCCTCGACGGCCCCGTCGCCGGCGACCTCGACAAGACGGCGCCTCCCTTCTCTCCCGCCTTCTTGGCGCACTACGCCATCAAGTCGAGGGAGGACTACGGGAAAAAGATCGAGCGCGGGTCGGCGATGGGCAACAGGAAGTCGTGGGAGTTTTTCGGCAGGGTCGACTCGAGGACGCGCGAGGACGCGAGCGGCGGGTGCCTGGGGGCCAAGAGGCTCGCGAGGAAGATGAGGGAGGCAGGGGCGCTGGCCTTGCCGAGGTAGTTGCTCTTATTTTCTTCGTTTCAACAGGGACAAAAAACAAAAAAACCCAAGGTCATTTCCTCCCCCTCCTGTGGAAAAACAAAAAAATCCCATCTGCTCTCCAAAACAAAAAACAACGAGCCCCCCAAATGACGACTCTCCTGGATCCTCTCCGGGACGCTGAAGACGCTGAGCGCGTTCTCCGTCCCAAGAGCGACGAGCGCAAGCTGAAGAAGAAGGAGAAGAAGAAGAGCAGAGGCGACGGCGACGGCGAGAAGATGAAGAAGGAGAAGAAGAAGCGAAAGAGTTTTGATGCCGACGGCGGCGGCGGCGGCGACAATGCCGCGCCGGCTGCCAGTGTCGACGCCGCCGCTTCTTCGCCCTCGCAGCCGCCCAAGAAAAAGAAAAAGGTGCGTGCGTGCACTGCTAGGGAGCATGAAGGGTTACATTGATGCCACACAGAGCTAGCAAGGCCAACGACGTTGGGCAATTTAATTTACTATTTTCTCTCGACGGCTCTTTCTCTCTCTCTCACCGCCCTCTCTCTCGCCCCCCCCCCCTCACTGCAACAACAGCGCCCGCCCAAGAAATCCGCCGCCGCCTTCGCCGCGTCCCTGGAAGCCGCCGCCACGATCGCGACGGCCCCGGCGGAGGAGCAGGCGGCGTGGCTGTGGTCGTCGGCCGAGGAGACGCTGAAGCTCTCGGCGGCGGAGCTCGTCGGGCTCGATGAGACCAAGGTCGTCCCGTTGCCGTCGCCTCCCTCGTCTTCCGGCGGCGGCGGCTCTTCCCCCTCCCTCGAGGAGCGACTCGCCGCGGCGGACCCGAACCTCGCGGCGGAGCTCACGAGGTGGAGCCCCCCGAGCGGCGGGTCCGCGTCCCCTTCTTCCGGACCGGCGGCAGCGGCGGCCTCTGCCCCGCTGCTCCTCGCCCTGTCCCCCTCGGCCAACAACTGTCTCGCCGTCATCTCTTCGCTCCCGCGCGCCTCCTCGACCTCGCACGTGGCCAAGCTCTTCGCGAGGCACCTCAAGGTGGCGGAGCAAGAGGCGACGCTGAGGGGGAACGCGGGCAGGACGAGGGCCGCGGCGGGGACCCCCGCCCGGGTCGACGCGCTCGCAACGGCGGCGAGAGGCGACGGCCTTCCCCCTTCGCTCGACCTCTCCAGGCTGCGCCTCCTGGTCCTTGACGTCTCGCTCGACGCCAAGCAGCGCACCCTGCTCGACATCCCGGAGACGCGGGGGGACACGTGGGGCTTTTTCAAAAGACATTTGATCGAGAGGGTGCGACTGGGGGACTGCAAGGTCGCGCTGTTCGACTCGGGGGCCAAGGGGAAGCTGACGGCGACGACGGTGGGGTCCAAGTTTCGCAGCGGAGGCAGGGGAGGCGGTGGTGGTGGAGGTGACAGAGGAGGAGGTGGAAGAGGAGGAGGAGGCGAGAGAGGAGGTGGGAGAGGAGGAGGAGGAGGCTACGGGGGGCGAGGAGGCGGCGATAGCGGAGGCTTCGGTGGCGGCTCTTCGTCTTCGTTCCGCGGCGGAGGGCGCGGGGGCGGTAGCGGAGGCTTCAGTGGCGGCTCTTCGTCGTTCCGGGGCGGAGGGCGCGGCGGCGGCGGCGGCCGAGGAGGAAGTCGGTTTTGATGAAGTAAAAAAAAATGAGAACGAAAAATGAGAATAAATCACTCTCGGCGGCTAGCATTGAAGTTCAGTTTTCTTCTTCCTTCTCTTCTCGCGTTCTCTCTCTCTCTTTCTCGCGCCGATGTTCAAGCGACGGGACTGGAGGCACCTCCACGGCGCTGATGGAGGGGACACGTCGTCCTCGAGCGACGATGAGGGGCTGACGGCGTCGGAGGAGGAGGAATCGAGCGGGCATGCCGCAGGCGGCAAGAGCGACGACAATGACGACGACGGTGACAACGCCGTCTCGTCCTCACCGTCGCGCTCTTCTGCGTCCGAAAGCGAGAAGGAGAGTGGCAGCAGCTCTGACAGCGATGAAAACGAAGGTGCGTTGGGCAGAGAGAGAGAGAAAGAGAGGGAAATCGGCTTTACTAGGGGAGAGAAAGAGAGAGAGAGGCACCCCGCATGAAGCGTTTTTCCCGCCTTCTCAACCTCGCCTTTTCTTTCCATCAAACAAACACCTCCACAGAAGATCACGACGACGGCGCCGACGACCTCCTCGCCTCCGGCAGGAGGCTCGAGGACCTCTCCGAGGACGACTTTGAGGCCCGCGGGAGCAGCGACGACGACAGCGGCAGCGGCAGCGGCAGCGACGACGGAGGCCGCCGACGGGAGCGCAAGCGGCCGACCGCCACCGCCGCCGCCGCCGCCCTCGCTCCTCTGATCACCCCTCCCTTGCGCTCCTCGCGCCCGCCTCCAGACCTCTCCCCCGCTGCCCTCCGGGCCCAGCTCGCGGCGTGGCTTGACGTAGAAGCAAAAGAGGACGACGAAGAGGAGTCGGAGTCGGATTCGGAGCCGGAAGGAGAAGAAGAGGCAACAGCAACAGCAGCAGGAGGCGCGACGAAGAACGAGGAGCGACCGGAGAAGGAGGAGAAGAAGAAGAAGAAGCCCTCCTTCCGCCCGCTCGAGTGCTCCGCGTGTCCGGGGGTCCTGCTCGCCGGCGCCGCCGCGGCGAGGCAGCACGTGGCGTCCAAGGCGCACGCGAGGCGCGTCAGGGCCAAGAAGCCGGAGAGTTTTTCAGCTCTCGCACCGTCAGAGGCAGGAGTGGCAGAGAAGCAGCAGCGCCTGCTCCTCCTTCGCTCCACGCTGCGCTTCAGGGCGCCCAAGGAGGCTGACGAGACCGAGACGCACGCCGAGAGGGCGCAGCGCGTGGCACTCGAGGCCGCCGCGGCGAGGAAGAGGCTCGAGAGACAGAAAGAAGAAGATGAGCGGGAGAAGGAGAGGAAGCGGCGCCCGGGCAAGCGCCCGGGGAAGAGGCAGCGCCTTTCGTGGAACGGCAAGGAGAAGGAGAAGGAGGCGAAGGAGAAGAAGGAGACGAAAAACGCTGCTGCTGCTGCTGCTCCTCCCTCGACGCCGAACAAGGGCAGCAGCAACCGGGCTGCAAGGCGCGCCGCTCTCCAGAAAGTGAAATGAAAATGAAAAAACAAAACCCTTTCTTTCTTACGAAAATGATGGCAAACACTTTTTTGTTGTTTTCTCGAGTTTACCAAATTGCGGGGGAAGGGTGGAGAAGGGGGGGGATCAATAGGAATGTGGCTGGGTTTCTCTCTCTCTCTCTCTCTCTCTCAGAAAGAAAAAAAACAACGGACACTCAAGCGGCCTTGGCCGCGGGCTTGAACCGCTGCACCGCCTCGGTGTACAGCCACGTGCCCGCGATCGCGACGGCCGTGCCGACCTTGGCCTGTGTCGACATCTTGGTCCCGAAGAACACGACCGAGGTCCCGATGATCACGATGCGCTTGACGACGTTGCAGACGCCGTGCGAGACGGGGCTCACGCGCGACAGCGTGTTGAACGCGAACTGGTTGTAGAGGTGGTAGAGTAGGCCGACGCCGCCGAGCGCGTACCAGAAGTTGGGGTTGGCCTGCAGCGCCTTGTCGACGCCCGCCCTGAGCGCGGGGCCCTCCATGACGAGCGCGGCCGGGACGCAGATGAGCGTCGAGATCAGGGTCGTGTAGGCGTAGATCGCCGTCGAGTCGAGGTTGCTGATCGAGGCCATCGCGCGCTTGGACCAGACGGCGCGGAAGCCGAACGTCAGGTTGGAGACCATCGCGCCGATGAACCCGGTCCAGTTGAACGAGAGGTCCGAGGCGGAGGCGAGCGCGACGCCGCCCATGATGGGCAGCAGCGTGGCGACGACGGGCAGCGGCGTCGAGGTCCCGAGGATCGCCTGCGAGAGCGCGACGTTGAAGGCCGGCTCGAGCGTCTTGATCGTGTGCGTCAGCGAGATCGCGACGGCCGCGAACGAGAGGTTGGCGGCGATGTGGCCGACCGCGTGCATCGACGCGGGCCCCAGCAGCGTCGCGAACTCGTCCTTGGTGATCTTGCGCCCGAACGAGGCCTTCTTGGCGCCCACGGCGTAGGCGGCGGCGCAGTACACGGTGCCGACGACGACGTGCACGGCCGAGACCGTCCACGGGAACGGGAAGTAGCCGAAGATGGTCTTGTTGAGCAGGTTGAAGCCGACGTTGAGCGCGTACCAGAGGAGCACGAAGGTGACGGTGACGACGGAGGGGGCGGCCTTGTCGCCGACGAGCTTGGCGAGGGTGCTGTTGCGTCAAGGGGGGTTGGTGGCGAGTTTGAAGAGGGGGGCATACAGAAGAGGGGGAGTGAGCGGGGGTTGGAGGTCGAGAAAGGAAAAAAAAAGGGCGGCAGCGGCGATTGAAAAACAAACGTCGCCATCCGCAGTCGTTCCGGGGGTTCTATTCTCTGCGCTCCTTCGCTCTCGAGCGAGCAGAGGCCGGATGGGGACCCAGCGCGGGCTCTGATTGGAGAAAGCACCACAGGCAGCTGCCCAACAAGCGACGGCGCTTTGAGAGAGAACAAGGGCGCCAAAGAGAACTCTTCCGCCGGTGACCTCTTCCACGCTCTCTCCTCGCTCTCATCCCTGACGCATTCCGTTCTCCACCTTTCGAGCAGAGAGAGCTACCGGTTCCGATACCAGCCAGGAATTCGAATCGCAGCGAGTTGAGGGCGTACAAAAGCGAAAAAGCAGAGGCGCAAAGGCAGCAATCGAGCTGTTTGAAAGGAGGGAGTTCAGAGTCGCATGCCTTCAATTTGCTCCCCTCCCATCTCTCCCTCTCATGCCCTCTCCTCCTCTCCATCTCAGCAAAGGCTTCCGCGCGCCGTCCCCACTTTGCCGCAAACACTCACCTCTCGAGCGGGCTCTTCGCAGCCTGGGCAACGACGGCGCGACGAGCGGCGGCGGGCGCGGCCGCGGGGCGGAGGGCCGGGGCAGCGATCTTGGGCCTGGGGATGGAAGCGTCGGCCTTGATCGCGGCTGGGCGAGCAGCCTGGGCGACGACGGCGCGCGGCGCGGCGACGGCGCGGCGGGCGAGCACGGCCGGGCGCGCCGCGACAGAGGCGCGGGAGGAGGCCAGCATCTCGTGCAGGAACGGAGGTGCGGGGGAAGGGGGGAAGTGGGAGGGAGGATGAAGAAAAGGGACGAGAGAGGGTAAAGTTCAAAAAAAAGTGGTTTGAGTATTCTTTCTCGCTCGGAGGAGAGGCGTTTTGATCTCACTCGCGTCGTCGAACAAGCAGAGAAAATCGCACACGGGGGAAGACGAGATGCGTGCCGCTGCAGTCTCCCTCCCTCGCCCGGGTCCGGGCCGCCTCCCGCGCGGGCAGGTGCGCGATGACTGGAAGCACGCATCCAGCGAAAGAGAATGAAAGCGAGAGAGAATGAAAGCGAGAGAGAGAGAAGGAGAGAGCAGGCAAATCGAGACACCCGTCTTTTGGCGTCTGGCTGACCCGCGCCCCTCTCTCCCCGGCGCCTTGCACGTTCTCAAACTCTCCCCAACCGATTCTCTCAAACACAGGCGGCACCGGGAGGGATACCTCCTCATCATCGGACATGCGTTATTTCTGTTTTCGCAGGACCAGGGAAGAGTCTGGGGCGACGGCAGCGGCGGAGACAGCAGCCTCTCCTCCCTCTCTCGCCGCCGCCGCGCCCGCCGGCCCTTTGTCCCCGCCTCGGCCTCCGCAGCGAAAGCGCCTCCGCCCCCAGCGCTGGGGGAGACTGCGGCCACAGCCACGGAGGGGGCGACGACGGGCACGACCGCGAGCATTCGCACAGTGCGCATTCGCATTCGCACAGTAGCCACGACCACGAGGAGGAGGAGGAGGAGGAGGAGGAGGGAGGCGGGGGAGGCAGCTGCTGCTCTTCCCCGTCCTCGTCCTCCTCGTGCGACGGCGACGGCGGGCACCACCACCACCACCACCACCGCGGCCCCTCGAGGCTCCCCGCGGGCGCCGCCGAGCGCCTCGCCCGCGGGCTCGCCGGCGCCGCGGGGCTCACGGCCCTGGCCAGCAGGCTGAGCCACAGCGTCCCGGCTTTGGCCGCGGCGGCGGCGGCGCTGCTGCTCGCGGCGGCGCCCGACGGCGCCCTGCCCGCCGCGGCCCGCTCGGCTGCCGCTCCCTTCGCCCCCGCGCTGTCGGCGGCGGCGGCGGGGGCGGGCCAGCTCCTCCCCTCCCTCCCGGGCCCCAGGGCCCTCCTCGCGGCGGCGGCCTACGTCCTCGCGGGGCTCCCGGACCTCCTCGAGCTCTGCTACGCGCTGCTGGCGGCGCTGCCGCGCTGGGGCGCGGGGCCGCCACCGCGCCTGCCCGCGCCGGGCCTCGGCCAGGGCCCCGCCGCGGCCCTGCGGCGCGTCGACACGCACTCGCTTATGAGCGCCTCGGCGGCCGCTGCGGCCCTGCTGGGCTCGCCGCTCGAGGGCGGCCTGCTGCTCGTGCTCTTCGGCGCGTCGCACGCGCTCGAGTCGAGGCTCGCCGGGAGGGCGAGGGGCGACCTGAGGGGGCTGCTGGCCTCGTCTCCGCCTTCCGCGGTCCTGATCGAGATGGCGGCGACCGGAGCGGGAGGAGGGAGCGGAGCAGGAGCAGGAGCAGGAGCAGGAGCAGGAGCAGGAGCAGGAG
>Ga0315289_10011017_pt1 | contig 12859 bp, 8 predicted proteins | sample YL17G11_40_MG_FD_203452 | JGI IMG/M metagenome (GOLD analysis project Ga0315289, IMG submission 203452) | Sediment microbial communities from Yellowstone Lake, YNP, Wyoming, USA - YL17G11_40 | ecosystem: Environmental > Aquatic > Freshwater > Lake > Sediment | place: USA: Wyoming | collected...
GTTTGAAGCGCCACTTTGTGGGCTTTGAAATCAACCGTGAATACTGCGAAATCATTCACCAACGATTGGCGGAAGAAGGTACTTTCAAATTTGGAGTCCACTCCTGTTGTAAATGAGAAAGCAAGACCCGCTACCAAGCAGCCAAGCTTGTTTGAGCACGTGCTGGCGGCAAAAACTGCTTGAAACTGTTATTGCCAGCAGCAATCCCGGCTACGTGGTGCTCGACCCGTTCTGCGGCTGCGGCACGACGGTTGACGCCGCCGAAAAACTCGGCCGCCAATGGATCGGCATAGACATCACCGCGCTGGCCATCACCCTCATCAAGAAACGTCTGCGCGACACCTGCGGCAGCCGGATCAAATCCGTGAGCGGCTCCGCACCGGACCCTTGTAGGAGCCGACGTGAGGAGGCTTGTTCTTTCCCACCGGACGAGAGTCAAAGCCTCGTTACCTCGGCTCCTACAAAGGCCGAGGACGCTGCGCTCCCCACCCTCGTCCGCGTCATCGGCGAACCGGTCACGCCCGCCGGCGCCGTGGACGACACGTTCAAGAAAGCGCCCCAGGCGAAGGCGAAAGGCCACAGCCAGCACGAATTAGAGTTGTAGCGGCGGCCTGGATCATCTGCCAAAGCAAGATAGATTTCAGTTGCAGTTCTGCCGGTAGGAGTTAATGGTAGGCCTGATGTTTCAAGCGCGTCAGGCCGCGAGCCGGCTGCTTTGTTTTTCGCAGCCCGCCGAAACCCATTTCATCACCCAGTCCCAGAAATGATTTGTCCATGAAGAATTCACCCATGAAGTGCCACAAGCTTAATCGCCGTCAGTTTGTCCGAACTTCCGCCGCCCTGGCCGGCACGGCGTTGCTGTCGCCGTGGGTGCTTGCCGATTTGCGCGCCGCAACCAGCCAGGCGGTCAAGCGAACGGCTGTGGATCAAGTGACTCTGGGCAAAACCGGCATCAGGCTCAGCCGGCTGGGCTTTGGCACGGGCAGCAACAATGGACGGGAACAGGCCGCCTTGGGCAAGGAGGGTTTTACCAAGCTCATTCATTACGCCTATGACCAGGGCATCACCTACATTGACACGGCCCAGGCATACCGGACGTTCGAGTGGATTGGCGACGCCATCAAGGGATTGCCACGCGAAAAGTTGTTCATCCAGTCCAAGGTGCCCGGCAAGCCCGACGACGTGCTGGCCACCATTGACCGCCACCGCAAGACTTACAACACCGACTACATTGACAGCTTGCTCATCCACTGCATGGTGCGAAACGGATGGACCGACGAGTGGAAGCGCGTCATGGACGCCTTCAATGAAGCCAAGGACAAGAAATGGATTCGCGCCAAAGGTGTTTCCTGCCACACACTGGCCGCGTTGCGCGCCGCCACCGCAACCGATTGGGCCGAGGTGCATCTGGTGCGCGTCAATCCGCAAGGCCGTTTTACGGACGGCATGGCTGCCGACTGGGGCGGTGAGTCCACCAACGCCATCGGCCCGGTGATGCAAGAGATCAAAACCCTGCGCGCGAAAGGCCGCGGCGTGATCGGCATGAAGATCATCGGCAACGGCACCTTCAAAGACCCGGCCGACCGCGAGCAATCCGTCCACTTTGCGATGGCCTGCAAGGACATTGACGCCGTCGTCATCGGCTTCACGAGCCAGCAGGAGATTGACGAGGCCATCGAACGGATGAACCGCGCGCTGGCGGAAGTGTGATTCAGCTGCGGCCACCTTGGCTGTGTAAGAATCGGGAAGTATCCGGTACTCGTTCTGCGATTGCGGCAGGACGATTGAGACTGCTGACAAACTCGGTCGCCAGTGGCCGCGTGAAGGCAGAACTCCCAACCGCATTGCCCTGTTGGCCTAGCCGCAATGTCAAGATGCGCCCGGCTTTTGCGCCACGGCCACTTTCTTCATTGATTGGCTTCGAGTGACTGTTATGCTCGGCACGAGATGGAGCAAGTCCCTCCATCGTCAGTAAAAACAAGAAGAATGTATATGAAGAGACTGCTGATCATTCTGACCGCAGGTTTGCTTCTTAGCTCTGTAATCTGCAACGGCGCGCTAACCGCCCAGGCAAGGATATATTGCTGGTCGCTCCGATTCCAGCAGGGTCACGGCACAGGCGGGGTCACTCTCGACCTGACGACGCTCTCCAGCGGGTTCAATGGAGAACTAGCCCCTTACGACCAGTATTCGCAATGGAGTTGGTACGAACTGTACTATCCCTACTTCCTCGACATGACTGGGACCATCTTCGTGGACATACCGTCCACCGACGCAAACGGCAATGGGTTCGACGATTTCTTCGAGGTTTCGCAGGGCGTGTCGGCCACGACTTCGGGCAGCTACTCCGACGATTACGGCATTGGCGGCGGGACCGTCACGGCAACGTGGAATCGCGCTGCTGGTTCGAAAGACGGCACCTGCGTGTTCAACTTGTATGATGATACTTACGGCGACTTGGGCGATTACACGTGCCCTTTCGAACTGATCGAATACACCGGACCGCTGTCTTACACACCCGGCTCGAACACGGTCACCGGCAGCGTTAACCTGACGCAGACGGGAAATGCAGGGAATTATTTCCGCGGGCCGATCGCTTTCACGAAGTCACCGACGGACCGCTTCAACCTCCTCCAGCTTCAAACCGGCGCTTGGACCAACGCTCTCTCGCAAAGCCTGAGCTATACCAACAACTGGTTCAGCCGCGACCTCCCTTGGTTTACCAACTACTACGGCTTGGTTAAGTTCGCCGACGGCGACCCAACCACCGGAGGAGCAGATTACCGATACTGGGTGCTCTCCATTGACGACCTCAACGACAGCGACCACGACGGCATCCCCAATTTCAGCGACGACCCACGCCGGCCAGTGCTCACGTTGACACGCGGCTCAACCAACCTGCTGCTCAAGATCAGCGGTGATGTCGGGTGGCCCCATGACATCCAGAGCGTGACCAACGTCGCGTCAACCAACTGGCAGGCCGTTACTTCGCTGACGTTGACAAACGATCCGCAGACCGTCTCGCTGTCAATTCCCACAGGACCCAAATTCTGGCGGGCGCGCGCACACTGAATTCGCGGTGTCGACCGCCCAATTGATTCGTAGCCGCAAGCTTCAGCTTGCGCTTGGACGCGGGAATCCGTTGGACGCTGACGCACCCTGAAGATTGCGACTGTCTTCTGTGCCCGGCGGGAACGCAACCTGAAGGTTGCGCCTACAAGGACTTCTAGCTCCGCCTTCGCCGGCGCCTGGTCGAGGCGACGGCGTGTGGCAGCGTTTCAATCAGCAGGCCGGTTACCACCGCCCGTGGTGTGTGGAAACACTCAAGCGGTGAGGACGGCCATCGCCTTGTCGTGCTCCGCCTCGGTCATGTACGGGATACCCGTTTCCTTCGCCGTTTCGCGGTTGGCAGCCATGAGGTCGTCGCGCGAAATATCGGACAGCCTGGACCTGCGGGCGCCGGCCATGAACTGCTGCAAGCCGCAGGCGAGCTTGTCGGCGTAGGCGTACATGGCGACGGCACCAAACGGAATGTTTTTCATCTCGCTGGCGCCCACCTTGTGGGCGACCGCTTCCCAAGCCACGAAAATCTGCTCAGGTTTTTCGCCGTAGCAGGTGACGGTGCTGGGCAGTTCGTCCCAATGGCCGTGCACCGCCGCGCGGCGCTCGGGTCGGAGCACACCTTCGATGTTGCTGCCGACGAAGGCGGGAATCATCGGGGCGCGGCCCATACAGACCAGCTTCACGAACGGGGCGCCCAATGCGAGAGCCTTGAAGACATGATCTTCACGGGCGAAGCCGCCAGCCAGTGAGAGGTCGGGTACAGACAGGCCGCGGTCCGCCAGAATCTTGGCATAGTCATAAGCGCGGGCATGGAGCGGCAGGGACGGCACGCCCCAGTGCTCCATCATGTTCCACGGACTCATGCCGGTGCCGCCGCCCGAGCCGTCAATGGTGAGCAGGTCCAGCTTGGCGTCGGTGGCGCAACGGATCGCCAGTGCCAGCGCTTCCATGCCGTAGGAACCCGTTTTGAGCGTGATGCGCTTGTGCCCGATTTTGCGCAGGTACTGGATGGCTTTCATGAAATCGTCCTGCACCTGCTTGGCGGAGGAGAGATTGGTCGCCCCAAGGCGGCTGTGCCGGGCAAAGCTGCGGATGCCCCCCTCTCTGAAAGCGGATTCCACGACCGGGTCATACGGGTCGGGGTCCACGATGTAGCCGCGGTCCTTGAGGAAGCGGGCGTATTCGACATTGTCCACCTGGATTTCGCCGCCGATGCACTTGGCGCCCTGGCCCCACTTCAGTTCAAGGATGACTTTGTCGGCGTACTTATCCATCAGGTACTCCGCGACACCATTGCGCGTGTCCTCGACATTCATCTGAACGATCACGACGCCGTGGCCAGCGTAGTAGCGGAGGAAAACGTTGATGCGCCGGTCTAATTCGGGGGAGACCGCGATGCGCCCGTTTTTGATGACAGACTTGCGGTCCACGCCAACAACATTCTCGCCCACGACGATCGGGAAGCCGGCCAACGCCGCGCCAATGGCGAAGGAATCCCAGTAGCGCGCCGCCACGAACGTGGATCCCAGTGCGCCGCTCATCATGGGAATGCGGCACTTGACCGGATTGGTCCGTCCGAATTGCGTGGCGATGTCCACTTCCGGGAAGACGCACGTGTCGGGGTCGTTCTTCCCGTTCCCACCATGCCAGCCGTAGGCATAGCCCTGAACGCGCAAGGCGTGGTACCCGACCCCTACGGATGTCACGTTCCCAGAACCGGAAGTGATGTAGCCAAATTTCCTCGGATACAGCAGCTCCCGGCCCCGCAAGGCGGACATCCAGGTTTCACATTTGCCCTTGCACGCTGAGTCGCACAGCGTGCACAAGCCCGATTCACACGCATTGCCCCGGTTGCTCGTGCCCAAGGCGTCATTGCTCTTTCTCCATTCAATCATACTCGCACACTCTTTTCTTGTTGTTCATTTAACCGCAGTACGTCCTTCCGCAGAGACGTGATGAATTACAATTTCTTACTGCAATAAGCCTCGGCATAAAAGGAAAACTGCCGGCTTTGTGCAAAAAGTAGTGGAACCAATTTATCAGGGGAGTTGAATTAGTTTTCGATGAAGCGGCCGGGCAGGATGCGGGAGGCCGCTGTCAGAACATCCCGCGATTGCGACCAAGCCCCGCACGAACAAGGCACATGCTGCGGGGGGGCCGGGACTGCAATGGGCCAACCGTTTTTATTGCGCTCCGCCTCCATCCTTAACCCGGGAATTTCACACGCGCCTCGAATGGCCCACGGCGTGTAGCCGCAACCTTCAGGTTGCGATTGCCCGCCGGACGTGCGCCGCCAGGCGCAAACTTTACCGCGTAAAACGCGGTAAAGTTTGCGGCTACAGCGTGTGAATTTTTCGGGTTAAGGGAGGTCGGTGTAACCCATCAAATAATGGTCGCACTCGCGCGCTGCGCCGCGGCCTTCGTTGAAGGCCCACACGACGAGGCTCTGGCCACGACGGCAGTCGCCGGCAGCGAAGACGCCAGGGATGTTCGTCGTGTATTTCTCGAACTCAGCCTTCACGTTCGTGCGCAGGTCGCGTTCGATCTTGAGCGCGTCGAGCAGCGGCTGCTCCGGACCGAGGAAACCCATCGCCAGCAGAACGAGCTGCGCCGGCAAAACTTTTTCCGTGCCGGGCACGTTCTTTGGAATGAACTGTCCCTTCTCATTTTTCTCCCACGTTACCTGGACGGCGTGAACGGCTTTGACATGACCGTTGGCGTCGCCTTCGAACTTCGTCGCGGTTGTCAAATAAACACGCGGGTCGCCGCCGAACTTGGCCGCGGCCTCTTCCTGGCCATAGTCTATGAAATAAACCTTCGGCCATTCGGGCCATGGATTGTCCGCGGCGCGCTCCTCCGGCGGGCGCGGCAGAATTTCCACCTGCACGAGGCTCTGGCAGCCTTGGCGCATTGCAGTGCCCACACAATCCGTGCCGGTGTCGCCGCCGCCGATGACGACGACGTCCTTGCCGGCGGCGGAAATAAAATTGCCGTTCTTCTTCCCGTCCAAAACGCTTTTGGTGTTGGCTGTCAGAAATTCCATCGCGAAATGGACACCCTTGAGGTTGCGGCCTTCGATTGGCAAATCGCGCGGCTTGGTCGCTCCCGTGCAAAGGATCGTGGCGTGGAATTCCTCAAACAACTGCGTCGCGGGGAAACTGACGCCGACCTCGGTGTTGCAGACGAACTTGATTCCTTCAGCCTCCATCTGCCGGATGCGCCGGAACACGACTTGTTCCTTGTCGAGCTTCATGTTCGGGATGCCGTAGGTTAGCAGCCCGCCGACGCGGTCAGCGCGTTCGAAGACGGTAATCCAATGGCCGGCTTTGTTGAGTTGCGCTGCTGCGCACAAGCCGGCGGGGCCGGAGCCAACGACCGCAACTTTCTTGTTGGTGCGTTTCTTCGGCGGTTCGGGCACGACCCAGCCTTCATCCCAACCTCTATCAATGATCGTGCCCTCGATGTTTTTGATCGTGACGGGCGGGGCGTTGATGGCGAGCACGCACGAGCCTTCGCAGGGCGCTGGGCAGACGCGACCGGTGAATTCGGGGAAATTGTTCGTCTTGTGCAGCCGCGCCAGCGCTTCCTTCCACAGCCCGCGATAGACCAAATCGTTCCATTCGGGAATCAAGTTGTGAATCGGACAGCCGCTCGCCATGCCGCTGAGCAGCGTGCCGGTGTGGCAGAACGGAATGCCGCAATCCATGCACCGCGCCCCCTGCTGGCGGAGCTTGGCCTCCTTCATGTGGAAATGGAACTCGTCCCAATCCGCCACGCGCTCCGCCGGCGCGCGATCCGCTGGCAGTTCGCGCAAATACTCGATGAATCCGGTGGGCTTGCCCAAGTTAGACTCCTATCAAGTTGATGTTTCCAATTTCATCCGCAGATTTCGCGGATTCACGCAGATTAAAGACAAGGCGTTTGTATTCCAAGCTTGGCGCGCCGAAGTTAATCAACAACGCGCGGTGCAAACCCGTCGCCTTGAGTTCGTTGATTGCCTGTGCCTCGTCCGCACCAGTCAACTGGCTGATGGCCTTCAGTTCCACAACGACTTCCTCAAAGCAAACAAAGTCCGCTCGATATGAACACTGCAAACGACGCCCTTTGTAAGAAATCGGCAACGGAACTTCCCGTTGGAACGGGATGTCATGTTCGGCAAGTTCCAACGCCAGCGCCTCCTGATACACAGCTTCAAGAAATCCATGGCCCAACTGGCGATGTACTTCCATTGCCGCGCCAATAATCGCGTAGGTTTGCGGGTCTCGTTTGTTGTCCGCAGATTTCACAGATTAGACAGATTCAAAAATCACTTTTCCCGGCTTTTCGATTGAGCGAGAGAATCCGAACATTTGATTTGCCGCTAAATAATCAGACTTCATTTCAAATAAATCTGCGCCATCTGCGAAATCTGCGGACTACCCTCCGCCGACGCGCGCCACGTCGCTCACGTTTTCCTCGAACGCAGCCATGATTGCCTGGTCGCCGCTCAGGCCCTGTTCCTTCACCCTCGTCATGGCCTGCAACACGCGCCTGTAATCCTTCGGCATGACTTTGACGAACTTGGGCACCAGCTTCGCCCAATCGGCGAGCACCTTCGCGGCGCGCTCGCTGCGGGTGTAAGCCTGATGCCGCTGGATCAATTTCCAGACTTCCTCGATCTCATCCTGGTCTTCCAGCTTCTCAAGGCCGACCAGTTCCATGTTGCAGCGCGTCGGGAAATCCCCAGCTTCGTCCAGCACGTAGGCCACGCCGCCGCTCATGCCCGCCGCAAAATTGCGACCGGTGCGGCCGAGCACGATGACACGCCCGCCGGTCATGTATTCGCAACCGTGGTCGCCCACGGCCTCGACGACGGCGTTGACGCCGCTGTTGCGCACGCAGAAACGTTCGCCGGCCATGCCGCGCACGAACACTTCGCCGCTCGTCGCGCCGTAAAGCGCCACGTTGCCAATGATAATATTGTCTTCAGCGACGAACGTCGAACCTCTCGGCGGATACACGATGATCTTGCCGCCGCTGAGGCCCTTGCCGAAGTAATCGTTCGCGTCGCCTTCCAGTTCGAGCGTCATGCCGCGCGGCACGAACGCGCCGAAGCTCTGGCCGGCGCTGCCAGTAAATTTAAGATGAATCGTGTCGTCGGGCAGGCCGGTCGGACCCCATTTCTTCGTGATTTCGCTGCCGGTGATTGTACCGACCACGCGGTGGACGTTGCGGATGGGCAAATCCGCGTGGACGCGCTCACCATGTTCGATGGCCGGCTCGCAAATGTCGAGCAGCCGCGTCACGTCCAGCGACTTCTCGATACGGTGGTCCTGCCCCATCTGACGGTAGCGGCCAACTTCCGGCCCGGCTTCGGGTTGATACAAAATGTTCGTGAAGTCGAGGCCTTTCGCCTTCCAATGGTCAATCGCCTTCCACGGCTCAAGTTTGTCCGTGCGTCCGATCATTTCGTTCAAAGTGCGGAAGCCAAGCTTGGCCATGATTTCGCGCAATTCCTCGGTGACGAACCGCATGAAATGCACCACATGGTCCGGACTGCCAGTGAATAGTGCGCGCAGGCGCGGGTCTTGTGTCGCCACGCCCACCGGGCAGGTGTTCAGGTGGCAGACGCGCATCATGATGCATCCGAGCACAACGAGCGGTGCGGTGGCAAAGCCGAATTCCTCGGCGCCGAGCAACGCGGCGACGGCCACGTCGCGGCCCGTCTTGAGCTGGCCGTCCGTCTCCACGCAGATGCGGCTGCGGAGATTGTTGAGCACGAGCGTCTGGTGCGTCTCGGCCAAACCCAGTTCCCACGGAATGCCGGAATGCTTGATGGAAGACAGTGGCGACGCCCCCGTGCCGCCGTCGTAACCGCTGATGAGCACCACGTCCGCGTGCGCCTTGGCGACGCCGGCGGCCACGGTGCCAACGCCAACTTCGGCCACCAGCTTCACGCTGATCCGCGCGTCGCGGTTGGCGTTCTTCAAATCATGGATCAATTCCGCGAGATCCTCGATGGAATAAATGTCGTGGTGCGGCGGCGGTGAAATCAATCCCACGCCCGGCGTGGTGAGCCGCGTTTTCGCAATCCACGGATACACCTTGCGGCCCGGCAACTCGCCGCCTTCGCCCGGCTTTGCGCCCTGTGCCATCTTGATCTGAAGCTCTTTCGCGTTGACCAGGTAATGGCTCGTCACGCCGAAGCGGCCCGACGCGACCTGTTTGATCGCGCTGTTCTTCGAGTCGCCATTGGGCAATGGAACGTAGCGTTCCGGGTCTTCGCCGCCTTCGCCCGTGTTGCTCTTGCCGCCGAGCCGGTTCATGGCGACGGCGAGCGCTTCGTGCGCCTCCTGGCTGATCGAACCGTAGCTCATCGCGCCGGTCTTGAAGCGCTTCACGATTTCTTCGACCGGCTCAACCTCTTCGATGCGCACAGGTTTCTCTGCCCACTTGAAATCGAGCAAACCGCGCAGGGTGCAAAGGTTTTTCACTTGTTTGTTGATCAACTCGGCGTATTCCTTGAACAGCTTGTAGCTGCCGAGGCGGCAGGCGATTTGCAGCTTGTGGATGGACTGCGGGTTGAACAGGTGAAACTCCCCGTCGCTGCGCCACTGATATTGGCCACCTGGATCAAGCGCCACGCCGTTGACTTGGCGTTTCGGGAAGGCCAGGCGGTGGCGCGCCAGCGCCTCCTCAGCAAGCACGTCCAGCCCGACACCTTCAATCCGCGACACCGTCCACGTGAGGTACTTATCAATGACGCTGTGGTTCAGGCCGATGGCCTCGAAAATCTGCGCGCCGCGATAGCTCTGGATCGTCGAGATACCCATCTTGGCCATCGTTTTCACCACGCCTTTGACCGCGGCCTTGATGTATTTCTTGATGGCGGTCTTGTGGTCCATGTCCACGAGCAGGCCTTCGCGGATCATGTCGTCCAGCGTCTCGAACGCCAGATAGGGGTTGATCGCGCTGCAGCCGTAACCGATGAGCAGCGCGAAATGGTGAACCTCCCGCGGCTCGCCGGATTCGAGCACCAGACCTACGCGCGTGCGCGTGCCCTGCCGGATGAGATGATGATGCAGGCCGGCCACGGCGAGCAACGCCGGGATCGGTGCGCTCTCGGCGCTGATGCCGCGGTCCGAGAGGATCACGACGTTCACGCCGTCGGCAATGGCCCGGTCAGCCGCGGCGAACAGTTTATCCAACGCGTCTTCCATCCCTTTTGCACCTTGCGCCGCCTTGAACAGAATCGGCAGGGTCGTGGCTTTTAAGCCCGGACGATCCACGTGCCGGAGTTTCTCCAAATCCTCGTTGGTGAGAATCGGATGCTCCAGCTTGATCATCCGGCAGCTTTCCGGCGTGGGCTGGAGCAGGTTGCCCTCCGAACCAATCATCGTCTCCGTGGAGGTGATGATTTCCTCGCGGATCGGGTCAATCGGCGGATTGGTGACCTGCGCGAAGAGCTGTTTGAAATAGTTGTAGAGCAGTTGCGGCTTGTTCGAGAGCACGGCGAGCGGTGTGTCCGTGCCCATGGAGCCAAGGGGCTGCACGCCGTCGTTGGCCATTGGGCCGATAATGAACCGCAGGTCCTCGAATGTGTAACCAAATGCCTGCTGGCGCTGGAGCACCGTCTGGTGGTCCGGTTCGTGGACGTGCGGCGGCTCGGGCAGGGCTTCGAGCAGGACGTGGTTTTTGTCCAGCCACACTTGATACGGATGTTCGGAGGCAAACTGGTTCTTCAATTCCTCGTCCGCCACGATGCGGCCCAGTTCGGTATCAATGAGGAACATGCGTCCGGGTTGAAGGCGGCCTTTCTGGGCGACCATTTTAGGTGGAATGTCGAGCACGCCCACTTCGCTGGCCATGATGACGCGATCATCCTTGGTCACATAGTAACGCGAGGGGCGCAGACCGTTGCGGTCGAGCACCGCGCCGATGCGCACGCCGTCCGTGAACGCGATGGACGCGGGGCCGTCCCACGGTTCCTGCAGGCAGGAGTGATACTCGTAGAACGCGCGTTTCTCCGCGCTCATGCTCTCGTGGTTTTCCCACGGCTCCGGGATCATCATCATCACGGCGTGCGGCAGCGGGCGGCCGGTGAGCGTGAGAAACTCCAGCGCGTTGTCGAACATGGCCGAATCGCTGCCGTCCTCGTTGATGACCGGCAGGAGTTTCTTGAGGTCCGCACCGAAGAAGTCGGACTCGAACAGCGACTGGCGCGCGTGCATCCAGTTGATGTTGCCGCGCAGGGTGTTGATTTCGCCGTTGTGCGCCACGTAACGGTAAGGATGCGCGCGCTCCCAGGTCGGAAACGTGTTCGTGCTGAAGCGCGAATGCACGAGGCACAGCGCGCTTTCCAGTGACGGATCCGTGAGGTCGGGATAATACGGCTCCAATTGCTCAGGCATCAGCATGCCTTTATAGATCATCGTTTTGTACGAGAGGCTGCAGACGTAAAACTTGCCGCCGCCCTGAATGCCCGACGCACGAATGCCCCGCTCCGCCAGTTTGCGAATGACGTAGAGCTCGCGCTCGAACGCCAAGCCGTCGCTGAGGGAATCGGGGCGGGCAATAAACACCTGGCGCACCACCGGTTCGGACGCGATCGCGGTCTGCCCCAGCGAGCCGTGCTCGGTGGGCACGGTCCGCCACCCGAGCAGGCGCAGCCCTTCCGTGACGACGATCTCTTCAAAGAGCTTCTCGCACTTGTAGCGTTCCGAGGGATTGGACGGTAGAAAGACCAGGCCGACGCCGTATTCGCCCGGGCCGGGCAAAGCGATCTTCACTTCGCTGCACGCCTGCTTCAGGAACGCGTGAGGCACCTGCGTCAAAATGCCAGCGCCGTCACCCGTGTTCGCCTCGCACCCGCACGCGCCGCGGTGCTGGAGGTTGCGCAACACCTGCAGTGCCTGCTGAACGATGGCGTGCGACTTTTTGCCCTTGACGTTGACAACGAAGCCCACGCCGCAGGATTCGTGTTCAAACCACGGATCGTAAAGGCCTTGCTTCGGCGGAAGGCCCGGAGCCTTGCTTCCGCCGATACTGGTTAAATTCGTTTTCGCGTGCTTCAATTCAGTCACTCTCAGGCAAATCAAACTTTCTTCAATTGTTTGCTCAAACGCCGCCCGGGCGCAATAGCGTTATAAAGAATTCTTCAACGGGATATCATTAAAACGACTAAGCAATCCCAACTGGTTTCTCCGCTCCTCTTATGGCCGGCTTCCCGCCGCAACAGCAGGCTGAAGCAATCCAACGCTTTGGCTGGTTCAAATCTGGTTTCATTCCCGCGGGCCTTTGCATCCGTGGCACCGGTTTGCGCCGCCTCACCGGGGAATTCCTTGGGGCGATTTTAGCGGATTCTCCGGCTTGGGAAATGTGCCCAGTCCCGATTGTGCGCTCTCTGTCGCCGTGAGAATATGATGCGACGATTGAAAGTTTAATGTGCTTATGAATTCAAGCCACACGACCTCCGAAGGCCAAGTAAAGGCCTCAGCTCTTTGCTACAACCTGCTCCTCCTGTTTTCGGTCTTGGGCGCCGGTGCCGCCTTGAAAATGATCACGGGCACTGTTTGGGCGGTCGTGTCCGGACAAGTCCGTCCCACTGAAGTGAAGGTTCCGGCGCTGCTCCCGGCGAGGGTGCGCGGCCACCAGCCTCCGCGAGACCGATACGCCCGACGGTCAATCTGAAATCAACGTCACGCTGCGGTGTCGCGTCAGCCCGGCGCGCTTAACCTGCAAATATCACAAACTTCGTAGCCGCCGACGTAAGGAGGCGGAGGCGCAATTGACCCGCAACGGTACGCCTCCTGACGTC
>Ga0315289_10011018_pt1 | contig 12859 bp, 10 predicted proteins | sample YL17G11_40_MG_FD_203452 | JGI IMG/M metagenome (GOLD analysis project Ga0315289, IMG submission 203452) | Sediment microbial communities from Yellowstone Lake, YNP, Wyoming, USA - YL17G11_40 | ecosystem: Environmental > Aquatic > Freshwater > Lake > Sediment | place: USA: Wyoming | collected...
CCACGTGGGCGTCGCCCCGGAATCCACCATCGGCCGCGAGCGGGAGACCAACCCCTTCCTGTTGCAGCCCACCCTCGAGGCCTTCATCCAACTGAAACGCGACTGGGCCGCCTACAAGCTGGAGCACGGGATAGCCTGATGACCTGGTACGAGAGCAGCTTCGGTCAGGACTACCTGACGCTCTACGCCCACCGGGATGTGGCCGAGGCGCGGGCCAACATGCGAGCGTTGGTGCGGCTGGTATCGCCGCCGCTGGATGAGCCGCTGCTCGACCTTTGCTGCGGCGCCGGGCGCTGCCTGCTGGCCCTGCGCGAGTTGGGCTACAGGCAGCTCGTCGGCCTCGACCTCTCGGCCGACCTGCTACGGGCGGCCGCCGGCGCCCTGTCCGCGAGGTGGCCAGGTGCGGGCGGGGGAACCCCGCCCCTACTGGTCCGGGGTGACATGCGCCATATACCCTTCGAGCGCACCTTCGCCACCGTGATCTCAATCTTCACATCCTTCGGCTACTTCGAGTCCGACGAGGAGAACCACGCCGTGCTGGCCGCGGTCAGCCGCGGCCTGCGACCACGCGGCGCCTACGTGCTCGACTACCTCAACCGTGACTACGTGGTCGCTCACCTCGTGCCAGAGGACGACAAGCAGGTTGGCGATTGGCGCGTCCACAACTTGCGGCGCCTGAGCCAGGACAGCCGGCGGGTCGAGAAGACCACCACGGTGACCGCGGCGGACGGCGGCAGCCGCCGCTTCTTCGAGTCGGTGCGCATGTACACAGAGGCGGAGATGCGGCAGATGCTCGCGGCCGCGGGCTTCGACCAAGTCCGGGCCTACGGCTCACTCGCGGGCGAGCCCTTCGGGCCTGAGAGCCAGCGCCTCGTGCTCGTGGCCCGCAAGGCGGCAGGCCGTTGATCGCGACCATCGCTCATGCCAACTTACCGGCGATGACCGGCAACAAGCTATACCTCGACTACATAGCCGGCGCCGATCCCGCGGCCGGGTTCTACACCCACCCGCCACTCGATTTCGACGCGGCTCAGCGCGCCCGTGCCGCCTACTCCTATCCTCGCCGCGAAGTCGGTCGGCTGCTGCACGACTACAACGCCGCGCTGGGAGCCCATGCCGGCGCTTTGGCCAACATCGACGCCTTGGCGGACGCCGGGGCCTTCTGCGTCATCGCCGGCAACCAGGTGGGCTTTCTGGGCGGCCCCGTCTACACGACCTATAAGATCGTCACGACCATCCGGCTGGCGGAGCGGCTGGAGGCGGAGCTGGGCGTCAGGGTCGTGCCCACGTTCTGGCTGGCCAGCGAAGACCACGACTTCAACGAGATCAACCACATCCACTTCCTCAAAGGCGATGGCGAGACTGGACGCGTCAAGTTCGGCTGGGAGCAGGAGGGGCGCCCCGTCTCCGACCTGCCGATCACCGACGAAGTGCGGCGCGCCTATCAGGAGTACCTGGCCTGCCTGCCGACTGGCCCCCACAGGGCAGAGGTCGAGGAGCTGTTCGCACCGGACGAAGCGGAGGACTATTGCTCCTGGCAGGCGCGGATCTGGGCGCGACTGTTCTCCGGCCGGGGCCTCGTCCTCGTTGAGCCGCGCGTCATCCGCCCGGCGGGCGGATCCTTCTTCCGCCTCGCCCTGGAGCATGCCGGCGAAATCGAGCAACGCTTGGCCGGCGTGGCGCGGCGCCTGGCAGAGGCCGGCTATGCGCCCCAGTTGACCTCCGAGGAGGCCGGGCGACTCTACACCTTCGCCGCCGACGGCCGTCGCGTGCGCGTCGAGCACCCGCAAGAGCACGTCCCCCTGGCTGAAGCTCACCCCGAGCGCTACTCCAGCGACGCCGCCCTTCGCCCGCTCTTCGCGGATTCCCTTCTGCCGGTTCTCGCGGACGTCTCCGGGCCGGGCGAGATCTCCTACCAGGCCATGCTGCGGCCTTTGCACGACCTGTTCGAAGTGCCCCAACCGCTGCTCTTTCCGCGCATGCACTGTACCGTGGTCAGCGCCTCCGAGGCCAGCTTGCTGGCGCGCTACGGCACGAGCGCCGAGGAGGTCCTCTTGGAGCGCCTCGATCCCGACGCCGCCTTCCGCCGCCTGGCGCCGGAGGGCGACCTGGCGCTTTTCGTCGCCGCTCGCGGACAGGTCGAGTCGGCCCTGGCGCCGCTGCGGCCGTACCTCGAGGGCATCGATCCCGGCTTGGGGCAGACCTGGGCGCGAGCGCTCGAGCACTCGCTGGGTAGCATCGACAAGCTGGAGGAGCGCGCACTCAAGGCACGCATGAGCCAATTGCGCTTCTCCAAGCAAGAGCTTCTCTCCCTGCGCAACAGCCTCTTGCCCAGGGGCCGGCTGCAAGAGCGCGTGCTTCCGCTGCCGCATTTCCTCAACCGGCATGGCACGGCCTTCCTGGACGAGCTGTTCAGCGCCGGCAACCTCGACCACTTCACACACCGCATACTGACGCTGGAGAACACCGATGCCTGAGGTCGACGTAATGGCCTTCGGGGCGCATCCCGACGACATCGAGATCTGCTGCGGGGGCACGCTGATCAAGCTGGCAGACGCTGGGCGCGCTATCGTTCTGGTGGATATGGTGCGCGGTGAGCTGGGCACCAGGGGCACGGCGGAGATCCGCCAGGTGGAGGCTGCCGCCGCCGCCAAGGTTATCGGCGCCGTTGCACGCGAGAACCTGGGGCTGGAGGACGGTTTCGTACACGTGAGCGAGGAGTCCCGTCGCCAGGTGGCGGAGGTAGTGCGCCGTCACCGCCCCCGCCTGGCCCTCGTCCCCTACCACGAGGGTCGCCATCCCGACCACTACCGCGCCAGTGAGGTGGCCTATGAGGGCATCTTCTTGGCCGGCCTGGCGCGCTACGACACGGGCCAAGAGCCCTATCGGCCGGAGCGCCTCATCTACTACCCGACCACCTACCAGTTCGAGCCCACGTTCGTGGTGGACGTCAGCGCGCAGTTCCTCGAGCGCAAGCTGGAGGCCATCTTCTGCTACGCCACGCAGGTCAACCCGGCTGCTGGGTCGTACCCGCAGACTCGGCTGACGTCGCCGGCCTTCAGGACCAGGCTGACGCAGCGCATGGGCTACTACGGCTCGCTAATCGGCGCGGAGTATGGCGAGGCGTTCCGCGTCCGGGGCATGTTGGCCGTGGGCGACCCGCTGCAACTGAGCTTCTCCTCCTTCTAGGCAGGTCACCGCGCGTGTTTGCTATGGGCATCAGGTCCGCCCTGGCGGATGAAAACGTAGAGCCCGGTAATATAGCCCCTTGTGGCCGTCGTGCTCCAACGAACGTTGAGGCTACGACGCCCACAAGGGGCTAGACTACCTCCCATGGACGCGTTTCCGAAAGAGGCGAGATGAGGATCGGCATAACCTGCTACCCCACTCACGGCGGCAGCGGCGTGGTGGCGACCGAGTTGGGCAAGCACCTGGCCGCACGCGGCCACGACGTCGCCTTCATCAGCTACTCGACGCCACTGCGCCTGGCGGAGCTGCCACCGCGGGTAAGCTTCCACGAGGTGGAGATCGTCGAGTACCCCTTGCTCAAGAACTTCCCCTACTGCCTGGCCCTTGCCGCCAAGATGGTAGACGTGGCGCGCCTGAAGCGACTGCAGGTGCTGCACGTGCACTACGCCATCCCCTTCGCCGCCTCGGCATTCCTGGCGAAGCAGGCGGCGCCCGACCTTGGTCTCAAGGTCGTGACCACCCTGCACGGCACCGACGTGACGCTGGTCGGCAACAACCCTTCCTTCAAGGCGATCACGGCGGCCACCATTGACTTCTCCGACGCCGTGACGGCCGTCTCTCACTTCCTCAAGGAGGAGACCTACAGGCAGTTCTCCACCAAGAAGGACATTGACGTCGTCTACAACTTCATTGACCCGGAGCGACACTACTGCCCCCTGCCGGCCTGCATCCCCTGCTGTGAGCGTTCCAATCAGGTGACGCTGATGCACATCTCCAACTTCCGGCCGGTCAAGCGCGTCGGCGACGTGGTGAGGGTGTTCGCCAAGGTGGCGGCCGCCATGGACGCTCGCCTGGTGCTCATTGGGGATGGGCCGGACACGTCGCTGGCGCTGCAACTGGCTAGCGACCTGGGCGTGGCCGACAAGGTGGTGTTCGTCGGCGTGGTGGACGAGGTGGCGCCGCTGCTGGCTGCCGCCGACCTATTGCTCTTGCCCAGCGAGACGGAGAGCTTCGGCCTGGTGGCGTTGGAGGCAATGGCCAGCGGCGTGCCGGTTGTAGCCAGCGATGTCGGCGGCCTGCCGGAGGTGGTCGAGCACGGGGTGTGCGGCTATCTAGCCCCGGTGGGCGACGTGGACAGGATGGCAGATTACGCCATCAGGATACTCTCCAACCCACCACTGTTCCGCGCCTTCTCTGAGGCGGCGCGGCAGCGGGCGGCGAGCCACTTTAGCTACCGCGACATCATCCCCCAGTACGAGGCGATCTACGAGCGAGTGCTGAACACGCCAAGCTAGCGCCCGAGGTCGCCATAGAGCCGGTCCATGCACTCGGGGCAGATGCCGTGGGTGAACTGGGCCTCCGAGTGCATTCCCAGGTACTCCTCCACTTGCTGCCAGTAGCCTTGATTGTCGCGCACCCGTTTGCAGGAGGCGCAGATGGGCAGCAGGCCGCTGAGCATCTTGACCTCGCTCAGCGCCTGTTGCAGTTGGGCGATCAGCAGTTCGCGCTCGGCACTGGCACGGTTGCGCTCGGTCACGTCCTGGCCGACCGCGAGTAGCCCACCATCGGCGGGCAGCGCTCGGTACTGCCACTCCACCTGCCGCTCTTCACCCGCCTTCGAGAGCAGCACGCCGACGCGGGGCTCAGGCTGCTGGCCGCGGGCGGCTGCCACTACGGCCCGCCGGAACGGCTGGCGGGCACTCTCTGGCACGAGTAGCGCCGCGAAGTCGCGACCTTCCACCTCGGCCAGGTTGTAGCCTGTCAGCTTCGCCAGCTCCGGGTTGAAGCGCACCACCAGCCCTTCCCGATTCAGGACGAGCACCATGACAGGTGCCGTCTCGATGAGCCGCTCGGCGAAGTCTCGCTGATCGCATAGCGCCTCGGCAAGCTTCGTCAGGTCGCGCAGGAGCAGGTTGTAGGGCCTGGTGAAGCTGGTCTCCACTACAGCCTTGTAAAGGAGGTAGACGGAGAGGAGCTTGAGGGAATGGCCAAGCATGTTGGCGAGGCTGTAGACGCTGAAGTAGGCGGTGAAAGTGACCTCGTACGACGCAGCGACGAGGAGTGAGGCACGAGCAGCCGCAGCACGTCGCGATCCAACCGGCCGCGCCTACGAAAGAACGGGTAGGCGGACAGCACGAGCGTGGCGGCGATGGCGTACTCGCTTGCCATCTCGAAAGGCGTCAGCCCGGCGCCCTCCTCGTAAGCGGGGGGGAAGGTGCCGAAGTAGAAGATGGAGAGAAGCAGCAGCATGGTGAGAGCGAGGTAGGTCAGGAATGTCAGGCTATGTGGCAGCCGCCGGCCGATCAGGAAGGGGGCGACGAGGAAAGAAGCAGCCTGCAGATAGCGAGCGGCCAACCAGAGCTGCATTGGAAGGTTAGCGCCAGCCGTTTGGAAGACGCCCATGCCACGATACGCCAGCGTGTGCACCAGGTCCAAGCCGCCGACAAACAGCGAGGAGATGCCGAGGAGGCAGAGCCAGCCGTTACTCGAGATCTGCCGCGAATTCCAGGAGATGACGAATACGCCGAAGGCCACAACGATGGCAAACATCTCGACGAGACTATGGAAGAGCAGGTAGTTCTCTGTACCTACCAGGTACAGCCCGGTTAGGAGGGCCGCTGCCGCGGCGAGCGCCGCCTACCTGGCCGAGCTCCTAGCCACGGCCACCCTCCCGCGCCTCAGGAGCAAGCCGACCTGAATCATGACGCCGACTATACGGACCATCTCGGTCCTGTCAACGGCCCCCCTAAAGGGGAGGAGGCCCGCCGCTCAGGTCCGGTGGCAGCCGTTCCTGAGCTTAGGGCCTCCCGTGGTGCGGCGCCCCACCGCACCTGATGGAAGGAATGGGAAATGGGTATAAGGCATTATAGGGACGACCAAGGCACTTGGCAAGTGCATTAGGCCCAATTCAGACCACGTTTGGTGGGGCAACAGGCTCTCCTTTTCAGTTAAGGTGGTTGGGTTGCCCTCGCGTCATCCCGCGGCGCCCACACTGACGAAGCTGCACCTTTGCCGGATGTGCGTCACCGGCAATCCCGGGAAGGTCGCGGCCAGGTAGCCCGCCAGAGCGGCCATCCCCGGCTCCTCTGAGACGCCGTGGTTGACGACGACGAGGGGACGTCCGCTGTCGCGGCACCATTCGCCGGCGACCCAAGCGCGCACGATATCGTCAACGGCTATGGCCAGGTCGGCGCCCAGGGCGTAGAGAGCGAAGGGGTCGCTGCCGCAACCGGTGCCGATGCCGATCTTGCGAACGACCCGATCGGGATCGCCATAGAAGCCGACGGAGGGCTGTCCCAGCTCGGCAGTCTTGGATGCCACGTGCCGGGCGAAGGCCAGCGCGGTCTGCTCCGGCACTTCGCACATGTGGTAGTACCTGTCCACCGTGACCGGTCGCCCCAGTTCCAGAAAGGCGCCCCAGGCGAACGGAATGCCCATGTCCGGAACCACGTCCCAGACGTCGTGGCAGCGGACAATCGTGACGCCGAGGCTGTCGATCAACTGCTTCTTGGCCTCGGTCTGTTCGTCCGACTGGAAGTCGCCCTGCAGGTCCCAGTGGTCGTAGAAGGTAGGCTCGTGCACCACGAGCACGTTGGCGCCGCGACGCGCCGCCTCCACGATCGTCTCGCGGTAGGGCATCCAGGACACGGCGATGCCTTTCACCTGTACCCGCGGATCACCGTAGATGACGCGATCCACCGTCCTCTCCGGCAGAACGGGAATCAGGTGCTTCAGTTGCTGGTTCAGCTCGAACGCTGTCACGACTGCCTCCTAGTCCTCCGACGCATCGGCCGCGCCCGCCGCCTTGCGCGCCGGGAAGCGCGAGAGGACGGTGGCCCAAACGGGCAGCGTCACTGTATCGCCCTCAGCCAAGTCGGCCTGCGGCTTGATTGGCGGCGGCTTGCCGGCGGACGCCGGGTAGATGCCGAGTGGCGTCCCCGGCTCGGCATAGCGGCGCTCTACGAGCGCCAGCCCTACTTGTAGTCCGCCGACCAGAGTGGCGCTGGTCACCCGCCCGACGTAGGCGCCGCGTCGGTTCACGATCGGCTCTCCGTGCTCGCCGCCACGCAGGGCGCGTGCCCCCGTCTCGTTGAGCTGGAATCGCACCAACTGGCGCGTGCTTTTCGCCGCGCGCACCATGATCGCCTCGCGGCCGACGTAGAACGGCTTGTGTGCTTTCAGATAGGAGGAGAAGCCCGCCTCCTGCGGCAACATGCCGAGCGGCCCGTTCAGCTCGTGCCCGTAGAGCGGCAGGCCGGCTTCGATGCGCGTGCTGTCGCGCGCCGCCAGGCCACAAGGCTTGACGCCGAGCGGCGCCCCCGCCTCCAGAATCAACCGCCAAAGTCGCGCCGCCTCGTCGGGATGGGCGAAGATCTCGAAGCCGATGCTCTCCCCCGTGTAGCCGGTGCGCGCCACGATGAGGTCGAGCCCGGCCAGCGTGACCGAGGCCAGCTCGGTGCGGCGAATGCGGGCCAGCGTGTCCTTGAGGCGCGCGTCCTCCGTCAACGCCTGTAGGGTTGGCAGGGAGGCCGGCCCTTGCAGGGCGATATCGACCCGCCTGTCCGCTCCCCAGGCAGGGTCTTTGAGGTCGCGAAGCGTTGCCTTGCCCGGCACTTCCATGGCCGAGTTGCCCCGGTCAATGAGAACGGAGCCGTCATTGGCCGCGTTGAGCCAGGCCCAGTCCTTCTCGGCGTTGGCGGCGTTGACGACGACGATGTAGCGACCGCGCTCGACGTAGTAGACGAAGATGTCGTCGATCACGTTGCCGTCGGGGTCGAGCAGGAAGGAGTACTGCGACTGGCCGGGCTGCAGCCAACCGGCGTAGTTGCTGGCCATGGTATCGAGGAACGCGGTGGCGTGCGGGCCGCTGACTTCGAAGACGCCCATGTGCGCTACGTCGAAGAGACCCGCCCCCTGGCGTACGGCGCGGTGTTCCTCGCTCACGCTGGTATACCAGACGGGCATCTCCCAGCCGGCAAAGGGGATGAGCTGGCGTGTCAGCTTGCGATGCTCGTTATAGAGCGGCGTGCGCTGTGGAGCCGGTGCGGCCGGCGCCTGCCAGGCGAATTCCGGCTTCGCCGCGGCGGCGGGCGCATGCGCTTTCCCAAGCGGCGGGCGCGAGAGCTGCCCGCCTAGCCCTAGCCCGGAACGCACGCCGGCTAAGGCGGCTTGGCCCACGAAGTATGGCTTGGTCAGGCAGAAGAGGTCGCTCTGCCCGCCTTGATAGAGCGCGCCTGCCTCTGCGCCCACCGCCACGGGCTCCCCGATCGTCCTCTCTTGCGCACCGAACGCCTCCAGGGTGCGGAGGATCGACTCATCACAAGTCGCCTCCTCGAGCTGCTGCACCACAACCGGCCCCTCGACCTTGCGGTAGATATCCTCCCGGTCGAAGAGCACGTAGCCGTCGGAGAGGCCCCGCAGCCAGGCGGCCCCTCGCTCGCGGACGTCGTCAGGCCCCACGAGAAGGAAGCGCTCTCGCCCACGGAAGTCCGCCTCGAGCGCCAGCGCGTGTAGGTCAGCTATCACCTTGCCATCCATGTCCAGCAGCAGCGTCCGCTTCCACTCGCCCGGCGCCAGAGAGGACATGTCCGCGGTGCAGGTCTCCCGCAGGAAGGAGCGCGCTCGCCGCCCGCTGACCACTAGAGGGAGAGTAGGGGAGGCCCTCACCCCCCGGCCCCCTTCCATCCCGATGGGAGAGGGGGGAACGGGCGCGGAGACCGCGCCCCTACACCCCCTGTCCTGCGGTAGCGGGAGAGGGGGCCGGGGGGTGAGGGCCACGTCCACCGCTCCTCCTCTGGCCAGCTCCAGAACGTCCCGCTTCACGGATTCGAGCACGTCCAGGGCGATCTTTCCCCGCGGCAGCTCGCCCTTCAGGCCCTGGTAGTGGAAGGGGCGGATGGCCGTCAGCAGCCGGTGGATGGCATGGGCGATGCGGTCCATCTCCAGCGCACCCATACCGCGCTGTGTCACCCAAGGCGTGCCCAGGCGCACACCGCTGCCCAGCGCCGTCACCGTGTCCCCGGGAATGGTGTTCTTGTTGGCCACCAGGCCGGCCAACTCCATGATGCGCACTGCCGCCTCGCCCCGCAACGGCTCACCGTTCGGGGTCTTGATGCCGCGCAGGTCGACAAGCAGTAGGTGCGTGTCTGTGCCGCCGTAGGCGAGTGTCAGGCCGCGACTTACCAGCGACCAGGCCAGGGCCTGAGCGTTCTCGGTGACGCGTCGCATCATGCGCTTGAACTCGTCGCTCTGAGCGACGCCGAGGGCAACGGCCATGGCAGCGAACTTGTTGGGGTGCGGGCCGCCCTGCGCCCCGGGGAAGACGGCGGCGTTGATCTTCGCCCCCAGCCACTCCTTGTCCGTCAGGATGACGGCGCCGCGCGGGCCGCAGATGGTCTTGTGAGTAGTGAAGGTGATGACGTCGGCGTAGCCCACGGGGCTCGGGTAGGCGCCGGCCACGATCAGGCCGGCGGGGTGGGCGACGTCAGCCATTAGGTAGGCGCCACAGGCATCGGCAATCTCGCGGAAGCGGCGCCAGTCCGGCGCCCAGGGGAAAGAGGTGAAGCCGGCGACGATTACCTTGGGCCGTGCCTCAAGGGCACGTTGCTCGATGGCCTCGTAGTCCAGCTTGCCGTCCCGACCGACGCCGTACGAGGCTACCTTGTAGCGGCGACCGGACAGGTTGAAAGGGCTGCCGTGCGTCAGGTGCCCGCCCTGGTAGAGGTCCATGCCCATCAGAGTGTCGCCCGGCTTCATGATCGCGTCGTAGACTGCCAGGTTGGCGGCCGCTCCGGACAGCGGCTGCACGTTGGCGAATAGGTTCTGAGAGGAGACGCGCTCGTTGGCGAAGCAGTCGGCGCAGCGGCGCATGGCGAGCGACTCCACGATGTCGACGAGCTCGGCGCCCTTGTAGAAGCGGCGGTCACCGTAGCGTCGGTAGTAGGCGAGCTGGTGCTCGACATCGAGCAGCAGCGCCTCGTCGTCGCGCGTCATGCGCAGCGCCGGGTAGCCCTCGGCGTAGATGCTGTTGAAGACGCTGCCCAGGGCGGCGCGCACCGGCGCGGGAGCGATGCTCTCCGAGGGGATGAGGATGATGCGGCCGGCCTGCCGCTCCTCCTCCCGCCGGATAAGCTCGGCAACGTCGGGGTCGATGGCCGGCAGGCCGGCGCCAAGGTACCTTTCCCAGTACTCAGACATCGTGGACTCCTTGCATGATCGCGGGAAGTGTGGCGCGGTTCACAGCGCCGACCGCGGCCGCGTCGCTCGCGGGGATGGTCAGGGCTCAGGCAGGCGAGCGGGCTTCCTGCAAGCTCTGGGCGAAGGCTTCGTGCTCCGGTATCTGCATCGCTTTCCGCAGCTCAGCGAGCACGGTTGCCATGTCGCTCTCGAGCAGCGCGCCCACGGCGAGACACAGGCCGGGGAAGACCCCGCTGCAGACGACGCCAGCCTCGTTGGGCTCCAGCCTAACAGTGTCTCCTGGGCTGAGGTTGACGTCGGGCATGGCCCAGTAACGGCGTTCGAACTCCTCGCGCGTGAGGTATCGCCGTTCTCGAGGGGCGGCGGCTTGACGGGTGCCGCCCTCTGTCGCGGCACCGCCACCACGGTCTCTTCCTGCGTCGCAGGCTGCGCGCTCATTGTGGCCTCGCCAATCGAAGTGGGGGCATTATCTGCCCGCGCCGCACCGGTGGTCAATGATGGCCACACGCAGACGCGGATCGAGCGCAAGGTCCGCCCGGCCTGTTGCCGCCGACCCGCGTGGCACCTATAGTAGCGAGAGATCGGGAAGGGGCATGAAGTGCCGCGTGACGTCCCGCGCCACCTGGTGTGGAGCACCGACCACTTGGATCTGAGCGATCCGTTTCAGCAGAGGTGGCTGTTACGGCAGACGCTCGTCCACGGCCGAGCGGAGGACATTCGCCGGCTGAACCTCGCCGAGATAGAGCGGGAGCTAGAGCAATTGCATCTACCCCGAGACGTGTACGACCTCTGGCGACGCTATCTCGAGAGCAGGCGCGGCAGTGGCTAGGCCGCTGCATGGTCTGGGTCTACTCACCAACCTGCAACAGGCCTTCCTACGTCTGTTCTCAGGCCTGCCCGACCAGGGTCAGTTCTACCTGACTGGGGGCACCGCTCTCTCCGAGTACTACTTCGGCCACCGGTTGTCGTTAGACCTGGACCTCTTCACCGGGGTGGACGACCTTGTCAGGCCGATGTCGTATCAGGTTGAGCGCGCAATCGCCAAGCAACGGATGCAGGTAATGATCGTACGCCGGCTCTCGACCATTGTCGAGCTGGCTGTTGCCCTGGGCGGCGAAAGCGTCAAGGTGGAGATGGCGCTCGATTCTCCTTTCCGGTTCGCGCCGCCGGTGCCCGCGGAGACCGGAGTGCTCGTCAACGACTATGCGGACTTACGCGTAGATAAGCTGCTGGCCTACTACGGCCGGGCAGAGCCCAGAGATGCGGTTGACCTGTACTTCATTCTGCAGCGCGAGCCCCTGCCGCCCCTGCTTAGCCAGGCAGCGCAGAAGGACCCTGGGTTCGACCTATACTGGTTCGCGGTCGCCCTGAACCGTTCGGCCACCTTCCCAGATGAGCCGGAGCGTTGGCCGGTGCAGATGCTGGTGCCATGGCAGCCTGTGGCCATCAAAGAGTGTTTCGGGCGTCTGGCGCTCGATATCACACACGGGCTGGTGCCGGGCTAGTCGAGGCCTTCGCCCTCACCGCTGCGGCCGCCAGGCAACCTGGTACTGGCCGTCGCGTACCTGCCACACGACGATCGCGCCGCTGCCGCAATCACCTCGGCTATTGCAGGTTATCGGGCCACTGATCCCTTGGTAGTCACGCGTACCGCGGATGGATTCGGCCAGGGCGCGCCGGCCGATGGTCAGGCTGCCATCATCACCCGCGCGGCCGACCCTCTGGATCGCGTCCATGATCACCATGACAGCGTCGTAAGCGTAGGCATAGAACGGGCTCCCCGGCTCCTCGCCGTAGCGATCCACGTAGGCAGCCCTCACCTCGGCGAGGCCAGGCATGTCTTCCGGCATGCGCACCGAAACAACATATGCCCCTTCTGCCGCCGGGCCGGCGCCGCCAACGAAGGTCGTGTCGAGCAGGCCATTCGTCGCCAGGAAGGGGATGTTGTCCATTCCCGCGTCAAGCTTACGCTGCGCCACCCGCACGCCATCATCTACCCGACCAGCGTAGAAGACGGCTTGCGGCGACTGGCGTTTGATGCCAACCATCAGCGGCCGAAGGTCATCGGTGCCCCGCGGGGTTTCCTCCATGGCCACAACCTGGCCACCCAGCTCCTCGAAGGCCCGCCTCATCTCGGCTGCAAGGCTCTTCCCGAAGACGCTGCCATCGCCGATGATCGCCACGCGCTCCACCCCAAGCTCCCCTCGCAGGAACCGGGCTGCCCCCTGGGCCTGCACCGTGTCGTTCCAGCAGACGCGGTTGAACGCAAGGTAACCCGGCGTCGTGAGGTCCGCCCCGCTGGCTGAAGGGGAGACCATTGTATAGCCACTGCGGTGGTAGATCTCGAGCGCAGCAAACGCACTCTCCGAGCACATGTGGCCAACGATGGCGACTATGCCGGGGTCCGACACGAAGCCCTCGGCGACGGCCGCCCCCCCACCTTCAGTGCACTCGTCGTCCTGCGCCACCAACT
>Ga0315289_10011019_pt1 | contig 12858 bp, 11 predicted proteins | sample YL17G11_40_MG_FD_203452 | JGI IMG/M metagenome (GOLD analysis project Ga0315289, IMG submission 203452) | Sediment microbial communities from Yellowstone Lake, YNP, Wyoming, USA - YL17G11_40 | ecosystem: Environmental > Aquatic > Freshwater > Lake > Sediment | place: USA: Wyoming | collected...
ACTCTATGTCCGCCCCTCAGGTACGTCAAGCACAAAGGCGGCAGGATCGTCACGCGTCAGACGGTTGCGCGGCTCGTTTCGTCGAACGGTTGCGTCGGGCGGCGCCGTTCCACGCTCGACGCAACCGTTACGAGTTTCGCAACCGCAACCGCCTGACGATCTTCCTTTGTCGAAGGGGCGGAAGACCCTGACAATGCGACCCTGCCCAAATGAGAAGCCGCTGGCCCCGATCCATTCGGGGCCAGCGGCGGGTCATTCTTACGGAGGCGGTTCTATACGGATTCTCTATATTCGCGGTCTTTGACGATACCGGGCTGCGGCAGGGGGTACTTCCCGTCGGCGTCCGGCCGGATCGGGGCCGGCGAATCCATCGTGAACTTGTCAACGTCCGGGGCCATCTCGTGCGGGCAGTTCAGCATCTGCTCATAGGTGACCGTGTTGCCGGTGTGGGCGGCCATGCGGCCCATCGACGTGACCAGGCTCGCCTCCGCGCCGCGTTTGACCTCGTTATAGGGCTTGTTATTGCGGATGGCGTCGATCAGGTCCTCCCACTCGAGCCGGTACGGGCTCGGCTCCGGCTGTGGGAACCGCCAGATTGGTTCGACGTTTTCCATGAGGTGCCCCTTGAACGTGCGGACCTTGCCGGGGTAATGACTGCTGGTGGTGATGATGGCCGAGCCCTTCGTGCCGTGAGCGTAGCTGGAGAAGGCGTTTGTGCAGCCGTCCATATTGCGGCCCTGGTAGAAGAACTTCGTGCCGTCGGGGAAGGTGTACTCGACGTCATACGTATCGAAGTTCTGGTCGAGCGAGTCGCCGCGGTAGTGCCGGCCGCCGAGGGCGTGGGCCTGGATGGGCCAGGCGCCCTTCATCCAGGAGCACTCGTCGATCTGGTGGATGTAGTAATCGCTGAAGCAACCGCCGCTGGACCAGATCCAGCTATGGAAGGTGCTAATCTGCCACATCAGATCGCTGAGACTTCTGTTATTGGGGGTGCGCCTGGCCGTGGCGGACCGGCCGGACATGCGGTAACCGCGCAGAAGGATGATCTCGCCGATCTCGCCGTCTTCGATGCGTTTGCGCAGTTCCTGGCGGCCGCGGCAGTGGCGGATCATCAGGCCGACGCCGACCTTGAGGTTCTTCTTGTCGGCCTCCGCGGCCAGCTCGAACATGCGTTTCGTCGTGGGACCATCCACCGTGACGGGCTTCTCCATGAATACATTGAGTCCCTTTTCGAGGGCGTATTTGAAGTGGACCCAGCGGAAGGCCGGCGGCGTGGCGAACAGCGCGATGTCGCCCTTGCCCAGGCAGTCCATCGCCTTCTTGTAGCCATCGAACCCGAGGAAGCGTCGATCTTCCGGCACATCCATCCTGTCCGCGTACCTCTCCTTCTGCAGGTTTGCGTAGCTGCTCTTGAGCCGATTCGGGAAGACATCGGCCAGGGCCACCAGCTTGACCGGGCCGTTCTTGGCGGACAGGGCGTCGCCGGCCGCCCCGGTGCCGCGGCCGCCGCAGCCGATCAGGGCGATCTTGATCGTGTTGTTCTCACCGGCGTACAGACGCGACGTGAGTCCGGCCGCCAGGACGGAGGTCGCGGCGAGCCGGCCGGTACTTTTCAGGAAGTCACGGCGGGAGGTGCTGTTCTGCGTGCGTTCACTCATAGTGGGTCTTCTCCTACTTCGATGGTTGTAACGGATGCTGTCCTGGATTTCCAAGTCACCATCTACTCCTGGCCCGGCGGTCGCGCGGGCCCCAGGGCCCCATTATCGCCGGGATACGGCGCGACACAAGCAATTTCTCCAGGGAGGACGGACGAAGGGCGCAGCCTATTTCACCGATTTCGTTGTGATGCCGCAGAAGGGACCATATAATCCGAGCAGTATGGCGGAGAATGATATGCTCGATCGTCTGAAGCTGCTGATGATCGTCTGTGTCCTGTGTGCCTCCTCTATGGTCATGGCGGAGGGGAAAATCAGGCCGGTTCCGATAGGCTCCGAATCGAACCTGCTTGTCTGGACCGACACGTGCAACGTCTATGTGCTCCGGGACGGCGATGCGGCTTTGCTCATCGACTTCGGCGACGGCAGCGTGCTCGACCATCTGGGTGAGATCGGCGTGCGACGGGTCGAGTGGGTGCTGTTCACGCACCACCATCGCGAGCAGTGCCAGGGCATCGCGAAACTGGCCGCTTGGAAGCCGCAGATCGGGGCCCCGGAGATCGAGCGGGCCTTGTTCGAAGAGCCGACGCGGTTTCGCAAGGCGAGACCTGCGCTCGGCGACGCCTACACCGTACATGGGGCCAGCTACGTTCGGCCTCCGCTGGAGCCGGTCCGGCTGAATCGCACATTCAAGGACATGGACGTATTCACTTGGCGGGGCCGGGAATTTCGATGTCTCGACACGAAGGGCAACAGCCCGGGAGGGATGTCCTACCTGTGGAAGGTGGACGGCCGCTGGATCGCCTTCAGTGGCGATGTCATGCTGGACGGCGCCAAGATGCACACGTGGTTTGACACCGAATGGGACTACGGTTTCGCCAAGGGACTCTACGAGCTGATCGGCTCTGTCAGCCTACTCCAGAGCTACGAACCGGCCTATCTGTTGCCCGCGCATGGAGAGGCGATCGCCCGGGCGGTGGACCAGTTGCAGGAATACCAGGGCAAGCTCCGCAAGCTGGCCGGGCTGTACGTGCGCGGGTACGAGATCAACACGTTCGGCGCCGCCGATCAGGACACCGTCTCGAAACCGACGTCGATCCCGTACCTCTGGCAGGTCACCAAGCACCTCTACAAGTTCAAGAGGAAGGACTTCTGGCCGAACTTCGGGATTCTGATCGCCGACAGCGGTCATGCCCTGGTCTTCGACTGCGGCCTGATCGGCCGGGACCTGCTGGCGCGGTCGCTGGGGGCGCTGCAAGAGCAGTTTGGCTTGCAGAAGATCGACGCGGTCCTGATTACGCACATGCACGGCGACCACTTTCTCGACGTGCCGTACCTGCGGGAAAAGTGGGGGACTCAGGTCTGGACCCTCAAGGACGTCGCGGCCGCGTGTGAGCATCCCGAGCGATACGACTATGCGGCGATGATCCCCGCTTACCAGGCGGGATTCGATTTGCTCCCCGTCGACCGCACGTTCGAGCGTGGGGAGCGATTCGAGTGGGAGGGCTACACGTTCACCGTGGACTGGATGCCGGGCCAGACGGAATTCGGCTGCTGCATCCATGGGCAGATCGACGGCAGGCACATCGCCTTCACGGGCGACAATCTCTTCGGCGACTCGTCGGACCCGCAACAAAACGGTCATGAAGCCGTCGTCGCTCGCAATAGCGCCATTTTCGAGGAGGGCTATCTCTACGGGGCCGAGTACCTGCGGAAGCTTCAGCCGGACTTGATTGTGGCCGGACACTCGTGGGTCATGGACCGGCCGCAGCAGATGATCGAGCGGTTCGCCGCGTGGGCCCGCGAAATCCGCGACGCGTACGTGGGCCTCAGTGCCGAGGAGGACTATCGGTATATGTTCGACCCGTACTGGGTTCGGGCCGAGCCGTACCGGGTATTTGTCAAGGCCGGTCAAACGGCTGAAGCGACCCTGCGCATCCGCAATTTCCTGTCCCGGCCGCGGAAGCACCGCCTTGAGGTCCACGCCCCACGGGGTGTTGACATCGCGCCGGCCTTGTCGGAGGGCTCGATTGGACCGCAATCCAGCGATCAGTTCCCACTGAAGCTTCACGCCGCGCCGGACCTGAAACCGGGCGTGTACATCGTTACTTTCGACATCACTCTCGACGGCAAACGCTACGGCCCATGGTTCGACATGCTTGTCTGCGTAGAATAGCACCGCGAAGAAGCACTGGCGTATGGAATGCACTTTGCCTGCTCTGGGGCGGATCATGGACATTCATTACAAGACTTCCTGCGTCCTGTTCTCATTCCCTAAACCCGTGCCGCTAAGGAGGTTATGAACGGGCCGAGGGACCACCTCGTGACACAAAGCAGGCTTTCCTCTTGACAGGGAAGCTCGCGCCTCCATAATGGGGCCGTGTACAACTGAAGTATGGGGATGAAACGAGGGCGAGGGAGTGCGGAGAAGCGAAAGGGGGGTAGAAATGACGACCCAGGTCTTTCTGCAGCAGTTCTCGCATTGGTAGCGAGCTACCCAATTCCGACACAAACGAGTATGCGCTATTGACCGTGGCACACGAGGCGCGCGAGGGGGGCGGTCGATCCGCCCGGGGTGCGTCCATTTCCGAAAGGAGGTGAAGAGGGAGTCGGCCTGACCGAGAGGGGAGAAAGCGGGGGGGCATCCCGTCACGATGCCCCCCGGCGAATCGCAAGGGATTGCGACGCCGGAAGGACAGTTCAAAGGAATGAAGGGGATAAAAAATGAAGAGGGGAATGATTCTTGCTGTCGTGATGTTGGTCGTGGGCACGCTTTCTCTGCCGGCGGTCGCCGCGCAGGACGAAACCGGCAATGGCGCCCCCAGCGGCAACCACTTCACCCTGAACATCATCGGGGTCGACAATGACAAGAACGTGAACCTGGACCAAGCCGCCGGGCACGTCATCTTCGTCGCGCTTGGAAGTCCGAGTGAGGGAGGGGACGTCCACACCCAGATCCTATTGAAGAAGGGCGACTTCGCCGTCCTGGACAAGAATGGCACCGATGGCCAAGCCTCGTTCCAGCTTCCGCCCCCGGGCATCGATCCTTACGTGATCGGAGGCGACATGACGGGTGTTGACACCACGACAGACTACTCGGTCTTCGTGCGGTCTCTCGGCAAGCCCGGTGGTTGGTGCACCATCACCACCTGCGCGGAAGTGCTCGACAGCAGCTTCGGCGGCCTGCTGTCAAAGACGGTCCAGAGAACGATCCTGAACAGCCCCGGTTACTACGGCGGGGATGCCTCTCTGGAGCAGGTTGGTTCTGAGATTACGTTCCGGGAGAGCAAGAAGTCCACGTTCACCAATGTCACCGCGCAGCTCACGACGCTCGTGTTCCGCGTTTGGGTGGATCTGGATGCCGACACGGTGCAAGATGCAGACGAGATCTTCTATGTACGCGTCCCGATCTTCGATCCGTCGCTGCAGGGGGAATACTGGGACTACGACAATAACGGCTTGAAGATTCTCCAAGCTCGCTTCTACCCGGGTGTGCCGACCGACGTGACGGGTTGGGATACTCAGTGGCTTAAGTGATCAATGGCTTACAGGGCTCAGAACCCTTGGGTCGAGGGTCAGGGCCGGCGGTCTACGCCGGCCCTTTGCCTGGTGTGCCGAGCGCGCTACCTTGCGTCAGGAGCCCTGGCAGAGAGTTCCTTTGTGTATTCCCGATCGAGTGCGATGGCTTGGTCATCGGAAATGCCCGCACCAATGATCAGTCGGGTGCGGGCTTTGGCGGTCTGGCCGGTTTGGAGGTCCTGGCCAAAGCGAGAGAAATACAGAGAATAATGGCCTTCGCCTTCGTAGGGCGTTGCGATGGCGAAACATTCTCCGGGCGGCGCCATCAGGACCGCCACGAGACCGTTGCCGGCGCCACGCCGCAGGGCCAGCGGGGCCGCGAGACGCGGCATGATCGTCCAGGTCACCGGATTCGGTTGAAGTCCCCAGCGACCATCGCGGATGATCGGCAGGACCTGTTCGTCTCGGGGGAACATCTGCCATTCGCCATAGGTCTTCTTCGCCGGCAGGAGGCCGGGCTTCCCTTGTGCCTCGGGGTTCTCCCGGACGTAGACGCAGGGCGTGGGAAAGGCCTCGCTGAAATACGCGGCCAGGAACGACTCGAATCCGCTCAGGTCCTTGCGGGCCGTGACGGTCGTTTCGAGATCGATAGTTTGCGGGTCTTTCCATCGATACAGGGCCGTCATCTCGAACGGGCGGTCCACCGCTTCGGGCCACGTGACTTGGACGGCGCCATCGGGCAGCAGCCTCGCGATGCTGGGCCAGTCCCAGGCCCCCGCGCCGTAGCGTTTGCCCGTCGTGAAGACCCGGTAGAAGCTGAGAATTCCCATGCTCCGATCCAGTCTGGCTCCGGTGGGAACATGGATGACGGGCGCCAGGCCCAGCGACTTGCTCCCTTGCCGCAGCGTCCCGCGCAGCACGCCGGTATCGAACGTGTATTCCCCTTTGTCGTTTGCCACGAACGCCGGTTTGCGGGAGGTTTCTTCGCCGGCGGCCAAGCCGGCCATGAACACTGTCACAATCGCAGCACAAGCTCTTGTCAATCTGCGCGGTGACGCACGATCAGCAGCCATATCGTTGCTTCCCAAAGACTACTTTTTGCTGTCATCTTTCGGCAACTCACAGGCGACGCGGATACCGATGGAGTCGATCTGCGGCAGCCACCATCGGCTCTTGGGGATCTGGGGGTCGTTCATACGCCACCAATCCTCCTCGAAGCCTCGGGCCGCACAGCGCAGCTCGCCGGAGGGGCTGTCGTGGAAGCCGCCCCGGGCCACGTGGACCTTGCCGTCTTTCGGGCCGCCGGGATTGACCGTCTGCTTCTCTTTGACAGCCTCTTCGTAGCCGGTCGGACTGTAGAAATCCTGCACCCATTCGCGGACATTGCCCTGCATGTCGAAGAGGCCCCAGGCGTTCGGCTTCTTCGTGGCTATGGCGTGGGGCTCGACGTTGGCATTGGCGTTGTACCAAGCATAGTCCTTCAACTCATCCGCATTGCCACAAACGCCGAAGGCACTGGTCGTGCCGGCGCGGGCGGCGTACTCCCACTGGGCCTCCGTCGGCAGACGATACTTCTTGCCCGTCTTTTGCGAGAGCCATCTGCAGAAGGTCGTGGCGTTATGCCAGGTCATCCCGATCGCGGGGTGCTTCTTGCTGTAGCCCATCGTCATATCGCCGTAGACGGGGGTCGGACCGGTGATCGCGTTGACGCCCGCCGCGTTCTCGGCCTCGGCCAACTCGGCCGCCTGCTCCTCGGCGAACTCCTTCTTCGCCGTGCCCGTCTCCTGGTAGTAGGCTAAGAACATCTCGAGCGTGATCTCCGTTGTGCAGAGGTAGAAGGGGCTGAGCTGCACCTGGTGCGGCGGACCCTCGTGGGCTTCGCGGTCGGCCTCGCCGGTCGGACTGCCCATCGTGAACGTGCCGCCGGGGATCAGGACCATGTCGAGGGTCAGCTTGGAGCCATCCTTCGTCGTGACCGTCTCGGTGTACTTCTTGGCGAGATTGTCTTTTGTGTCGCGGGCATCCTGCCCGCGATTCGAGGGCGAGACGCCCTCGACACGAGTTGCCCCGACCATCAGAATGCCGGCGACGCAGGCCAGCAGAACGCCACACGTCAGAATGCTACGTCGATTCACTTCTTGTCTCCTAAAGTAGCACGGGCATCTTGCCCGTGGTCTTCAATTCATGGGCGCTCGCGCCCATGCTACTGTCACGGGTGCCCCACCCGCGGTTTTCAATCATGGGCGCTCGCGCCCATGCTACTATATCAGTTTCGTCCGACCCGGCATGAGGGTCGGGTAGCTGCCGCCGGCGTCCGGTTTCACCGGCGGCTCCATGCCGTCGTGGCAATCCTCCGCCTTGGGCGGGTAGTAGAAATCGGAGTTCTTCATCTGCTCCATCGTGACCTCTTTGCCCGTGTAGCAGGAGATCTGGCCCATGATGCCCATCAGCGTGCTGGGGATCATGTAGTCGCCGTTGTTGATCGGCTTGCCGGAGCGGATCGCCGCGAAGAGCAGGTCGTGCTCGCGCTGGTACGGATCGCACTTGGCGGTCGAGCGCCACGGCTTCTCGCCCGTGATCCGGCAGGCCGTGATGTCCGCTTTGCCCTTGCTGCCGAAGATGATGCTGGAGACCTCGTCGTAGCAGCCGGTCGTGGTCCGGCAGAAGGCGTAGATCCGCACGCCGTTGGCGTACTCGTAGACGACCGAGTGGTGGTCGAACACGTCGCCGTAGATCGGCTCGATCATCGAGGACCGCCCGCCCAGGCCGTGACACTTCACGGGGACCTGGTTGTGCATCACCCAACTGGAGCGGTCCAGGTTATGCACCAGGGATTGCGGGACATCGTCGCCCGAGAGCCAGCGGAAGTGGTACTGCGTGCTGCACTGCCACTGCACCTCGGTCAAGCCGGGCTTGCGGTCGATGACGACGTACGGGGCCCGGAGGAAATTCTCCTCGATGGAGATGATATCGCCGATGGCCCCATCATAGATCCGCTGCACGGTCTCCGCATAGCCCGTGTGGTAGCGGCTCTGGAGGCCGGAGACGAGGCACAGGCCCTTTTCCTTGGCCAGGTCGGAGGCCCTCTGCATCATCTTCATTCCGGCGGGGTCGATGCCGTGCGGCTTCTCGACAAACACATGCTTGCCCGCCTGAATCGCCGAGAAGGCGTGCAACGGGTGGAACTTGGCCGCATTGGCGATGACCACCATATCCGACGACTCGATAACATGCTTATAGCCGTCGAACCCGGCAAAGAGGTGGTCGTCGTCGGCCACAACCTGGCTACCCCTTTCTTTGCGGATCAGTTCGCGGACCGCTTTGACGCGATCCAGGAAGATATCGCACATCGCGGTCAGCCGGGCGCCCTTGTCCGCGGCCAGGGCCTGGGCGGCGGCGCCGCTGTTGCGTCCGCCGCAGCCGATCATCCCCACCCGGATGATGTCGCTGCCCCCGGCGTACGCGCCGACATTGAGCGCCCCCAGGACCGAGGCGGAAGCCACCCCGGTGGAAGCCTTCAGGAAGTCGCGTCGTGTCGTCCCCATGTTTGTGCCCGATGCATTTGCCATATTACCTCCTATTCGGTCATCCCTTACAAGGTCGGTTGCTTGGGCAACTATGGTAGCGGACCGACCCGGCTAATTCAAGGGGTCCCCGAATGCAATTGGCTTTGTTTCGCACGACGGCCCCTCGGCTCTTCGTAGGTTGGGCGTCCTCGCCCGACATCTTCGGCTTTCCTGAGGCGCCGGACTCGGCCTTGGCCGCCACCGAGGCAATTGGCTTTGTTTCGCACCACGGGCTCCGCGTGTCTTGGCCGACCGCCACGGAAATTGGGTTCGTTTTGCACAATTGGCCCTCCGGAGCCTGGGCCTCGCCGTGGGTCGGGGCAAATTGGGTTTGTTTCGCATCTTTCGCCCGTCGCGACCCGGCCTTGCCCAGGCTAAATTGGGTTCGTTTCGCACATTTGCCCTGCGGCCCCCGTCCCACCCGGCATCGCCGGGAATTGGGTTCGTTTCGCGCGATTTGCCCTCCCGGGAACGCCGATCTCCGGATCGGCATAATGGCAGGAATTGGGTTTGTTTGTACAACACCCCTCGTCCCTCGTCCCCCAGGCCTCGACCTACCCGGCGCCGCCGGGAATTGGGTTCGTTTGGCACGATCGGTCCCGCCAACCCCTGTGCGGCGGGCGGCAAATTGGGTTCGTTTCGCATCTTTTACCCGTCGCGACCCGCACCTGCCCGGGCCAAATTGGGTTCGTTTTGCACGATCGGTATCGGATTGGAACGCAGGAATAGTGGAATATTGGAATGGTGGGGTATCTCGCCCGCCGGGAATTGGGTTCGTTTTGCACATTTCGCCCTCCGGGGCCCCGGCCGATCAGCCAAATTGGGTTCGTTTTGCACGATTCGCTTGGCACTTGACGCTTCACACTTGAAACCCCCTCCGAAATTGGGTTCGTTTCGCACATTTGCCCCCGCGTCCCACGGCCCTGCGGCCCCATCCCACCCGGTGTCGCTGGGAATTGGGTTTGTTTCGCACGAATTTACACCACCGACGTGCAGAGAGCACGGAGCCGAGGCCCAGCCATTTCCGGAGATGACCTGGGAATTGTCTCTGCGATCTCGGGGTCTCTGTGGTGCAATCATTGCGGCTCGCGGATGAAGGAAGAGCGGCGTTTCACTGGTTCAGGCAGGCCCGCAGAGTCCCGGACCCCGCGCATCGCCGCGGCTGCCTCCGCGCGCGACCCTACATATATATATAGACGTTCGTCGAGGCCCGTATGTTGTGCAAAAACCAAAAATCCAGCAGAAGTTCTTCATCGCCGGATCAGCCCGGCCCAGAGACCTCGGTTTGCAGTGTGCTCGTAAGAGCGTAAATGCTTTTCCACCACAAATTGCACTGATGACACGAATGCGATCGGTTCGTCTCTCTTATTCATTCGTACCACTACTTGTTCAAATCTTGTCTTCTCGCGAAGATTCTCGCCGGTGCGTAACGTAAGCCGTTAGGACCCAAAGAATTATGTCTCGCGCAAAGACGCCAAGATCGCAAAGGCAGGTACACCAGAGTCCTGTCTTCTTGGCGCTCTTTGCGTCTTGGCGCGAGGACAGATTTGGTTGCGGCCGAAGGCCGCGCTGGGGGATTCGTGGCATTCGTTGTTTCTATGTCCTTCCCTGCCGGGGACTTACACGACCTCGTTAAGGTGACTGGAGCCGGTTCGTACGTAGACTCCTGGCGCCCCGAACCGGGTGATGCCGAATAGATGTGCGGAATTCCCGCGCAAGAATCCCGCGACCGTCCCTTCGACAGGCTCAGAGCCTGTCCTGAACCGTGCGAAGGGACAGGCTTGACAACGGCTTGCTCATGGATGCCCCGAAACCCCCAATCCGCAATCGAGTTGTCCCTGGCCCAGAGCTCCTGACGGTTGTCTTTGTCCTTCCGACAACAGGGAACTGCCGGCTGATGTTTGACCGCAGGGGCGCTGCCCCCGCACCCCCGGCATTTTGCGCTTTTCGCGAATAGCATGATATAAAAGAAGATGCGCCGTTACCCGGTGCTATATTCGTGAGGCTCCTGAAGTTCTCGCTCGCGCGCTTGACCTGCCCGACCGGACAAGCTACAATCGTTGGTGCTGGTTGGAGAGAACTACATGGCGGCAGTGCAGGAGACGGAGAATTTTGGGAAAGCACCCGCGACCTCCGTGGTTGCGCCATGGCCGGCGGAAGGTACAGGCGGACCGAAGCTGCTGGACCGGCGAATCGGGGAGCAGCACAATCGGTTACTGGCCGAAATACGTATGGTGTCCCCCGAATTCCGCCATTCTATGGTGTCCCCGGAATTCCCCGGAATTCGAATTGAGGATGCTGTCGCCAGATGTAGATATGATGACTGATATCACCAGTGTCGGTATGGTATGACTGACGGCACCACCTTGTCGTAGGCATCAGAATCACCGTAGCCAAGCAAGCTCCTGACGGCCGCCACGGCGTCCTTCATCTCCGTCTCGGGGCATGGCCCCACCACCACTCTAACCTTCCTCCACGTTGCATCGTCTTTCAGCCTGAATTTCGCGTATGGGACTATTCTGCCATTGTATGGTCTAAAACAATATCTCGTGAAAAGGTCATCATTACAATCCCGCACCGCATGAATTAACCTCCATTCCTTCTCGTTAAGAAACGCGGCATGTTTGAATCGGAGTGCCTCGCTCACGAGGGCAATCGGCCGCTCGGTGGACTTCTGCCCCGTCGTATTCAGGTGATTCTCCACTATCGCAAGTTGCTTGTCCTTGCTGTAGATGCAGCGTTCTAACCATGTTGATTTGTCTGCTCGGAGTGGCTCAATACTCGCGAAAGGGAACCCTATGGCGTATCCGCCGTGCGAGCAGTAGGCCCGCCATTGCCCCAATTCATCCGGGTCTTCTGAGAAAGAGCAGACGAAGAACGTGCCCCCGACCGGGTGCTGCCCCAGATTCTTCAACAGCTCTGCAAGTTCGTGGGCCGTTGTACCATGTCTCTTGCTGACTTCCTTGCTCTCCAAGTAGTCTGTAATAACACGCAGGCCCTGGAAGAACTCACTCCGATCATTCATGTAGAAGATGTTACTGCCCCAGAGTTCATGGTGCTCCACTATGCCGATCAATCCTTCCGCCGTTGTATAGTGAAAGAGATAATCTAGTTTCTTTGCTGCCATAGCGCGCCCAATCTACTCCACGACGGGAGAATAACAACAACGACACAGATCATTTGTGCAGTTCGCGACCGGAAGCGTCGGATGTCGTAGTTCATCTTTCAAGAGAACACGCGTGCCATTGATGTCACGGCAGGCTTGGCATGAAATCCCGTCACATGCACATGATAATTCGACATACTGAATGACCCCGAGCCTTTTTAGGCCGCTTAAGCTCGTTCTTCTTAGCAGGCCAAGTTGCCTGCTTTTTTGCTCCATTTTGCGTCCGCTTGCCATCTCTTACCTCACGATAAAAGGAAAAGCATACCCCCGAGCAGCGTGGCTCAGCGCGGTGTTATATGGCCTGTGTACGATCTTGATCTACTCTGGGGTCTTGCCTGTCTCTTCTGATGAAGAGGAATCATCGTCGCACGCATACACCTCTTCGGACCAGAAGTCAACAATCTTCTTCAAGACGGGCAGAAGTTCAAACCGTTCTCCCGCCTTCCGCGTGAACACAACCGTCAGACGGTCAGAGGCTTCATTCTCTCGGTATGCCACCTCCGCAATGTCGGTTGTCGTGAGGCTCACTGCCTCAATCGCCCCAGTTGAGTCAACAGTAGCCCAGGGTTCCGTGTAGAGATGCTTGAAGGCAGTGGCGATGCTCCTTATGTCCTTGAAAGCACCACCCGTTTGCCGAGATACATATCTACAATAGCCCGTCAGGTTTCGGAAGCGACAGACTTTGGCATGATCGTGTTTCTCGTAGTAGTTGTAGTAGTGATCGGCCATCTGAGAGGCCGCGACCGCTGCATTGAACCCTCGTCTGACATCCGGGTTATCTTCAAACTCGAAATAGTTGCCCCTGACAAAGGTGATAAAGAATTGGTCAGGTGTCATACCCATGCCTGAACTCCCGGAATTCCGCTTCTTGGAAGTTGAGGTACTCCCGGTTGTCAAACCAAATTCCTAATTCTTTAAGGTAGCATTCTGTAGTAGTAGCATCTTCTTTCTT
>Ga0315289_10011020_pt1 | contig 12858 bp, 10 predicted proteins | sample YL17G11_40_MG_FD_203452 | JGI IMG/M metagenome (GOLD analysis project Ga0315289, IMG submission 203452) | Sediment microbial communities from Yellowstone Lake, YNP, Wyoming, USA - YL17G11_40 | ecosystem: Environmental > Aquatic > Freshwater > Lake > Sediment | place: USA: Wyoming | collected...
CTAGACAACGATTGTCGCCAAATGGATACCAGAGCCGCACATGGCGGTGAACCTGGGGCGCTGGCGTCCCCGCGCGCGAAAGCCGCGAGGCCAGAAGTCGTGGGTTCAAATCCCACCGGCCCCACCATTTTATGGGGTTAATTGAACATTCATAGGCGCGTTGGGCCGTATCCCCAGCTACAGGAACCTCCAATCGTTGATGGAGGAGACGGACGAGCAGTTCGTGAAGGATTGGATTGCAGACCTCAACGAGGGCACCAAGAATTACGCTGTCTACGTTCTGAAGCTGATTGATTGGGGGAAACCAGAAGGGCACTAGCAGTCTGGCGAGGACATGCTAAACCGATGGAAGCGGTTGCGGAGGGGCAGGAACGAGGATGCACGGAACGAGTTCGTCAGGATTATGCACCGCTACGTCGAGACCAAGAAGTTCAGCAGAAAAAATAAAGATGACGAAAGGGAGAGATAGGAGAAAGACGGTGAGGAAGAGCGCAAGGCAACCGGCACCGTCGACCGCAAGAATTGATGGGCTGCCAACCGCAACTTCTTCTCCCATTTCGATGTACCTCTCCCCGACCTGAGCTCGGAGCAGGAAGGACGGCTGTTCAGAGTCGCCGAAGTCGACAAGCAGAGGGGGCAGTTCCTTCCACGGATGACTACAGAGGAGGCGAAGGTCGTCATCGAGAATGCTCCGATGCCCTACAAGGCGGTTTTGAGAGAGAGATGTTTCGCGCAATCTGTACGCACCTGAGATCTAATCGACGAGTACGAGAGCCGCAAGGCGTTTGACAGATACAGACCGTCCAGCGAGTTCCCCAGTGTGACGGCGGAGCATCAAGACCACCTGTTGGGTCTCAGCCTATCGTCCCGTCAAAACAGCATGAACAAAAGAATCACCATGAGAGTAACCTACTCGATCTGGCTCCTCGCCGTTGAAGATAGCCCTAATGCATTCCCTGGAGTCCACTGTCACTCGACTTGGATCAAGTTGCTCTTTCTGATTCAATGCCAGACGTGCTCTTCCAAGTGAATTCCGACCGGGCTCGCTAATAATCATGTCCTGAAATTTCGGACACTATCTGTGATGACTACCTGAAGCGAAAAGGCCGTTGCATCATATTACAATTGGGAACCCTAATGTGGATCAAAGTGTAAGAGATCTATGAAAGAAGGAATCACGGCGATCAAAAGTGGGAACTGGCCCGGCGTGAAATGCGTTTTCCTAGACAGCCCAGATCAAACTGGCATAATCTTCGAGCTCATTGGGAGGGACTCGTCCTGCCGAAGGAATAGTGGTTTACCGGTTCCGGCACACGGAGATAGAATAGGACTTAAGTTGTCATTCCCCGCGCCAGAATCGGAACTGCTTTTTCCACTCTGCCCTTTCTGCTAAGGTATAACTGATCATGCAGATTCACGCAGGGGCCGGCGGCGTATGGAACAAACTCGAGAATTTCGCCGATTTTGATCTTTGACGCATTTCTGACCAACCGTATGACGCCGTGTTCCTCTGAGAAACTGATAAACTCGCCCCGATAGAGATGCTGTTCTCTTAGATGGGGATATTTGGCTTCATCAAAATCGAAGGTCTTCAGCCCGCCATCTATAACGATTCTGTTCGGGCTAGGTTTGCTCACAACAGTACAGAAAACAGAGAGCGCACAGTTCTTTACCTGCACCATTCCGCTCTCAACGTTCGCATAATCGTAGAAAATATACTCTCCAGGCGTTATCTCCGTGACCCCTGGGTATAGCCCAGATATCTTCGCAGTAGGTGTACCACCTACGACCACATCCTCAACCGAAATCTTGTTTTCCTCAATCTTCTTTTTCGCATTCATAACCACAGACATAGCTTGCCGGACAAGCATTGGCCAACGCCTACGAGGGTACGAACCCACGTGCCCTTCGTACCCCATTATTCCCTTCAAGATCAAGTTCTTACCCTGCGCTATCCGTCTCGCAAGCTGAGCAGCTTCTCTTGGAGAAACTCCGCATCGATGGTAACCACAATCCACTTCGATGATGCATTTGATCTCTACGTCTGCTTCTTTACCTGCTTGGGAAAGTTGATCGATCCCTTCACGACTGTCGACGCACACTCTCACGTCAGCTTGTTTAGAAAGATTCGCAAGGCGTCTAAGCTTTCCAAGCCCAATAATCTCGTTGCTGATCAAAACATTCCTGACACCATTCCTTACCATCACTTCTGCCTCGCTTACTTTCTGTGTGCAAATCCCTACTGCTCCGTAGCTCATCTGCTTCAGAGCAAGCTCAGGACTTTTGTGGGTCTTAGAGTGTGGCCTCAATCCTACATGAGCCTCTTTGGCAAAGTCAGCCATGTCACGTAGATTCCTCTCCATCGTTTCAACTTCCACCACCAAGCACGGAGTGTCGAAGCCCATTACCCCTAATGCCAAAGAGCGCTTGATTGACAGCGTCTTAGCAGAGTCGAGGGTTCTACTCATCAAGAACATCTCATCTATTCAGGAGTCCTTTCGCGAGCCAAATAGATTATTCTTTGAGTTCGGTCACGCAATTGTCGGAGCCAGACTTCACGTTGCGAGCATGCTGCTAGCAAGAACGCGTCCTCGGCGTTTCACCAAGGCGCCGAAATCTGCGATGAATACGACCGACTGAGCTTCCGCTATCACCCACGGCCCTCCAACACCAGATCTTGTTTCGAATCCATAGTACTCGTATGCCGCAGAGAGTTCGTTCGCGTTTGATACCGAATTGAGATGCGAGCGATCTATTTCTACAAGACCTCAGGGTTTGCGAGAAAACGCAGCTGCTGTCCTCTCATGAACCTGATTGCCTCTTGCTGGACTATCCGGTCTGAATACTCTTGGGCTTCTCGAGTGAAAGAAGCGATATGTGGCGTGACGATGACGTTGTCAAGTTCAAGGAGCGGGCTGCCAACGGGAGGCGGCTCAACCGTCTGAACATCCAGTGCGGCTCCAGCGATTTTCCTCTCCTTTAGAGCCTTCACGAGATCTGGTTCACTCACAACTCTTCCCCAATCATCCAGAAGCCAAGTCGCACGTACGAAAGCCCTCACTACGAAAACCTCAGACGCACCACTCTCTCGTGTTCCTATTCTTGGGACTTGCGCAAGCGGGTTATTGTCCGGAAGAGCCGCGTAATTCAGGGCTCAGATCAGGAATCGTAGGAGCGAATAGCGCAGCCCTAGTGAGCAAACTATGCCTAAACCACCGAGTAGCCCGGTCACTTCCTGGCTGACCTAAGAAAGTCTTCAGTTGCAGTGAGCGTTTTCTCGATCTCCTCCTCCCCATGCGGCAGAGATACGTAGAAATGTACTTCGCTGGGAGTCATGGCAAGTATTCCTCTTGTGAGCAGGTGTCGGAAGTAGTTCTTCTCTGCTTGCTGGTCCGCGTTTGTTACAAGGGACTTCAAATCCTTTTTCTGAATCTTGTTCTTCAGGAGATGTACTTTGGCGATTGAACCGTATCCCGTCACACAGGCGTTTGCTCGAGTATCTTGCACAGCGTCTTCTAGTCCTTTGATGAGTTTGCTGCCCAGCCTGTTTATTTGCTTGTACACATCGCCTTTCTCGTAAAGCTTGGTTGCCTCGTACCCAGCTCTCATGATTAGGGGATTCCCCACGTAGGTCCCGCCCCGTACGACCTGCTCGGACTTCTTTGGGTGTTTCACCGAGTTCATCAGCTCCATCACGTCTTCCCTTCCGCCTACGGCTCCTACTGGGAACTCACCGCCGCCTATTGCTTTGCCAAAAGTGGTTAGATCAGAGGTGACCCCGTATGCCTCTTGGGCTCCTCCTGGGGATAATCTGAACCCGGTTATGACCTCATCGAAGATCAATAGTGTCTGAGCATCATTGCAGACTTCTCTCAAGCCCTTGACGAATTCCTTATCGGCCGGTACAGACGCTCCTCCGACGACCAGCTCAAGTATGACGCAAGCCATTTGTTCTTTCTTGATCGTTTGATAGATTGCATCTGGATCGCCTGTAGGAAGCACGATAGTGTTTTTGGCGGAGAGAGGATCGTGACCTGCCGACTCCGGCTCCTCTGTCGGCCAGCCCCCGCCTACGAACAGTGGCTCGAGAACTCCGTGAAAATGTCCCGCGAGTTTTCCGATCTTGTCTCTCTTCGTGTAGGCTCTGGCTAGCTTGATCGCGTGTAGATTGGCTTCGGTGCCGCTGTTGTTGAACGTGATCATCTTTACGCTGGGCACCAGTCTGGTCACTTGTTCAGCGAGCTTGACTTCCCATTCGTTGCAGACTCCGAAATGGAATCCCAGCTGTAGCTGTTCCTTGACTGCGTCGACTATTACAGGATGCATGTGACCCAGAATGAGTGCACCATGACCCATCCAGAAATCAGCGTAGACGTTGTCCTCGAAGTCGACAAGGCTACTTCCGTATGCTTTCTTCGCGTAGAACGGGTATGGCTCGAAGTATCGAAGAGGTCTTGTTACACCGGCAGGGATGACTCTGGTTGCTCGTTCATACATACTCTTGGAAATCCTCTCCACCAACCTTGGCCCCAAACGAGTGAGAGAATCGATATAAAGATCACGAACCCCAATTGCGCGCGACGAGTATTAGGATTCGTTTGCTAATGTCGATTAGCCATGGATCTGTTGTTCGGATTCAGTCGCCTGATAGCTCAGCGCGTCCCATAGTCGAAGCCTCTGCGCAGAGCAGAAAACGGTGAACGAGCATCTTTCAAGTATCCTGTTCAGAGGAAGCCAACGGGTACTTGCCGTACTTTCTTGCCTCTTCTACCATTGCATGAATATTCTCGACTTTGACATTAGCGTGAAGGGAGTTGCTTGAAGTCAAGACAAACCCGCCTCCCCTGGCAGCCGCATCTATGCATCTTCTGACATCTTTCCTAACGTCCTCTTCTCGACCGAATGACAAGACATACCGACAGTCAACGTTGCCAAACAGGCAGATTGTCTTTCCATATTTGGCCTTGATGTCGGCTAGATCCATGGCCCCGGGCTCAATTGGATGTAAACCATCTATGCCAGTATCGATTATGTCATCTAGAATCGGGTAGAGATTGCCGTCTGAATGCTTCAGCACCGCGACGCCGCGCTTCTTTCCGATTTCAACGATCCTCTTCAAGTTCGGAAGTTCGAATTCCCTGAAGAACTTGGGGCTGATTAGTGGGCCGTGGTTGTCGGCATAGTCGTCAGCCACAAATAGAACATCGACCCCGGCCTCTATTGCAGCTTGCGCGATTCCCTGACAGGCGCGGCCGAGCTTGTCAAGAAGCTTCCTCGCAAAACTCGGGTTCCTGTAGAAATCAATTCCTATCTTGTCGATTCCTCCTCTGACCTGAAATGCCAGGTGCCAACCACTAAAGAGAATGGCCATCGTGACTATGTCTTCGCTCCTCAGAGGTTTCATGAGGACATCCATCATCTCGACGACGTCAGAATCGAAGGCATCAGGAGGATCATAGTTCTCCAGATCTTCTGGGGTATTCACTGTTCCCCCCACGAAGAACGTAGTTTTGGCTTTCGGGCTCGTCTGCATGATTCTTCCCCACTGATCAACAAACCTGTTCTGATCGGTGATTCTTGGCTTGTACCTCTTCGTGGTCAACGACGAAGCAGATAGCACTGGAACGGCATCAAAGTCAAGCTTCTTGCAAGCTTGCACCAGGGCCAGCCTGTAGTCTACTGAGGACTGCCAACTCTCGCTTCCTCCTGACATGCTAAAGACTTCCTTGCCGAAACTGCTTGACTGAAGAGCTTCGCCCATGAGGGCGCGTACTATCGGGGGATCTAATCCCAGGTCGGTTATCGGAACGCAATCCGGCTCCTTCAGATCTAGAGCTGTGAAGAAACGTTCCCTGTGATTCACTACGGCGTCGACCTTGAGCTACATCCGACATCTCTTGTTATAAAGATCTATATGCGGTTGCAAAGAAAGTCGTAGCTGGTGCAAAGATGTGGCGGGAATTCGTCTCAAGAACCTGATCAAAAGCTTTGGTAACGTAGTAGCAGTCGATAATTTGAGCTTAGACATCAAAGATGGTGAGTTCCTTGTCTTGCTAGGACCTTCGGGGTGTGGGAAGACGACTGCACTTAAATGCCTCGCAGGTCTGGAGACTCCTGACAGTGGTGAAATCTACATTGGAGATAGAATTGTCAACGAGCTCCCGCCCAAGGAGCGCGACATCGCTATGGTCTTTCAAAGTTACGCCCTCTATCCCCATATGACTGTCTATAATAATATGGCATTTCCTCTAAGGATGAGAAAACGCTCGAAAAATGAAGTCGACGAAAGAGTCAAGAAAACCGCCGATTTGCTTCGGATAAGAGAGCTGCTCAATAGAAAACCTAAACAATTGAGTGGCGGTCAGGCACAGCGGGTCGCACTAGGTAGAGCCATCGTTAGAGAACCCAAGGCCTTTCTCATGGATGAACCACTAAGCAACTTGGATGCAAAACTCCGTGTGTACATGAGGGTCGAACTGAAGCGACTGCAGAAGGATCTCGGAACGACTACGGTCTACGTCACCCACGACCAAGCAGAGGCGATGACTATGGGCGATCGAGTAGCCGTCATGAACCAAGGACGAACGCAACAACTAGCAACTCCCCATGACATATACCACAAGCCAGATACAGTCTTCGTAGCGGGATTTCTTGGGAGCCCTCCTATGAACTTGATCACATGCACATTGAAAGAAGGGGGAATCCTACAATCGTCGCACTTTCAGCTACAGCTTCCGGCGTCCATTGCCAAAACGGTCAAGAGCAGAGCCACAGACAGTAACGTAGTTCTGGGGTTCAGACCTGAAGACATCAAGCTATCAAACAGACCGGCAGGCAACGCCATAGAGACAGAAGTCTACATGTACGAGCCGCTCGGCTCAGAAATCATCGCTGACCTGAAGATCGGCGATAACATGATCAAAGCTAGGACGAGTCCCGACATGGAACTGAAAATAGGCGATAGACTCTGGCTAACAGTAGAAGAAGATGCAATCCACATATTTGACACGAAGACAGAAGAAGCTATAGTCTAGTTCGATCATCAACGAGGATTCTTTAGCAACGTGGGAACGTGCGAAGCATCCCCTTGACATGACAGACAGCAGACACAATTTTTCAGAACTATATGGTCCAAGATCACAGTGATCGGGGAGCTCAGGATGGAGAGACAACAACTTTGGTGGGAATCCTAGAGCAAATAGAAAATGCTATCGCCGATCTTGACATGAGCAAAACTGACAGTCTGTGTCAGAAAGCCCTGGAGATTGGAATCGACCCCTACCGAATCGTCAATGCCATGTCTAAGGGCATGGAGGAAGTGGGAAAGAGGTATGAGAGTGGGGACTACTTTCTCAGCGAGCTAATTGCTGCTTCAGAAATATTGAGACAAGGGATGAAGATTATTGAGCCTCATTTGAGCATGGGCGAGTCGCCTAGCGGAGGTAGAGTCCTAATAGGAACGGTAAGAGGAGATGTGCATGATATAGGAAAGAATCTGGTTTCAACACTCTTGAAGAGCGCGGGGTTTGCGGTGAAAGATCTTGGGAATGACGTTTCGCCCAATAAGTTCATTGCCGAAACGAAGGAGTTCAAACCAGACATTTTGGCGCTCTCAGCTCTATTAAGTACGACTATGCCGGAAATGAAGATCGTAATAGAGGGTTTGGAGAAGGAAAAAATCCGCACCGGACCAAAAGTGATCATAGGTGGGGCGCCTGTGACCAAAGGATTCGCAGATAGAATAGGCGCAGATGCGGCGTCTATCGATGCAGTTGAGGGAGTTTCAATCTGCAGGATTTGGATGAAGGAAAAACAGACTTGAATTCGAGAGAGAGAGTTCTAACCGCTCTTGCCCATGAAGAACCTGACCGAGTTCCCTTTGACCTAGGAGGCTGGTCTTCAACTATCGAAAGGATTCCATATGATAGATTGAAACAATACTTGGGGATAAACTCCCCAACAAACACATTCTGCAGAGATCACTCGATTCTGGAGGATGAAATATTAGAGAAACTGGGAGTGGACACGCGCTATTTGCATCTAGATACCAAGGAAAGTGGAGTAATCAAAGGAAAAATAGGCCAGACAACAGGCGATAATTCATATGTGGATGAATGGGGAGTAAGATGGGCAAAGCCAGAAACAAGCTACTACTGGGACATGATTGAACATCCACTCAGAAGCGCAAGTGCGGAAGATCTAGAGCGATACGAATGGCCGGAACCTAATGAATTCGGTCCACTCGAAGGGATAGAAGACCAAGCAAGAGTATTATTTGAAGAAACGGATAAGGCTATAGTGGCAGAACCATTCGGAGCGATATTCGAGCAGTCTATGTACATGAGAAGTTTTGCCGGGTTCTTGGCCGATCTACACGTTAACCCAGATTTCGCTACCAGACTTATGCAAAAAGTCACTCAGACCCTTTTACCCCATATAGAAGAGTTCGTGTCAAGAGTCGGAGATTATGTGCAAATCGTGGATATTGGAGACGACCTTGGAATGCAGGATAGACCTTTGATATCACCACAGATCTACAGGAAGCTTGTTAAACCGTTTCACAAGAGAGTTGTTGATACTATCAAAGCGAAGACTGACGCTAGAGTGTTCTTCCATACGGATGGATCCGTTTTCCAATTGATCCCGGACCTGATAGATGTGGGCATAGATATTCTCAGTCCAGTTCAGCCCCTAGCTAGGGATATGGAATCAGACAGATTGAAAAAGATGTTTGGAGAACAACTTGCGTTTCACGGCGGCATAGACATTCAAAGGGTCCTCCCGAATGGAACTCCTGAGGAGGTTGGACAAGAAGTCAAGACAAGAATTAGTGCCTTCGGTGCCGGAGGAGGGTACATAGCAGCTCCCGCACACAACATACAACCTGATGTCCCACCTGAGAATATGGTCGCTTTGTGTAAGGCTGTAAGAAGATACGGTGAATATCCCATAGATGGGTGAAGAGTCAGTTGCAAGAGGGTCCTGTAAACATCAATTCATGAACACAAGTCCTCAGAAATGTCATGCAGATCCAACTAAGTCAGTTTGCTTTCGAAAGGTGTTCGGGATCTTGGATCCCAACGTTGAATCTGATAATATTGAGGGACCATCTCATAGAGCTTTGCCACAGACCCTCATACGGGCCTCCTGATATCGGTTTTGAAGTAGTCGTTCAGGAAACGCATCTCTGACTGCTTGGCTCCTCGCCTGCTTGAAAAGTCGCCGATTCAGGTGCACAGGACAGCCCTTCTGACCTGTACCAGATTCCCTAGACAACTAACTTGAAGACCATAAACTCAAATAGCAAGCGCGGGGCTGGAGTGTGGCGGGTCTCGAATCAAGAATCGGACAAAGCGTCTCGAGAATGTAGGAGCTGGTGACATTGAACCCGCACTTAGAGATCGCGATAGCGCTATCGTCTTTCGAAGTTGCGCGTTTTATCCTCATATCACCGCATTTGACAAGGAAACGGAACAGACTCCAATTGACAAGTGGGGGGCGAATCTAAGATAGTAAAGAAATCTGGTCTTATGATGTTACTATTCGCAGCACCTGCGCTTATGCTTGTAGCAGGATTCGTTGGTTATCCTCTCTTGTATACCGTGTATTTGAGTTTCACGAACAAACATTCAGTAGAAACCGTGATCAGTTTTGTCGGCTTTGCGAATTACTCCAAACTCCTAGGAGACGAAGTATTTTGGCGAGATTTTGGAAATACACTGATTTACACAGGTGGAACAGTCTCTCTTCAACTTCTGTGTGGCATAGTCGTTGCGTTGATATTGAATGAGAATTTCAAGGGTAGGTCTATTGCAAGAGGCTTGGCCTTGTTTCCCTATGTTGTGCCTTTCATTGTGGCGACCCTAGTGTGGAAATGGATGCTGAATCCGATGTATGGTATAGTACAATACTGGCTGATGAATTGGGGGATTGTTAGTCCAACATTCGACTGGGGGGCTTCAGGTTACTGGTCGATGCTTTTCACCATTCTTGTCGGAGTTTGGTGGCTACATCCTTTCGTGACTATGTGCGTCTTATCACGACTTCAGGTTATTAATCCCGAACTCTATAATGCTGCACACATTGATGGCGCATCAGCGTGGGGTCGTTTCAGACATATAACGATGTCACAGTTGAGACCCGTTTTGTTCATTGTGATTCTTCTCAGATTGATATGGATGTTTGTCAACTTTGATGGTGTCTATCTGATGACCAGGGGAGGACCTATAGGCCAAACGGAGACGCTGCCCTTATTGATTTACATGAAAGCTTTCTCTGCATATAGGTGGGGCGAAGCAAGTGCAGTAGCAGTAGTGATGTTTCTCGTATTAGTTGTTGCGACGATTGCTTACTTCAAGGTTTACAGAAGATAGGTGGAAAAGGAAAAATGAGGGTCAGGTATCTTCGCAGAACTGTCCTATACCTTATCGTCATCATCGTGATTTTTGCCATCAGCTTTCCCCTTTTTTGGCTCGCTATTGAATCCTTCAAGCCAAATACCGAGTTGCTACTTGTTCCACCAACTATTCTGCCTCTTAAACCGACTCTTGAGAACTTTGTGAGGGTAATAGAAGAAACGGACTTCCTTTTGTGGTTTAGAAACAGTCTGATCTGCGCGAGTTTTGGAACCATCATTGCTGTTGTTCTGTCGGCTCTGTGTGGATATGCACTGGCTAGGTACAAGAGTAAGGCTTTCAGTACTCTCTCATCCGGCATTCTCTTCGCATATATGGTTCCCCCCATAATGCTCATCATTCCCATGTATCTGATAATGGCAAGTCTGGAATTGATCAACGATCTATTGTCAGTTGTGATTGCCTATGCAACGTTTTTCACCATTTTTGGCACCTATCTCATGGAGGAGTTCTTCGAAACAATTCCACCTGAGATAGAGGAAGCTGCAAAGACTGATGGTGCTGGCACCATGGTCCAATTCTACAAGATAGCGCTTCCTCTCGCACTCCCGGGAATTATCGCCGTCGCATTATTCTCTTTCATAAATTGTTGGAACGAGTATTTGTTTGCAGCGACATTCATTAACGTCCAGGCTTTGAGGCTTTTGCCCCCTGCGCTCTTTATTTTCAGAAGTGGGAAAGTTGTAATGTGGGATCTGCTTTTGACCTCATCGACTTTGTCAATCGTTCCCCAGATACTCGTATTCATGTTAGTTGAGAAATACTTCATGAAGGGATTCGGCGCTATGGCTTTGAAGGGCTAGCTTCCAAGCGAAATGCCCGACCGGCGAGTCGTGATATCACAAGAGGAAGTGCGCATAGACATATCGTATCTGGAGGACTGAGGCACGGCCGGTTATGACATCGTCTTCATTCATCCATCAAGGAGATTGGAGATTCGATCCAAGCCATCTTATGCATACCTGCCAATGGGCGTTTTCAGTCTAGCCTCTTTGGTGAAGAGAAGTGGATTCAGAACCGCGGTGGTAAATCTGGCTTTGGAGAAAGAATTAGATCCAAATCTCAACCAAGCTGAGCGATTGAAGAATCTGGACTCCACGATTTATGCTGTAGATCTTCACTGGTTCACCTATTCTGCAGGAGCTGTCGAGGTTTCACGCAAACTAAAGCAGTACCATCCTGACAGTGTGGTCCTAGTCGGAGGACTCACTGCAACTTGGTATGATGTCGAAATACTCCGCAAGTATGGTTTCATAGATGCCGTTGTGAGAGGCGAAGCAGAAGAAGTCATTGTTCAACTTGTAGAGAAGTGGCTGTCACATCAACGTTTGCATGGAACTAGGGGACTCACCTATCGCGATTCGGATGGCTCCATAAAACGTGCAGCGATGCCCAAACCTGCAAACATGGACGAGCTGGATTTCGTCGAATTACCACTTCTGAAGGATTGGAAGGCTTATACAACTGTAGATATCGACGGCTATTCCGAATGCATACCTTCAGGATATTGGTTACCGATAGCAAGAGGCTGCAGGTACAACTGTATTCATTGTGGAGGGGGTTCTGATGTTTACTATCTACTTACTGGAAGGGAAAAAATGGGGGTTCGTTCACCTGAGAATGTTGCAAAGGATATTGCGAGGTTGAGTGAAAAGGGACTCGAGGTTGTTAAACTGAGTCATGATCCTGAAGCCATGGGAGTGAAGTACTATTCGCGTCTGTTAGAAGAGGTCAAGAAGACCGGTGTCGACATTTCAGTATACCTGGAGAGCTTCAGAGTACCATCCTCAGACTTCGCTAGGAAACTGGCTAGGACTTTTGCGTTCTGCAAGATTGCCATCTCAGCGGAATCACCTTCGGAAAACGTCAGGATGAGTGCTGGACGACATTTCACAAATTCCGAGTTGTTCAAAGCCATCGAGAAACTCGAACAATATGAAGTCGACGTTGACGTCTACTTCCTTATAGGCCTCCCCGGTGAGACTCTGGAGTCATTGAGTCTCCTTGAGCCTTTTGTTCGTCGGCTGATGACTGGAAAGCGGACACTGGTGGTTCCTCCCTTTGCCTACACAATTGATCCTCATTGCCCTATGGCCCTTAATCCGAACAGGTATGGAACAAGGGTGTTTCTGAGGGATTTCGAAGACTATGCAAGAGTGTCCTTGTCTGACGATCAAATGGATTGGATAGGACACGAAACAGAATACCTTCATAAAGATGAGATTTGCCGTTTTGTTACCGATGCCAAGAGATTTGTGTTGTCAATGCCGATGCCAAAGCTGCGTCAAACGTCAATACTCTGAGTCGACGCTCAGCATTGAGCTATCCACCCTGATATGTCCCTCAATAAGTAGATTGCGAGAAGTTGAGTGAGTGTAGGAGTCAGTTTCCGCTAGAACATTCTCTCGAGGTGAGTTCAGGCTGGAACTACACTCAACGTTGA
>Ga0315289_10011023_pt1 | contig 12856 bp, 10 predicted proteins | sample YL17G11_40_MG_FD_203452 | JGI IMG/M metagenome (GOLD analysis project Ga0315289, IMG submission 203452) | Sediment microbial communities from Yellowstone Lake, YNP, Wyoming, USA - YL17G11_40 | ecosystem: Environmental > Aquatic > Freshwater > Lake > Sediment | place: USA: Wyoming | collected...
GTGCAGGCGGGGCGCCTACCGGGGCGCGGGGCGCGCATGCGCATGCGCGGGGGGCTCGTGCGCGTGGAGGCCCTGACGCCGGCGGGGGCCGCGCTCGACGAGGGCGTGGGGACGCGCATGGCGGGCATCCTCGGGCAGGCGGCGGCCAAGGGTCTGGGCCAGGCGGGGGCCGCGGTCGGCAAGGCGGCGGCTAAGGGCACGGCGCAGCTGGCCAAGAAGGGCTGGGGCGCGGCGAAGGACGCGATGTCGCCGGCGATGCGCCACAAGATCGCGGTGCTGGGCGGCAAGGCGGCGGCCCTCAAGCGGCGGGGCAAGCACAAGCTCAAGGTCGTCAAGAAGGCCCTCAAGAAGAAGGGCAAGCAGCTCATGGGGTCGCGCTTCGGCAAGGCCTTGCGGGCTACGGGGCGCGGGCTCGCGGCGGTGGGGCGCGGCGTGAAGGCGAGCGCGGGCCAGGTTCACGCGGCCTACCAGACGGCTCAGGCGCAGGAGACCACCGCGAAGGTGGGCAAGGCGCTCAAGGCGGCACGGCAGGGGGGCGACAAGGAGCTGGTGCGGGCCCTCTCCATGATGCAGCAGGGCATGGGGCGTGGGGACGCGAAGCGGGTCAAGGCCGCGGCGGCGGCCCTCCATCTGATCGCCAAGCACCGGGCCGCGGGGGGCACGGGCCCGAGCAAGCACGCGGGCAAGGCGATGGCCAGCCAGGCCTCCAAGAAGAAGGCGGCGGCTCCCACCACGGCGGACGTCACGGCGGCGAAGGCGCGCCTGAAGGCCAAGCATGCGGCCAAGCAGCGGGCGAAGGCGGCGGACGCCGAGCTGACGAAGCGGGGATCCGCCATCGACCGCGAGGCGGCGGCGGGGCGCGCCAAGCATGCGGCCTCGCAGCGGGCGAAGGCGGCCGATGCCGCGTTGACGAAGCGCGGGGCGGCCATCGATCGCGAGGCGGCGGCGGGGCGCGCGCGGCAGCAGCCGGTCGCGCAGGCCTGACGCACTTTTCCCTGCACGCGCGAGATTTATGTGGTATGTGAGGTTTTCACGATCCCTACAGCCGCAAGGCTGGCCCGGCCGTCGTAGTTACTGCTACCGACGGCCATTTTTTTTGTGATCGATCTGCGACAGACAAGGTGGTAGGGTGGCGGGGCATGGCGCAGTAATGCCATGAAACAACCACAGGAGAGTGTAGAGATGGGTAGCGAGGCGATCGTGAAGGCGTTCGAGTTCGAGGGCAACCAGGTGCGCGTCGAGCTGATCGATGGGGAGCCGTGGTTTGTGGCGAAGGATGTGGCCGAGGTGCTGGGGTACTCGCCGAACAGCGACATCAGCAGTTTGATGTCCAAGGTACCAGCGCAGTGGCTTGCTCCCAAACCGTTTGGGACGAGCGCGGGAATGCGCGAGATGCTTTGTCTTTCTGAACAAGGCCTCTACTTTTTCCTTGCGCGCAGCGATAAGGAACGGGCCTTGCCCTTTCAGATGTGGATCTCGGGGGATGTGCTTCCGAGCATCCGGCGGACGGGGGGCTACACGGCCCCCGGTGCGGTGCCGCCGGGGCTGCCCGATTTCAACGACCCAATCGCCTCGGCGGAGGCGTGGCTGTTGGAGGCTAAGGGGCGGCGCGAGGCCGAGGTGCAGGTACAGCAGCTCGTGCGCTATCAGGAGCGCTCGGCCCCGTTCGTGAGCTTCGCAGCGAGCGTGATGGACTCGCCGACCTCGTACTATGTGGGGCAGGTGGCTAAGGCGATTACGCAGGGCACGGGGAAGCGCGTGGGGCAGAACGTATTCTTCGCGTGGTTGCGCGAGGAGGGGTTCGTACACAAGCGGGGGGCGCGGCGCAATGAACCCACGCAGCGCAGCATCGAGCAGCGCATTATGGTCATCGTGGAGCACGTGCGCGAGACCCAGGAGGGGAGCGCGGTGATCGATCGCACGACGCGCATCACGGGCAAGGGGCGCCTGTACTTTTACAGTCGGTTCTTCGCCATTGCGGTGCTGGAGGGGCTCGACCCGCTGCCGGCCCCGCCTGAGGTGGCTTACGATGTGGACGAGGGGGACGCCGAGGTAGAGCGCGAGGCCGCGATCCTCGTGGCAGCCGAGGTCGCGCCCGAAGACGCCTGAGCAGAATCCTTGCCGCCGGCGGGAGCCTTGAGTAAGATCGACACAAGGAGCCCCGCATGCGGTTAAACGTCGAGATCAAGCAGGACATCTACGAGGAGCTGACGCGGCACGCGGCGCGGTCCGGGCGCACGGTCTCGGACGTGGTGCGCGAGCGCATGTACACGTACTGTCTGGAGGAGCGCGCGGTCGAGGCGCGCCTGCGGGCGACGGCGGGGCCCACCCAGTTGACTGAAGCACAGCTACCAGCGGAAGGCGGCGAGCGATGACGGAGCAGCAAGCGGAGGCGCAGCAAGCGGAGCAGGGGGAGGCGCCCCTCCCCACGGTCGAGCAGGGGAAGGCGGGCGTGAACCTGCATGACCCGCGGGCGGCGACGCTCGGGGGCGAGTTGCCGTGCGGGCACATCGACGCGGGGGGCCAGGTGCACTTCACCTACCTCGTGCAGGAGATGTCGGGCACGGAGGAGGACATCCTGGCGGGCAAGGGGCCGGTGATCGCGCGGCTGAACCGCATGATCGGCAACTGCCTGGTCCAATTGGGGGCCATTACGGGGCGGGGGGCCCTGCGGGGGATCGCGCACACCCTGACTTCGATGGACCGCTCGGTGCTGCTGATCGCGGTGCGCCGGGCCTCCCTGGGGGATCTTTACGACATGCGGGTGGGCTGCCCGAAGTGCAGCAAGGAGGCGCCGTTCGCGGTGGACCTCAGCGATCTGGCCATCACGGCGATGCCGGACCGTGCTGTGCGGGTGTTCGAGGAGTTCCTCCCCAGCGGGCGCACCGCGATGTGGCGCGTGATGGGGGTGGAGGACGAGGAGTGGGCGGGGCGCCGGCGCAAGGGGAGCGATGATGACCTAGCCACGCTCTCGCTGGCGGCCCGCGTGACGCACGTGGATGGGCGGCCCCTGGATCGCGAGCGCGGGTGGGCGGAGACCCTCCGGGCGCTCAAGGCGCTGCCCCTGCGGGACCGCGAGCGCCTGCGGATCGCGTTCGATGAGCGCGAGGGCGGGATCGATGACAAGGTGGAGTTCGCGTGCGCGGCGTGCGAACATGAGTGGACGGCGAGCCTGGACGTGTCTCAGCCGGGTTTTTTCTTCCCGTCGGCAGCGTCGGGGCGCTAGAGTCGGATGTGTTCGCCCTCATCGAGCACGTGGGGCTGAGCTACACCGACGCGATGGCGATCCCCTATAGCCGGCGCCAGCGGCTGCTGCGGGAGAAGGCGGAGATGGAGCAGCGTCGCGCGGGGCAGCGCGAGGCGAATACGGCGCGGGCGCGGCGCCGGCGCTAGGGGTGGGCGACCCGCGCATGCGCATGCGCATGCGCAACCGGGGGCGGTGAGGAGACCATGGCCAAGCTCGGGTTTGCCTTTAGCTTCGGGGCGCGCGACGACGGCATGGGTCGGGCCATGGGGTCCGCGCTCGACTCGATCACCAAGATCAACAAGGGGCTGGCCACGCAGAACGGCCTCGCGGCGGGGAACAAGCTCGCGGGGGCCCTCAAGGCCGTGGCGGGCGGCGCGGGCAAGGCCGCGATGGGCGTCGGGGGCATGGCCAAGGGCCTCGCGGGGGCCTTCTCGCGGGGCGTCCAGAACCGCGTCAACAGCTTCAACCTCTCGACGATCGCCTCGGGCGTGCGGAGCCTCACGCAGGACAGCGGCAACCTCAGCAACAGCATGGAGAGCATCGGGGCGAGCTACGCGCAGCAGGCGCGGCCCGCCCTGGCAATGATGGGCGTCACGGGGGCGGAGCTGAAGAAGCTCACGGGCCAGGCCTCGGGGATGGCCTACGGCATGAACGTGGGCGTGGAGACCGTGGTCAAGACCATGGGGGCCCTGCGCAACGCGGGCGCGGCCTCGAAGAGCGTGTTCGATGCGTTGGGGATGAGCACGCAGGAGTTCGTGAAGCTCGCCGAGGGCACGGGCATGGCCACGGAGCAGCTCGGGGCCCTGGGCGGGGACCTCGTGGCGTCGTGGGGCTTCACGGGCAAGCAGGCCAAGCAGACCCTGGAGTACATGGTCGCCATGGGCAACCAGGGCGGGATCGGCGCGCAGATGTTCACCCAGATGGGCGATCAGATGGGCGGCCTCAATACGATCCTCGCCAAGCAGGTGGCCACGCACATGCGCTCGGCGGCCGAGATCCAGAGCACGGTGCAGGCCTCCGTGCGCCTCGCGGGGGCCTACCACCAGATGGGGCTCAGCGGGGAGGAGGCCTCGAAGGCGGCTACGGAGACCTCCAACAAGTTCTTGGAGTGGCAGGTAGCCGTGGAGCGTGCGCAGCTCGGGCTCGGCGAGATGCCGGAGATCTTCACGAAGCTCAGCGCCCTCGGCATGGGGACCGAGGAGGCGATGCGCATGATCGCCCTCGGATCGCAGGACTCCGCGGCCGGCATGGCCGAGATGGGCAAGTGGATGAAGGTCGCGCAGGCGAGCGGGAAGCAGCTCGACGCCGCGGTCCTCGGGGACCTCACGGAGACCTTCGGCGAGGCGGGCAGCAACGCGGTCTACCTGGCCATGAGCACGACGCAGGGGGCCACGGCCCTGGAGAAGATGAGCACGGCCACGGTCAAGGCGGACGGGGCCCTCAAGAAGTTCGCGAACGACTCCTACTCTAGCGGCCGCACCCTGCAAGAGGGCCTCGACATGGCCAAGGAGATGTTCCAGACGCGCATCCGGGCGATCACGCGCCCCGAGGTCAAGGGGTTCGTGAAGGAGGAGATCGCGAGCTACAAGGAGATGGGCAAGCAGGCCAAGCTGATGGCCAGCGACGCCACGTGGGGGCCGCTCATCAAGGCGTACTCCGTGTTTGACCAGATGGGTGCCAAGGGGGTGATGCTTCACTTCGGCAAGCAGATGGGGATGAACACCAAGGATGCGCAGAAGTTCGGGATCGGCCTGGAGCTGGCGATGGACGGCGTGGGCAAGGTGCGCGAGTCGATCGCGCCGCTCATGGAGACCCTGGGCATGGGGCCCTTCGCGGGGATCGTCGGGGGCATCGCGGGGTGGTTCATGCTGCCGCAGGCCACGCGGGACGAGATCTGGAAGCAGTTCGAGCCCCTGTGGCTGAAGATCAAGGAGCAGGCGTGGGCGGTGTGGGACAAGATCGTCCCACACGTAAAGGCCGGGTGGGCAGACTTCACGAAGTGGTTCAAGGAGACGGTGTGGCCGGCCATCGCGCAGGCGGGCGAGGACGCGTGGGCCTACCTCACCAGCGAGGGGGGGCCCATCGATCAGGGGGTGGCCAAGATCAAGGCGTTTTTTGGCAAGATGTGGGACAACGCGGGAATTCTTGGGAAGGTCGCGATGGTGGGGGTGATCGGGGGCCTTGCCGCGCAGATCCCCGGCGTGGGGATGATCATTACGAAGGTGATCGGGGGGGCTGTGGGGCTCGCCTTTGACGGGATCGGGGCGGCGGCCAAGGCAAGCCCCGGCATGCTCGGGCTCGCGGGGGTCATCACGGGGATCGGCGTGGTCGCGATCAACGCGTGGTTCGACCATCTCAATAGCCAACTCGACACTCAAATTGCGCGGGCCGAGGCCAAGATTAACAAGCAGTTTGACCGCGTGAAGGATTTGCAGGGCGAGACCAAGTACGACGCGAAGAAGATCAAACAGGATTATGGGTTGTTTGGGGCTGAGGGGGATGTAGCGAAGATGGATGCGAGCCTCAAAGATGCTTTGATGAGCCAGAAAAACTATGCGAGCGAGGTGGGGGGCCGCAAAGGGGAGAATTACATTAGCGAGGTTTCGGGGCAGAAGATCAACATGGGGATGATGGCGTCGACCTTTGCTAAGGTGCAGAACGTGCCAGCCTTCCAACTACAGGCAGCAGAGATCGAGAAGCAGGCCGCGGCGAAGGAAAAGGCGGGGGAATTCGGCACGAAGGACTTTGCCCCGTGGCAGATCCAGCAGCGCAAGGATCAGTTCCGGTACGAGCAGCTTGATACGCTACAGAAGGCGTGGGCAGGAAAGAGCCAGGCCACTATCGATCAGATGATGATCCAGGCGAACAACCTTCAGCAGCGGCTCGCTGAGGTCTACGGGCAGAGCGTAGAGGGCCCCTCGCAGGAGTTGATCGCGAAGGCCGCGGCGGCGGGGGTCACGATCTTGGGCGAGATGGGCAAGGGTATTGTGACGGCGACGCCAGAGCTGATGCAGTCGACGGATGACGCGGTGCAACAGGGCATTGCCGACCTGATCGAGGGCAACAGCCCCCCCAAGGCGGGGCCGCTGTCGGGCACCATGCTGTGGGACTCCGGGGCGAACGTCCTAGAGGGCCTCATGGAGGGCATCGTCGGGGCGCAGGCCTCCTTCGAGCTAGGCTTCGCGACGGTGCTGGAGCAGTCGGCCGTGTTTGCGATCGACGCTTTCCAGAAGAAGGCCCTGGAGGAGTTCAAGAACAGCCCGATAAACCAGGAGATCTTTGGGAAGATCACGGCGCAGTACGCGGGCATCCTGACCGAGGACGACAAGAAGGTCCTCAAGTCGAGCCTCGACATGAGCGGGCTCTACGGGGTGATCAACGCGGTGGTCCTGGACGGCGCGGAGACGCGCAAGGTGCTCACGGAGATCAAGGACAACACGGCGGGGCTCCGGGGCTGGACGCCGGGGGCGGGCAGCGGCTGGGCGCAGATCCCGCAGGGCAGCGGGGCGGCGGCCCCCCCGAAGTGAGGTAGCGCATGGCGGATCTTGGACAGGGCAACACGCTGCGGCAGCTCCAGGCGCCGGTCTCCTCGCCGATGCGCCGCATGGCCGAGGAGTACGTGTTCGACAGCGAGGCGGACGCCTACGTGCGGTTCTACGCGCCGTTCGTGCCCCCCGCGCTGCCGGACGTGGCGAACCACGAGTCGGCGGTGGTGATCGAGGGGCGCGCGAAGCGCCTGGACCAGATCGCGCTGGAGTACTACCAGGACGAGGCCCTGTGGTGGGTGCTCGCCCTGCGCAATGGGCTCGACCTGCCCGATAACGAGATCTATCCGGGGATGACGCTCTATGTGCCGGCGGCGGACTACGTGCGCAATAAGATCCTGGGGGGCCGCTAGATGGCGGGGACCGCAGACTTCTTCGCCCCCTTCGCGCAGGTGGAGATCCGCAACAAGGCGGGCAAGGAGTGGGTCTTCGATGTGGGGCGCTGGCCCACGGGGAACGCCCCATCGAGCGAGGCCGTGATGGGGGGGCCCTTCGTGAACTCAGTGAGTGTCACCATGAGCAAGGGGGGGCAGCATGATGGGCTCACGATCGGCATCGAGGCCCCCTATCAGGAGGGCATCTACCTGCTGGAGCAGGGAGCCTTTGATTTCAATAACATCGTGCAGGTGCGCCTCGGCTATCTCGCGGGGAGCGCGACGGAGGTGACTGAGGACTACGCGGGGTTCCTGGGCAAGGGCGGGGATGGGCTCGCACTGAGCAGCGATAAGCTCAGTGGGTCGATCACGGCGAGCTTCCGGGATGCGCGGCAGATGGAGTACGTGAAGCCGGGGGAGGATCTTGCGCTGACCTCGGCCAAGGCGATCTTCGAGGGGCTCGCGTTGGCCATGGGCTATACGGCGATCCCGCTGGGGGACGGCGCGGCGAAGCTAGAGGCGCTGTCTAAGCAGATCAGCGTGGGGGGCAAGGATTTGGAGGGGGCGGCCTACGCGGTGATGGGCAGCATGGCGCTCATGCGTACGGTGCGGCGCATCCTGAGCTTGGCGAACCTGGACTTCCATTTTGGGTATGCGATCGCCTCGGTATCAAGCTTTAAGCCGGCGATCTTCTACTACTCCAAGGGGTATTCGGCGACGCAGAACACGACGTACAGCTTGGTGTTGCGTGGGCTCTTCGACCCCGCGGCGACGCCGGCGCAGTACCCGATCCTAGATGTGTCGTTCAGTGGGGGGGCTGCGATGTGGGCGGAGGGCCGCAAGTGGGACGCGGTGCCCGTGCCGGGTGCCACGGCGGGGGTACGGGCGATCATGCTGGAGAAGGATACGGGGCTCGTCTTGGAACCGATCTGGACGTGGCCGAAGGACGGGGAGCGCCCCGGTGATCCTAAGGGGTCGGCGGTGGCGGCGGAGGCGCAGGACGATAAGCGGGGGGATCTACAGGCGGACGTCAAGATTGACCCCAAGGGCAAAAAGGGCGTGCCAGCCAACCGGGCGGTAGCGGCGCCGGGGGGGGCCGCGCAGGCCAAGGGGGCGGCAGAGCTGGCGGCAGCGGGCGTGGGGGCGGCGGACCGCATGGCGATCCAGCTCACGGTGACGACCCTGGGGCTGCCCAAAATCCAGCCGGCCGCGGTGGTGGCGGTCGCGGGATGCAGCTCGATGATCAACTCGACCTACACGGTGAACAAGATCACGCACAACTACGCGCCGGGGGATTGGAAGACGGTGCTGGAGCTGGTGAAGTGGGGCTCCACGCAGACGAGCAACCTGGCGCAGACGCAGACGCAGGCGCAGCCCATGAAGGAGTCCTGACCCGTGTTCGACCTTAGCGACAGCCGCCGCAAGAACGACCCCGCCGGGTGGATGATGGACGCGATCCACGCCGATGGGTTGGAGAACCACGCGAACCGCTACTATGGGCTCTACACGGGGCTCGTGGTCGACAACAAGGACGAGGAGAAGCGGGGGCGCTGCCGCATCCAGGTGCCGGCGCTGGGCATGGCGACGGCGGCCGAGGTGCCCAAGGGCTACTGGGCGCTCCCCTGCTGGCCGGGGCTCGCGAAGGGGACGGCGGGGCAGATGCACGGCCTTTTCGTGCCGCCCGAGGTGGGGGACACCGTGTGGGTGATGTTCGAGCACGGGGACATGACGGTGCCCGTGTACCTCGGGGGGTGGCTGCCCAAGGACGCCGCGGGGACGGCCCTGACGGCGAGCGGGGAGGCCTTCCGCAAGGGCTTCAAGACGCCGGCGGGGCACTACCTGCGGTTCGGCGACAAGGCGGAGGACCTGCACATCACGCTGGCCAAGGGGGACGGCAGCGGGGTGGAGAGCGGGAGCGTGATCACGCTGGACAAGGACGGCGGGATCCTCCTCATGGCGGAGAGCGGCACGCACCTCGCGATCGATGCGAAGAACGCGAGCGTGACGATCATGAACGTGGACCCCGCCACCAGCCAGGTGACGGCGTGGCTCACGCTGGGCAAGGACAAGATCACGCTGGCGAACCAGAGCGGGGCCATGCTGGCGCTGGACGGCAAGGCCGCGACGCTGAGCGCGCCGGGGGACGCCACGGTGATGGCGGGGGGCAAGGCGTGGCTGAACGCGGGCAAGGTCTGCCTCGGGGCCGGCCCGGTGTTCGAGCCCGCGGTGCGGGGCATGAAGTTCCTGGCGTGGTCGCTGGTGCATCAGCACCTTTGTGCGGCGCCGGGGGCCCCCACGACGCCGGGGCCGACCCCGCCGCCGATGCTCTACAACGAGCTGTCCGAGGTGGTTTCGATCGGGTGATGGTGCTGCGTACGCGCGTACGCAAGGAGGGACAACGATGGCGACCAAGTGCAAGATCCCGCCCCTGCCGGCGCTGCCGGCGCTGGCGATCCCGATGCCGGGGCTCCCCTTTGACCTCCCCGCGCTGCCCAAGATCCCGGCGCTGCCGAAGCTGCCGACGTGCCCCCTGGATGACCCCGACGAGGCGGCCGTCTGATGCCGGTGCCGACGACGACGCCGACGGTGCTGCGGAGCATTGCGTACCCCTTCCGCGTGGGGAGCCAGGCCTTCCCCATGATGGTGCAGGGGCTAGACGCGGTGGTGTTCAACTCGATCAAGGCGCTGATGACGACGAGCGTGGGGGAGCGCGTGATGCGCGGGGCCCTCGGGACGAGCGTGCAGGCCTTCGTGTTTGACAACCTCGATCCGCTCACGCAGGCGCGCGTGGCGGCCGTGACGGCGCGGGCGATCGCTTTATTCGAGCCCCGCGCTGAGGTATTGTCGGTCGAGGCGCGGTTGGGCAAGGATATGGGCTTAGAGGACACGGCGATCGTGCTCGACGTGGTGTACCGGATCAACAACCAGGTGTACCAGCAGCAGGTGCCGATCCAGGGCGCCCCGACCGGGCCGTGAGAAGGAGCTGACGATGGGAGTCCCCGTAGCGGACCGCAAGCCTCTGAACGCCGTGAAGTATGCGGCGAAGGATTACGCCTCGATCTTCGACAGCCTGCTGCGCCGGCTCAAGGTCGAGTACGCGACGATCTACAACGACTATGCCTCGACCACGGTGGGCATCATGCTCATCGACCTCATGGCGAACGCGGTGGGGCAGCTCTGCTGGTACATGGACCGCGTGGCGAGCGACTGCTACCTCGACACGGCGCGCACGCACTCCGCGGTGGCCAAGCTAGTCAAGCAGATCGGCTACAAGATGCGGCCCGCCTCGGCGGCGACGGTCGACCTTGCCTTGACGTTTGACCCGGCGATCCCGGCGCCCGCGCAGCTCCAGGCGGGGTTCCGCTTTGGGGGGCCCGCGGGGTTGGTCTTTGAGACCGTGGCGCCGACCTTCCTCGCGCCGGGCATCACGGCGATCACCGTGGCGTGCCGCGAGGGCAACACGCGGACCGTGGGCTACACGGGCGACGGGGCGCAGAACCAGCGCTTCCGCATGCAGGGCGGGGATCCCGAGGCGGGCGTCTGGGTGGCGCAGGGCAGCGTGCGCGTGTGGATTGACGGCGCGGAGTGGGTGGAGCACGACTTCCTCGATTTTGAGAAGACGAACCAGTACGAGGTGGACTACCTCTTCGAGCCCCCGGCCGTGGCGTGCGGGGACGGCGTGGCGGGGAACATCCCGGAGGCCGGGGCGGACGTAAAGGTCCAGTACACGCTGATCCACGGGGCCACGGGGCGGGCCGCGGCGAATACGGTCACCACCGTGATGGATGTGTTGAACGTCGGTGGGACGACGATCAAGATTGCCGGCACGAACCCCTTGGGGGCGAGTGGTGGGGCGGATCCGGAGGCCCCGGACGAGGCCCGCAAGCTGGCGCCCTATGCCTTTGCGGCGCGCGGGGCCGCCATCACGCAGACTGACTACCAGGCGCAGGTCAACGGGTTCTCCGACCCCCTCTATGGCCGCGTGGCGAAGGGCTATGCGATCAATGTGCGGGCGTCGGCCGAGGATGCCGTGATTGTGGGGGAGTGCGAGCGGATCGACGGCTACCTGGCGAACTACGTGCTGCTCGTGGCGCCGGCGGAGGCGGCGGCGGCGGCGGACATCGCGACGGCGCAGGCCCTCCTGGTGGAGATGCAGGCGACGTTGGTCGCGATGGGGGATCTCAAGAGCGACTTAGAGGTGCAGGCGGCCAACGTGCGGGCCGTGGCGCAGGGGCTCCAGGTGGAGATGACGACGGGCAAGGCGGCCTATGGGTCGATGAGCACGACGTTGACGGCCCTGGACGTGTACCTCAAGGCTACCTATCCGAGCGACACGACGCTGGCGAACTACTCGAACACGCTGGCGGCGCAGGGCGGGGCGATCAGCACGAGCTTGAACAATGGCAGCGCGGCGGCTGGCAAGCTCGATGGCTATGGGTTCACGTTGCAGCAGCTGCTCACGCCGACGGGGGCGGGGCAGGTCACCTTGGCGCAGTACCTGATCGTGCTGCAGGATCTCATCACCTCGACGACGACGACGGTGGGCAACGCGGCGGACGCCATCGCGCCCCTGCCGGGGAGCGCGGCGCAGCTCCAGGCGGACATCCTTGCGGTGGTCGTGGACCTGCAAGCGTACCTCTCGACGTTGTTCGATGCGGACTGCAAGGCGAACTACGTGCAGGTGCCCATCGTGAGCGTGAACGGGGACGGGGACTACGTGGCGCCGGCGGCGGGGCTCATCTACGGGTTGCAGGCCTACCTGGAGGGGATCAAGGAGGTCACGCAGCTCGTGCAGGTGGTGGATGGCAGCGGCATGTTGGTGCCGGTGGATGTGACGGTGGCGGTCAAGGTGCTGCCGAGCTACGTGGCGGCGGACGTGCTGGCCGACATCGAGCAGGCGTTGTTAGAGGTGCTGCGGGGGCGCGACTTCAATCAGCCCCTGTACAAGCAGTTTGCGCACGACACCCTCAAGGCGGCAACGAAGGGCATGGAGTACGCCAACGTGACGCTGACGGCACCGGGGCACGAGGCCTTCGTGGATGCCGATGGGAACGTGGTGCCCCCGGCGAGCTACATCATCAAGCGCGGGGTGCTCGCGCTCACCGAGATCAAGTAAATGGCGCGCCAAGAAACACCGCGGTTCAGGTTCCCGTATCCGGGCAGCACGGCGGAGAGCTGGTGGGAGACCTTCCAGGACTTCGCGACGAGCATCGACACGGCCATGCTGGGGGTCCTGGAGGGCAACGCGTGGGCCTTCGTGACGCTCCCGCAGGCGACCATCGAGGCCGCTGGCGGGGGCGGCTACCAGCTGCGCCTATTGGGCCCCTGCGTGGTGGCGAGCCGCACCTTCCAGAGCTACCTGACGATCGCGCACGCCACGCCCCTGGCCCTGACGCCGGGGTGGATGATCGTGGCGCGCGTGACGAGCGGGGCGAAGGCGAGCGCGGAGACCGCCCTGGAGCTGCGGCAGAACGGCGTGCCGGTCAACCCCGACTATCGCGTGTTGGGCTACGTCCTCGACGACTGCTCGATCGCGTGGTGGAACGCGAGCGTCCTCGCGCCCGGGGAGACGCGGCGGTGGTTCTCGCACGTGTCCTCCGACATCGTGCCGGAGGCCATGTGGGCGCGTGGGCTCTCTAGCGACGGGGGCACCGCGCAGGTGTCGATGGCGACGGAGGTGCGCGAGCACC